>Ga0075012_10002766_pt1 | contig 17035 bp, 19 predicted proteins | sample All_14_2_FD_71474 | JGI IMG/M metagenome (GOLD analysis project Ga0075012, IMG submission 71474) | Freshwater microbial communities in response to fracking from Pennsylvania, USA - Allegheny Zone_MetaG_DW_15 | ecosystem: Environmental > Aquatic > Deep subsurface > Groundwater > Drilled... | reverse complement strand
CTCGGCCAGGAAGACCGGGAGGCCGATCGCGACATCGTCTGCCCCTGCGAGTACCGCGAGGACGATGTCCGCGAGTTCGGCAGCTGTTACTGCGGACTCTACGTCTCGCGGGAGTGGAACCAGGGGACCATCCCGCATGTCTATGTGCCGGAACGGCGGCCGCCCGGCAAATGGTGACGGCGGCCAAATTCTGCCGCTTGCGTTTCTCGGTTGATCTTTCAAAATGCAGAGTATACGCTTTCACTAGATAAACACTTTCACAGGAGTATATCCATGCCAACTGTCTGCCACCAGATTCGGCGAGTCATCATCCCGGCCGGGCTCTGTCTCGCCCTCCTCGCCCTGACCAGCTGTTCCCGGACGATGTACGGCGCCGCCAATATCACCAGCGAACCGCAGGGGGCGGCGATCGTCAACCTCCGCGACAATTCCCAGATCGGCACGACCCCGGCCCGGGTCGTCTGGAAAGGCAAGGCCGGCACCGCCGAACAGGTCACCCTGCAGCTCCGCAAGAGTGGCTTTATCGACAAGATCTCGACCATCTGGATCAACCACCGGCATCGATCGGAGGCGGAGGCCAAGGCCAATGCCGTCGACATCAAGGTTGAACTCGAACAGCAATGATCACCGCAAAGGATACCGACCGCATGCGAACAACCGCCTCCTTCCGCAACCCCGCCCTGCTGACCTGCCTGCTGCTCTCCCTGCTGCTGCTCGGGGGGTGCGGTTCCCGGGGCTACATCAACCTCAACATCCACAGCGAACCGGAAGGGTCTTTCCTGGTGTACAAGATCGACAAACCGAAGGCCGACAGGCCATCCCCCTGGATGTATCTCGGCCAGACGCCCTTCGCCGGGGTCAGCCTGATCGAGGGGGACGAGCTGGATTCCGGCGACCGGGTCAGTTTCAAGGTCATGCGCAACGGCTACCTCGACCAGGTCAAGGAATGGAACGGCCAGCAGTTTCTCGACGAGTACGACGAACAGGGTGTGATCTTCTGGACACCAAGACTCATCAAATCGAATCAGTGAGCCGCCATGAACACCTTTATGCGCACTATCTGCCTGGCCTTCTGTCTCATCCTTTCCGTCAGCGTGATCACCTCGTGTAAAAAGGGCGCCCCTCCCCCGGCCACCAAGCCGGAGGCCCAGGGCATCGGCACCGGCGGCCAGGCGAGCACGGAAATGGAGGGTCTGTCCGAGAACGACCTGCTCGACAATGCCGGCAAGGACGATTTCAGCCTGATGGGGAACCAGGACGACGCGTACAAGAGGATGTACGGCCGGTCGACCAAGCCGCTGCTGCCGATCTATTTCGATTTCGACCAGTCCACCATCAGCGCCGAGCAGGGGGAACGTCTCCAGCAGAACGCCCGCTACATGCTCGAGCATCCCGAGGTCAAGGTAGTGGTCGAGGGCAACTGTGACGAACGGGGAACGAGCGACTACAACCTCGCCCTGGGGGAAAGACGGGCCCAGAGCGCCAAGGAGTATCTCGTCCAGCTTGGCGTCGATGCCTCCCGTCTACGGACTGAGAGTTACGGCGAGGAACGGCCGCTCTTCCCCACCAGGGGGGAGGCATCCTGGGCCGAGAACCGCCGCGACGATTTCGTCATCGAGAAATAACATCCCGCCGCCATGGCGGCAGGCAGAAAACCGCCTGTCGCGCCATGCCGGGAAGCGCCTTGACCTGATGCACTGTGGTGCATCAGGTCATCTTTTTTACCGCGCCGCCGAAGGCCCGGTCATGGCTTCAGACACGATGTGAATTCGGGCGATTACCCGGCCCGACACGCCTCCCTGGTTGATTTTTGCCCCTTCCTGTATTACCTGGTATTACCGATATCATCCGCTTCGAGGAGAACCGGTATGGGCAACAACAAAGAACGCGTCTTCACCTTCAAGGCCGACGCCGATTTGGCCAGACGGCTTGACGGTGTCGCCAACAAATCCGAGTTCATCCGTCGGGCACTCCTTGCCGCCCTCGACCAGGACTGTCCACTGTGCCAGGGGACCGGCGTCCTCAACGATGAACAGCGTCGGCACTGGGAACATTTTCTCACCCTGCATACCCTGGAACGATGCCACGAGTGCAATGCCGTGCATTTCGTCTGCAATGACGGCCACCGAAACGATCTGCAATAGACTGGAGACAGCATGGCAACACCGCACCTGCGAACCGGATTCCTGGTCCTGTCCTTTCTGCTCGCCCTGACCTCGGCGGTGAGGGCGGCCCCGCTCGAGGTCGCCGTCTCGATTCCGCCCCAGAAATGGCTGAGCGATCAGATCGGCGGCGACCATGTGCGCACCATCGTTCTGGTCGCCAGGGGGCAGGATCCCCACACCTTTGAACCGACGCCGAGGCAGATCGCCGGTGTCTCCCGTTCGAAGCTGTATTTCACCATCGGCATGGAGTTCGAGCAGCAGATCACCCAAAAGCTCGATGCGGCGGTCGCCGGTCTGACGCTGATCGATACGACGACGTCAATTGATAAGATTGCAATCAGCGACCATGGGCGGGGAAGCGAGGCCGGCCATGGCGACCGGCAGCACGGTGGAGTCGACCCCCATGTCTGGCTGTCGCCCCCGAATCTGATCAGGATGGCGGAGATCATGGCCAGGGCGATGAGCGCCGCCGATCCCGACCATGCCGCCGGCTACCGCGACAACCTGAACCAGACTGTCGCCACACTGCAGCAACTCCATCGCCAACTTTCCCTCGAACTTGCGCCGTTCAAAGGGGCTTCGTTCTACGTCTTTCACCCCTCCTTCGGCTATTTCGCCAGAGAGTACGGACTGCACCAGGAAGCGGTGGAAATATCCGGCAAATCGCCGACGCCGAAACAGCTATCGGCCCTGATCGTCAGGGCCAGGCAGGACCGGGTGCGGATCATCTTCGCCCAGCCGCAGTTCGACAGCAGGAGCGCCGCCGCCGTGGCTCGAGCCATCGACGGGGTGGTCGAACCGCTCGATCCCCTCGCCGAGGATGTCGCCGCCAACCTCCGGACCATGGCGGCCCGGATCGCAACAGCACTCAGCCATGACACCCAGGCACGACCATGAACGACGAGAGCGCCGCCATCGAGATCCGGAACCTGTCCTTCGCCTACGACGATATCCAGATCCTCTGCAACGTCCGCCTCGACATCTGGCGGGGAGACTCTATCTGCATCGTCGGCCCCAACGGCGGCGGCAAGACGACGCTGATCAAACTGATCCTCGGCCTCCTCCACCCGGATCGCGGCACCATCCGCGTCTTCGGCCAGAGCCCGGCGGAGGCGCGGCAGCGGATCGGCTATGTGCCGCAGTACGCCAATTACGACCCGCAGTTTCCGATTTCGGTGCTGGACGTGGTGATGATGGGCCGGCTCAGCGGAACCCTGCGCCACAGGTACTCGCCGCAGGATCGCGACCAGGCCAGGGCCGCCCTCGGCCAGACCGGACTCGCCGATCTGGCGGCGCGGCCCTTCGCCTCGATCTCCGGCGGCCAGCGGCAACGGACCCTCATCGCCCGGGCCCTGGCCTCCGGCGGCGACATCCTGATCCTCGACGAGCCGACGGCCAATATCGACCATGAATCGGAGCTCCAGTTCCTCGACCTGCTCAAGACACTCAACGAGCGGATGACCATCCTCATGGTGACCCACGAGGTCGGGTTCGCCTCGAGTTTTTTCCAGCGCATCGCCTGCGTCAACCGCCAGGTGGTGGTCCACCCCACCAGCCAATTGACCGGCAAACTGATCCAGGAGATGTACGGCGGCGATCTGCAGATGATCAGGCACGACCACCGCTGCAGCGAGGAGGGCCACCGCCATGACTGAGTTCCTGGCTGCCCTGGCCGATCCCAGCCTCCCCTTTTTCCGCTATGCCGTCCTCACCGGGATCTTCGCCTCGATCCCCTTCGGCGTGATCGGCACCTACGTCGTGGTCCGCCGCATCAGCTACATCGCCGGCGCCATCTCCCACTGCATCCTCGGTGGTGTCGGGGCCGGACTCTACCTCCAGAACGCCCTCGGCATCAGTTGGTTCGGCCCGCTGCACGGGGCCGTCGTCGTCGCCCTCATGGCCTCGCTGATCCTGGCGATGGTCAGCATGCACGCCAAGCAGCGCGAGGACAGCGTCATCGGTGCCCTGTGGTCGGTCGGCATGGCGGCCGGCCTGCTCTTCATCGCCAAGACCCCGGGCTACAGCGACCCGATGAGTTACCTCTTCGGCAACATCCTGCTCATCACCCGGACCGATTTCCTGTTCGTCCTCGCCCTCGACGTCCTGGTCCTCGCCATCATCGGCTTCTTTTACAACACCTTTCTCGCCATCTGTTTCGACGAGGAATACGCCCAGCTGCGCGGTATCCACACCCACTGGCTGTACCTGCTGCTGCTCTGCCTGGTGGCGATGACCATCGTCCTGCTGGTGCGGGTCGTCGGCATCGTCATGGTGATCGCCCTGCTGACCCTGCCGGCGGCCATTGCCGGCAATTTCGCCCGCAATATCCTGCAGATGATGGCGCTGTCGACCATCCTCTGCATCGTCTTCATCGTCCTCGGCCTGGGGACGAGCTACAGCCTTGACCTGCCGAGCGGCCCGGTGATCATCCTGTTCGCCGCGGCGGCCTATCTCCTTGCCCTCCTCGGCCTGAAGGTAATGGGGCGCAAGTGACGGTCGGTTGGCCTCAGCCTTCCTTGCCTGGCGGTGCAGCCGTGCAGACGGCCATCAGATCGAGGGCCGCGTCGAAGTTCTCGCGCTTGTAGTAGAGATCGCGGGAGGTGTAGCGCCTCTGGAAACGGCGATCGAGATTATGGATTTTGTTCTTTACTTCCGACTGCAGCTGCAGCAGGAGGAGTTTGATCCTGCCGCGTAACGATGATCCCTCGGGACTCTGCCTGATCCTCACCCGTTCGCGGCTGACCCGGACCCGCTCCGCCTCGACCTCGTAGATCGGCTTGACGGCAAACAGACCGAGGACTTCGATCGTGGCAAAATAGCGGCTGAGCAGGGCTTTCAGCGCATCGGCGCCGAACTCCCGGGCAGGGAGCGGATCTTCTGACCCGGTCCGCGGATACAGCCGCAACAGGCCATTTGGCGTGGTGAAGATGGCCTTGCCGCCCGGCCGCACCACCCGACCGATTTCGAGCAGCATCGGCGCCAGGTCGACGGTGTGCTCGATCATCTGAAAGCAGGTGATGATGTCGAAGCTGCGGTCGGCAAGGGGCAGGTCGGGACCTTCGATGCAGCGGAAGTCGATCCCGGCCGGACCGTACCGGCGCTGGGCGAGAGCGATCACCGCCGGCGAGCCGTCGGCCCCGACCACCCGCGCCCCCGAGGCCCGGAGCAGCGCCGTGCCGTAGCCGGTGCGGCAGCCGAGGTCGAGGACATCCCGGTCGGCGGTGTACAGGGCCGCCTGCTGGTAGGCCCGGATGTGGATGAGGTGCCGGACGAATTCGCTGTTGCCGGCGAATTTGTCCGGCTCGATGATCTCGAGTTGCTCTGCCTGCCGATTGGCCATGTCTCCGGGCGACGGTATCGCCCCCCTCCTCGCTCTGCTCTCTTTCTGCTGGACCGCGGTCACGGCCTACCTGCCTGCCGGTAGGACCGACGCCGCTGCCGTTGCATTCCTTCCCGGTTCAGCCCGCAAGGATTTTTGACGCCAGGCGATACAGTTTTTCCGCCTCGTAGGAACTGCGGACGAAGGGCCCGGCGGCGACGCCGGTCATGCCGCAGGCCAGGGCCTCGTCCTGGAGCATGGCGAATTCTTCGGGCGGCAGGAAGCGGACGACCGGCAGATTGGCGGCCGACGGCTGGAGATACTGGCCCATGGTGAGGAGGTCGCAGCCGACCCGGGCCAGATCGTGCCACACCTGCCGCAGTTCGTCCCTGGTTTCGCCGAGGCCGAGCATCATCCCGGATTTGCAGATCATCTCCGGTCGCATCCGCTTCACCGCCGCCAGCACCTCGAGCGAACGGGTGTAGCGGGCCTGGGGCCGGACTTGGAGATAGAGGCGGGGCACCGTCTCGACGTTGTGGTTCAGCACCTGGGGGCCGGCCGCGAGGATGGTCGCCAGGGCCCGCTGGTCTCCCTGCAGATCCGGGATCAGCACCTCGACCAGGGTTGTCGGCCGCCTCCGCCTGATCGCCCGGATGGTGGCGGCAAAGACCGAGGCCCCGCCGTCGGGAAGATCGTCCCGGGTCACCGAGGTGATCACCGCATAGCGGAGGCCGAGCAGCTTCACCGCCTCCGCCACCCGCTCCGGCTCACCCGGATCGAGCGGCCCCGGTGGTTCGTGGCGGACGGCGCAGAACCGGCAGTTACGGCTGCATCGGTCGCCCAGGATCATGAAGGTGGCGGTGCCCCTGGCGTAGCACTCGAACTGGTTCGGACAATGCGCCTCCTGGCAGACGGTATGGAGCTCCCGGCGGTGCAGCAGTTGCCGCATCTGTTCGTATTCCGGCCCGGAGGGCAGCCGCCGCTTGAGCCACCCCGGTTTGCCGACCCTGATCCCCGCCTGATCGCAGCCCATCAGGCCACCTCCCGCCAGGGCAGGTCATCGCGCTCGATCGCCTCGACCGGCCAACCGAAAAGGTCCTGCAGGTGCTGCGGCAGGTGCCGGATCGCCGCAGCGACGGCAACATCGCGGCCGCACTCGCTGGCCAGCGAGGTCATCCGCACCCCGTTCAGGCCGCAGGGATTGATCCAGGTGAAGGGGACAAGGGAAGGATCGACATTGAGCGCCAGACCGTGGTAGGCGACACCGTGGCGGACGGCGATGCCGACGCTGCCGAGCTTGGCGTTGCCGCACCAGACCCCGCGCCCGCGGCCATCTCGCTGCGCGGTTACCCCGCAGTCGGCGGCCAGGCGCAGCATCAGCTCCTCCAGAGAAAAGACATGTCCGGTCACCGACCGGCGCATCCGCCGGAGATCGAGCACCGGGTAGATGACCAGCTGGCCCGGACCATGATAGGTGATATCGCCGCCCCGCTCGACATGGGCCACCTCGATCCCGCGCTCGGCGAGAAAGGATTCGGAGACCAGCAGGTGGTCACGGCGGCCGCACCGGCCGAGGGTGAACACCGGCGGGTGCTCGGTCACCAGGATGACGTCATCCGCCCGGTGCGCCAGCCGCGCCGCGACCAGCCGCAGTTGCAGCTCGCGCACGGCCTGGTAGTCGACCAGACCCAGACGGCACAGCCGGATCGCCATCGCTAGCCGCGGAGGCAGGGATGGCGGGCGGCCCGGGTCTCGTCGAGCCGCCTGAGCTTGGTGCGCACCGGTGCCTGCCGCAGCAGCTCGGGGTTGTCCCGTGCCTCCTGGACCACGGCCTGGAGCGCGGCGACAAACTGGTCGAGGTCATCCCGGCATTCAGTCTCGGTGGGCTCGATCATGATCGCCCCGGGCACCACCAGCGGGAAATAGATCGTCGGCGGGTGGTAGCCGTAATCGATCAGGCGCTTGGCAATATCGAGCGTCGTGATCCCGGCGCCGTGCTGCAGCAGATCGGAGAAGACGCATTCATGCAGGCTCGGCTGGCCGTAGGGCAGATGCAGTGTCCCCTGCAGCCGCGCTTTGAGGTAATTGGCGTTGAGCACCGCCAGCCGGCTGGCCTGGCGCAGATCTTCCGGCCCCATACTGCGGATATAGCTCCAGGCCCGGACCAGGACGCTGAAATTGCCGTGGAAGGCATGGAGCCGGCCGATCGACTCCGCTCCGCCGGCGGCCAGACGGTAGCCGCCCTCGTCCCGCATCACCCGCGGCGCCGGCAGGAACGGTTCCAGCGCCTTGACCACGCAGACCGGACCGGCCCCCGGTCCGCCGCCGCCGTGCGGGGTCGAAAACGTCTTGTGCAGGTTGAGGTGCATGACGTCGATGCCGCATTTGCGGGCATCGGCGATGCCCATGATGGCGTTCAGGTTGGCGCCGTCGCCATAGACCAGACCGCCGCCGGCGTGGACGACAGCGGCGATGGCACGGATGTTGCTTTCGAAGATGCCGAGGGTGTTGGGGTTGGTGAGCATGATGCCGGCGGTTTCGCCGTCCATCACCGCCGCCACCGTGTCGACTGCCAGGCGGCCGTCGGCGCCGGACTTGAGCGGCACCGGGGTGAAGCCGCAGAGGGCGGCACTGGCCGGGTTGGTGCCGTGGGCGGTATCCGGGATCAGGATCTTGGTTCGGCGCTCACCACGGCTTTCAAACCAGGCGGCGAAGATCAGCATTCCCGCCAGCTCCCCCTGGGCCCCGGCCGACGGCTGGAGCGAGACGGCGTCCAGGCCGGTAATCGCCGCCAGGAATTCCTGGAGCTCGAACATGATCCGCAGCGCCCCCTGCGAGCAGGCATCGTCGAGCATCGGGTGGACACAGGCGATCTCCGGCGTCGCCGCCAGACGATCGTTGAGTTTGGGGTTGTACTTCATCGTGCAGGAACCCAGCGGATACATGCCGGAATCGACGCCGAAATTCCACTGCGACAGTCGGGTGTAATGGCGCACCACGTCGATCTCGCTGAGGTCGGGAAAATCCGGACCCTCATCGCAGAGATCGGCATCGACCGGTGCGTTCGGCACCTCGGCCGCCACCATGCTCATGCCCCGCCGCCCCTTGCTGCCCTTTTCCCACAGCAGGGGTTCATTCAGAATCAGGCCGCTGGCCCCGACCGTCCCGTTCATGCCCGCACCTCGCTGATGACCGTGTCCAGATCCTTTTTCGTCACCTTCTCGGTGACACAGAACAGATAGCAGCCGGCATGCGGCGGAGAGCAGCCGCCGATATCAATCCCGGCAACGATCCCCCTGTCCTGCAGCCGTTGCCGCACCGGAGCGAAATCGCCGGCAAAACGGAGGACGAACTCATTGAAGGTCGGGCCGCTGAATACCAGTTCGGCCCCGGCCGCCACCAGCCCGGCCTTGAGATATTCGCTCAGGTCGTAGTTGTGTCGGGCCAGCTGCCGCAGACCGCTGCCGCCGAGCGATGCCATGTAGATCGCGGTGGTCAGCGCGCACAGACCCTGGTTCGAGCAGATGTTGGAGGTCGCCTTCTCGCGGCGGATATGCTGCTCGCGGGTCGACAGGGTGAGGACGAAACCGCGTCGGCCTTCGAGATCGACAGTCTCCCCGACCAGCCGCCCCGGCATGCTGCGGACATACTCGCCGCGACAGGCGAACATGCCGAGCGCCGCCCCGCCGAAGGAGACCGGCAGACCGAGGCTCTGGCCCTCGCCGCAGGCGATATCGGCCCCGCAGCGGCCGGGGTTGCGGTACAGACCGAAGGCCAGCGGTTCGGTGAAAGCGGCGACCAAGAGGGCACCGGCGGCATGGACGGGATCGGCAGCCTCCTTCAGGTCCTCGACCACGCCGAAGAAATTGGGGGACTGGATGGCCACCGCCGCCAGGCCATCGACTCCCTGCAGCGGCGACAGATCGGTCCGGCCGTCAGGACCGAAGGGCAGTTCGATGATCTCGTAGCCGGTCGGCCGCAGGTAGGACCTGACCACCTCGCGATAATGGGGGTGTACGGCCATCGACACCGCCACCCGGCGGCCGTGCCGGGCGACCCGCAACCCCATCAGCAGGCCTTCGGCCAGGGCCGAGGCGCCGTCATAGAGGGAGGCGTTGGCGACGTCGAGGCCGAGCAGTCGGGCGGTCAGGGTCTGGTACTCGAAGATCCCCTGCAGGGTGCCCTGGGCCATCTCCGGCTGATATGGGGTATAGGAGGTGAGGAATTCCGAGCGGCCGGCCAGTGATCGCACGATCTCCGGGATATGGTGATGGTACCGGCCGGCCCCGACCAGCACGCAGTGATCCGGGCCGACCGTCATCGTCGCGGCGATATCGCGCATCAGGGCGCCCAGCTGCCACTCGGTCATCGCCGTCGGGACCGGGATCGCCCCGTCGAAGCGACAGTCGGCCGGGATCGAGGCGAACAGATCGTCGATGTCGTTACGGCCGATCACCGCCAGCATTTCCCGGATCTCTTCCGGGGTATGGGGCAGGTAGCGCATGGTTCAGCCCCTCAGCATCTCGATATAGTCCTCGGCCGACATCAGCTCATCGTACTCGCCGACATCGGTCACCCGGATCTCGACGATCCAGGCACCGTACGGATCCTGATTAATCATCTCCGGCGTATCGACCAGGGCCTCGTTGACCGCGACTACCTCGCCGCCCACCGGCATATAGATTTCCGACACGGCCTTGACCGACTCCAGGGTCCCGAACTCGTCGCCTTTCTCGAAGATGTCGCCGATCTCCGGCATCTCGACATAGACAATATCCCCCAACTGATCCTGGGCATAGTCGCTGACACCGATCCGCACGATCTCGCCATCGACGGCCGCCCATTCATGATCCTCGGTGTAGCGCACGGTTTCGGGAAAATCGAGTTCGCTCAATTCCTTCATCGTCTCCGTCCTCCAATCGGTTTTACAGCATTGAGGTTATGGGGCGCCGCGCCGACCTGTGGGGCCGGATGTCGTTGCGGATCTCGACCTTGATCTGCCGCCGGCCGTCGGTGATCAGGACGCTGTCGCCGGCTGCCAGCAGCCGGTTGACTTTGATGAAACCGCAACTGAGACCGCGCGGCCGGTAGTCGACCGGCCGGCCCTCGGCGGGTGGAGTCGCCACGCTGACGATCATCGCACCGATCCGGTCGATCGCCATGTCGGTGGCGCAGGTCAGCACCTGGCCTATTGTATCACCTCGCAGGTCGGTTACAAAGGTGTCTTTTCCGACCGTGATCTTTCGCGGATCGAAGCCGGCAAAGGGCAGGGTGTGCTCATTCCCCGGGTCCTGGCGCAGGGCCTCGGCGCCGATGAAATCCTTGCTGAAGACCTTGCCCCCATCGCCCCACGGCAGGGCGAACAGCCAGGGGTTGTTGACGAAACGCCACGGGCCGATGTCCTGATGGGACAGGGGCAGGACCGCGCCGGTGCGCAGCGAATCGCGGGCGGCCAGACCACACGGCAGAATCCCCAGCCCCTCGCCGGCGGCCAGCACCGTCTGCCACAGCGACACGATCCGGTCGCCGGCGACGAACAGCTCGAAGCCGAACTCACCGGTGTAGCCGGTGCGCGACAGCAGCAGCGGCGTGCCGTCGCTCAACCTGACCGGGGTCGGGGTCTGCAACTCGTCAAAACCGCCCTTGCAGGAAAAATAGACCATGTCGGCGAGAACCGGGCCGGGGTCGTGGAGCACCCGGGCGAGGATCCTGGCGGCCAGCGGCCCCTGGATGTCCATCTTGCCGAGCCGGTCGCTGTAGTCGGTGACCCGGACCCGGGCACCGCCCTGGCGCTCGAGATGACCGGCCACAGCCGGTCCCATGCCGGCGTTGACCACCACCATCCAGGCCGTCTCGGCCAGCCGGTAGACGATGGCGTCGTCGATGACCGTGCCATCGGCGGCGAGAAACACCCCGTAGACGCAGCGGCCGACCGTCAGCGGTCCCCTGTCCCGGCCCTGGCAGCGGTCCAGGTCCTTGGTGAAGCAGCGCTGGAGCAGGTCCCTCGCGCCGTCCCCCTGCAGACCGATGACCGCCATGTGGCTGGTATCGAAGATCCCGGCGGCCTCGATGACCGCCAGGTGTTCAGCCCTGGCCCCGGCCGGATACCACAGCGGCATGTCATAGCGTCCGAAACGGGCCATGTTCGCCCCCTGCCCGAGATGCCATCGATGCAGCGGCGTCGTTCGCGGTTCATCCATCATCTCACCTCGCCTATTGACTTCGGCTGCAACCGCGGCACGCTCAGCGGGTCAGCGGCACCTTGAGATTGAAACTCCTGTTGACGACAAAGGCCTCGACCGCGGCGACGTTGTCGATCATCGCCACCTCGTCGGCATAGAATTCGAGAAGCGTGAACTCACGGTTGAGCATCACCGTCACGATCAGGTCGTAGCGCCCGGTGACGACGCAGACGGTGATCACCCCCCGCAGCCGACTGAACTCCTCGCCCTTTTTGACCAGGTTTCTGTCGCTGAGCCGCACCCCGATCATCGCCACGCTCTGGTCCGGGATCGCCTCGGGATCGACCAGCCCGGCGATCTCGAGCACCCCCTCGTCCATCAACCGCCTGACCCGCGATCGGACGGTTCCCTCGGCAATGGACAGGGCCTCGGCGATCTTTTTGAATGGCGCCCGGCCATCCCTGAGGTGATTGATGATCGAGATATTGATCTGGTCCAGCTTCATCCGCTTCGTCTACGTTGAATTGAGTCTTGCTTTCTTTAAAAAGGCTACGCTATACTATCGATATTGTCAATGTCATCACGAAAAATAGACCATATCATCATTTGAATGATTTTTTACTACGGATTTCGCAACCATCTACAGGAGACCGCCAATGCAGATCGCCATCCTCGGGGCCGGAACGGGCGGCTATGTCGCCGCCATCCGCGCCGCCCAGTCGGGCGCCAGCGTCACCCTGATTGAAAAAGGCCCCATCGGCGGCACCTGCCTGAACTGGGGCTGCATCCCCTCGAAGGTCTTCAAGCAGACTGCCGACACCCTCGCGGCAATCCGCAACGCCGGCGAGTTCGCCATCGCCGCCGCCACCGCCGGCTGCGACATGGCGGCCCTGGTCGCCAGAAAGGAGCGGATCATCGGCATCCAGGCCGGCGGCATCCGCAACCTGCTGCAGAGGCATGGGGTCCGGATCGTTGCCGGCACCGGCCGGATCAGCGCCATGCACAAGCTGACGGTTGCCGCCGCCACCGGCGAAGAGCTCGAGATCGCCTGGGACCGGCTGATCGTCGCCACCGGCAGCCGCCCGGCCCCGATTGCCGCCTTCCCCTTCGACTCGCGCCAAATCCTGTCGAGCGACGATATCTTTTCCCTCGCATCCATCCCCGAATCACTGGCCATCGTCGGCGGCGGCGTCATCGGCTGCGAGCTGGCCTGCATCTTTGCCGGCCTCGGCAGCCGGGTGACCCTGATCGAGGCCATGGACCGGATCCTGCCCCTGCCGTCGGTGGACGAGGAGTGCAGCAAGCTGCTGCAGCGGGAGATGAAGAAGCGGAAGATCCGGGTGCTGACCGGCGCCACCGTCGTATCGGCCACCCCGGACGGCGAGCGGATCGAACTGGGCGTCGGCCCGGCCGGCGCCGCCCCCGCCGCCGGACTGCAACGGCACTCCTGTGACAGGTTGCTGGTCAGCATCGGCCGGATACCCAACAGCGCCGGTATCGGCCTGGAAAGGATCGGGGTCGACCGCGATGGCCGGGGCTGGGTGGTCGCCGATGCGCGGCTGCGGACCAGTAATCCGGCCGTCTACGCCATCGGCGATATCCTCGGCCCGGCCCGGGTCATGCTCGCCCACGTCGCCGCGACCGAGGGCGAGATCGCCGCCGCCAACTGTCTCGGCGGCAACCGGGAGATGGACTACGATTGCGTTCCCGGCGCCATCTTCACGATGCCCGAGATCGCCGGCGTCGGCCTGTCGGAGACCGAGGCCGCCGCCCGCGGCTGCCGGTTCCGGGCCGACACCGTCCACTTCCGCACCCTCGGCAAGGCCCATGTCATCGGTGAGATCTCGGGTTTCGCCAAGATCGTCGCCGACCAGCTCAGCGGCCGGATCCTGGGCGTCCATATCGCCGGTCCCCACGCCACCGACCTGATCGCCGAAGCCGTGCTGGCGATGCGCAGCGGCACAACGGTACAGCAGCTGGCCGAGACCATCCACGCCCATCCGACCCTGGCCGAGATCATGCTGGAGACCGCATTCAAGGCCATCGATCGCCCCCTGCACGGCTGACGGACCACGAGCGGCCACCTTGTCACCGGGGTTCGGGTCCAATAGCAGTTGATAAAACCACCCGAAACAGGCACAATACGGTCGTGGCAGGGCCGATCGGCCTCACTCGACCGGCTGACCGGTATCTCCGGACGCCGGCAGCAGGAGGAAAACGTGAACCACTCACCGGCGGATGGCGGCTGCAGATCGAGGGATGGTCGGATCGCTGTTGCCGATGACACCGCCACTGCCAGCCCCGTGAATCCTCGCCATTCCATCAATCGGCCGGTGCCCTGAAACCCGAGAATATGCCCAAAGTCGCACCACAGCAACCGGCAGCGCAACCGCCGCAGACTGCCCGAAAAAAATCACCACGCCCGGCTGCCGTCCCGAGGAAAAAAGGCAAGAAAGGTAAGCGGGGCAAGAAAAAACCGGCAATCTCCCTGCGTCGCAATGCCCTGCTGCTGAGTATTGAAATCAGCGGGCTGGCGATCGCCGGGATTGCGGCGATCATCGCCCTGCTCGGCTATTCGGCCAACCGCTTTGCCGGCACCCGGATCTTTTCCAGCCTCCTCCCCTTTGCCGGCGGCATCTTCAGCTTCATTATTCTCACCGCCATCCTGTTGCTGGGCTGGAGAAGGCTGCGCCCCCGGCTGCAGGGCTGGTCGCCCCATCTCCCCGCCGCCATCGCCTTCGGCCTGGCGCTCTCGGCCGGGCTGCTGACGATGCAGGATCGTTTTGTCCAGGCCTTCGGCTACTATCGGACCCTGGTCGGCGGCAGGGAAGAGGCTGGGCGTGTCACCCTCGCCCATCAGGTCTTTGCCGCCTACCGCCGCCTCGAGACCCCGGCCCTGGAGAAACTGATCGACCGCGCCCAGCCCTACCGCCCGGCCATCGAGGAGGCGGCCAGGACCTATGCCATCGATGTCGATCTGCTGCAGGGCCTCGCCGCCACCGAATCCTCGTATCTGCCGCGGGACAGCCGGGACGGCGGCCAGGGGCTGTTCCAGATCACCCAGGTCCCGGCCGCCGCCAGAGACAAGGTCGACCGGCTCTTCGCCCCGGAACTGCGGGTCCCGGACAACCCGCGCTATAACGCCCACCTCGGCGCCGCCACCCTCAGACACTATCTCACCGAGATGAAGGATGACCTGTTCCTCGGCCTGCTCGCCTACAACATCGGCCCCGCCAACGGCGGTCTGCGCTTCATCATGGCGCAGTACGGAGCGACCGACTTCGTCACCATCCAGCCTTACCTGCAGCGGCTTCCGCGCGACTATCCGATCCGGGTCCTGTCCTACTCCCTCGCCTTCCGCATCCGACAGCGGGAGGGCCGGCTCCTCGCCTATGAAGAAGGCGCCAACGCCCTCCGCATCCAGGGCATCGGCATCCCCGGCATCGGTCAGGGGGCATCGCAATGAACCCCGTGATCAGGCATATACGGCCGGATTCGGAATACTTTATCGCCGAAGGCTGCCATATCATCGAACTCCTGCAGACGGACGACGACCCGCAACTGTCGATCGCCCGCGCCCGGGTCGAACCGGGCCGGACCACCCGCTGGCACCGATTGCAAGGGACCGCCGAACGCTATGTCATCCTGGAGGGCGAAGGCCTGGTCGAAATCGGCGATCTGTCGCCCCGACAGGTCCACCCCGGTGACGTCGTCCTGATTCCACCCGCCCGGCGCCAGCGGATCACCAACAGCGGCCCGGGCGACCTGCTTTTTCTCGCCATCTGCACCCCGCCTTTTCAGCCTGAAAACTACGAGGATATCGAACGACTCATTGGACCGGAATGAAACCCGAGGAGAAAGCCATGACCATTCGCACCCTGCAGCAGATTTCTCAGAGCATCCCTACCCTGGAAGGGGCCGGCGTCCATCTCCGCCGCGCCTTCGGCTTCGGCGGCACCGCGCTGTTCGATCCCTTCCTGCTGTTCGACGACTTCCGATCGGACCACCCCGACCACTATCTCAAGGGCTTCCCCTGGCACCCGCATCGGGGCATCGAGACCATCACCTACGTCCTGGCGGGCGATGTCGAGCATGGCGACAGCCTCGGCAACCGGGGCACGATCTCCTCCGGCGATGTGCAGTGGATGACGGCCGGCAGCGGCATCATCCATCAGGAGATGCCGAAAGGCGATGCCGCCGGCAGCATGCACGGCTTCCAGCTGTGGTGCAACCTGCCGGCGGCCGAAAAGATGTGCGCCCCCCGCTACCGCGATGTGACGGCGGCAACGATCCCGACCGTGACGACCGCCGCCGGTGCGACCATCAGGGTCATCTGCGGCCAGGCCGACGGCACCAGGGGACCGGTCGAAGACATCACCATCGACCCGCAGTACCTCGACATCACGGTGCCGGCGGAATCCACCATCGAGCACCCGACCCGACCGGGCGACACGGTGATCGCCTATGTCATCGGGGGCGAGGCCTGGTTTGCACCGGAAGAGGCGACCAGACATGGGAACCACAGTCTGGTCGTCTTCTCCGACGGCGACCGGATCGCCGTCCGCACCGCCGCCCAGCCGGTACGATTCCTGCTGATTTCCGGCCGCCCCCTGCGCGAACCCATCGCCTGGCGCGGCCCGATCGTGATGAATACCGAGGAGGAACTGCGGACGGCCTTCCGCGAATACAACGACGGCACCTTCCTCAAGCATCGTTGACAACGCGTCGGGTTGCGGCCGTAGCCGTCAGGTTTCGGGCCGACGGCAGTGCGCCAGCAGCGGCTTCAGCCGCTTCCAGACAGTGGCAACGGCCAGGTCGCGCAGGTCGGCCTGTTCGAGCCAGTCGAAGCGGCCGTGCTGGATACCGGAGAAGGTGGGGTGGATATGGTTGCTGAACAGCGCCAGTCCCGGCCGCTGCAGATGGACGGTGATATGGGTTGGCCCGGTATCGTTGCCGACCACCAGCGCCGCCTGTTTCAGCACTCCCGCCAGGCGAAAGATATCGAGGACGCCGCCGTCGGCCTCGAGCAGCACCTCGCCGCCGATTCCCCGGCAGAGATCGATCTCGCCCGGGCCGGGCACGGTCGCCACCCGGATGCCGGCCTGCCGCAGCAGATCCGCCAGTTGCGGGTAGTGCGGCCAACGCTTCTGCGGATGCTCCGGTGAGCCGCCGGGGATCAGGACGACGTAGGGATTGCCGGCCAATCCCACCGCGGCCAGGACATCACCGACATCATCGGTCATCCACGACACGTCACAGCGGCGGGTATGGGCCACAGAAACCCCGGCCTGCTCGAGACAGATGGCGAAATGGTCGGCGGCGCAGCGATCGGGCGGCCGCCGGCAGTGGACGGAGCAGCCCCTGGCCCC
>Ga0075012_10002764_pt1 | contig 17038 bp, 19 predicted proteins | sample All_14_2_FD_71474 | JGI IMG/M metagenome (GOLD analysis project Ga0075012, IMG submission 71474) | Freshwater microbial communities in response to fracking from Pennsylvania, USA - Allegheny Zone_MetaG_DW_15 | ecosystem: Environmental > Aquatic > Deep subsurface > Groundwater > Drilled... | reverse complement strand
AAGATGATGCCTGAGATCGTCCAATCGTTTGCGTCGCAGACATTTGCCCAAGCCACCATCGCTTCAAGGTCAATTGCCTCGACCGGCAGGCCGATGCCGAACGTCTTCTTGCCATTTTGGTAGCGGCCATAGGCGTAGGCGATTGCGTGAAGGGCTGGGTTCTTGGAGAACTGCCAAGTCGCCTCATTGTTTATGCGGTGCGCGCCGGTGCCCCCAGGGTAGGTACTGTCCAGTCGAGGGTCATATGTCTTGACGCCATCCATGATGGCACCAGTGTTAGGCAGCCCGCTCGCGAACTTCTTGCCATCCTTGTCGAACTTGAAGTTCCAAAGCATCGCCGCTTGGCCAGACAGCTTGTTCGCTGCACCCCAGTTGGGGAAGCCAGACCAGAATGGAGTCAAGGCGGTTGATTCAGGGCAGGCCCCGAGCTGTTGATCCACGTCGAGGAAGCCGCTGTAATATGCACCGAGAGGCTCGAAGTCAGTCGTAGGTGCAATGAATCCTTGGATCGGTCCGCCGCCAGAGTATACGACCACGCGCCCGAGATACGGGTTGGGGACATCTTTCAGGGTCGGACCATAGGCTGCTGTGTGCCTTAGGACGCCGCCGAAATAGGTCCGCCCCATTGCGTACGGCTGCGGCGGATCGACTTGTATCAGCAGCTGGTTGACTGAGCCTCTTGCCGGTGGTGGCTTGGTCAAAAGTTGGGAGCCGAATGATGCTGCAAGCCCAACAACACCAGCAACAGCAGCGATTGTTGTGAGGGTAGCTGCGGACGCCCCTAAGAATGTGCCTGCCACGCCCGCCAAAGCTGCACCGCCGCTGGCGACAACGGCGACGATGCCAGCCACGACGGCCACAACTTTAAGCACTTTAGACATTTATGCCGCCCTCGGTATATATCGCATCAGACCCACCGGGAGACTGACGTTGCTGAATTTCTTGCTGCTTGCTGCCGCCACATGCGCCGATCCGACCACAGCAGCCGGAATGCGGGCGATCGATATGGGTACGCCGTCTTGCGTTAAGCCAGTCCACCGCGCGCCGTTTAAGCCCCGCCCGATCACTGCTGCCGAGCAGGCAGCGATTAAGGCAAAAGCTGATTTACTGATGTTCGATGGCCCAAGCAGCCGATGGCAATGGCCGCTTAAGCGCGACGCAGACGTCTACTGTGGCTTCGTCAATGGCAAAAACAGAATGGGCGCATACGTTGGGTGGACGCCCTTTTACATTTCTGGTGGCGAACTAGCTATCATTGGCGAAGGTGACAGGCGGTTTGGTTATGAATTGCAATGCGGAATGACGGGTTACATCCCCAAACCCGAATGGTTGTCTGACAAAAAACCCTAAGCCCGCCACGCACGCTCAATAAGCAAAGCCTCCATCACGACCATGCGCGGCTGATCGTCGTGCCATCCCATGACCTTCCCGCCCACATTAACAACCAGCGCGCCAATGCCTGCTCCGTCCTGAAGCATCGCAACATCACCAAGCAGCATGGCCGCTGGCGGTATTTCAGGCAGTATAGCGTCAATCAGTTCACCGACATTCTCAGCGCCGCGCTCTTTCAAGGCACGCTTTGCGCCAAGCAGCGAGCGAATATCCGGTATCGTCGGCGGCTTGTGGCCCATCTGCACAAGATGGAAACGAACCATGTGAATGCAGGTGGAGCGCTTCGCCCAGTCGAACTTCTTCTTACCGAAGCGTTCCATCGTGGTCTGGGTCGCTTTTTGACGCCTGATCAGATCAGTCATAGCCCAATCTGCCTCTCGCATAGTCGAATGCAGGGTTGTTGAAGTTAAAGCCGCCTGATGGTTGGTAGGAAGGCCTCGGAGCTTCCACGCCCCATGCGATGGATACCGTCAGCCCACTGGCCTCGTCATGGCCAAGTTCCCCCGGCCATATTGATTTATGCCAAGACGAGTTCAGGCTGTTGCCATCGTTGCGCATGAACAGCCTTTCAGCGGTGGAAACCACTTCGGTGTCCAATGTCCGCGTTCCCTTGCTGAATTTCAGCGTCGTCTTGTCCAACTGACCATCAAACTGCAGCTCGGGCGTGCCCACCAGCAAACCGGTGTCGGGCGCATATTCGGCAATGTAAAACCGCACGCGTGACTTCTGAAAGCCGGGCTGCGAAAGGTCTGCTGCCGCTGCCGCACTTGCCGGAATGAACGTCATGGAAAGCGCGGGCACTTCTTCACCTGCTCCTTCAGACAATGCTTCAACAGATTCCACCGTGCCAAATGTTTGATGCTCGGACAGGAACAAATCGCTGCCCCAATAGAAGAACCCACCGTCGCATAGGCGCACGGTTTCGCCGGGTAATTCCATGACCAACAAGCCTGTGAGCGCGACCATCAGCCCCACTCCTCAATCGTCACAGCAAGGCCAACATGGTGCGCTAGGTCCATTTGCCAGCCCCACTCTTCGCCCACCACAAACCCATCGATGACCGGTTGCGCCAATTTGATCACCGCACCGTTCGCAAAAGGAAACCTTAGCGCAGGCGTGATCTGCACAGCCGCCTTGCCGTCAGAACCAGCGGCGACAGTAGCCGCCACATTGTGCAAGAACGACCGCGCGCCATTGCTGACCGAGAACCAGTAACCCTCTTTGATCTGGTAGCCGGCTGTCAGGCCCCTAATGTTCAATGTCGTGCCTGACTGTGCCGCCCCGTCAACGACCGGAGAACCCGGCGCGCCCTGATTGACGCCCAACAAAGGAAAGTCGGTGATGATGCCTTGCGTCTTGCCGCGTAGGAACCGGGAGACAAACACCATGCCCGTTTCCTTGTTGGGCATTGGCGGGAATTGCAGATCAATCCGAAAACGTGAACCAGGACGATCCAGACGTTGCGCCGCAGCGCCAGTGCCGGGACGTTGCATTGACCCGTAATCGATTAGCGTTGGGGTTGCACCGTTTGGCGCGGGCAGGTCGGGAAGCGTGACTGCCACTAGCCAACCCTCCGAGATTGCGACCGCGCCGCCCGTGCGCCAGTTTCAGCCACACTGGCTCCAATCAGCATAGGAGCCGCGCTTTGGACTGCACTTTGCGCCCGCCCGTCAACAATGGCTGTGAAGTATGGTGAAGGCACGATCTCCACCCGCGAACCGCCCAACGCCTCATTCGGAATGACTTGTGAGCCGCGCGGCAGGTTGACCAGTTCCGGCCCGCGTTCACCCACCAAGGCCATGCCGCCCGGCGCGAAGTTCGTGCCGTTTGCATAGCCTTTGATAGGCCTGGGAGTGTTGATATTGGTAGCAATCTTGCTGCCAAAGGCGCCGATTGACCCAAGCTGCAGGCCAAGGCCTACAACTGCGCTCAAGATGTCAAGGAAACCCCCGCCCTTGATCGCGCTGGTCATGGATTGCAGCGCGCCGATTGTGTCTTTGGCCATATCCGCAAAGGTCTTGGCAATAGCCACTGTGGCACCGCCCGCCTTCTTCTTCATGCCGTCCATGGCCTCGTTGATCTTGCTCATTTCATGCACGAAAGGGTCAGCCAATATGAGCGGGATTGCCGAATCTGTCGGACGGTCTTGAAAGCCAAGCTGCTTCTTCCCTGCCTCTGCAAGTTCGGGCGTTATCAGACCTGCTTTAGCGCCGTCCGTCAGCTTCTTGAGCTTAGCCTGATATAAGTTCATCGCCGCAGCGTCAGGGAACAACTCATCAAGCAACGGCTGCAATTCTGCTGCTAGTTTCTGGAAGGCCTGCTTTGTGGCGCTGGTTGCCTTGCCCGCTTGATCAACCATCACAGCATCTAGGCGCAGCATTTGCGCCGCAATGCCATCCACCATGTCCGGGATATAGGAATGGCCGACAACGGCATCGTACAGGCCAAAGAAGCCCTTTTTGACTGTGTCAATTTTGTCTGTGACACTCTTGAAGATGGCTGAAAGCTTCCCGCCAAGCCACTCATCAATCCCTTTGACCATCCCGCTAACATAACCGATCGCAGCCTGAGCCATCCCGCCAAGGAAGTTGCCAATCATCCCGACGAAGTGCTTGCAGAGGTCTTGTGCCGCCTGCAGAGCGCCACTGAAGTCGCCAGAGAACAAGCGCACGATGATCTTGATGGCATCGGTTATGACCTGAACAACTCCGACAAGGATGCCAGACAAGGCGCGCAGCACTCCTGGAAGAGCGCCGCCGAACGCCTGCAACATCACCTTGCCGTAGTTGCCGATCGCATCGATCAAACCGCTGGCGAATATGGCGTCCATGGCAGACTTCAGCGAAGCGAGTATCTCTGTGAGAGCGGGGCCAAGCGACGCTTGGATGGCAGTCCACATCTCCTTCAGCACAGGAGCGATCTTTTCCCAGTTGTAATAGATCAATGCACCGGCAGCAGCCAAAGCTGCGATCGGCACAAGGATTGGCCCAAGTGCTGCCCCAAGGCCGACAAGTGCCGCCTTGGCCGCAACAAGTATGCCGCCTTGGGCAAAGGCCGCACCCAGTACCGATAGGAACGGCGCCATGGCTGATGCCATAGCGCCGATGCCGATCATCACAGGCCCCAGCGCCGCAGCAACCGCTCCAAATGCGATGACAGCTGTCTGCATACCGGGTGACAGCGTAGCGAAGGCATCAAGAATCGATGTCAGCGCCTCAGTGATACGCGGCAGCAGCGGTAGCAGCTTCGAACCAATTTCCTCTTGAAAGTCCGCCCATGACATTTGCAACGCTGCGAATGGATCGGCAGCCCGCATAGCCGCGGCAGATCCACCAAATTGACGCTCCAACTCTGCAAGCATGATGGTTTGTGCACCAGCCATATTGCCGACTTTGGCCATGGCCTCAACTTGCGCGATCTGTTGATCCGTGAACTGGATGCCAACGCGCTTCATGGCATTAATGCCCTTTACAGGGTCATTTAGTGCCTTGCCCACCATCAGTGCAGCAGACTGCAAATCAGTGCCCATGCGCGCGGCGAGATCGACCGCAGCTTGCTGTGCGCGGTCAAACTGCGTGCTGGCGACATTGCCAAACGTCAGCATGTTCGCCGTGACTTTGCGCAGGATGTCGTCGTCATCGTACAAAGACTTGCGCATGATCCCGGTGGCCAAACCAGAAAGCTGGTCACTGGTCCGTTGCGCGCCATCACCCATTGATTTTAGAGCAGCATTGACCTGACCGATTGCCTCCTGGCTCTCAGCAGCCGCTTTGATCGATGATACCGCCATCGCAGCCAGTGGAAGGGTAACAGCAATAGACAGCTTCTTGCCGATGTCGCCCATCGACTTTCCGATGTTTTCAATCCGCTTGGTGGAGGCGCGCAGCTCTTTTTCCGTCGCGCTCAAACCAGAACGGAATTCGCCGGAATCCAGCCCCAGGGATATCAACAGCGAACCCAGCATCGTTGCCATGCTATTGCCTTTCCACACGTCGGATTGTCATCGGTGCACCGGATGCCTTTATGGCTTTCAGCACGGCGAGCATTTCAGAGGGCTTTTGGCCCGATGTCTTGCGTAGGTATTTTGCCAGCGGGCCCAGCTTGCCCACCTTCGCAGCTGCACTGAATCGCGCAGTGTCATAAGCCAGTCGGATCGATGCTTCTGCTTCGCTTTCAAGCCGCTTGCGAACGCCTGCCATGATCGCCTGAAACGTGGCCAACGATTGGCGCCAGAACCCATCAGGTTCCAACCCGGCACTCACCCACATCTCAAGATAATCAAGGCAGATTAGGCTTTTGGCCGCGCCTTCGGCTTGGCGTTTCCCGGCACGCTCGGCTTTGCGCCAAACTTGGCAAAAAGTTCCGGCAAAGCTTTTGCAACGCCAGCTTGGCCGCGCATAACGATGGCCAGCGCTTCGTCGTTGGTCATCTCTGGATGATCTTCAACCGCCAAGCAACGCACCAGCACCGCAACCTTGAGTGGCGGAATCTCTTTGCCTGAAAGCAGGTCGATACCCTCAGCTTCGGCCAAAGCAATCGACCGAAAGTTCAGGCGGAGGGTGATTTGCTCACCCTCCACCATGAACGTCGATTTTGCGTCAATGGGCGCAACCATTATGCGCCAGCTCCTTCAGTCGAAGCACCGGTGAAGCGCACGGTCAACGTGCCGGTCATGCGGTCATCAATCGGGACGCCGCGCTCATAACCTTTCACGATGCATTCGCCAGCGACTTCCCATGTCCCTGCGCCATCTGGGAGAACGACCTTGTATTCGCGAGCGTTTCCATCCTCCAGCGCAGCGCGCACCAGAACGTCAGTTGCAGAACCCGGCACGTAATTCATTTCAAAGGTGCCTTCGCCGTCTTCGATCAGGCCGGCAATGTATTCACGGCGGCGGTTCAAAGACTTGAAGTGCGTTGCCTCAACATCCGATACCTGAGGGTTTGGCAGGCTGATTGCGGTGATCTCGCCCAGTTCGGTCAGGACGCCCAGCGCCGTGGCCATGTGGAATTCCGTGCCGTAGCCAATGGCTGCTTCGGTCATTGCATTGTCTCCTAAAAACTAATCGTGCCAGAACAGCGCGTCGATTGAGTCCCGATGGACGAAACCCGTCTCGCTGTTCGCGCTAAGGTCGCGGACGGTATTGATGGTGGCACGCCGGAATGACCTGCCGGAAACTTCAGCTTCAGGCAGGATCGCTGCAATCACTGCCTCGCGCAGTGCTGCTTTCTGCGCAGCGGACTCGGCAAAACAATCAATCTGCACTCGCGTTGGGCGATATGTTTGCAGGCCCTTCATGTGTTGGGGCCTGCCATCTGCCACCAGCTGCAGAACAACCGCAGGATATGCGCTGCGCTCTGGCCGCACAGTCCAATCAATGCGCGCGGCCACAATGGCTGCAACTGGGCTGGTGCCCTTCAAACGGGTGCGCAGCGCAGTCTCAAAGCTCATTTCTTGGCTACCTTTTTGGCACGGGCCTTTGCCACTTTGGTAATTTCGGCCCGCATGGCATCTCCAATCAGGTTGAAAGCGTTCATCTTCTCGGCTTCCCACGCTGATCGGCCTGCAGGGTTTGCGGGCTGGCGATCACTGCCAAATTCTTCAATCACAGAATAATCGGGCAACCGCTCGTTCACTTGCGCATCAATGCCAATGAACTGCTCAACGGTGTCCTGCCCATCCGTCCGCCTGAACTTCCGGGTAGCTTTGGTTTGCGCTCTGCTGCCAATTGCGATGGATCGTTTCAGGTCACCGCTTTGTTCATCTGCACCATCAACCCACGCATCACGGATTGGCACAGCCGCCTTCTGCAATGCCCGCAAAGCGATCCCGCGTTTGCGACCGACTGTAACATCAAGCGCCTTCAAGGCTGCCTCGATCTCCTTACCGCCGCTGAACTTAACCTTCATCGCCAGCCACCGTAGTCAGGCGGATACCTTCACGCCTGCCGAGCTCTTCCACGCCGGTGATCTCAAACTCACGCCCATCGAAAACCAGACGCCACGTTGCGTTGATCGTGCGGGTCAGAGTGTCGTTGCGCAGAGTAAACAGAACAGGCATCTTGGCCTCTCGGCCCGCGTTCTCGAACACTTCACGCGCGCGCGCAGGTTGATATCGAGCCTTGCGAGTGCCCACATCGTCGAACCCGTCGGCGAGAGTAGTGTAACCGTCGTCAATCGCAGCGCCTGGGCGAAGTAAAATCACAACGCGATCGAACTGGCCAGCTTTCATCAGAGCACAATCCCGCGCAACGACCGCACCATCGCCAAGGCACCTGCCGGAACGATCCCGGCTTCACGGTTCTCAAACCAACTTGCCACCGTCGTCAGCACCGCTTGCTTTGCCAACGCTGGCATCTGCGCAAAGCCGGTTTCGAAATTGATGGTCACCGCATTCGGAATTCTTGCCGTCGCTGGCCACTGATAATCTGGATCCAGCACAATACGTTGGGGCTTGCTGATCATATCCAAGATGGTGAACGCAGGCGATAGCGTCTGCAAAGCCCGCAATTCGTCTCGGTAGGTGATCGATGTCACGGCAGTCACAGGCCCGCGCGCCAGTTCGATATCATCACCAAATGCGTCCAAAGATAGCCGCCATTGCTGAACCCCGAATGCCACGCCCGTGTAATCCTCGATCATAGCGATCGCGGCGGTGATATAGCCCGTCAGCATCGCGTCCCACGCGTCAGACTCAATGGTGCAATGCTCTTTGACGTCGGCCAACGGTACAAGGTCGAGCGGATCCGCCGCCGGATTTACCTGCTGCAGCCCCACTTTAACCTCCAAAAAATAAGGGCGGGCTCCAGCCCTGTCGCCAGCGCTGGCCCCGCCCCCTTCACTTCCTCAAGCAGCGGATCAGGCGCCAAGATTTCGCGCAACAGCCTCTTCCTGGCTGAGCGTTGGATCATTGAAATCGATCTGGTTGCTTTCCTCCGAAACTCCCTTGCGCGGTTCATCGTCCACAGCGGGATGCGAGGTATCGATGCGCTCCACGATCTCGGGCTCGATCAGCGCGCCGGATGCGGCAACATCGGTGGCCGGCGTCAGCTTGTCGGGCTTGACCGCAGTGGTGCCGACCGTCGCGGCCGCGCCCTTTGTATTTTCAACCATGTCAGTCTCCTCGAATGTTTACCCACTCCTCCATGCGCCCGCCGCAGCGGGAGCATGGAGGAGCGAGGGCGCGCCGCGAAAGAGCGCCCTCGACCCCCCTGACCGGATCAGGCCTGCTTGATCGCCTTCATCCATTCAGGATTCTGCACCCCGCCGCCGACGCGCTTGGTGGTGTAGAAGTGGACGTAGGGTTTGTTAGTGAACGGATCCCGCAGCACACGGGTGCCAAGGCGGTCGATCACCAGGTAAGTCTGTTCCATGTTGCCGAACAACACCGAGACTTGGCCGGTGGTCATGGCAGGCATGCCCGATACTTCGACAACCGGATAACCGGCGAGTGTCGCAGGCTGGCCCGCAACGTAGCTCGGCTGCCACAGATAGTTGCCCTGGCCGTCCTTAAGCTTACGCAGGTTGAACAGTGAAGCGCGGCTCATGTACCACTTGGCACCCATTTCCCGCTCGCTGGGCAAGGTCGAGGCCAGCGTGAGCAATTCATCGCCAGTGACAGCGGTAGTGCCTGCTACGGTCGTAGCAGTGATTGCGCCCCACGGATGCTTGGCGGCATTCGCGCCGCCAGTTACATAGGTCAGGACGCCGAACGGCTTGTTGACACCGTTGCCGGACAAGAAGGCGATGTTTTCCTGAATTGCAAACTCACCGTCAACTTCACTGGTGAGCCACTGTTCAATGTCAAACCCGGCATCGTCGAGCATGCGCTGGGTAACCGCAGGGTTGGCGTAGATTTCGCCGAGGTCGAACTGCAATGTGGCAAGCCCGGGAGTGCTTGTCTCTGGGCGCGCGGCAGTCTCGCCGACCCAGCCTGAACCGATCACGCCGTCGTTGTAGACGCGCAGAAAACCGCGGTCGCCAACGGTGATGACCTGCGCGTTCTCGCGGATCGGGCTGCGCAGCTTCAGTTTGTCGCTGATCGTGCGATCCCATTCGATCGGCACGATAAAGCCACCGGCAGTATCCGTACCTTCTGAAATCGCCGCCTGCACTGTTGGTTCAACACCCTTGCGGATGTAGGCCTTCAGCTGATCGGTGTGCTCGGGATTGGCCAAGCCAGCTCCGTTGCCGCCAAGCTTCGACGCGGCAAGCTGCTCCATCACCCCATTAAGCGAGGTTTCGAGCGCCGACACATTTTCGTTGATCTTGTTGTACTTTTGCACATCGAGCGGGTCGATCTTGGCTTCGATCTTCTCGAGGCGGGCCTCGCTGGTGGAGCGCATTTCCTGCACTGCCGCTTGGATTTGGGCGATCAATGTCTTGGGGTCGCTCGCATCGGCCCGCGGCCTGGCGGATACCGCCCGCGGCATGGAGGCGAGCGAAAGCGAAGCCAGCGCGGAGCTGGCCAGGTTAAGCTTCTGCATGTTAAATTCCCTATTTGTGAGCCGCGAAAGCGGCGAGCAGGTTGGAAAGGTCGCCCGTCAATTCCCCGGGACCGGGGTCGGCAGCGCCTGGCGTGCCTGCGATGGCAGCGCCTGGCGTGCCCTTGATCTTGTTGATGCGGTCGCGCGCCTGTGTGCGGGTCATGCCACCGGAAACCAGCGTCAGTTCCATCGCGCGCAGTTCATTACAGGACCTGTCGGCGGACTTGGCCTTGTCATCGACCTTGACCTGGTCGGCAGGCAGCAAGGCGTCGGCAAACCCGCGCTCGAGCGCGACTGATCCACTCATATAGGTTTCGGCGTCCATCCACTTCTGAACTTCAGCCACCGCCTTGCCCGTCCGCGCCGCGTAAACGTCAGCCATCGCCCGGTCGAACGGTTCCAGCCACAGCGCGGTCTCTGCCATGTCGAGCCGGTTTCCGACCGCCATTACCCAGCAATTGTGGATCATGATGAACGAAGCTGCGCCGATCTCGATCGTGTCGCCCGCCATGGCGATGATCGAGGCCGCGCTGGCTGCCATACCCATCACCTTGATCGTGATGTCCTGCGGATGCTCGCGCAGCACGTTGAAGATCGCAATGCCCTCGAACATGTCACCGCCGGGCGAATTAATCTGCACCTCGACCGGGCGATCGCCGATCGCGCGCAGTTGCGCTGCAACGCTCTTGGCAGTGATACCGCCACCAGACCAGAAGTCCTCTCCGATCAGGTCGAACATCGTGATGACTGCATCGCCTTGCGACAGCGCCCGCACACCCGCTGCATCGTCCGACCAACGATCCAGCACGGATGGCTTGGTCAGCGCAGAGACCGAACGGTCAGCCGGTACCGGCAGCGCGCCGGGGCGTTTGCCCGCAGCCATCGCGAAAACCTTCCGCGCGCCCGTCTCACGTAGATTGCGCATTGCTTGCTCCTTGCTGCCATGCAGGCGTATCGCCCCACGGCTCGGGGTTCATGTCCATCTTGTCGCGGGCTTCGTTGGGAACCATGAAGCCGCCTGCACCCGGACCACCCAGCGCCTTCGAAAGGAACTCGGCCTGATCCTTCAGCGATCCGCGCAGAAGTGCCGCTTCGTTGAACTTGGCGTAGTGGGTTTCCCGGTCCCGATCGTTCAGCAGGGATCGCCCAATTTCTTCTTCCCAGGCGTTGAACCAGGGCAACAAGCAGTAAGTGACGAAAAACAAGCCAAGCTGCTCGATGCCGCTCCCCCAGCTGGTTTCGTCGAACATCAGCAGCGGTCGAGGCACACCTGTAAACCGCGAGATTTCCTCAGCCTGTAATTTGCGCTGGGCGATGCCCTCAGCATCCCGTCCGGTCGCTCCGAACGGTTTGACCTCCATGCCTTCCTCGGCAACTACCCATCGCCCCGCATTTTCCGGTCCAACGAACCGTTCCTCGAACTGCTTGCGCAGGCTTAGTGCGCCTTCATACCCAAGCGTCTTCGGGTGCTGAAGCACGCCTCCAACATAAGCACCATTGCGCATCATCCGCGCTGCAGCATCGTCGGCCAGCCCCGCAAGCCCGAGGGCCTCGGCAGACAGCGACAACAAGCCCTCGCCGAGAATTCCGTCGCAAGACCAAGGGGCACGAAGGTGAAAGATTTCGTTGGCGCTGAATATCCGCTTGCCGCCAGTCTTGGGCTGGTAGTGGTACGCGAGCGAAAAATCCTCGGCCTGCTTGATCGCGACCCTGTCGGGGTCGAGCGGCCACAGCGCTTGTGGACCGTTAACCCCGGGCACTTTGAAGGCATAGGCGTTGCCCTTCAGCAGCGCCCGCCCTTGCATGTAACTCTTGAACGCACGCGGGGTTTGCGCGGCGTTTGGCTTATCGCGCAGCAGCCGCGCCACCGGGTGGTCGCTGGCCTTCTCAATAGTGCCGTCTCGTGCCCGGCGATGCAGATTCAGCGGCAACATGCCGATTGTGGAAGCCGTAACTGTGACAGCCCGGTTGAACGTCGCATTCCGCATTGCCGACCGTTCAGTGACAGGCCGTCCGGCAGCATTCCCAAGCCCGCCGCGCATGAACTCCGGCAACCCGGTTGCGCTGTTCAGGTCAATGACATCATAGGCCTGCACCGGACCTGGCCGGCCACCGGATGGCGCATGCCGCGAGGGCCTACCACCTGAGCCGCGCAGGCGGCGATAGTCGTCAGGCGACATCAAATCACCAGCAATTCGCGCGTGAGATAAATCGACGGCCCATCACCGTCCCCGGCCACAGGGCCCAACTCCATCAGCTTGATTGCATTGAGCATGGCAATCACGGGATCGATCTTGCCGGCCCCCGACGCTTCCTTGCTCATTAGCATGTTGCTTCCCTTCAGCGTGACCCGCGCATTCGACATGCACCAAGCCATTAATTTTGAACCGTCATGCCGCAGCATTCCGTCACCAAGCTTGAACTCGGATGTGTAGATTGCGCTCGTCAGACCCCAGCCCTGTCGCACCGGAACGATCTGCCCAGTCCGGCCAGCGGCCACGTCGCCCGGGTCGAAGCCTGCATTGACAAGCGCGTCAACCAAAGGACCGATCATTGCCATATCTAGCCCGACGCCCGCGACCGTTGGCATCTTGCCGCTGTCGCGCACTGCAATAGTCATTGCTGCCACGGCGTCGAATAGTTCTTGCCCGCTATCCACCAGCGTAAGCGAACCCTCGCTGGCGAAATCCAGCAGCAGCGGTGCGATCTGCTTACGCCGTACCAACGCGATGCGCTGGGCCCACGCATGCGCCCACAAAAGCCAATTGCCAGTCACCGGCTCACGCCCGACCACGGCAAGCCCGAAAAGGTCATCTCGTCCGCCACCGTCGATACCGACAACCGCTACCTCGCACCGCGCCAAAAGCGATTTTAGCGTTAGCGCTGGCTCAGCTGCTACCAGCCAGTCATCCACTGCGCCCCACCGATCGCGCCGAAGGCGCATACCAATCTCGACGTTAAGGTACTTGGCCAGCACGATCTGCAACGTGCTGTCACCGTCCGTACCTTCGCCAGCCTGCGCCTGCTTGATTTTGCGGTCTATGAATGCAGCCGTCTGCGACTTACCGATGTTTGGATTCGTCACATAGAAATTCGCGGGATCGAGGTAGGCCTGGCTCTCGACCATTTTCTCTGGCCATTCGTACAGCATCGGAAGGCAGGTCGGATCTTCAACCACACCGTCGCGAACCTCGCGAAAGTACGCCAACTTCGATTTGAACACGCCCCGCGGTGGTTCGTCAGAATGGGTAGACAGGTACAGCGTGAAACCTTCCGGCCGCGATGCTTGTCCTCCCGTTGCCTCTTCCATCATGGCCTCGGCACCGTTCTTCGTGCCAAACTGCCACAGCTCGTCAAACAGGACGAAGCCCGCCTTTTTTCCGCTCACCACCCCGCTGTCGGCGGCAACGATCTTGAGTTCGGCATTGTTGCCAAGGTGCTTGATGGTGCGCTGGTGGTCGATAACCTTCAGCGCGGTATTCAACTCTTCGTCGGCTCTCACCATCGCCGCAGCCGGACCGAAGCAGTTGTTGGCTACTTCGATCGTTGGCGCCATCACCAGCAGTTCGGCACCATGGCGAAAGTTCAGCGCCAATGCCGTCAGCATGATCCCGGCAGCAATCGTCGACTTGCCGTTCTTCTTACTGATCAAGAGCATTGCTTCCTTGATCCGGCTCTCACCGCTAACCGGATCCTGCGCGCCGAAAAGTGCCGCGACCAGGTCAAACACGAAAGGCTCGCACACCTCGCCAAGCGTAGGCCAGGTGCCGTCCCGCTTCATGGCAAGGTCGGTCATCTGCAGCGATTTGAATACGCCCAGCGCCTCAGCAGCCTTGTCCGGAAACAACGGCGGACTCGGCACCAGGCTTTGTCTTGCAACGATCCGCGCTTCCCAATCCGGGCAGGCAGTTGTCCAAGTCATCGAACCACGTCACACTTTCAATGCGTCATCATGCCGGGGGGCGCCGCACGCGTGCGAAACCTCCCGCCCAGCGCATCCGCAGCGTTTTTCGCCTCAGCCTTTTTGCCCAGCTTCGTCTCGGTTTGGGCCGCTCCGCGATGGGCAATCCGTTCGCCCGCAACCTTGGCCTGTTCGCCAGCTATCATTCCAGCCAGAGCCTTCTCGGCAGCAACATTGCCCGCGATTGCGGACTCGGTAAGCCGAGCCAACTGCTGCGACTTCACTCGCAATGCCATTGTCTTGCGCGCTGCGACTTCTGAAAAATAAACCTTTCGGAGCGTCGGCTGTGACAAGCCGATGACCTCAGCCACCGTCGCCACATCATGTCCGCAGGCAAACAGGTTACAGATACGCAAGGAATTCTGCCGTTCCCAGGCATGCGCAGGCCTGCCCCGGCCCCGCACGCGCTCAACTGGTTGAGGTCCGAACAGCCCATCGACCATTCCAACCCCGTCAGAATTCTCAGCCACGAAATAAAATCTCCAAAAGAGGGAGACGGTGGTCTAGCAGACCTCGGCCTCCCAGCCTTTCAACCACCCCCCCGACACCTGCTCTCGCGGCGCGGTCAGCCGAGGCCGACCCGCTTGCGCTTGGCCATGGCCGTCTTGGCCTGATGCTCGCTATGTGTCAGCCACTGGGTGTTCGCTGGATCGAGCGCAGCACCGCCGTCCTTCATCTCAGCGATGTGATCGAGCACCAACCGTTCGTGTTGATACTTTCGCCGAGCCTTAGCCGCCTCATAATCAGGCGAAAGCTTGCGCATCTTTACAAGCGCCACCCACTCGGCGGACTGGTAGAAGGGCAGAGCACGCTTAGGCATCGATGCCACCTTGCCCGCCACATTGCCGCCGAACCGCGAGCCCGCAGCAACGAGCCGCACCACCTTGTTCTCCGATCATGAAGGGATGCCAGCGAGACTGCGATTGACCGCGCTCGGCGCGACCACCGTCAGCCGCACGTCTCGCCGACTGTATTGATTTCTAGCCCCATTATACCCCGGAGACCGACACCCTAAATTTGACCCCGGAAAAATTGCGGGGCTTGACAGGGTCCGGGGTATGTTTTCCGCCATTGCTGCATCAGACCCAACCGCTACTTGCCAACGTCCCGTCAAAGTCGAGCGGCGCAACACGCCCCGCTTCGATCGCCGCAAGCCGCTCGAGCGTGCGCTTGTAGCGCTTTTCCAGCCCACCAGTCGTCGCACCTGATTCGCGCCCGCCCAGCGCCTCCCACACGCGCTCCCAACGAAACCCGCCCACATCGCGCCAGGTCTTCATTGTCAGCACCACCGCCACCAGCGGCTTGTTATCAGGCGCGATATCCTCGGCGAGGCACCCAACGTCCACAAACACGCGATTGCGCAGCGCAACCTCTCTCAGGCCCATCTGTAGGCGCGGCTGCACATCGCTGTCGGCATAGTCGGTGATGCGGTCTCGCACGATCTGCGGCCACCACGATCGCGACCCACTGGTCATCCAGCCCCGCTCCTGATCGGGTGACCTCATCAGTAAGCCCCACGCCTCCAGCAGCATCTCTTCCATCGCCTCGATAACCGGATCACGCCGCGCCATTTTGAAATCCCTTTTCCAACACACCAACAGTTAAAACAGATATTCTTATTCTTGCGCGCGCCTGCGCAGGTACGGGGCCAATCATGCTCAAAACTGTCGGTACTGTCGGAAATCCCGCTTTTTCAAGCATTCAAACTGTCGGCCCTAACTGTCGGGCAACTGTCGCTGGCACTGTCGGTTTTGCCCTTTTTGCGTCCCGCTTGGCCCAAATCCCAAAGCCCCAAACGCCACCCCAACAGTCTACCCGACACTTCCCCCGACAGTTGTACCGACAGTTAAAATCTAAAGCGCCGGCGCGCCGAACGGGTCGGCAGAGCCGCTGGCATTGGGCGGCAACCAGTCGTCCAGCGCACTCCCAGCACCACCTTGACCAACAGCCTTCAGGGCGATCCCGATGCGCTCTTTCTTCTTCGTGGCATGGTTGGCCACCGCATAGATCTGCGCATCGTTCAGCGCCCTCCCAAACGTGGTCTGCGTCATGATCCGGTCCTCCTTGTCGCCACGATCAATGCAGAACTGCCGGAATGCCTGGTACAACGGTGTTGCCTCGGTCCGGGCATCGGGCACCGTCACATCGCAACACTGCTCGATGAACTCGCCCAGCGCGCTGCTCACATCCCAGAAGCTGGCCGTGGCCGCTGCCGATGCCGCTGGCTGCGGTATCACGCGCTCGTTCAGCCATTCCACCGCGCCCGCAATCATCCAGTTCAGAATGCCACTAAGCTCGCCCAGTAGCCGCCCTTTGACAACATCCACCGGTTCGTCTTCCACACCCGGCGTCACGCCAAACTGCACCACCCAGGGGTAAAGCTTGAAGCGCCGCCGAAACCCGCGATCGTCGCTGGGCGGCTTGGGCACATGGTTGCATTCGAATATCAGCTGCCAATGCGGCACAAAGCTAAGCTCGGTCGTGGCATGGGCACCGCGCGCGATCATCTCGCTGCCCGTCGCCTGCTTGATCCGCTGCCCGTCAAACGTGCTACCCTTTTTGGGCTCGTCACTCACCACCAGGCGAATGTCGCCGGCAAGCCGCACGATGTCGCTCTGGTGGCTGGCGCTGGCCTGCGATGGCCCTTCAAGGAATGTCTTGGGATCGGCGCGCCGGGCATAGACACCGTGCAGCTTGACCACGATGTCATTGGTCACCGATTTGCCGTCCTGCCCCTTTCCTTGGAAAATATAGAACGCCTGATCGCTGATCAGCTGCGTCAGCGTCATCCCGTAAATGCGCTGGATCGCCGTGCGCTGCACCGGATCGGCATGCATCACTTCCAATCGCTTGGCCCATTCGGTCGGCTTCGCGCCCTTGTCATAGGCCACGCTGGCCACCTGCATGAACAGATCGCGCGCGCGGTGCCCCGCTTCAAACCGGTGCTCCCACACGCCTGCCGCATTCTGAAAAAATCGCAGCGTGCCGTTCGAACAGTGATAGGCAAAGGCGTCGGCGTCAAAATCGCGCATCCACGCTTGCGCTACGAATGGCCCGTCTTCGCCGTCTCGCAGCCCCTTGAACGCGCCCAGCATGCCGTTGATTTTAGCCATATCGCCAGACTTGACGGCCCAGCCATACAATTCTCCAAGCCGCTTGTCGGCCATCTCGCGCGTGAACTTCGGCCCGAACACTTCCGA
>Ga0075012_10002762_pt1 | contig 17042 bp, 13 predicted proteins | sample All_14_2_FD_71474 | JGI IMG/M metagenome (GOLD analysis project Ga0075012, IMG submission 71474) | Freshwater microbial communities in response to fracking from Pennsylvania, USA - Allegheny Zone_MetaG_DW_15 | ecosystem: Environmental > Aquatic > Deep subsurface > Groundwater > Drilled... | reverse complement strand
AGCTGGCGGATTTCGATCTGCATCTCTTCGCGCAGCTTGCGATCCAGTGCCGCGAAAGGCTCGTCGAGCAGCAGAACACGCGGGCGATAGGCGATGGCGCGGGCCAGGGCCACGCGTTGCTGCTGCCCGCCGGACAGGGCGGCGGGCATGCGCTCCTCGAAGCCCGACATGCGCGCCAGGGCCAAAGCCTGCTTGGCTTTACTGGTGATATCCGCCTTGGCGATACCGCGCATGGACAGGCCGAACGCCACATTTTCCAGCACGGTCAGATGCGGAAACAAGGCGTAGTTCTGAAACAGCATGCCCAGATTGCGGCGATGCACCGGTAGATCGGTGATCGGCGCCCCATCGATCTCGATCCGGCCCGCGCTGGGTTGGACCAGCCCCGCGATCATCCGCAGACTGGTGGTCTTGCCGCAACCCGATGGCCCCAGCAGGGCCAGAATCTCCCCCGGCGCGACCGTCAGCGACAGGTCGTTCACCACCAAATGCTCGCCATAGCGGCGGCTCAGACCCATCAGGGCCAGTTCCGCCCCGTTCCGGGATGCAGCGACGCTCATCAACTATCCCCCAATCGGCAGCCGGGGAAGGAAACCCCTTCCCCGGCGTCGCGATCCTGCCTCAGACAGCGAAGATGCCGTTCAGCTTTTCCGTCCAGCCGGAGCGCCGGGCGTTGATATATTCCCAATCCGGGGTGAACAGGCCGCGCTTGTCCATCTCCGCCACCGGATAGGCGATGTATTTCAGCGTTTCGGCCGAAAACTCGATCCCGGACACCGGCGGGGCGGTCAGCGCATATTCCGAAAAGGCCTTCTGCACAGCCGGTTCCAGCATGCGGTTCATGAAGGCGACCGCCACATCCTTGTTGGGGCCGTTCTTGACCAGAACCTGACAGTTATTGCCGGCGAAGCTGCCTTCCTTGGGGAAGCTCATCGTCACGGGCGCGCCCTTGGCGGTGTAGGGATAGATGTATTTGGAGAGTTCCAACAGGCCGATATCGGCCTGGCCCTGCGCCACCTCGTTCGCGGCCTGCGGGCCATTGTCGAACAGGTTCATGATATTGGGCTTCAGCTCCGCCACCTTGTCGAAGCTGTCATCAATCAGATATTGCGCCTCTGCCAGGGATTTGCCCGATTTCACGGCGGCGGCGACGATCAGGAAGAAGACGGAAGGCGTGTTCTTCGGGCTGACCAGCTTCAGCTTGCCGGCATATTCGGGCTTCCACAGATCGGCATAGGCGGCCGGCGGCGTCACCGAGGTATTGTGGAACAGGCTGGCCACCGAGATGGCGAGTGCCGTGCCCCAGCCGTCGAAGCCGAAGCGCGGATAGAGATTGGCAAGCGCCGGCATATCGGCGGCGGGAAGCTGCTCGATCAGCCCTTCGGTCTTACAGATCGGAATGGCGACGTCATCGATGAACATGACCGAGAATTTCGGATTGTCCTTCGTGGCGCGCATCTTGCCGACATTGGCAAGCGTGAAGCCTTCTTCCGGGATGACCTTGCAGTCGAAATCCTTCTCGAAAGCCGGGATGATGTTCTTGCGGACGAATTCACCCTGCGAGCCGCCCCAGATGCCGATCTGGATTTCCTTGCCGGCGGCCCAGCCATTGCGCACGAAACCCAGCGGCGCCAGCGCGCCGGCCCCAAGAATGAGCTTACCAAAAGTTCGTCTGGACATACCGGTCATGGCTTGGTTCCCCTGTTCCGTTTGGTTTTCAGATTGCGGTATCAGCTCGTCATGCGGGCGAGGCTGATCCCCAGGACCTTCTCGATCACGAGCACGAGAAGAAGAGCGAAGAAGATCATCAGCGAGGCGATGGCCGCGATGGACGGATCGAAGGAGCGTTCGATCACCGTGTACAGGAACAGCGGGATCGGGAAATGCTCCCCATCGGCCAGCCACATCGAGATCGGATAGTCATCGAAGGACACGATGAAGCAGAACACGCCCCCGGCGATGATGCCGGGCCGGATCTGCGGCCACAGCACGCGCCTTGCCACCAGATGCGGCGGCGCGCCCAAAACGGCTGCGGCCTGTTCCAGATCACGGTTGACCAGCAGAAAACTGGCGGAGACGGAGCGGATCACATAAGGCAGGCACACCACCATATGGCCGATGACCAGCTGCAGCAGCGTGGCGCGCGACCCCAGCATGGCGAAAAGCTGCAGCAGCGCCACGCCCGTCACGATCAGGGGCACGATCAAGGGCGACAGGATCAGGCCCAGCACCGCCTCCTGCCCCCGCACCCTGAACCGGGTCAGCCCCGCCGCGCAGGGAATGCCCAAGAGCAGCGACAGCGCGGTGACGATCCCCGCCAGTTGCAGCGAAAAGAAGAAGCTGCCGCGCGCATCGGGATTGGCCAGCACTTCGCCATACCATTTCAGCGTGAAGCCCTGCGGCGGGAAGACGATATAGGGCGTGTCGGAGATCGACATCAGCAAGGGCACGACCAGCGGTGCCACGACCGCCAGCAGAATGATCGCCACCAGGATTTTCAGGAACGGGTTCAACGGCTCGTTCATTTCGCACCTGCCGTCCAGCGCGAGAAGCGCCGGCTTACGATCCGCAGGAAGACAAGATTGGCCCCCAGCACCATGGCGATCAGCACGGTGGAAATCGCCGCCCCGAAGGGCCAGTCATTCAGGGTCAGGATCTGCTGCTCGATCAGCGTACCCAACAGCGGCGAGAAATTGCCGCCCAGGATCTGCGGCGTGACATAGGCCGCCGCGCTGAGGGAGAAGACGAGCGATACCCCCACCGCCAGCCCCGGCAGGCTGAGCGGGAAGGTGATCCGCGCGAACATGGCCGGCCGGGCAGCACCCGCCACGCGGGCCGCCTCCTCCACCGCCCGGTCGATGCGCCCGATGGCACCGGCCAGCGGCATGACCATGAAGGGCAGATAGACATGCACGCAGGCGATCAGCACCGCCCATTCGGTATAGAGCAGCACTGGGGGATTGCTGACACCCAGCCCCTTCAGCACCCAGGCAAGCGCGCCGGTCTTGTTCAGGATGGTCTGCCAGCCATAGGAACGGATGACGACATTGACCAGCAGGGGCGCCAGGATCGTGATGGTGACCAGCCGCGCCATGGCGGGCGTACCACGCGCAATGGCAATCGCCAGCGGATAGGCCAGCACGGCGGCAACCAGACTGGTCAAAAGCGCGATGCGCGCCGTACGCAAGAGGATGCGGAAATACAGATCGGTGGCAAACAGCCGGGCATAGTTCTGCAGGGTGAAGCCTTCAACCATGACCCCGTCGACACTGCGCGCGCTGACACTGAGATGCACCATGGTCAGCACGGGCCACAGGAACCAGACCGCCAGGAACAGGACCGTCGGCGCGATCAGCAGATAGCCGGTGCGGTTGCCATCCGTCACCGCCCGCCAAAGGCGCGAGAGGAGCGGGTCCGTATCACCTGCCGGGGTTATGGCGCCGGATAGTCCTGTCATCACGATCCCTGTTTCAGCCCCGCCCCGTTGCTGGATGGGCTGCCTGATGCTGTGGATGCTCCGACAACAGGGTGTTGCCGTCCAGAACAGATTTGGCAATAGTGCATGCGAATAATTAGAATGGAACGACCATGCGCTTCTCGCTCGCTCCCAACTCACTGCGCTATGCGGAACAGGTTGCCCGCTCCGGCTCGATCCAGAAGGCCGCGAAGGAGCTGAACGTGGCGGCTTCCGCCATCGACCGGCAGATCCTGCTGTTGGAAGAAGCCCTGGGCGTGGAACTGTTCGAACGCATGCCGCGCGGCATGCGACTGACGGCGGCCGGCGACGTGTTGGTGACGCTCGCCCGGCGCTGGAAGGCCGATGAACGGCGCATCGCCACCGAGATCAAGCAGTTGCAGGGCATCGACCAGGGCCATCTCAGGCTGGTGGCGATGGACAGCCATGTGAACGGCTTTCTGCCGCATTGCATCGAAAGGCTGGCGCGGGAACATCCGCGCATTTCGCTGGAGGTGGAAATCGCCAGCCCCGACGATGCCCTAACGGCCCTGCTGGCGGGAGAGGCGGATATCGCCGCCATCTTCAACCTGACCCCACGGCGGGACGTGCATGTGTTGTGGAGCGCGGACCTGCCCTTCGGCTGCGTCGTGGCGCCAGGCCATCCCCTGGCGCGGCACGAGACGGTCAGCCTGCAGGAGGCGGTGGCCCATCCGATCGCCCTGCAAAGCAAGGCGCTGGTCATCCGCCGCTATCTCGATGCGCGCTATGGCTGGCTGTTCAGCGATCCGCAGAAGGCGGTTTCGACCAACTCGCTGCAATTGGTGAAGCAGCTGGCGCGCAGCGGGCGCTATGTCGCCTTCACCTCGCAGCTTGATGCCGCGCCGGAGCTGACCAGCGGCGCCCTGGTCTTCCTGCCGGTGCGCGACCGGGGGGCCGAACCGCAATCGGTCAGCATCGGCATCGACGCGCGCAAGCCCTTCTCGCGCATCGGGCGGATCGTGGCGAATATCCTGACGGAGGAGATTCGGACCGCGTTGGAAGCCGCCATCGCTTCCGGATCATCCCGAACGATCGAAGGTCAACGCACATAGGCCAGGGGAGGCGCGCCCGGTTCCGGCCGGGCAACCCCCATGGCGATGCCATGGATGGCTTCCAGCTGGTCCGGACGCATGATGGCGGCCGGATCGCCGCGCGCGATCAGCCGCCCCGCCCCCAGGGCCAGAATCTCGTCACAGAACCGCGCCGCCATGTTGATGTCGTGCAGCACCACCAGGATGCTTGCCCCCCTTTCCCGGCTGATGCGGCGGAGCAGCGCCAACATCTCCACCTGGTGGGCGATGTCCAGCGCGGCGATGGGCTCGTCCAGGATCAGGCATTCCGCATCCTGGGCGATCAGCATCGCCATCCAGGCGCGCTGCCTTTCCCCACCCGACAGGGTTTCAACCAGCCGATCCGCCAGGCTTTCCACGTCGGCCAGCGCCATGGCCTCGGCCAGTTTGCGCCGATCCTCCGGCCCGAAGCGTCCCAGCGCGCCATGCCAGGGATAGCGCCCCAACGCCACCAATTCGCGCAGCAGCAGCCCGGTTGCCAGCGGAATGCGTTGGGGCATATAGGCAAGCCTGCGCGCCAGCTCCCGCCCGGCCCAATCCTGCAACGGCCTGCCCAGAAAATGCAGCCCGCCCGTGTCCGGCCGCTGCTGACGCGCCAGCAGCCTGACCAGGGTGGATTTGCCCGACCCGTTATGCCCGACCAGCCCGATCACCCGCCCGGCCGCCAGATCGATATCCAGCGGATGTAGCAGCACCCGGCCCGGCACCGAAAAGCCCAGGCCCCGCAGTTGAAACAAGGCCGTGGCCTCGCTCATCGCCTTTCCTCCTGCGTGATGCGGCCGCCCGTCAGATACAGGATGCGGTCGGCGACATGGAAATATCGGTCGTCATGGCTGATCACGACCAGCCCCCGCCCCGCCGCCTTCAGTTCCGGCAGGATGTCTTCATAGAATTGGCGGCGGAAGGATGGGTCCTGGTCGGAAGCCCATTCATCGGTGACCAGGAAGGGGCGGCGGTCGAGCCAGACCTGCGCCAGGGCCAGGCGTTTGCGCTGGCCGGACGACAGATCGGTGGTGGAAAAGCGCCCGTCCTGGAAGCGCAGCCTGCCGCCCAGCCCCAGGCGCTGCAACAGCGGCTGCACCCGCTCCGGCTCCTCCTCCCAGGGCAGATCATCGAACAGGAAGAAATCGGAGAATATGGTGGAGAAGAGCTGGCGATAATCATCCAGCCGCCCTTCGCCCTCCACCGGCACACCATCCCATAGCAGACGCCCAGAATGCGGGTGATAGAGGCCGAGCAGCAGTTTCACCAGCGTGGTCTTGCCGGCACCATTCTCCCCCACGATGAACAGGATTTCGCCCGTTCGCAGCACCAGATCGACCGGTCCCAGCGTGAAGGGCGCAAGGCCCGATGTTGCCCCGGCAAAGCCATAGCGTACCTCCTCCAGCCTAATTTCCCGGGCACTCGGCCCCTCTGCCGGGCCTTGAATCAAGGGCATATCCGCGTCCGGCTGGCCGATCCCGGCCGAAAGCTCCAGAATCCGCCGGAAGGAAATCCGCGCCTGATCCAGCGCGGGCAAGGCGGCGGCCAGCTGCGACAGCGGCCCTTTGATATAGAGCAGCACGATCACCGCCCCGCTGATCGCCGCACCCTCGAAGCCGAAGACCTGCCGCCCCGCCAGCAGCAGCCCCACGGCCAGAAAGAAACAGGCGGAGGATGCCGCATCCCCCAGCCAGAACAGGCGCATGGCACGGCCCTTCAGCCGGGCGATCCGGTCTGCCGCGCCTTTCAGCAGCACGGTATGCACCCGCGCGCGGCGGCGGCGGTCGATCTTCAGTTCCTTCAACCCGTCGGTCACCGCGCGAAAATGCCGATGCAGATCATCCTGCGCCGCCCGCACCCCCTCGTAATCCCTGATCCAGCCGCGCTTGACGACGATATGGATCGCCGCCCCCAGGCCAAGCGACAGCAGCGCCACCAGGAGAACCGGCCAGGACAGCCAGGCCAGATAGCCAAGCCCGCCCAACACGCCGGCCAGTGCGATGGCATAGCCGGAAAAATTGAAGGTGAAGGCCGAAACGGTATCGACATCATTGGTCAGCACCGCCATCAGGCGGGCGCTACCCAGCCGTTCCATCGCATCGACCGGCGCTTGCAGGATGCGCCCGGCAATATCCTGGCGCAGCGCCGCGATGAAGCGCTGCCCGGTCAGGCTGTTGGCGGTTCCCGACAGGGCGGTTGCCGACAGGCTGAGCACCACCAGCCCCGCCAACCCGGCCAGCCCCGCCCGGCCCGCTGCCTGCGGATCATGCAGCGCCTGATTGATCGCGGCCAGCAGCACTGCCGATGCCCCGCCACTGATCAGGCCCAGGATCGATCCCAGCACCATCATCGGCCAATATGGCTGGATCAGGCGCCAGGCCTGCCGCCCCTGCCCGCTGCCCGTCATCGCACCCGCCTTGTCAGAAGCCAGAGGAAATAGGCACCACCCAGCGGCGCCGCCAGCAGCCCGGCCGGCACCTGCCAGGGAAACAGGATGACCCGCCCGAGCCAGTCCGCCGCCCCCATGATGCCGGCACCCAGCAGGGCCGCGCCCAGGATATGCAGCCGCGCCCCACGACAGCCCAGGCTGCGGGCGGCATGGGGGCCGAGCAGGCCCACGAAGCTGAGAGGCCCCACCACCAGAGTTGCCGCCCCCACCATCAACGAGGAGAGCGCCAGCAGAAGAAGACGACTTCGGCGCAGCGGCAGGCCAAGCGCCCCGGCCGCCTCCGCCCCCAGCGGCAGGATATCCAGCCAGCGCCCGGCCAGCAGGGCCGCCGGAATACAGAAGATGGCGAGGAGGCCGACTACAACCGCATCCCCGGCCGTGACCCGATAGGTCGATCCGGCAAGCCAGGCCAGCAACGCCTGAAGCCTTGGATCGGCCGTGGTCATCACGAAAGTGGTGATGGCGGAAAACATGGTGCCGATGGCGATCCCGGCCAGCAGCAGCCCCGTCCCGTGATAGGCGGAACGGCGTGCCACCGCCAGCACCGCCAGGAAGGCCAGCAGCGCGCCGACACCGGCGGCAGCGGTCTGGGTCAGCCTGTCCGGCGCGACCCGGACCATGGCCAGCGCGACCACGCCGATGCCGGCACCCGAAGCGATACCCAGCACCTCCGGCGAAGCCATCGGATTGCCGGTCATCCGTTGCAGGATCGCGCCAGCCGCTGCCATCAGCGCCCCGGCGGCGCAGGCGGCCAGCGTACGCGGCGCCCGCCAGGGCAGCAGCGCCGCCAGATCGTCGCCCCAGGCCAGCGTGAACCCGTCCGGCCCGTCCGACAGCAGCAGGGCGCAGGCCAGCGCCACACCGGAAAACAGGGCCAGCCCAACGAAAACCCCTCCTGGGAAAGCCGCAGCCCGGCTTGCCCCTGCCGCTTCTTCCATATCCAGGGCGCCGGCCCGCAGGCGTGGCAGCAGCGCGATCAGCAAAGGCCCGCCCAGCAGGGCCGTCGCCACCCCGGCAGGCAGGCTGAACCCGGTCAGACCGGCCAGCACTTGCACAAGCTGGTCGGTCAGGAACAACAGCCCCGCACCGATCAGCGGCGCCCAGACAAGCTGCTGGCCCAGACGCCGCGCCCCGCACAGCCGCGCCAGGGCCGGGGCCGCCAGTCCGACAAAGCCGACGATCCCGATGGCCGCCACGGTGGCGGAGGCAAGCAGCACCGCCACCGCCAATGCGGCCAGGCGCAGGGCACTGACCGGCAGGCCAAGCGCCCGCGCGCCGTCATCCTGCAACCCCGCCAGGGTCAGCGGCCGGGCCAGCGCCGCCAGTGCCGCCAGGCATATCAGGAACAGCGGCACCAGCATCCACGCCCTGTCCCAGCCCGTCTGGTCCAGCGCCCCCGCCCCCCAGAGGAAAACCCCCTGCATCACCTTGTCATGGAAGAGCGTGAGCGTACCCGCCAGGGCGCCGCAGAACAGTGAGACCAGCATCCCGGCCAGGATCAGCGTGATCCGCGAGAACCCGTCACGCGCGGCAATGGAAACCGCCATCGCGGTGGCCAGGCCCGCCCCCAGAAAGGCAACACCGGGCCGCCAGACCTCCGCCAGGCTCGGGGCAAACACGCCCAGCAGAACCAGGGCAAGATGCGCGCCCGCGGCCGATCCCAGCGTTGTGGGCTCCGCCAGCGGATTGCGCAGGATCTGCTGCATCGCAACGCCGGCAAGGCCGAGCGCCGCACCGGCCATCAGCGCCACCACCGCGCGCGGCAGCAGCAGATGATGCACGATCACCTGCGACACGTCGCGCGGGTCGGGATGCAGCAGCGCGGCACCCCAGGCCGCCGGGGGCAACCAGCCACCAAGCTGGCAGGCCAGCAGGGCCAGGCCGGGCATCAGCAGTGTCAGGCAGGCAAGCAGGGCAAGCCCGGGACGCATCGGCATCATCCTGCACACCCGCCCTTGGCCGGCAGCCGCGCCGGGCAATCAAGGCACCATGCACCACCCAGTTCGAAGCACAGACAACAGATGCGCCGCCGCCTGCGCCCATCCGCCGCCTGACCGATGAAATCGCCCAAAGTCCCGATCCGCGCCCAGTCCGGATGCGTCCAGGCCAGCAGCGGTTCCACCCGCCCGGCCCCGGCGCCCTGGCGCAGGGCGTAACGCGCGCAATGTTCCAGCAGGCTTGCCAGATTGCTCCAGGCGACCTGCCGGGGCAGGCCCGTGATTTCCTCCAGCAGAACCACAAGCGGCTGCAGATACGCCTCCAGAAAGGGCGTCAGCGTCACGTCCAGCGGTTCCGCGCACGCACCGCCCATCCCGGCCAGAACCAGTGCCACGGGCTGGCCGGCGCGTCCGTCGATCCGCAGCAGAGGAACCGGCGCATCAATGGGAAAGCGCCAGCCCGCCAAGGCCAACGCCAGGACGGCATGCGGCAGCACGACCGCCAGATATCGACAGAGCCAGAGGGAGGCGAGCGCGCGGCCCGGCGTCACGCGCTGGCTGGCGGCAAACCGGGCCAGGATTGCTTCCAGCCGATCACGATCCCGCAGGCTGGTCAGGGGAATACCCGTTCCGTCCAGCACCAGTGCGCAGGTCCGAAACGGTTCGGCCCGCAGCAGCGGGGCCAGAATATCGGCCGGAGTCGCGCCGGACCGCGGGTCAGAAGGCATGCGCCACCCCCTGGACCAGCCGGGCGAAGCGCAGGGCCGAGGCCATGCCGCCAAACGGAAGCACGGCGGGAATGGCCGCGAACCGGCCTGGCCGGCTGAAGGGCAGCGCCTGCCAGAGCGGCAGCGCGGTCAGGCGTTGTCTGGCTGGACCGTCCAGCGCGCCGATATGCAACAGGGCCGCGTCCGTTTCGCCCGCCAGCCGTTCCGGCCCGACCATGGCGAAGCCCCAGCGATTGACGGGTCCCGCCCAGGCATTGTGGCGACCCAGCCGCGCCCAGACCTCCCCAAACAGGCTGTCCGGCCCATAGACATATAAATGGCCGGCATCGATGAAGGTCGCCAGGAATGCCGGCCGTTCCCAAGCCGGTTGCAGCTGCGGCTGCAAGGCCGCCTCCAGCTCCTGCAACAGCAGTTCGGCCGCGGCCACCCTGTCCAGCCGCGCGGCCAGTTCCAGCAGCGCCCCGCGCCCGGATTGCAACGGCATGGCGCTGCTGTCGAACAGGCGGAAGGCAATCACCGGGGCAATGCGGGACAACAGGTCGGGATTGCCCACCTGACCTTCCCCCATCGCGATCAGATCGGGCTTCAGCATTTGCAGAAGCTCCAGATTGGGTTCGGTCCTGAGGCCAACATTGCGCACGCTGTCGGGCAAGGCCGGGAAGCCGCCCCATTGCGCATAGCCACGCGGATTGGTGGCGGTCAGCGGCAGGATGCCCAGCGCCAGCAGGGTCTGCGCCGTCTCATACCCCAGCGAGGCGACACGAAGCCCTTCAGGGCGATGCGCGGCTGACGCATCGCCCTGTCCGGCCCAAACCGCCAGCCCTGCCGCAGCACGAAGCAGGGCCTGACGCCTGGAAATTCCGCCTGCCATGACCGGAAAGCCGCCGTGCCTTACCAATTATAGGTCATGTTCATGGTCACGGTGCGCCGGGTGCCGTAATAGCAGGTGTTGTTGTTCTGGCAGCCCGACACATAGACCTTGTCGAACAGGTTCTTGGCATTCAGCGAGATTTCCATCCCGTCGAGGGACGGCACCTTCTTGCCCAGATCATAGCTGATCGATGCATCCATCAGCATATAGGCCGGCACTTTCAGCGTGTTGGCCGTGTTCCCGAAGCTGGTCCCGACATAGCGCACACCGGTACCCAGCCCCAGCCCGTCCAGATCGCCGTCCAGGAAATCATAGCCCAGCCAGGCCGACGCCATATGGTTGGGGCGATAGACCGGCGCCCGCCCCTGGGTGCCGCTGTTGGACTTCGTCACCTCATTATCGAGATAGGCATAGGAAAGCTGGCTGCGCAGTTGCCTGGTCCAGGCGATATTGGCATCCAGCTCCAACCCCTGGGAGGCGATCTCGCCTTCCTGAACCTGGAAATTGGTATGGGCGGGGTCAGTGGTCAGCACATTCTGCTGCGTCAGATCGAAGACCGACAGGGTCACCATGCTTTTGGCGCCCGGCGGCTGGAATTTCACACCCAGCTCGACCTGTTCGCCCGTCGTCGGCTCGAAAGGCTTGCCGGAGAAATCGGTACCCGAAGCCGGCTGAAAGGATTCCGTATAGCTGGCATAGGGCGCGAAGCCGCTTTCGAAATTATAGATCGCCCCGCCACGCCAGGTGAACGCCTTGTCGGACTGACCCGTGATCTTGTTCGTCAACTCGTCCAGCGTCTCAGACCGGGCCCAGTCATGCCTTCCGCCCAGCATCAGCGAAACATTGCCGATCTTCATCTGGTCTTCCAGATAGATACCCGCCTGCGCCTTGGTCTGCTCATTTGCCAGGAAGGGCGCCGGCGCTGCGATGGTCTGATAATAGACCGGGTTCAGATAGCTGATGCTAGGCGCCGTGCCGAAGCTGTCGATCCGATCGGTGAACAGATGCTGATAATCGAAGCCCGCCAGGACGGTATGATCGACCGGGCCGGTTTCCAGCCCCGCCTCCATCTGGGTGTCGATGGTGAAGGTGTCGGTCGTTTCCTCCGCCGCATAGGCCGAGCGATTGATGGTGTGGTTATCCGCCGCCAGGGAGTTGACCGTCAGGATCTGGTAATCGCCATGCATCCGCATGAAGCGCGCATTCTGGCGCAGCTTCAGATCGTCATCCAGCCGGTGTTCCAGATTGTAGCCCAGCGAAATCTGCGAGCGTTCCTGCTTGTCGAAACCCGGATCGCCGCTGTGAAAATCGGTCGGGATCTGACCATTGGGGCTGTCCAGCACCGTCCCCACCGCCGGAAGCTTATAGTACAGCCCGGTTTCCGGATCATTCAGGTAATGGGCCAGAATGGTCAGATCGGTATCGTCATTGGGTTTCACCGTCAGGGCCGGGGCGATGTAGAAGCGCCGCTCATCGACCATATCCACCTGGGTGCCGGAATCGCGGACCAGGGCCGACAGGCGATACAGCACATTGCCCCGTTCGGTCACCGGTCCGCCGAGATCGACCGTGGCCTGCCTGTGTTCGAAGGCTCCGCCTTCGATGCTGATCTCGCGCAGCTCCTCCTCCGGCGGGCGCTTGCTGGCCAGGCTTGCCACGCCACCCGGCGCCGCCTGGCCATACAGTACGGAGGCCGGCCCCTTCACCACGTCGATCCGTTCCAATCCGAAGGATTCGATCTTGGCCGTGGTCCAGGTTCCAGGCTGGATGCGGGTGCCGTCCAGATACTCCTCCAGCTCGAAGCCGCGCGAATAGACGAAGTCCGTACGTTCGTCGGAGCCGTTGCGCTCCGTCAGCACGCCCGGCGTATAGCGCAAGGCTTCCGGCACGGTCTGCGAACCCTGTTCGTCCATCTGTTCGCGCCCGACGACCGAAATCGTCTGCGGCGTTTCCATGATCGGCCGATCGGTCTTGCTGCCCGCGGCGCTGTTGGCGGCGAAGGTGCCGTCAATCGGCCCCCAGGCGGTGGCGCCGGTGCCGACCACGGTGATCGGGGCCAATGCAAGCGCACCGCCCTGCCCGGCGGTAGAGCTGTCCGCCGCAAGCACCGCCACCGTATTCGTGCCCGTGAAGGCATAGCTGAGCCCGCTTCCGGCCAGCAGGCGCCGCAAAGCCTCTTCCGTCGTCATACTGCCGGACAAAGCGGGCGCCATCGCATCCATCGCGATCGCGGTTTCATAGGCGATCTGCAACCCGGCCTGCTCTGCCAGGCTGCGCAGGGCGCGCGACAGGGGCTGCGCCGGGATGGTGAAGCCATGCAGTGCCGCGGCCTGCGCCATCGCAGGCCCCGCAGGCAGCAGCGGCACTATCGCCCCCGTACCCAGCATGGTTCCAATCAGAAGCGCCCGCATCGCCCCGCCGCGGCCGTTTCCCAAACCTCCAAAAGCACCGAACATCGTCCGCGTCCCACCTTTCCGACCAAGACGGGTCCCAATCCCCCCGGGACCCGTGCACCAAGGCAGACAGTCACACTGCCCACATCACACCCCTTTGACGGGCGAGCGGGCCGCGCACCTAAACGGCGATGGAAGATTTTTTTTTAAAGACGGTCGTCGATCAGACGACCAGCAGGACCAGCCCCGGAATGCGATGCACGGTCCGACCCTGGATTCGGGCCAGCGCCTCCAGCCCTGCCAGTACATCGCTGGTGGAGAAGATGGAACTGACCGGCAGGGAGGTATCGACCCCCGGCGCCAGCATCACGCGCTCGGGCAGATAACGGGCAAGATCGGCCATGGCCTGGCCATAAGGCCTGGATTCGAAGATGATGCGCCCATCGCGCCAGGCCAGATCCGCCCTGGCATCGACGGCGGCGACCGGGCCGGGCGGGCCGCCCTGGTCATAGCTGGTGTGCTGGTCCGCTTTCAGTTCCACCGCCGCGGACGCGCCGCCGGAAAGATCATCGGGGGCCTCGTTGCCGGCGACGCGCACCCGCCCTTCCCGGACCGTGACGATGGCCCTCTCGCCATCGATCCGGACGCAGAACGCGGTTCCCAACGCGTCGCTGTTGCCACCGCAGGCCGCGACGCGGAAGGGAATGGATGCGTTGGGTTGAACCTGGAATTCCGCCTCCCCCCGCAGCAGGGTAACCAGCCGGAGGTTCCCGCGATAGTCCACGTCAATGGCGCTGTCGGTGTTCAGAATGGCGCGCGACCCATCGGGTAGTCGGAATTCATCCATCGCGCCCACGGGGGTGCTGTAGTCGCTGCGTTGCCAGTCGCGAATGCGCGGTGCGGCCAGCATGGCCGCGACGGAAGCGGCCAGGGCCGCCCCACCGCCGGCCACCAGCAAGGCACGCCGCGAAAATGCTGCCCCATGCGCGACCGGCAGTGGCTCACGCAGCCCGCCGAGCGAACGCCAGAACCGCTTTTCCTGCTCGAAGGCCAGCGCATTGCCGGGCGCGGCCGCCCGCCAGGCCTTGAAGCGGGCAAGCTCCTCCTCGCCGACCTCGCCGGAGGTCAGCCGCACCACCCAATCCCTGGCCGCCAGCGTGGTCTGACGGTCGATCTGCGGTCCCGTGTCGGCCTCGTCCATGGTGCCCATGCATAGCAGGGTTCGGCAGCCATCGCTGCCCCCGCCCTATCTAGCTTATTTTGCCGGAAATCCGATAGCCGGGGACGGCATCGTCACGGCGCGACATCGTCCCGGCATTCCGCCAACCGCTCCAACGCCCGGCGGATGTGATAGTAGACCGCCTCCTCCGTGATGCCGAGTTCAGCGGCAATCTGACGGTGGGAAATCTGGTCCAGCCGGTTGCGCAGGAAAATCTGGCGGGTGCGGTCCGGCAGGGTGTCAAGAACGGTCTGCACACGGCGCAGGTTTTCCCGGGACATCGCCACCCGCTCGGGCGAAACCTCACTCGCACTGTCCCACAGGATATCGGCCAGTTCACTGTTGATCTCGGCACGACGCCGATCCTTGCGGATGTGGTCCATGACTGCCCGCTTCGTGATCTGGGTGACGAAACCCCGGGGGTTTTCGATCACGCGGGCCGGATGCGCCGTTTCCAGCTTCACCCAGGCATCCTGCACCATATCCTCCGCCGTGGCGCGGCAGCCGGTCTGCGCCTGCGCCATCGCCTCCAGCCTGCGACGGAAGGTCATGAGCGGACTGAAGAGCTTGTCCACATCCATCCTGCCCGATCCCCCAGTTCCAGACCCGGTGGGCCGGGCCTGCGGACCGGAAATTATCGCAATTGATTTTTATTCGCAACACGAGATACCGGATGATCCGGGGCGGGCTGCGCATGGCGGATGTTTCCATTCGCCAATGCAGGCCGGCGCGTGAGCCGATACCGGCGGCCCATACCACATGCCCGGTCTTCGGCCGATCACCTGCGGGTTCTGCTCACACGCCGCTCGGGCTTAACCAAAGCACGATGTGCCATGCTCATCGTATTTTGGTATCAGGAGCATCATCGCAGCGGGCAGGCGCGTTTTCCGCTCCGCCCTTCGGCGCGGGATCGGGCGCCCAGAGATAATCCGGGTCCACCTCCCCCGCATAGCAGGCGGGAGAGGCATATTGCGGCCGCGTATCCTTGGACGGCTTGTTGGCCATGGTCATCTCCCTCGCAGGTTTGGATCATAGCATGCCCCCGGCCCGCGAGGGAGATGGAGGGGATGAACCCGCGAAACCGGCCACACGGGAAGGTGGACGCCGCCCCGCTGCCATCACCGGACCAACCGGTAAAGCCGCGGCCCGAGGCCAGAAAATACCGCCCCGACTTCAGTCAAGGCCCCAGCGGCGGCACCAGGCGGCAAGCTGGACATGGGTCCACAACTCCCGCCCCCAATCGCGCTGCCCGCGCAGATGCTCTTCCCAGGCCGCGCGCAGCGGCTCGGGATCCAGCCCGGCCAGATCGGTCAGCCGGTCGGACCGGATCAGCTCTTCCGCCCAGCCGCGCAGGGGGCCACGCAGCCAATCCCCGATCACCGGCATCGGCCAGGCCTTGGCCCGGCCCCACATCCGCGTCGGCAGCACCCGATCCAGCAGGCGCTGCATGGCAAGGCCGCCCGATCTCTGCCCCATGATCCGGCCGGACAGCATCAGGCTGGCCCTGGCCGCTTCCATTTCCAGGAAGGGCGCGGCAAGCCCCAGGCGCTGGGCCGCCGCGATCCGGTCGATCTGCGGCAGGGTGGAATCGCCAAGCTCGCTTGCCGCATCGGCCAGGATCAGCTCCGCCAGCGGCGCTTCGGCCTGGAACGGGGCGCGACCGGGATAGAGGAATCCGGGGGCTGCTTCCGCCATCGGCCTGTCGACCGTCCGCCACAGCCTGCGCTTTTCTTCCAACCACATGCGCGGCGACGGTGCTGCCCTTTCCTTCAGGCTGGCCCGCCAGTTGTCACCCAGGCGCAGCGAGCGTCCCTGGCTGGAGATGGTATTCATCCAGCCGAAAGGCGCCAGGCCAAGCCAGCGCCGGGCCGATGGGCTGACCCCGGTCTTGACCCGCAGCGCCTCGTGATGCAGGGGCCGCAGCCCCAGGAGCAGATCGCCCCCAACGCCGGTCAGAACCATGTCGCAGCCCTGGCGCAGGATCATCGCGGCATAGAGCGTGGCCAGCGCGGCCGGGTCGGCCAACGGCTCGTCGAACAGCACCGGCAGATCGACCACCAGATCGATCAGCGCCTGGGCCGATAGCGGTTCCACCCGGTGGTCCAGCCCTAGATGCCCCGCGATCTCCGCCGTCGGGTCATCGCCATCCAGCCGGGGATCGCCGAAACTGAAGCTCAGGCTGCGCAGCTTGCGGCCCGCGCTCGCCCCGTACAGCCCCGCCAGCAGCAGGGATTGCGGCGCCGGTGACAGCACGATTCCCGGAGCGGCCGCGCCCTGCAGCCCGGCTTCCATGCCCGTCAGCAACGCGCGCTCCAGCGCGTCGATGGCCTGCGTCTCCTCCGGCTCCTTCAGCAGGCTGATCCGCCCGGGCAGCAGACTGTCCAGCGTGAACCAGGGCCGGGCATCGGGGATGGGCAACCCCTGCGCATCCAAGGTGAAATCCGCCCGCCAGCCGGCCGGCAGCGACCGCAATGCCGCAATCAGCGACCGCGGCGACGGCACCCAGCCGCAGTTCAGATAGGCCGACGCCGCCTCGCGGTCCAACGCCACCGAAAAGCCCGGATAGCCGGTCACGGCCCGCAGGGTGCTGCCCAGGATCAACGCCCCGTCGGGTGCCGCCCCCCAATACAGCGGACGTTGCCCGAAACGGTCGCGCAGCAGCGTCAGGCGCCGTTCCGCATCATCCCAGACCAGGGCGGCAAAGGCACCATCCAGGCGCGACAGGGTGGTTTCCCAACCCCAGAGCTCCAAAGCGCGCGCGATCCGGCCTTCCATCGGCATATCCGGAGGCCCCAGATCGCGCCCCTCCGCCAGGCGCGGACGGCCGTCGAACAGCACCAGATAGCGGCCGGACAGGGCCGGATGGCTGTGGTCGCCATGGCTGTGGCGCGCGGCCA
>Ga0075012_10002761_pt1 | contig 17050 bp, 7 predicted proteins | sample All_14_2_FD_71474 | JGI IMG/M metagenome (GOLD analysis project Ga0075012, IMG submission 71474) | Freshwater microbial communities in response to fracking from Pennsylvania, USA - Allegheny Zone_MetaG_DW_15 | ecosystem: Environmental > Aquatic > Deep subsurface > Groundwater > Drilled... | reverse complement strand
GCGATGAGGCGGATGTCGGGATTCGGGTTGGTGTCCACCACACAGACATCGAAAGCGCCGTTCACCGCCGCCAGGAAGCTGCGGAACTGCCGGGCAAAGGCTGTGTGCAACGCCGGCTGGCGCTCCAGACCGAGCAGTGCCCTGTCGCCGGGCACCAGCACGAAGGGCTGGTCAGGCAGGGCCGGAGCAACGCCGGTCAACAGGGCATCGGCCGTGAACGCCGCCGGCGTGACACGGCCCGAGAGCGTCAGCGGTCGGCTGAAGTTGCCCTGGTGGTCAAGGTCGATCGCCAGCACGCGTTGCCCGCGTCGGGCCAGGTGGTGGGCGAGCAGCGTGGCCACCGCGCTCTTGCCCACACCGCCCTTCTGGTTGCACAGCACCACGGTTTTCATGGAAGACACTCCCTGTTTCCGGGGCCGAACACCGCCCCGCCGGATGGGTACACCGGTCGCGCGAGCCGCTCGCCACCAGTGGCGATGGGCGGGCAGATTTTCAGAAGGCAGGGCTTGGTGCGGTGCGCCGGCCCCATAGTCGGACCGACGCAACGCACAAGCGGCGATGAATTCACGGGAAAAATCATCGCCCCTTGCTGGATTCCTCAAGCCTTCAGCTTGCGCATCTCTTCGGCCAGCACCCACAGCGCCCGGTTCAGGCTCACGCTGCGGTCGATGCTGGCCACCGGGCGGGTGTGCAGGCGCCTGCCCTTGGCACCACGTCCGGGCTGGCCACCGTAAGCTCCCCTGTCAAGCAGACAGTTGATTTCTAGAGTGTGCGGCGGTTGTGGTGATCAATCTGGGCATGAACTGCTTGGGCGGCACGCCTCCCAAGGCGTCATGCGGTCGGTATTCGTTGTATTGGGTCAGCCAGTCATCGGCGATGGCTTGGACCTGTTCGATGGAGTTGAACAGGTAGGCGTCGAGCACCTCGGTTCGGAATGTCCGGTTGAAGCGTTCGATGTAGGCGTTCTGATTGGGCTCGCCGGGCTCGATGTAGTTCAGCGCAATGCCCTTTCGTTGTGCCCATTCGACGAAGTCATGGCTGGTCATCTCCGGGCCGTTGTCCATGCGGATCGACAGCGGTGCGCCGTACCACTCCACCAGGCGGTCCATCGTTCGAATCAGCATCGAGGCGGGCAGTGACTGGGCCACCTTGATGGCCAAGGCTTCCCGGTTGGCATCGTCGATGACATTGAGCGTTCGGAACCGTCGACCGTCATAGAGCACGTCGTGCATGAAGTCCAAGGCCCACCCCTCGTTGACGAACGACCCCGCAGCCAGCGGCACCGGTTCGCGTTTGGGGATGCGGCGCTTCGTTCGGCGTGGAATGTTCAGACCCAGCTCGCAGTACACCCGCCAGACTCGCTTGTGATTCCAGGGCCAGCCATCCAGGCGCAGCCGGTCAAAGCACTTCCAGAATCCTCAGCGGCCGTTGCGTTCGACGATACCGTTGAGCGGGTCGATGACCTCTGCGTCCCTCTCCTGAGGCAGTGATGGCACCTTCTTGTAGTACGCCGCCCGCGACAAGCCCGTGGCGCTGCAGGCTCGCGTGATCGACAGGCGGTGCTCGGTCACCATGACCTCGACCACCTGCCGCCTCACGGACGGCGTCAGAATTTTTTTGTCAGCACGTCCTTGATCGCTGCATTCTCCAACGCCAGGTCGGCATACATGCGCTTGAGCTGGGCGTTCTCCACCTCCAGCTCGCGCATGCGCGTCAGGTCCGACACCGTCGCCCCTGCGTATTTACTCTTCCAGGCGTAGTACGTCGGAGAACTGATCCCGTGCTTGCGGCACACCTCCGAGACCGGCATGCCGGCCTCGCCTTCCTTGAGGATCGCCACGATCTGGCTCTCCGTGAACTTGCTCTTTCTCATCGGCCTCTTCCTTCCGGTATGGGCCACATTCTCTGACTTCAGCTGTCTACCTGGTGGGGGAGCTTACGGTTCTTGCCACGCTTGCCCGAGATGCGGTTGGGGATGACGTATTGCGGAGCCATCAGGTGCACGGTGTGGTCGAACTGCAGACTTCAAGTACCGCTGCCTTCATCAATGTTGATGATGGTTTCATGTCTCTGCGGCGATCGAAATCTTGACAGGTGATGATGCAAACTGCAAACTGAAGTTCTCACATCAGTTGTCGGGGTCGAACAAGAATGAGTGCCGCGGCGATTGTCGTGTTCGGGGTGGGATCCGATGCATCCGTCGATCAGTTCGACGGCTGTCGTGCGGCGCGCGGCATCATGTTGCGCTGGTTCGTGGAGGATCTGGACTTCCCGCCGTTCGGCTTCGACGTGCATCGTGCGTCCATCCCTGACATCCCCCCGCTGCCGTTTGACGATGTCAATACGGTAGCGGTCTCGGGCAAACAGAGTTGGGACTACGCAGGCATCGTAACGTTGTCGTGCGCGAGTGGACTTCAGTTCGAGCCGGCCGCGTTCGCGGGTTGGAACCAGCTCGTCATAACGCCCAACGCACCGGTCCGTGTCAAGTTCAACGGGACGGCGTGGCGCATCCAGGTCAATGCGGTACCGATCGGCGCTGGAATCGAAGTGGTCGCGTTGGTCGACGGCGTGGAGACCTTGCGCGAGACCCTCGATCAGTCCAACGCGCAGCTCTTGTGGCGCACGCGGCATGTCGGAGAGATCGTGCTGCGCGGGGAAGGTGCCGTCAGCTTCATCGGCTTTCACCTGCTCGAAGACAGTCGTTTCTGGACCCATATCGCGCACCGTTGCCTGCCGGTGCACGACGCGGCATACGCGTGTGCGCCGCGTGGCGCTGCCACCGAGGAGGACGAAGCAGCAATGCGCCTGCCGCCCGCCGTCGCGGCGGACTGGGGTAGACGTTTCTCTGATCCGTTCAAGGCGCTGCTGCCGGCGCTGCATCGCCTCGCACGCCGTGAGGCGCCTGCGGCGATTCCGCCAGACAGCCTCGATCCGCGACAGCCGACCCTTACTACCAGTGGTGGCGCCGGCGAGCAGACGCTCATCCGGATCGCGATGCTCGATCCGCACGTGGCACGCATCCTTGGACTCGCGTACGACGATCCGGTGGCGCTAACCGGCCAGGAGTATGCCTACAAGGTCACCGGAATCTGGCGCGGAGCGCGTCGCGACGTGAACGGCCAAGGGCTCAAGCTCGCCGACTTCCTGAAGCTGCTCGGCAAGGCTGGTGCGCGCAACAAGTACAACGCGCGTGACAACAGTGTCAATCTCGAATTTCCCCGCGACGCGATCGAATTTGAGCTGCTGACCGACGGAACTTCCGAGTTGGAGTGGGTTGCCAAAGACGACAATGGTGAGAAGTTCCACGGCGTGCTCAATCGCAAGCAGCGCACTGTGTCACTGTCGAGTGTCGCCACAGTGCGGCTCGCGTGGCCGGCTGGCAAAGATCCCACGTTCAGCCGAGCGAGTTGGTACGAGGCCGAGCGGCGCACCGGCATCTTGCCTTCCGTGTATGCGCGTGACCCTGGCCCACCATCTGGGCCTGCATCCATCGACGCCACCCTGGGGCTCCCGGAGTCTTCCTCGGGCATCGCGAGCGCCGCGCTCGATTGGCCGCTGCCGATGGGCGATGGCGGCGCCACGCTCGAGGGCGACGTGATCGCTTATCAGGTTGGTCGCCGCTATTTTGGCGCGACCACATCTTCCACGGCGCCGGCCACCGGACTGGCGACAGCCACGGACCTGCTGCGGCCGTTCGCGCCACTCTATCTGGCGCAGCAGTCGATTTCCGATCCACCGCCGCGCACCCTGCACGTTGACTACAACGATGGCCGTGGCCTGGACCCAGGTTGGTGGGGCTGGTGGGTGCGGGGCGTGGACATGTTTGGCCGCGTCAGCAGCGCGAGCAGCTGGGGCGTCGGCCGCATCGAAGACGTTGCACCACCGCCTTCGCCGGTGTTGGTTCAGGCGGAGTGGGTGCAGCGCTCGCTGCCGGAGATGACGATTGCTGTTGTCGGCCGCTCGGTCGAAGCGAGCCGGTGGCTCGCGGCAACGGCCGCGGAGATTCCGTTGCCCGAAGAGGGGTTGGTTGTGGCGTGGGCGCTACCACCCGAGCAGGCTGTCTTGCGCGACGACATCGATGGATTTCGCCTTTCGATGCGCAAGGCAGTGGCGAGGTCCGGCGCGGCCACCGGCGCGCCACTCGAATATGAAGCCTGGCCTACCGCGGTCGCGCAGTTCGGTCCGCTGCAGACCGTCGGTCGCGGCGTCATCGCTTCGGTCACTCCTGACCCGGTGCTCGCGGTGATGTTGAGCGCGGGCGAGCGCGTTCCAGAAGTACCTCAGGCACCGACCGCACCGACGACTGCGCCGAACGCACGCACAGCATTCCGAACCGACCTGACGCTAGATGGTGCGAGTGGCGTGTTCGTCGGTGGCACCCTGACGATCGGCGCGCGCGTGCTCCCGGTCGTCGTCAGCGGCGACGGGCCAAACCTCATCGTGGTGGTGGAGCACGCCGCAAACGCGCCGCCACCCAGTGCAGGCTCCGCCAGCCTGCGCGCGCCCGCCGGTGCGTTGGTGAGTTTCGCGACGGACGTGCCCGATCTTTTAGGCATGCCTCGGCTTGAGGCGCGCGCCGGGCTTTTGCTCGACGAGCAGGCGATGCCGGCGCGCTTCCCCGTGTTGCGAAAGAGCGGCGGCGAATTCCTGTGCATTCACCCCCGCACGCCGCAAGGAGCGGTCGCGCCGGCCGCCGGCCACGCGCTGGCCTGGCACCCCGTTTGGTTCGCGTCCTTGAGCGACGCCGGCTTCGGTCCGGTCGCGAATGCGCAAACACCGGTTGCCAATGCGCAGGTGTCCGTGCAGGCGATACGTGCTGTGCAGACGCTCGGGCTGGTGTCGGCACGCAGCGCCACGCTGACCGTCACCGCGGTCGACGTCGCGGCCCCCGCCACCCCGAGCCTCGCTGCCATCGCCTTCGATCCCGCCGGCAGATGCGCCCAACTAGCCTCGCGCGCCAACTGGTACGGCGACTCTTACTTCACCTTCTCGTGGTCGCCGCAGCCCGATTGCATGTTCACCGTGTACCGCGCGCTGGCCGATGAAGTGTTCCGGCTGGACCGCGAACACGCCCGCCGCCCCGCCGCGCGCGATCTCGCGCAGGCGCGCTGGCCCGCCGGCGTGTGGGCCGACGCCACGCGCAAGGCGCGCGTGCAGCAACAACTGGCCACCATCGACGCGGCGCTGGGCGACGACGATGCCGCCGACGCGGCCTGCGAGGCGGCATGCAACGACACGCAGATGTTCCTGGGCCTGCAGCCGCACACCTGGGCCGCGTTCACGCCGCTGTTCGGCCGGCCGATCGAAACGAACACGTACACCGACACGCTGAACGGCCGCACCCGCGCACACTGGTTCTATGCCGTCACCGCGCGCTCGCTCGCCGGCGTCGAAAGCCCGCCGTCGACCATCAGCCCGCCGATCTGCTGCCCCGACGTGGTGCCGCCCGCGCCGCCACTCACGCATTCGGCGCTGGCCGCCGAAGGCGCGGTCAAGCTCAAGTGGCTGGCCAGCCCCGATGCCGACACGCACCACTACCAGATCTACGCCGCGCGCGAGCCCGACGCGCTGGCCCACCTCGACACCCTGACACCGGTGACCAGTTACGCGGTGGAGAACGGCTTGGCCACGGCGCCGGCCGCCAGCTACACGCCGACCCCGCACGTCAGCGGCAAGACCATCGAGCGCTTCGTGCCGCGCGCGCGCAACGAGATGGGCGACTGGTGCTTCTGGGTCGTCGCCACAGACACCGCGGGCAACCGCAGTGCGCCATCGCGGATGCTGCGGGGGCGGGCGCTGCGCATGCCGCCTGCGCCACCGGTGTGGGTGTCGGCCACGCGGGGCGCGACGTCGATCACCCTGCAATGGACACACGATTCCGATCAGCGCCTGGCATGCCTGGTCGAACGCCGGGCCGCAGGCGAGCTTCGGTGGGTCGCCGTCACGGGTTGGCTGCCGCGCGGCGTGTATTCCCATGTCGATGCGCCAGCGGACTTGGGTGCGGCCTGGTTCTACCGGCTCCGTGTCCGGGATCACGTGCAACTTCTCTCGACCGTGTTTCCGGAAACGTTGGTGGGCGAGGAACCCTGACCATGCGCGCCAACGGATTCCTCAGAACGCCCATCCGCGCCGACCACCAGGACCGGATGGAGAACGTCACGCTCACGGAACGACCGTTCGTGGGCAACCCGTCGCCGTCCGAGCCCTACTCGCAGACATTGGAGATCACCTTCACGCCGGCCGCCGGCGTCACCGAGATCCAGTTGGCCCCGTGCTGGGAAGGGGACCTCTTTTTCATTGCAGACGACAGCACCGGCTACCCCACGAGGGCCGATCAGGTGGTTCAGGCCAATGCGGCCAACTGGCCCCTGGTGGGTGACCTGGTTCTGGTGACCAGCCGGGACCTGGGCGGCCAGGCCAAGGCGCTGTTGGCGCACACGCCCTTGCTCGAGTCGGCACCCAACGTGGTTCGGTATTCGAAGGTCCGGTTGACCACGGATTTTCTGTTCACGACGCTGGCCCAGGCATCGCTGAAGGCGATCGTGGTCGGGGGACAGCTCAAGCCCTACACGACGCAGACCATGCACGCGCAGCTCGTGGTGCAGTTCCTCAAGGGAGATGCGGGCGTGCCGTGCGCCATCGATCCGCAGCAACCGGCACGCGATTTCGCGCTGCAGCCGATGCCGGTTCTGGTGCTGCAGGCGGCTCCGCTCGAATCGGTACTGCGTCTGGGCATGAGCTGCCGCACCAACCTGCCCAACAGCTGGTTTGCGGCCCGCCCCGAAGACCCGCAAATACCCAATTCGCCGCTGGTCGATCCCGCACTCAGCGACGAGCGGCATGCGCGGTTCTCGCCGGCGCACCCCTCGCACTCGTTCGTGCCGCCGCGCGCGCTGTTTCAGGACGCCGCGCAGGCCGCGTACCCCTCCGACCACTGGGGGTCGGCCTTGCGCACGCTACTGGCCGCGCCGCTCGCCGATGCCGCGGTCTATCGCCGCATCGCCCTGAAGCGTCCGCCGATACCCGGCGCCGTGCGGCGATTCCCGACCCGCCCCTATCCGCTCTACCAGTTGAGGTGGCTGAACGCTGCCGCGGGGACCAGCGAGGCGCAGCGCATTCCGATCGATGGCGTTCTCTACCTGCCGCTGGCCGACGACACCTACCGCTTGCTGGCGTCGCGCCGCATCGACGACCCGCCGGGCACGCCGGATCTCGAAGAGTTCGCCTTCGGGCTGCAAACCCCGCCGAACAAGTTTCTCGATCTGCCCCTGCAGACGGTTGAAATCACGCTCGAGGCGTCACAGCGTGTCCAGACGGTGTACGTCCACCTGCTGCGTTACGACTCGGACCGCATCTGGGAGGCCTCGGTGGAGCTCGGCTACCGCTACCGCAAGCTCATCGACGAAGCCACGGTCGCTTGGGGCCTGCCGTTCGTGAACCGTTGGATCATCTACGTGCCCGATACGGCCGACACGAGGAGGAAGACCGGCGCCATGAAGGACTACGGGCGCATCCATGGCTTCATCCGGGCGTCCGCCGGTCGGCATGGCCTCGCACCGGAATTTCTACATGCGGTTGTGATGGGTGAAAACATGGTCGGTCACATCGAATACAAGTGGAGCGGGGATCCACCCCTTCCCTTCGTGCTCGACGAGGTGATCTCCGGCTTTGCCTTCCTCGGCCTCGACCGGATCTGGGATTCCGCCCTGGCGCTGGGCGCCGACCACTATCTCGATGACACCCGCTTCGGCCGGAACGCGCTGGCAAACCACTCGACCTTCGAGAACCCGGAAGACCATTCCACCGCCCAGACCGCTGATCCGATCGGCTGGGAAGCCGGTGTGGAATTCGTTGCCGCCGAACTGCATGCGCGCCGCGACTGGATGCTCGGCGTGCTCGGCAAGCCCCTCAATCGAATCAGCGAACAGCAAAACCGGTTCCTGGCCTATGCGCGCTACGTGTCGAGCGAGGGCACCTCCACCGCCGTGGCCCGCCAGATGACCACCCTGCTCGCGCCCTGGGAGGGCCCGGCGCCGCCTGCGGCAACCGACCACGACCCCTTGCCCGTCATCGTGACCCGCGTGCGCTACAAGTGCTTTCAGCGTTTGGCGGTGGCCGACTGGCTCGAAAAATCCCAGATCTACCGCTGACATGCTGATCACAGAACTCGAAGGTCGAACGCTCACGTCGCTCGGCGATCTGCTGGCCCAGGCCGACCTGCCCGAGGGCCTGGTCGAGGCGAGCGCCGGCATCCAGGATCTGCTCGACCGCGTGCTGGTGGCGCAGGCGTATTCGCAAGCCATCGACAACGGGCTGCAGTTCGGCATCACCGCCGTCGTGCCCGACGAGCTGGTGCTGGGCATTCCCGGCCTCGATGTCGTCAAGCTCGTCATCGGCGGCTTTGGCGGCGCCACCGTGCTGCAGCTCGAAGCAGCGTTCAGCGGCACGCCTTCGAGCGCCGCATTCCGGATCGCGATCAAGGACGTGCCGCTCACGTTGCGTGTCGACGCCGACGTGCTGCGGCCGCTCAAGGGCACCACCGACGAACCCGACCCCGACGCCCCATCGCTCGACGTTGTGTGCGGCAACATCGACCTGGCGATCACCGAAGCCGGCGTGGAACTCGGCCTGGATGTCGACCTGCAGATCCCGCGCTGCATGCTCGGCTCGACCGGCATCATCCTCACCGTCGGCTCGGCGCGCTGGATCACGCCCACGGCCGAGGCGCCACCTGCCGCCACACCCGAGCATTTCACCGGCCTGTACCTCGACGACGCAAAGATCGAATTCGCCAAGCTCGGCATCGGCGACGTGACCATGGACGATGTGTTCATCGGCACCACGGGCTTCAGCGGCAAGGTCGCCTGGCGCGACGACGACCTCACCTGGAACCCGCAGGCGGGCAACGGCGGCGCCTTCGAAGGCGTGCTGGTGGCCGAGCTGGGTGGCTTCGACGGCGGGCTGCAGAAGATCGGCGTCGAGTTCAAGCAGAACGCGCTGGTGGGTTGCGAGATCGAGGGCTGCATCTACGCGCCCTACGTCAAGAAGGTCATCGGGCTCGATTTCGGCCTGGATGGCGACGGCGGCTTCACCGCGATCGCGCAGACGCCCACCTGCAAGATCAAGAACAACGACCCGAAGGCCGCGGCCGGCCCGGCCAAGCCGGGCTACATCCTCTCGGCGGACATCGAGGGCGTATTCAAGTTCGACGTCAGCCGGATCGAGTTCCACGCCGGCGGCGGCGCCCCTGCGTCGCTGTCGCTCTCGGGCCGCGTCAAGCTGAGCGTCACGTCGTTCGACCTGCCCGCCGTCGAGTTCAAGGGCCTGTCGATCGACACGCGCGGGCACGTGGCCATCGAAGGCGGGTGGCTCGATGTGGCCAAGGCCAAGAGCGGCCCGCTCAGCGGCTTTCCGCTGCAGATCACGCGCATCGGCTTCGGCTTGGAGAAGGACGGGCGCGCCTGGGTCGGGCTCAACGGCTCGATCAAGCTGCACGAGTCGCTGCCGGCCGGCGTCTCGGTCGAGGGCCTGAAGGTGTCGTGGAAGGAGGGCGGGCCGGTCAACTTCTCGCTCGAAGGCATCGGCGTCGAGCTGGCGGTCAAGGGCACCTTCAGTTTCGTCGGCAAGGCCGCCTTCTTCCAGACCGACGAGGCGAGCGGCTTCCGCGGCTCGATCAAGCTGTCGCTAGACACCGTCGGCCTAAAGATCGACGTGGGCCTCATGGTCGGGCGCACCAACGACGGCACGTTCTTCTTCTACCTGTTCATCGACGTCGAGTTGCCGGTGGGCATTCCGTTGTTCAGCACGGGCGCGGCGATCTACGGCTTTGCCGGGCTGCTGGCGGTCAACCTGCGGCCGGCGCGCATCGACGCCGAGCACTGGTACCACGGCTACTACAAGCGCGCGCCGGTCGGCATCACGGGCCCGGAGAAGTGGGCTGTCCAGCGCGACGCGTTTGCCATCGGCGTGGGCACCACCATCGGCAGCATGCCCGACACGGGCTACGCGGTATCGGCCAAGGTGCTGCTGGTGCTGTCGTTGCCCGGCCCGCGCATCCTGCTGCAGGGCAAGGGCAGCTTCATCGAGAAGAAGCCCGAGAACAAGGACGAAACCAAGGAAGGCACCTTCGAGGCGCTGCTGGTGCTCGATACGCCGGCCAAGCTGTTCCAGGCCAACCTGGCGATCACCTTCAAGATGGGAGCGTTGCTCGAAGTGGGTGGTGGCGTCGATGCCGCGTTCTCGTGGGCCGACCAGCCGCCGGCCGACGCCTGGCACGTGTACGTGGGCGAGAAAGATCCGGTGGAGCGCCGCGTGCACGCCAAGGTGCTCGAGTTCCTCAAGGGCGACACCTGGCTGATGATCAATCGGCCGCACTACGTCGGATCGCCCGATGCGCTGGCCCATCAACGCATCGGCGACTTCGAGCTCGGCGGTTCGCTGCGCCTCGGTGTGGACTACGACTTCACCGTGGTCAAAGTCTGGCTTCACGCCTCGATCTTCGCGCAGGCCGCGGTCACCTGGGAGCCGCAGCAGATCCTGGCCGACGTGGAACTCAACGGCTCGGCCGGCATTGCCGCGCTGGGCATGGAGCTGTCGGCCGAGCTGAATGCGCAGGCGCACGTCAAGGCATCCAAGCCCTTCTACTTCGGCGCGTCGGTGGCGGTGGACATCAAGGTCAATCTGATCTTCTTCAAGTGGGAGTTCCATGAAGAGATCAGCATCGAGTACACGCGCCCCGCGCTGCCCGACTACGTGCGCGATTTCGTCGCCATCAAGGCCGACCACCTGAAGGCCAGCGAGGCGCGCAACCTGGCCGGCGCGGTGGTGCCACCCGACGCGCGGCCGGTCGTTATCTTCTCCAAACCGGTGCGCGACCTGGCGTGGTTCGGTGCGCCCGGCGATCCGGAGCTGCCGGTCGAAGACCTGCACGCGCGCGAGGTGTCTTACCAGCTGCGCCACGTGGTGCTGCTGGCCAACGATGGCACCGATACCGCGCCGATCTGGCGGATGGTGAGCGCCGCCGGCCGTGCCCGCGTGAGCGGTGCGAGCGTCGAATTCGTCGGCATCAATGCGGCGGCGAACGCTCTGCCGGACCTGACGGGCGCCGAGCTGCGCCTGTTCAACGTCGGCGACACCACCGGGCAGTTGCTGGGCCTGAGCGCCGGCGGCGGCAACACGGCCACGGTCGCGGGCAACGCGCCGCAGGGCGAGTTGTGCTATCGGCTGTCGGCCGTGCGCGCGGCGGCCGACGTGGTGATCGCGGATGTCGACGACGTGGGCTTCGGCCAGGTCGAGGCCACGCTCGCCGGCGTGCTGGCGAACCCGCAGCGCTTTCGCGGTGGCGTGCTCGGCAGCGGCGGCACGCGGTGGGATATCGTGAACGCCACCGCAACCAGCGTGCGGCTGCAGGCGAGCACCGGCACCGCGCCCGCGGCAGGCAATGCCACGCTGGCCGGGCCCGATCCGGCGCGGCTCGGCGGCGCGTGGCAGGCGGCGGGCGAGCCGGTCGAATCGGGCGGCTCCTCGACCCGGCTGCAGGTGTGGGCGCGCACGCCGTACGCGATGTTTCGCTACAACGAGCTGGAGACGCTGGGCAACCTCGACGCGCTCGACCCCGACTACGCCTGCGGCCCGACGCCGGTCGAGCAACCGGTGTGCACGCGCTTCGAAGACCTGCCCGCGGGCGCGCTGGCCGCGGCGTTCGGCAGCGCCGGCATTCAGGGCACGCACGACGGCACGGTCAGCGCCGTGGGCGGGGCCGGTGGCCCGAAGGTGCTGGCCTTCGACCGCACCACGATGACGACGATGACGCTGACGTTCGACCCGCCGGCCGACGCCGTGTGGATCACGGCCGCGCGGCAGGAGTATGGCGTGATCCGCGCGTTCAGCGGGGGCGTGAATGTGAGCGAGAAATCGCTGCAGCAGCGGCCCGACCGCTACCGCTTTGATGGCGGCATCGACCGCATCGAGATCCAGGCGCAAGACGCGCGCATCGAAGAGATTTGCTACACGCCGGGATGGACCTGCGTCGGCTTCGAAAACACCTTTCCGGGCAATAGCAGCGGCGATGTCGGCTACGCCGGCCTGCACTTCGCCAGCGCGGCCATCCTGAGGGTCGTCGATGGAGTGCTGCTCGCGGCGCCCCGCAAGCGCGGGCTGTCGGGCGCCACCATCTTGCGCAGCAAGCGGCTGGGCGCGTTCGGTGCGGGCGAGAGTGCCGACATGACCGTGATCGAAGTGCCTGGCCTGCAGGCCCCCTTCATCGCCGCGACGCCGCTGCTCGGCGACGTTCATTTCAAGCCCGGCCCCAGAACGGTGACGCCCTTGCCGCCTCGGTCGAAGCGCGCCGCAGCCGCGCCGCGAGCCATGGCGAAGTTGCAGGCCGGGGCCGACCTGCCGATCGCGCGGCTGGCCATCCAGAAGGGCGAAATCTGGGACCGCGAACGCCATCGCGTCATGCCCTTGGTCACGCTCACCATCGAGTTTCCGCGGCCCGTGACGCGGGCGCGCATCCGGTTGGGCCAGGTGGCTGCCAACGCGGTCGCGCTTGCCGGCACGCTGCACGTGGCCACGGCCGCGGGCGCGGCCGGAGGCAGCATCGCGCTGTATGCCGATCCGCACGCCATCGGCTGGTTCAACCGCGTGGTGCTGACCGCGCCCGGGGAGATCCAGATCGCCGAGGTTTGCACCGACCGCGGCGATTTCGGCTGGCAACGCTATCAGCAGTGGACCTGGCGCCAGGGCGTCAAGCGCAGCATCGAATCGCTGTACACCGACGACGCCGTGTTGCCGCCCGGCCGCTACGAGTTGCGCGTGCACACCGCGGCGGTGGTCACGGGCGAGGAGCCGATCACGGAAGATTTCGTCGCGCAGGCGGCCTTCACGGTCGGCCCGCCGCCCGGCTTTGCGCCGCCGCTGGTGAACCCCATGCCGGCGGGTGCCGATCCACGGGCCTGGAACTACCCCGAGGGCGGCCCGCTCACGCAGATCGCGACCTACGTCGATCGCACCCTGCCGGCCGACGGCGCGCGGCTCTGGTACCGCCGGCTCGACACGGCCGTCGGCTTCAACGAAAACTATGTCACGCGCATGTACCTGGAGGCCGACGAAGAGCTGCGCGTGTTCGTGCTCAATGCCAGCGACGTGGCATTGCGCAATGGCACGCGGCACGTGTGGGCCAGCGGCAGCGCCGCACTCGATGCCACTACCTCGCTCTACGTGCGCACGCTGGCGGGCGATGGCACCGATGCCTGCGCCAGCATCGACGTGAGCCGCATCACGCTGCCCGAGGCCGTGAGCGCGGGCGCGGGCGAGCTGCTCGATGCGTCGTCGTTGCATCGCAGCCAGCTGCGCACCCGCCGCACTGACACCGTCGTGCACCAGTTCGTGTTCACCACCTCGCTGTTCGCTTCGTTTGCGCACCTGGCGGCCAGCTTCGATGGCCTGTGTCCGCGACTGTCCCCGCGGGCGCAGACCACGGCGTGGGATCCGCGCGATGCGGCGCAGGCGCGCACCGATGCGTTGGTGCAGCTCGAAGTCGCGCGTGCCCAGGCGGTAGCGACCATCGCGGCCGGCCAGGCGCAAGGCGCCACCGCGAGCCAGATCGAGGCCGCGGCGGCGGCCCCCGGCGCGCTCGCCACCACGCGCGCGACGACAACATCGCAAGCCGCGGCGGCATTCGACGATCTGTGGGACCAGTGCTTCGAGGCCGTGGCGGACCCGGCGCCGGCCGGTCTGCGCCTCGGCGTGGTGAACGCCGGACAACCCGGTGCCACCGACTTGCTGCTGCTCGAAAGCCCCGAGCCCATCGCCTGGGATCGCGTCACGGCCAGCATCCGGCCCGCCGCCGCCGTTCCGCTCGATCGGCGCACCGTCACGCTGGCCAGCGACTTCGGCCGACCCGACCAGGGCTTCGAGGTGACCTACGGCGGCCTGCTCTGGCGCGCCGGCGTTGAGCTGTGGTTCAACGATGGCGCGTTGCGCGCGCGTGCCAATGAGCCGCTGGACGTCACGCTGGTGTTTCCGCGATCGTCGATTGCTGATCTTGTTGTGCGGGCGAGAGACGCCGTGAGCGTACTTGCAGATTGCGACCCGCCGTCAGCGCAGGTGACCGTCACCGCGCTGCCCGAACCGGGCGCTTTCAGACTGCTGGCGCGCGCGTCGGCCCAAACGACCCTCAAGAGCCTGCGCGTGCGCGGTTCTGGCGTCGGCATCGTATCGTGTGCCGTCGACACGCCCTTCCGACCGCGGCAGGCAACGGGTCCGTTGCGAATTGTGACCGCCAAACTACCCGCCTCAACGAGCGATCTCACGCACGAGATCACGTTGATGGCGATGGCGCCAGTGTCGATGCTGGGCTGGAGCGTGCGCTGGATCGATCCCGCGGTGGGCGGCGCGTCGGAGCTCTATGCGGAGTGCACCGCGGACATGCAGCTTGCCGAGGCGCAGCGGGTCCGGCTCGTGCCTAGCGTCGCCAGCGCGCCAACTGTCGACGATGCGATCGTTCTGGCGAGTAGAACCGGCACGACGCCACCGCCTGCGGGCGCGGTGTTTCAGTTGTTGGATGCGTTGGGCACCTGTGTCCATGAGTACCCAGCCATGGCCTTGGACGGCGCGGCACGCGCGCTCGCCATCATTCCGGACGCCGACGGCTCCCGGGCGTTCCTGACACCACCGCGTAGCGAGACCTCGCTCGCCGTCGGGTTCTGGCAGTTGACGCTCACGCTTGCTGGCGACGTGAATGCCCCGGATCTTGACCGTTGGACAGTCGGCGGCCGGGCGGTGGCGGAAAGCATACAACTGCCGCTGCTTATCGAAGCCTAGGAGCCTGCGCGGCAGAGCATTTCGTGGATGGTTTGACCCGTGAGGCTGCGTCCGCGCAGTTGATTTGACGCATGCTTCGACTAACTTTGGCCACAATGCGCCCGCTGGAGCGTCTTATGAAGGGTGCGAGCGGCCTCTTGAGGCCCTGCATCCCCATCAAGAAGCTCGCAAACTGCACATCCACCTCAGGTTGAGCGCCAGACACACGAGCTTGAACTCCTCCTTGACCTTCTCCAATCCCCGCAGGCTGAACTTGGCAGTACCTCATACAGCCGCCATTCGGGCCAGCGCCGGTCGCCGTACTCAAAAGCCGCTTCGTGACAGTCAGCGTGAGTACGCCTGGCAGCACCCACCGTCAGCGATCGCTGCAAAGCGGCATCTGGACTGCCAAAGTCGCTTCAGATTGGGTCCAGTCATTCGCACCGAACAACGGAAACTTCCCGAGGCGCTACACCAGGTCTTCCTTCTGCCTACAAGTTCATGCCTTCTGCGTCGTGCGCCGCTGCATCGATTTTCGCCTTGCCCCTGACGATGGCCTCCCTCGCGGTTTCGCCGCGCATCCAACAGTCCAGCATGTCCGCCCATACTTGCATGAGGACCCGCCGAGGTCCGGACAATCGAGCATGGTTGTAGGCGGCAGCGACTTGGTCCTTTTTCTGGTGGGCAAGGCTGGCTTCGACCAAGGCCTCCGGGAAGAGCGCATCGTTGAGCCGTGACGAGAACGTTCGGCGCAGGTCGTGAACGGAGACCGGCAGAAATGGCTCCTGACTGGGTATTCGATCCTTGTTGATACGGTCCACCGCCGCGGAGATGGTCCGGTTCAGCGTGGCCTGACTGATCGGCTCGGCGGATTCATAGCGGCTGGGGTGGAGAAAGCTGCTCGAAGGGAAACAGGTTCGAAGGGTTGTCAGGATGTCCAGGGCCTGCTCTGCGAGATACACCGTGTGTGGCTTGCCTGCCTTCATCCTCTCGGCTGGGATCAGCCACTGTGCCCGTTCCCAGTCCACTTCCGCCCAGGTAGCCCCGATGAACTCGCCCTTGCGCACACCCGTCAGCAGCAGGAACCTGACAGCCAGCCTCAGTGTCGGGGCTGTGCCAGTCATCTCCAGACCGTCGAACAATGTCTTGATTTCATGGCGGTTCAGGTTGCGCTCACGCGGGACAAACGTCGCGTAGGCCTTCCGCGCGAGCACCTCAGCCGGATTGGCGATTTCGACGCCCTTGCCATTGGCGAACCGGTAGATCTGCAACACCAGTTCCCTGGCGTGCACCGCCGGACCTGGGCCTCGCTCAGTCTTGACGCGGTCGAGCAACTCACCCAGTGCGATCGGCTTGATTTCATCAAGGTTCAGCTTCCCGAACGGGCCGACCAGGATCCGGTCGTAGATCGAACGCCGTAACGCCAGTGTGCTGTCGGCCAGCCGCTCGGCGCCGCTCTTGGCGTCGGACTTGAACTCGAAGTACCGCGTCGCCCAGCGCCCGAAGCTCATGGCGTCTGCGACTTCGCTGCGCTGTTCGACCTTGGCCCGGGCGGGCGATCGCCCGGAGCTGACATCGACACGTGCCCGAGCCAGCAGCAGGCGCGCTTCCTCCAATGTCACATCCATGCCGTAGGCCAGGTGAGATCGCTGGGCATGACGCGCAATCGGTTCATGGCGTCCGATGGTCAGCGTCTCGCGTCGGCCGCTCAATCGATAGTCATAGCGGAAGGACCTGCTGCCGCTGGGCGAGACGACGACGTAGAGACCGTTGCCTCCATCGCTGACCTTGTAGGCCCGCTCGCCAGGCTGTAGTTCTCGCAACTTGGGTTCCGTCAATCCGTGACGCGCTTTCGCGCTCGCCAGCCCAACCCGCGCCCGTTCCATCGTGGTGTCCATGAGTTCTCCGATCCGTTCCTTGTCGCAGGACCGAGATACCGTCATGGGGTCTGACGGTATCACTGCAGGCCTGCCAGCTTAGGTGCCCGGATACCGTCAAGTCAACCGTCAGAACGCCTGGGATGCCCTGGGATTCGATGGGACGCCGTTAGACGCTAAGTCCTTGTCCCTACAGGGAAATCGGGTTGTCTTGGGATGTACCGAAACACCTTGGGACGATCTTGACTCATTCCCACTCGATGGTGGCCGGCGGCTTCGAGCTGACGTCGTAGGTCACGCGGTTGATGCCGCGCACCTCGTTGATGATCCGGCTGGACACCTTCTTGAGCAGCGCATAAGGCAGCTCGGCC
>Ga0075012_10002760_pt1 | contig 17056 bp, 19 predicted proteins | sample All_14_2_FD_71474 | JGI IMG/M metagenome (GOLD analysis project Ga0075012, IMG submission 71474) | Freshwater microbial communities in response to fracking from Pennsylvania, USA - Allegheny Zone_MetaG_DW_15 | ecosystem: Environmental > Aquatic > Deep subsurface > Groundwater > Drilled... | reverse complement strand
ATTTCCAACCTGGCTATAATTCTCAAGGAAGAGATCTTTTGAAGAACCATCTACTTCATAGCTCACAGGGGAACCATTGGGGGTAAGCACGGTCAGATCATAATCATTAGCAGACGGATGTTCTGTCCAGTCGAAGGAAATCGTACCCGTAGCTGGCATTTCACCAGCGTTCGACGATGAAACAGGTGAGGTCCATTCCATGGGGCAAACGATTTTTGGTTGCGACACGCTAGTCGTTTCGTTAGAAGGTGATGTCACCTTTTTGTGTTGCTGTGGTTGTAAGCTTGCAGTAAACCCAAATAACCCAGCGCAAAGGGAAATAATCGCACCAGCGACCATCCATAGAAAAAGTGCATTTTGTTTTGTATTCATTTCAAACTCCTAAAGTGATAACAATAAATTTACAACAGACGCTATTTTATGCAGCTCACAAAAAAAGAAAATCCCCTACTTGGGGTAACCCAAATAGGGGACAAAATCATTAGTACTAGTATGCGTATCTTGCTAGCGCCATTTATTGCGTGCCGATAGATTCATGGCCCATAAGGCGACTGCACCAACCACAGTGAGGACAAGGAAGAGCATCGTCCAATTGAAGGATGGAGCGGGCGCTTCTTGCTGGACTTCGGCTTGGTCTGCGGTTTCAGGGGCCGAATCTTTCGCTGATGGTGTTTCCAAAATGCGAGCCGTGTCTTGTGTGGCTTCCAACGGAGCCATCTCAGCCGCAGCGGGGTCAGAAGTCATCGTAGGGACAGCTTCTTGTGCAAGAGCTTCTTCGGGTGCCATTGGCGCGGCTTCTGTTGCCATTGCCGCTTCCATAGCTGGGTCTGCACCGCCGCCGCATGGACCCTCACATCCGCCACCATATCCATACTGTGCTGGAGCAGACATGCCGCTGAAGTTCATCATGGGGGCGAGCGTTGTGGCTGTGAACGAGAATAGGAAGAGGACAGCTGCAAATGCGGTTGCTAACCTGAACAGCGGATAGGTACGCGGCATGGGTGGTTTGAGTCCCACCATTTGACGGGTGAGTGTGAAGTTGCGCGGAGCTTTGCGTGCCGGCAGTTTGCGGAGAATGCCCCGGGCGGCACGCAGGTCATTCATAACGGAAGCAAGCTCAGGGTCGGTTTTGAGGCGGGTTTCTAGTCGAGCCGCATCCGACGCGTTGAGTTGTCCATCGATATAAGCGGAAAGAGTTTCAATATCTCGAAAGTTTTTCATCGGATGTTCTCCTCTTCCAGACGAAATGAAGAGGGCAAAAGTTCCTCGAAGGAGCGCAAACACTCACGTAATCTTAATCGCGCGCGGGCGAGTCGGCTTTTGATGGTGCCTAATGGCACACGAACTGCGCTGGCTACTTCGGTATAGTCCATGCCTTGTACATCCGCAAGGACAACAGCCGTGCGGAATTCTGTGGGCAGTGCATCGAGGCAGTGTTGAATGGCATGTTCGAGTTCATCGGCTTCGGCTTTTTGGGCTGGGGTCATGTTTGAATCTGCAAGCCATTTGGGTGAATCCATTTCTTCGCCGTCGCTGGTTTCAGGTTCGAGCGGTGTGGTGGGGCGGCGCTTTTGGCGACGAAGTTCGTCGAGGCAGGCATTCGTCACTGTTCGCAGAATCCATGCTTTGAACGAGCCTCCGCGAAATGACTTGATGCTTTGAAATGCCGAGATGAAAGCTTCCTGTGCGGCATCTTGTGCCATATCGTCATCACCGAGAATGCGCACGGCTGTGTTGAAGACCGCATCTTGATAATGGAGTATGAGCGTGTTGAACGCGTTCAGGTCGCCTTGTTGTGCTGAGTGAATTAAAGCTGTTTCATCCATGATGCGCTAATTTTACCCGTTCTTTCAACTTGTCCGCAGAGGGTAGTTTGTACTGCTCTTCTATTGTAATTATAGGCTGTAATGTACAAAGCAGATGCTATCTACTATAATTTGCGAATGGTTAATAATCGGTCATATGTAGGTTTGGTCTTGTTTACGCTGGCATATCCAGCTGCTCATTATCTTGTGGGATACATTCCAAATCCATTTGTACCTGATGCAAATCTTGCCATCAATATGATCATCCCGATCCTTGCGGGATATTTTTATGGACCAGTGAGTGGGGCGTTTGTTGGGTTATTTGGAACGGGAATCTCCGCTATTCTTGCAGCCGATATTTATGATGCACTTGCCATCCTTCCGCATACATTGATGGGAATCGTTGCTGGTTATGCCGGAAATTTACGAACGCAATTTGGGGCGGCGTTATCCATTTTTATCGGACATACTTTCAATATCCTTTTCTTTTGGCGTTTTAATTTCCTTACCATTGAAAATCCATTTATTCTTGTTCTTGGGTTGGTAACCGAATCAACAGTGGATGTAGTTGCGATCATCCTCTTTATTGTGTTATTCCATAAACGACTATATTTGGATGATGATAGACGATGGTAAAAAAAAGCTTTATTGAATTTTCGAAACCGTTGGTAGTCATTGGTATTCTGGTCTGGCTGGGATTTGCCGCCCTGGGGGTGATGTTCATGCCAGAAGAGACGGGCGAGATTCGTGAGATGTTCGCATTTTCGCAGATCATTCCGATCCTTGTGGCGGCGTTTTATTTCGGACAGGCGGGCGGGTTATTGACAGCGTTTCTGGCAAGCATGGTCAGTGGTTCGTTGGTGATCGCTAACATTGAAGACATCGATTCGATCTTCGTACAGCGAGTGATGTTCCAGATCATTTCGTTCAACTCGGTGGCATTGCTAACCAGCTTTTTGTCGGACCAAGCCAAAGTTCATCGTAAACGGCTTTCTCAGCAAGTGGAGCGGTTGGGGGCATTGCGAGCCATAGATAAAGCCATCATCTCTGGCGGGGAATTGAACGCTACCTTGTATATCCTTTTGGAGAGTCTGACTCGTTTACTGGATGTTGAGGCTTCGGCGATCTTTTTGTTCGACCCGAAAACAGATCAACTGAAATTAAGTGCAAGCCTTGGGTTTTACGGCGAGTATCCAAACCAGACGATGTTCCGGCTTGGCGAAGGGATGGTTGGAAAAGCAGCGCATGAGTTGCAAACCATCTATCTGCATGATTTTGAGCAAGTGGATAGGCGAATTTCTCCAGCGATCAAAGGGACAGGTGTTATCGATTATTTTGCCGTACCTTTGTATGCGAACGATAGTCTGCGCGGCGTATTGGAAGTGTTCGACCGTTCTCCTCGCTTTGATTCAGAGTGGAAGTCTTACCTTGAAACATTAGCCGGACAAGCAGCAATTGCTATTGCGCAATCGACCTTGTTGGGGAACCTGAAAGAAGCGAATGAGGAATTATCCGAAGCGTACGAAGAGACGTTGAAGGGTTGGTCGCGGGCATTGAACCTGCGCGATAAGGAAACCGATAATCACACTCAACGGGTAGTGGAATTATCGGTTCAGCTGGCAGAACGAATGGGATTACGAGGCGAGCAATTGGTCCATTTTGAGCGTGGCGCGATCTTGCATGATATTGGGAAGATGGGCATTCCAAACGAGATCCTTCTCAAGCCGGGAAAATTATCTGAAGAGGAATGGGTGGTTATGCGGAAACATCCCTTATATGCTCAGATGTTGATCTCCCCGATCCGCTATCTTGAGCCCGCCTTGGTCATTCCTTTATATCATCATGAACGCTGGGACGGTGGCGGATATCCGTTTGGGCTGCATGGCACAGAAATTCCGTTGGAAGCCCGGGTCTTTGCAATCATTGACGTGTGGGATGCGTTGCGTTCAGACCGCCCTTACCGAAAAGCCTTGGCAGAGGATGAAGCTTTGCGTTACATTGAAGAACATTCAGGAAAACAATTCGACCCGGAGGTCGTCCGGGCCTTTGTTGAGATGATCAAAGAGAGTGGTTAGGATTTCTTGCTAACGACGACCTGATACAACCAACGCCACACCAACATACCAATGGCGTTCGAGCCGCCGAAGATGAGGGCAAATAATGGCAGAGCGGGAGCATTGAGCCATGCTCCTCTTAAGATGACGGCGAGCGGGGCAACGAAAAGGAAAGCGAGGGGAATGCGCCAAAGATTTTTGGGGCTATTGATCACTGCTTCATCCAATAGACCAAACCAAGGTGCCAACACAAACCAGGCAAAAACAACCGGAAAGAATGCTGCTGCCATTCGTGGTAGGAAAGAAGCATCGGTTTCGCCGTGGGTGGCAAAACCGATGAAGGTGAGAATGACGAAGGCGATAATGTCGCCAGCAATCAGGATCGTTTTTTTATTCATGCCTGCCCTTCAATACAATACGAATGGGCGTGCCAAGGAAGCCGTACTCAGCGCGGATCTGATTCTCCAGATAGCGCATGTACGTGAAGTGCATTAGCGATGGTTCATTGACGTAGATCATGAAGGTAGGCGGATCGCTGCGGACCTGAGTGCCATAGTACATGCGCAAAGCACGCCCGGCATGGGTCGGGTGCGGATGGGCATCCTGCGCGGTGTGGATGATCTCATTGATCTTCGAGGTTGTGAGACGCGCGAGACGTTCTTCTTGAACGCGTAATGCCAACGGTAAGACTTGGTCTACCCGCTGACCGGTCTTGGCGGAAATGTAGAGGATGGGGACATACGAAACGAAATTCAGGTCGTTGAGGATCTTCTCGGTATAGGCATCCATAGTGGTGCCGTCTTTTTCGATCGCATCCCATTTGTTGACCAGGACCACGCAAGACTTCCATTCGTCTTTGATGAAACCTGCAATGTGTGCGTCTTGTGATGTAATGCCTGTTGTGGCGTCGATCATCAGAAGGGAAACGTCTGCCCGTTCAATGGCTTTGAAAGAACGGATCACGCTGTATTCTTCCACGCCTTTTTCGATCTTGCCGCGGCGGCGAATACCAGCTGTGTCGATCAAGGTGATGGGCAATCCACCGAATTCGAGTTTCATGTCGATGGCGTCACGCGTGGTCCCCGCAATGGGGCTGACGATCACACGTTCTTCACCAACGAGGCGATTCAACAAGCTTGATTTCCCTGCGTTCGGTTTGCCAACGATGGCAATCTTGATGTTGTTATCTTCCTCTTCCTCTTTTTGTTCTGGGAAGGATGCCACGAGCGCATCGAGCAAGTCACCGGTGTCGGTGCCGTGAATGGCAGAAATGGCATACGGTTCACCCAAACCGAGTTCGTAAAATTCTGGCGCTCTTTCACGGCGTTCTCTTGATTCGCATTTGTTCACGACCAGGAAGATAGGCGGCAGGAATGTGCCATCTGGCTGCTTTCTCTGCATGCGGCGCAAAATATCGGCCACTTCACGATCGGGTTCAGTAACGCCAGTTTCGACATCGACAACAAATAGGACGGAATCGGCTTCTTGAATGGCGGCTTGAGCCTGTCGGCGTATGTCACCGATAAAATCGACCGAACCAACTGAGAGCGGAGCCCGACCGCCGTGGGTTGGGTCAATACCGCCAGTATCTATCACGGTGAAGGCGCGGGCGTTCCACTCCGCATCCCCAAAGAGTCGGTCACGCGTGGTGCCGGGAGTATCATCAACAATAGCCATTCGCTCGCCAACGAGGCGGTTGAACAGCGTGGATTTACCGACATTCGGTCGGCCAACAAGAGCAACAATGGGTTTCATAGGTTTATTTTACTTTATGGTCTCGGGGTTGGTGTGGGTGTGGGCGTACTGATATCCAGTTTCGTCAATGTCACTTCGATCGTGTTTGGCAGGATCGACTCAACTGCAACATTGGCAACCAACACTTCCACAGTGGGTGATAATTGATATTTGCCTTCAGATAATCCGGTAAGGTCTACGGTCACGCGCACCGATTGACGCGTCAGCGTTTCCAATAACGGCAACGGACCGGAGAGAATAATGTCTACGCTGGTGGGTGAGATCTGCACATTCAAATCGTCATCCAAGCCGATGATCTCGATCCCTTCGCTGGAGATGGTAACACTGCTTTCGATGGGTGAAACACCTGCTTGCACAAACACTGTTTGCTCGCCGATCACAGAGATGCCCGCAGGCAGGCTGAGTTTTAAACGAGTGGCAATATCATCTTGCGCGTTTTGCAGGTCGAGCGGTTGAGTTTCCAGAACGCCAGGCAGACTGTTGACGATTTCTGGATCGGTGGAATAGATCGTGACAACGGGCGGTGATACAGAGATATCCGTCAGGCGGTATCCGCTTGCCACGCGCCCGAGGGTGGTGACCTTCACAGCGACATCACGATAGCCGCCTTGCTGGCTCACTGGCAGAACAACATGCACACTTTCAGGAGATACGGTCACACCGCTCACCGGTTGACCGCGCTCATCGAGCACTTCCACTTTGATGAATTGATCGAAATTCTCGCGGATGCGATTCAAGTCGATGGAAACCCGCGTGCGGCTCACTTTCTCGACCTGAGACTGGGCGCCAGACACGACAACTTGTAACGGCTCAAGCGTGTACTGTCCTACCTGATACCCCAATGCAACTTCACCCAAGATGCGCAAGTCCACATCTCTTGATTCGGTGATGAGTGGTTCCAGATTGAACGTAAATGTCTTCGGCGAAACCGAAACGATCTGAACTGGTCGAGCATTGACTTGGATCTGCAAATCAACTGTATGTTCGCCCGCGCTTAACCCTGAAACATCAAGAATGGCACGGACAATGCTTGGGTTATCTTCGATCAAAGCCCACACAGAACTGGGGGCACGCAGGGTCACATCCACTTCTTTGGGCAGGGTCTCGCTGAAAACCAAATTGGAAGATTGCCCGATGATCTGAATAGGCACAGGGTTGTTCAATGTGCTGGTTTGGTCGGGATCAGCAGAAGTAACCGAAGAGATCCACACGGCAACAGCCAGTGCGAACGCCCACAAAAAGGTGCGGTAATTCTCAAGGATCCAACGAGCCATTTTTACTTTTCTTCCTTCATCTTTGCCTTGCTGGAAAACAGCCTACCAATAAAACCGACCCGCTGCTCCATGCCGCTGGGACGGAAGAATGCCGTCAAAATATTTTCAAGCCGTTCTGGGTCGAGGCGGCGCAGCATTCTACCAGAATGTGCAATGGAAATGGCGCCTGTCTCTTCAGAGACCACAATGGCGATGGCGTCGCTCACTTCTGAAATGCCTAATGAAGCGCGGTGACGCAAGCCCATCTGTCTTTCAGGAGTGCGGTTCAAAATGCCGCTGGCAGATAATGGTAATACACAAGAAGCCGCAACAATCCTTGAATCCACAACGATCACGACGCCATCATGCAAGGGTGTGTTTGGGTAAAAGATCTGCAAGAACAACTCAGGCGTGACCTTGGCATTCAACTGCACGCCTGTTTGAATGTAATCATCGAGATGATCCAGTCGCTGCATCACGATCAATGCGCCATGCTTGCGAGCGGAGAGTCTGGCAGCCGCTCCCACCACCGCACGGATGGTTTCTTCGAGCGCAGAGTCGGCTGGTTTGGTAGTGGCAGGCAAAAAGGTCCCGGCACGACCGAGGCGTTCTAACGCGCGGCGGATTTCTGGGGCAAAGATGACAGGGATGGCGATCAACAGGGAGGGGAGGGCATTCCTCGCAAACCACGAAAAAGCAGGCAGGTCAACCAGGCTTGTGATCAACGTAATGGCAACGATGAGCATGATCATGCCTCGCAGCAATGCCATGGCTTGCGTATCTCGCAGGGAATACAGCAACGCAAAGAAAATCAGCGTGACGAGCATGATGTCTAACACGCTCAGCCAGCTGACACGTTGAAAAATAAAGAAGAGGTTGTTCAGAAATTCAGTCACGTGTATATGGGACGGCCCTCCGCCACAGCTGTTAGTTCGGGATGTGCCCCAGATCCACCTTGATTGAGTACAGCTTTAGATCGGACGGAGAACGCGGTCCTGCCTTAATTGTTTAAAGAAAAGCACACTGCTTGCGGGTGCCGCTTCTTCGGCAGCTTCCTGCCATGCTTGCACACCAAGACTATCCGGCGTGCGTTTTTCATATCCAAGTTTTTGCCAAATGGCATCCTGTGCGGCGAGATTATCCATTGCAAAGATCAAAGAAGCTTCACTTTGGAGTTCACCAGATGCACTCTCAACTCCTTTAACAAGGGTCTCAAGTGCTTTTGCAGCATCAATATTATCTTCAAAGAAAATATCAGTGGTGCGGGTTACAAGATTTTCTACCTGCCAACCTGCCACACCCACAACCTGACCATCCATTTGCAGAAGCATGTAGGCTTTATCGCCAAAACTTTCCATCACTTCATCAACGTTCATCTTGCGCTTGCCTTTGCTCAAGCGAGTGATCAACTCGGCAATGGAGCTGGCATGTTTGGGCTTACCACGCTGCGTGGAGAGTTCGCCCGTGCCCGTAGACTTTTTGATGGTAATGGTTTCTGCTTGTGCATCACCAGCGCCGGGAACCGTTTCCTTCCACGCCTCGCTGACTTGCTTCCACAGATCATCGTACGAACCTGTGTTCGTGATGACCATGTTCGCCATGTTCACTTTTTGCGCCTGCGAAGACTGAGAGCGGATCCGCTCCTGAGCCTGATCACGGGTGAATCCGCGCTTGCGCATCAAGCGTTCCACTTGGATGACTTCCGGCGCATTCGTGACCCAGATTGAATCGCACACCTTGCGCAGGTCGCCTTCGAGGAGTTTTATCGCTTCGATCACGATCACAGGTTGAGTTGCGCGTTTGATGAGCAGTTCTGTAGCTTGCCGCACCAGCGGGTGGACGATATCTTCCAGTTGTCGCATCGCTTCCGCATCATTGAAGACCAGGTTCCCAAGCTTTTGGCGGTCGATCTCGCCTTCGCGGTTGAGCAGCCACTTTCCGAACCGGTCGATCACCTGCTGATACCCCGGCGCTCCCTTGGCATATGCGCGATGCGTCAAGGAATCGGCATCGATGGTGTAAGCACCCAAATGCTCAAGCATGCGGCGCACCACACTTTTGCCGGTGGCAATGTTACCGGTGAGACCAATTACGAATTTTCCGGGCAGGTTGCTCAATGGACTTCCTCTATAAGTACTGGAATATACGACTTGTCAATTTTAATGTCTTTTCCAGAAATGTCCACCTTTGAACGTAATATCCGCATAACTTTTGCAAAGTTGTAAAATTTTTCCATGAAAACAAAGTGAAAAAGCCTCTGCGCAGGTTGACTCACCCTCTTTCCACGGGTATCATGAAAATACTTCAGGCTGGTCGGGCAATCGCGGTCCTGCGTTGACGGGATCGAGGAAAGTCCGCACTCCTATAGAGCACGGCGTCGGATAGCACCCGGGGCGGGGAAGTCCGTCATTCGTTGACGGGAAGATTGCCGAAAGGCATGAACCTGCCGGAAAAGGGCCACAGAAACAAACAGCTGCCTTCGGGTAGTGATGGTGAAAAGGTGGTGTAAGAGACCACCGGCGCGCGCAGTAATGTGCGTGGCCAGGTAACCCCCGCCGGGAGCAAGGCCAAGCAGGGACGATTTCGTCTGTGGACGATGGGAGGCTGCTCGTCTCCATACACACCCTTCCCTCCTGTGGGTTGGGTCAGTCCCGGGTAGGCTGCACTGAGCGGCGCGGCGACGCACCGCCCAGAGAGATGATTGCCCAGGTGGCAACACCGGACAGAATGCGGCTTATAGACCAGCCTGGAGTATCCTTTATTGTTATGAAAAAATTGACAACGAAACACCTTGCATGGTGGATAACGACTTTGATTGTTTTCGTGTTCGCATGCAATCTTCCTTCCGCCTCAACCCCGACCCCTGACCTGTTTGCTACTCTATCGGCAATTACCCCATCCTCAGCGGATTCTCCTTCTCAACCCAACAATCCAATAGTATCTACCAGCGAACCGACGGGAAAGATCGTTTTCGTTTGCCAGATATTCAAAGTGCAAGCCAGCAATCAAATTTGCATCATCAATGCCGATGGGTCTGGTTTTCGGCGTTTGACTACGGATAATACTCGCCAGCATTATTACCCATCCATATCACCAGATGGGAATAGTGTGGTCTATGCAGCATTCCGTGAACCGAACATTTATGAAATCTATGAAATGGACATCGCCACTGGTAATGTTACCCAGTTGACAGATCGACTCGGCAACCTGAACGGACCAGAAATCTCTCCTGATGGTTCATTGATCGCATTCAAACTTTCCACTGCGGCGGCGAATCAGATCTGGTTGATGAACCGCGATGGGAGTGACCCGCATCCCATTCCCAATGCATCTGGCTGGGACCCAACCTGGTCTCCAGATGGGGCATACATCTTATTCGCGTCAGATATGCAGGGCGCCGTTCAGCTTTATAGGATCAAACCAAACGGGAGTGAACTGCTAAAGATCAGTGACCTGCCCGCGATACGGGGAAGAAGCGATTGGTCACCCAATGGACAGTTCATCGTCACCTATTCCGGTCAGCCTTGGAATCGTGACGTCTTCATTATGAATGCAGACGGTTCAAACACTCGCATGCTCACGCCGACTGGCGGCAACTCACAAGGTCCATCCATTTCGCCGGATGGACAGTGGGTGGCGTTTACATCGTATTACGATCAATATGGCGAAGACCACGGTTGTGAGATCTACATCATGCGCGTGGATGGTACCGACGTGCGCCGATTAACTGACAACGATTATTGCGATTACCAACCCCGCTGGGGACCCTAATAACAACGAGGAAAACATGGACATCAAAGGAAGAGTGGTCATTATCACCGGCGCTTCGTCGGGGATAGGCGCTGCGGCGGCGCGTGAGTTTGGACGTGAAGGGGCGAAGGTCGTCCTCGCGGCGCGTCGTATGGAAAAATTACTGGCGTTATCCGATGAGATCAACGCGATGGGAAATGGTGCAGAAGCCCTTGCAATTCAAACCGACATTTCAAAGTTAATGGATATCCAACAATTGGTTTCTCGAACAGTTCAAAAATTCCGACGCATTGATGTGTTGGTGAATAATGCCGGTTTTGGACGTTTGAAATGGTTGGAGACTCTCGCCCCGCTCGAAGACATACAAGCGCAAATGGACGTGAACGTGATGGGCTTGATCCAAACTACGCGCCAGGTTCTACCGATCATGATGAAGCAACGCAGCGGAAGCATCATCAATATGTGTTCGATGGCTGGCTTGGTAGGCACACCGACCTATACGATCTATTCTGCAACCAAACATGCGGTGCATGGATTTTCAGAAGCGCTTCGACGCGAGGTCAAACTGTGGGGTATTGATGTTTCCCTCATCTACCCGGGCGGTGTCATCGGCACGGAGTTTACGCAACATGCCGGCATTCAACGCAAAACGAATGCGACCACACCCAAGTTTATGGTGCTCACCGCTGAACAAGTGGGGAAAGCTGTCGTGAGCCTTGCATATCGTCCGCGCCGAATGTGGGTGATACCTTGGATGTGGCGATTTACCGTTTTTCTGAATCGCTTTTTGCCAGGGCTTGTGGACCGAACCACCATCAACACATTTACCATTCCTGAACGCGCCGATGAACTTAGTAAAAAATAGACAGCCGAAAGGCTGTCTATTTTTATCTTGATGCTTTCAAATCTTTCAAATTTAGTTGGTAGGTCACTCGTCCGTTGTATTCGTTCGGTTCGTAGGTGAAGAGCACATCCACTCGTGGCGGCATGGACTTGTGCCAATCTCCGAGCCGGAATCCGATCGCATCATGGACGACACCTTTTGCGTCTTCGAGCGATATCTTGAGATGTTTGCCATCAGAGCCAACAATCCGCGAGTTCTTGACTTTGACATTGCGCGCCACGAACGACGCTTCGCGGTTGCCATAGCCAGTCGGTTCGAGATATTTCAAGCCTTTCTCGAAAACTTCAGGGCGCATCTCGGATAAATCTACTTCCGCATCAGCCGTAACGGTGGGCTTGAGTTCACTTCCAGATAGCTTTTCTTCGGCGATGGCTTTTAAGCGCGAAGCGAGCTCGGTAATGTTTTGATTTTTAACCGTGAAGCCCGCAGCCGCAGCATGACCGCCATGACGAACAAGCAAATCTGCACATTGGTCGAGAGCGTCGGTGATGTGAAATTCGGGGATGGAGCGGCAGGAACCGCGCGTCTCTTCTTCACCTTTGGAGGCGACAATGGCAGGGCGGTAATATTTTTCCGTGAGGCGGGAGGCAGCAAGACCGACTACGCCCGAATTGAAATCTTCGTGAGCGGCGAAAAAAAGATAGGCATTCGGGTCTTCGTTGATGACCATATCTTCGGCTCGGGTTTGCATGTCTCTGGTAATGCGCTGACGTTCGCGGTTCTGCATATCTAATTGCTGGGCAAGTTCGCCAGCGCGGAAGACATCGGTTGTGGTGAGCAGTTCGAAGGCAGCCAGGGCTTCTTTTAATCGTCCAGCCGCGTTCAAGCGTGGACCCAGCCCAAAGCCGATATTCCCGGCATTCACTTTGGGCAACGAGATATCTGCCACGGCTGCCAAAGAGAACAACCCCTGACGGGTGGTCTGGCGCATTTGTTTGAGTCCTTTTTTGACGAGGACACGATTTTCACCCACAAGCGGAGCCAAATCCGCAACGGTGCCGAGGGCAACAAGATCGAGTAATGAATTAAGAGTAACGAGTGACGAGTTATATTGTCCATTACCCGTTTCTTGTTTCTCGTTGCTTAAGAGTGCTTCCGCGATCTTGTAGGCAATTCCCACGCCAGCCAAGTCTTTATCGGGGTAGATATCGCCGTGGCGTTTGGGATTGATGACGGCGAGGGCGGGGGGTAGGTTGTTATCGTCGGGGTGGTGATGGTCGCTGATAATGAGATCCAGCCCAATGGTTTGGGCATGAGCCGCTTCGGCTGGCGAGCGAATGCCGCAGTCTACGGTGATGACCAGCTTGACTCCATCCGCTTTGAGTTCATCCAATGCGTTGTTGTTGAGACCGTACCCTTCATCGAAGCGGTTGGGAATGTAGCCACGCACATCTGCGCCGAGTCTTTTGAGGGTTTCTACCAATAAAGCCGTGGCGGTCACGCCGTCCACATCGTAATCGCCATAGATGGCAATTGGTTCGTTGTTTGCCAATGCATATTGAATGCGTTCGACGGCTTTGTGCATATCCGTCATTTGAAATGGATCGGTGTTGGTGTTGGGGTCGCCGCGAAGATAAGCGCGTGCGCTGGGGTCATCGGCAAAGCCGCGATTGAAAAGCACTTGCCGCAACAGCGGTGGGAAGGCTGCCAAAGCAGAATCAGCTTCGGGGGAGATGCGAGGCGAGATGTTCCAATGTTTATCTTGTGCCATATAAGGTGTGCGGAGTATAAACGAGTCCAAAGTCATTAGGAAGGGGGTGAAGGGTATAATTCAATCAGGAGTTAATTTATGAGACCGCTTGCACCCGACGAAAAAATTTCGAATGTAATGATGTACACGCAGTCTATGTTGTATCGGGGGGATGTGGCGTTGAGAGAAAGTATCCGTGCAAGTATTTGGCTGCGCACACAAGGGGTTCCGAATTTTATTCATCTTTCCAATGCTCATATGATCCAACTTGCAGGAACACCGCCCAAGACCTATACCAAGAATGAGATGTTCGTACCGACATCTGAACTGCTCGGCTTTCACCTTTCGCCTCCCGCTCATGACCCATTGGATTATGACAGCTCGGAAGCGAATCGAAAGATGGAGCCGATCCATGTGTGGATGGGGTCTTTTGAGTTGAATGCGAAGATACGCATCTCTACGGCTACTGATTTTGCCACCAGCCTCGATGTGATGAATACCAGCTGGTTGTCATTGTATGATGCGGAGATCACCAACCCTTATATGCCGCAATTCAAAATGACCGTTCCAATGATGCTTGTTCGCCCGGGGAAGTTGCTGTTTGGTTTGTGAAAGGGAAGGTGGTAAACGCCGCCTTTTGCGTTGACATGGAAGAACTTTCTTTAACCACTCCTGCGCTTTTGTTTCCGACGGTATCGTTGTTGATGCTGGCATATACGAATCGGTTTTTGACACTTGCTACCATCATCCGAAATTTGAATGATCGGTATCATGACAGTCAGGATAAGAATCTGTTGGCGCAAATTGATAACCTGCGTTATCGGGTGTATCTCATTCGCAATATGCAGATCTTTGGTGTGCTCAGTTTATTGATGTGTGTAGTGAGCATGTTCGCCCTATTCTTCGGTTGGATGGATGGCGGTGTGTGGAGTTTCGGTTTTGCACTGGTGTTAATGATCATTTCGTTGGGAATTTCCCTGCGAGAATTGCAAATTTCAGTCGGTGCATTGGATTTGCTGTTGACCAATTTGGAAGAACATGAGGGGAAGTAACACGGACTCTAAAATTTTATTATTAAAAAGGAGATGTCTGATGAAGAAGATTTTACTGGTAGTGTTGTTGGCATTGGTGATCGTAAGTTGCTCTCCAAATTCCCCAATTCAGGTCAATACCCCTGTTCCAGAGTCTTCGGTTCCCAACTCTGAGGTGACAGTTCCCGGGGTGACGATTCGCGTCAATGCGCCGGGACCGAATCCACAGGAAGATACGCCAAACGAATTAGGGAAGGTTGCCGGTATATTGATGGGAATCTGGCATGGTTTTATTGCGCTAATAACGTTGGCAATCTCATTTTTTAATCCGCAAGTTCAGATGTATGAAGTCCATAACGATGGCAATATGTATAACCTGGGTTTCATGCTGGGACTGGTTCTATCTTGTGTAGTGATTTTCCTACTCCCTCGAATCGGTCACCGTGGGAAAAAGTAAACTTCGAGCTGGTGTCCATCTAAAAATTGGAGGTTTATATGGCAAAGACTGAACTTAAGACAAAGGTCAATAATGCCAGTGTGACGGACTTTCTCAATAGCGTTGCTGATGAGAGAATCCGGAAGGACTGTTTCGAGATCCTCAAGATAATGAAGCAGATCACTAAAGAAGAGCCAAAGATGTGGGGAGCAACCATTGTAGGCTTTGGTAGTTATCATTACAAAGGGAAAAGTGGGCGGGAAGGAGATTGGATGTTGACCGGTTTCTCTCCTCGCAAGCAAAATCTAACGCTGTACTTGATGGGCGGTTTCGATACTCATACTGCTTTGCTGAAAAAACTCGGCAAATTTACTACCAGTGTGGGATGTTTGTATATCAAAAAACTTGATGATGTGGACAAGAAGGTTTTAAAAGAATTGGTGCAAGCATCTGTCAAAAGAATTAAAGAACTTAGTAAATAATACGATAGGGAGTAGATTATTGGTCAATTACGTGACGTGAAGTGAAGTATAAGGAGGAACAATGAAACCAGCGGAGATCAAAACAACTCATCTTTATCGAATGAGGATGAAATACACACGCGGCTGGTCGATCGAATTGAGCTCTCCCGATAACAACGAAAGCCAGCACTTTTTTCTGGGAGAAGGTCGCTGCGAAGGACGAATAACCGGCAATTTTCAAGCTGCAAATCATCCATTGCGGCGAACAGATGGCACTTTCTTGCCTGATGTTCAAGGTGTGATCGAGACAGACGATGGAGCCACGATCTACTTTGACCATCGCGGCTATGGGAGAACCTACCCTGCGGGGAAACGCCAGGTCCTGGCGATGGGAACACACATTAGCGATGATGAACGATATAACTGGCTCAATGATTCGATGTCCGTGGGGGTGGGCGAGGTGAGGTCTTTGGAATCTGGAGGAGTTGAGATCATTTTGGATTGGTTTGAAGTCATTGGAGGTGAAATTCAAGATATGTAATTAATGGACACGTCACTCCTTTACATGTTTTGATGGCGGAGTGGCTGTGGATCAAATTTTTGTAATATGTCGTACTGATGAAAGTTTCGTATAAAAAAGGAGGAAAATATGCAAAATGAAAACCCTGAGCCTAATGATATGAACGATGATGAGGAAGTGATCAATGTTGATGAGTGGCTGTTCGCCCTTATGGCAATGACTGGCAATAAAAATGATAAAGAAGCTTTAGTCCGCAGGATATCGGATCGTACAGGGCAGTCGCTCGAGGATACTGAGCTTATAATTGACGCGACGATCCAAGAATTGGCAAGACGCTCGCGTACGAATTTGAATTAGTATCCTGCAGCTTATATTACTGGTAGTTTGAGGAACAACATGGACACGGATGCGCTCATTCAAAACATTGTCGATCAGGTCAAAACGGTCTCTGGCGTGAAAGCGATTGTGCTGGGCGGCTCTCGCGCCAGAGAGACTCATACGCCTTCATCTGACATTGACTTGGGGATTTATTACGACCCAAACCAACCTATGGATTTGGATGCCTTAAACAAAATAGCAACCAACCTTGATGACGAACATCGAGCGGACGTGATCACTGGCTTTGGTGGGTGGGGTCCGTGGATCAATGGTGGCGGCTGGCTGCGGGTTCAGTCCCTGCCTGTGGATTTTCTCTACAAGGATTTGGAAAGAATCAAGTTTTACATCGATGCCTGCTTGAACGGCAAAGTGGAAATTTTCTACCAAGGTGGGCATCCGCATGGATTCGTTACGTCGATCTATCTGGGTGAAATCGCGCTCTGCAAACCTTTATACGACCCTGACGGAATCATCGCGGATTTGAAGAGCAAAGTCTATCCGTACCCAGAAGCGTTGCAAAAGGCGATTTTCTATAGCTTTGCATGGGAGATCGACTTTTCAGTGATGATCGCCAAGAAAAGTATCGAACGAGCAGACGTAAGCTATGCAGCGGGAAGTTGCTTCCGTGGGGTGAGTTGTATGCTGCAAGTGTTATTTGCGCTGAACCAAGAATACTGGCTGAACGAGAAGGGCGCTATTGCCATCACAGACCGTTTTACGGTCAAGCCAGAGGATTTTCGGAACCGAGTTGCGGAAATTTATAAGTTGTTAGATGCTTCTACCGAAGCAATAGAAAGATCCGTGATTTTGTTGCAGGGATTGAGCCAGGATGTTTACGGGTTGTTGCCGAAATAAGGGTGTGTGATTTCTTGAAATGTAGATTTTCAAAAGGTATGAAAGAGGTGTTTGATGTTAAAGTGGAAAGATGACGCACCCTTCTTTGTTCTTAATGGGGAAGTTGGAGAGCTGCTGTTGTTATATTTTGGCTCATCTTATGTTGATGATATAAAGACCTCAGA
>Ga0075012_10002758_pt1 | contig 17061 bp, 15 predicted proteins | sample All_14_2_FD_71474 | JGI IMG/M metagenome (GOLD analysis project Ga0075012, IMG submission 71474) | Freshwater microbial communities in response to fracking from Pennsylvania, USA - Allegheny Zone_MetaG_DW_15 | ecosystem: Environmental > Aquatic > Deep subsurface > Groundwater > Drilled... | reverse complement strand
GCGATCTCCCCCACGGCATTGCCCGTGGCAAAGCGCGCCTCGGCGCCGGCATCCGGCTCGGCAAGCTCGGGGCGGTGCGTTGCCAGCCACAGGCGCTTGGGACATTGCTCGAAGGCGGCGATCTTCGATTTGGAAAGGCCGAAACGGCGGATGGGGGCTTGCGTCATGCCGCGATTCCTACAGGGGCGCCGCGACAGAAATGGTCGCTCAATCCTCGATCACCGGATAAAGCGGCATGGCCCAGTCTTCGCCCGGATTGTCCATCATCAGATCGATGAACAGCGGCAGCAGGTGGCCGAGGATCGCCGCGCCATCGCGCACCTGGGCGCGGTTGGCCTTGCTGTTCCAGGTCGCCCCGCCGTGAAGCAGCTGGTTGCGCAAAACGTAGAGCCGGTCGAACAGGATCGAGAGCACCACCGGCGTATCGCCGCGGGCAAGAGCGGCATGGGCCGCGCGCTTGGCCGCCTCGAAACTGATCTCCCACCCGGCGCCGCCCGGCAGGCCCGCATGGTGCTTCCAGAACGGGGCAAAGACATAGCGGTTGTCGAGCAGGATGCGGATTTCCTGCGGGAAGCGCGTCCACAAGGCGTTGTAGATGCGCCCCTCGCCATCGAGCCGCACGAGGGTGCGGAAATATTCCTCGAAACGCGCGCGCTCGTTGCCATTGGCGGGGCGGCGCGCGGCCTCCTCATCCACTTCCAGCGCCAGCTGCAGATCGCCCGCGTAAGCCGCGTTGAACCCGATCCACAGGTGGATGAAGCGGGTGTCGAGATCGTCCTGATCGCGGTGGGCCCGAAGCAGCCAGCTCAGGGCCCGGTGGACCCGCAAGGTGAGCGGCAGGGCAAAGCCATCCCGCAGCGCGCGCTGCTTTTCTTTCAGCCGATCGGGGTGGAGCAGGTCGGCAGCCATCGTCCCATCACCCTTTTATCACCCCTGACAGCGCGGCTTCAGTCGCCGCGCCGCAGTCGCTCAGCCCAGGTGTCTTTTGCGGTGCCCCTGCGATCGACACGCGCGGCAATCTCGAGCGAGGTTCTTAGCACCATTTCCTTGTGCATGCGCGAGGACAATTCCCGCCCGACGCGCCGCGCCAGCAGTTCGATCTCGCCGATCATCGCATGGCCGCACGCAAGCCCTTCGACATAACGGCGAAAGTGCCGAAGTTGCCCTTCGATCCAGGCCTCGGCCTCGTCAAAGGCGCGGTCGCGATTGAGGCGGGCCGCGGTGGCGACGATGCTCGCGCTCCACTGGCGCGCCACCACCTCGGCCAGTGCGAGATCGCGCGGCTGCCGGCTGTTTGCAGAGCCTTCTGCCGCCGTCAGCCGCGCAACGACAGGAGCGGTTTCAAGGGAGATTCCGTTGTCGATCAGGCGCCCGCTGGCCTGCAGCGTGAAGTCGATCATGCTGCCCGCCCGGAGCGGCGGACACACAAGCTTGAGGACGAGCGCGCGCGGGACGCCATGCTGGACGGGACCGAGGTTCACGACCAGACGATCACCTTTCCGCCGCACCGAGCCGATGCCGAGCGCTTCGACATCGAAGCCTGGCGGGATGGTGAGCGCGATGCTTGCGTCTTCCACCACGGTGCCGAAGATATCGTCGAGCTCGCCGAGCAGCACGGCGGAGATCTCGCTGGTCAGCTCGGCATCATGCAAGCGCCCGCCACCGTTCTCGGCAATGCTCCGCAGCAGCTGCTCATCATAGCCATCGCCAATCCCGAGGCACGAGGTGAGCACGCCGCGCAGCCGCAACTCGCCGGCATGCTCGCACAGTTCGGCCGGATCGGTAATGCCTTCATTGGCGTGACCATCGCTCAAGATGATCACCCGCGGCGTCAGCGCCGGTTCAGCCTCGGCCATGCTGGCAGCGCATTCGACGCCGGCAAACCAGCCGCCCGAAAGATCGGTCATGCCGCGGGTACCGAGCAATCCGATCTCGCGGCGGATAACGGCGAGATTGGCCGCGGTCACCTCCACGGCATCGAGATGCACCCGCACATCCGAGGCGAAGGACACCACCGTCAGGCGATCGCGCTCGGTCAGGCGTTCGGCAAGGCCGATCGCGGCTGCCTTGGCGGCCTCGAGCTTGCCCCCGCTCATCGATCCGCTGGCATCGATCACGAGGGCAATGTTGAGCGGCGCCCGCTCTCGCGCGCGATCGGCCTCGGCACGCCGGGCCGAAAGGCGGGCAACCAGATAGCGAACCGATCCGCCCTGCTCCCAGAACAGCGGACGATCGAAGGCGGCATCGAGGGCAAAGGTCACGTCAGTCATGCTTCGATCTCCCGATCAGAATGGCGCGCAGCTGGTCTGCAAGTTGCTCGAACAGCACCCGCTCATGGCGATCGAGTTCGCCGCGAACGGATAGCTCGAGGTCGGGCGTGATCGCGATGCGCGTCCAGATCGTCCCGCGCGACCGCCGCGGCGCCGGCCCATCGAGCACGCGCTCAAGCTGCAAGATCAGCTTCTCGATGCTGGCAAGGTCGGTCGCGGAAATGCCGGAATGGCGCAGCTTGTCGCCCCATCGGGTTTGCGCATAGGCCGCGCCAGGCGGCTCCATGCGCTCCACCAATGCCTGCAGGGAATGTGCGCTTGGCAGATCGTCCGGCGCGGAGCGCGGTGGCGTGCCCGGCTTTGCGCGGCGCTGTCTGATCGCACGCAGGTATTCGCGCGCCGAGCCCTTGCCGGCGGTGATCGGGCCGGCCTCGAGCGCCCATTCCCGGATCTGTTCCTCGCTCGCCATCATGAAGCGGCGGCCGATTTCGGGGAAGGACAGGCCGTGCACTTCCTTGAGCGCGCGCACTGCCAAGGCCCGGTCGGCATTGCTGGCGGGATAGCGCGCCCCGCGCCCCGGCTTGAACGGCGGGGCCAACAGCCCCTCGCTCACCCACGAGCGCAAGGTGCGCGCCTCGACACCGGTGCGCGCGCTCAGTTCTTCGAGCGTGAGTCCCTCATCATCCATGCCCGGAAAATTATGCTCTTAAATGCGACATGTCAATATGTCCTATTTATACTCCGGGAGGGCTTGCGCCAGCGGGCCGCGACACCTGGTCTGCGGCAAGCATCACGAGCAGGATTTCACCCGCGCCAACCTGCCGATCCAGGCAAGGTGGCTCGCGCAAGGGCATGTGGCCGAAGGCAACCAAGCGGGCCTATGGCGCGAAGTGGTGCGCGGCCCACAGTCCGAGTGCCATGCGCCCAGGTCCGATCAGCGACCGTCTGCGGCAGGGTTTTGCGGAGGCAGGATATGGCCTGTGCATCAACGAGATCACGACGCCCGGCCTGATTGAAGTCTATCCGCACCCGGCACTGGTGGAACTGTGCGACGAACCCAAGCGCCTCCCCTACAAGGTCGGCAAGCTCAGGTCCTACTGGCCGGAACTGAAGCCCGAGCATCGTCGCACTCTTCTCGCCGGCGAATGGGGCGCAATCGGAACGGTGCTGGAGCCATATCTGCACGGCGCCGAGGCCTACTGCACTGCCTCCGACCTCAGCCCGATCCAACTCAAGGCGCAGGAAGACATGATCGACGCCATCATCTGCTGCGTGTGCGCGATCCGCGCGCTTGAGGGAGCCGCGACGCCTTATTCAGGTGACGACAAGTCGGCGATCTGGGTGCCCAAGGCAGACCCCGAAATTCAATCGCGCACCTTGCTGCCCAAAAGCCCATACTCGGCCCGCGCTGAATTGCGCCGGGAGGTGTTTGCTGATCGGCTTTTGGCAGGAGAGGACGAGGAATTGGCCGACATCGTGTAAAGCTCATAAGATTGCGCAGACACCGCTCGGGGATGATGTCAGGGCTGCTTGCCCTGCCCCACTTTGGGCGCGAGGGCTTTCGGGTGACGATCCGGGTGACCGGCGAGGCCGCTAGCCCCGCCCCATCAGTCGCCCTCGAAATCCCCCGGCGTGCCCAGATGCGGGGCCTCGTGCGTGGCCCAGTCGGCAGCCTCGCTCGGCGCGGCGGGGGTGCCGGCCGGGCCGGGCTCGGCCGCGTCGGGCGCGTGCCGCAGCCGGTGGAGGTGCACCTTGGCGATCATGTTGGCGCTGATCGGGGCAGTGACGAACAGGAACAGCGAGACCAGCAATTCGTGGGTCGTCCACATACCCTTGCCCAGCTGGAACCAGGCGATCGAGGCAATCAGCAGCGCCCCGAGGCCCAGCGTGGTCGCCTTGGTCGGGCCGTGGAGGCGCTCCATCAGCGAGGGCAGGCGCACCAGCCCCCAACTGCCGATCAGCGCAAAGGCGGCGCCCAGCACGATCAGCGCGCTCACCAGCCATTCGGCCCAAGGTGCCGCCCCGCTCATTCGATGATATCTCCGCGCAGCAGGAACTTGGCATAGGCCACGGTGCCGACAAAGCCGACCATGGCGAGCAGCAGCGCGGCCTCGAAGGCGGTGCCGCTGCCATGGGCGATCCCGGCAAGCACGATAAGGCCGATGACGTTGATCACCATGGTATCAAGCGCCAGAATCCGGTCAGCAAGCCCGGGCCCGCGAAAGAGCCGCCACAGGTTCATCACCAGCGCAAGGCCAAGCGCGGCAAAGCCGAAGGCCAGCGCCGCCGTGATCACGGCGCCGCTCATGCGAAGATCCTCTTGAGCCGGGCCTCGTAGCGCGCCTTGACCTTGGCCACCGCCGCGGACGGATCGGGCGCATGGAGCGCGTGGACGAGGAGATAACGCCCGCAGGCGGAAATGTCGCAGGAGACCGTCCCCGGCGTCAGGCTGATGGTGCCGGCAAACACGGTGATCGCTTCGGGGCTGGTTAGCTCGAGCGGCACGGTGAGCCAGGCCGGGCGCAGCGCGTGGTTGGGCTTGAACAGGATGATCGCCGCGACCTCGAAATTGGCGACCACGATATCGCGCAGGACGAGGGCGAGATAGGCAAGGGCGGGAAGGAAGCGCACCCGCGGGCGCCCCGGCCACCAGGGCGCGGAGAACAGCGGCACCGCCACCGCGATCACAAGGCCAAGAAAGATCGTGCCGAAGGTGAGGTCGTTGACCATCACCACCCACATCACCGCCAGCAAGGCGGAAAGGCCGGGATGCGGGAGCACGCGGCTCATGGCGCGCCCCTCCCGAGCACGGCCCGCGCACTTGCCGCGGGATCGAGCACCTGGCGCGCGGCATCCTCGGCCAGCGCGCTTGCCCAGCCCGCCCCGGCGGCAAGCGCGCCGAGCAGCGCCAGCGCCAGCGCCGGGGTGATGAGATCGGCGCGGCTGGCCGGTGCGGGCGGGCCTTCCGCCACGGGCGCGGTCTTCCAGAACACCGCGCTTCCCACCCGGGCAAAGCCGATCACGGCAATGAGGGTGGTGCCAAGGATCACCCCCCAGGCCCAGCCCCATTGCGGCTGGGCGGCCGCGGCCTTGAGGATCATGAGCTTGCCCAAAAAGCCCGAAAGCGGCGGCAGGCCGGCCACCCCGATCCCGGCGAGCAGAAAGGCAAGGCCCACCCCGGCGCGATCGGCAAAGGCGGGGCCGGGGGCGGCGCTGTCGGCAAAGGCGCCGCGCCGCCGCGCAGCAACATCGGCCACCAGGAACAGCGCGGCTGCCGCCAGGGTCGAATGGACGAGGTAGAACAGCCCCGCGCCAAGGCTGGCCACCTGCCAGCCCGAGACCGCGATCAGCAGCGTCCCGGTCGATCCGATCACGGCAAAGGCGGCCTGTTCGGCAAGGGCGCGGGCGACGAACACCCCGGCAAAGCCGATCACGGCGCTCACCAGAGCGGCGGGCCACAGCCACGGCGCGGGCACGAAGGCGGCTGCCCCCGCGCTCTCGCCAAAGACCTGCGGCACCACCCGGATGAGCGCATAGACGCCCACCTTGGTCATGATCGCAAACAGCGCCGCCACCGCCGGGGTGGCGACAGCATAGGTGCGCACCAGCCACAGGTGGAGCGGCGCCAGCGCCGCCTTGAGGGCAAAGACGCTCACCAGCAGCAGCGCCGCGATGCGCAGCAGGCCCTGGTCGGCCGGGGCGATGGCCGCCACCCTCGCTCCCATGTCGGCCATGTTGAGAGTGCCGGTGAGCGCATAGAGCAGGCCGAGCGCGATCAGGAACAGCGCCGAACCGACGAGGTTGACCACCACATATTGCACCCCGGCCTTGAGCCGCGCCGGCCCCTGCCCGTGCAGCATCAAGCCGTAGGAGGCGATCAGCAGCACCTCGAAAAAGACGAAAAGATTGAACAGGTCGCCGGTGAGAAAGGCGCCGTTGAGACCCATCAGCTGGAACTGGAACAGGGCATGGAAATGCCAGCCCTTGCGATCGGCCCGGGTGATGATCGCGTGGGCAAGCGCGATGAGGCCGAGCGTGGCGGTGAGCACCAGCATGATCGCCGCGAGCCGATCAGCCACCAGCACGATGCCGAAGGGCGCAGGCCAATCGCCCAGCGCATAGGCGGTGATGGTGCCATCCATGGCCCGGGCGAGCAGCGCCAGCGCCGCGGCCAGCATCAAGAGGCACGAAAGCGCCGAGATGGCCATGCCAAGCCGCCGCCGGCGGCGCATCACCAGCACGCACGCCGGCGCGGCAAGCGCGGGGATGGCAATGGGCAGGATCGTCAGGTGATCGGCCAGCGTCACGGGGCCTCGCCCTCCCCGGCGCTCTCGGCCATGCCATCCTGCCCATCGCAGGGCACGATCGCGCCATCGACATGATCGCTGCCGGTTTCAAGGAAGCTGCGCAGCGCCAGGATCACCACCAGCGCGGTCATGCCGAAGGTGATGACGATCGCGGTCAGCACCAGGGCCTGGGGCAGCGGATCGGTGTAGTGGTTCACGCCCTTGGCGAGGATCGGCGGGCGGGCCAGCACCAGCCGCCCGCTCGCAAACAGGAACAGGTTGACCGCGTGGGAGATGAGCGTGAGGCCCAGCACCACCTGGAAGGTGCGCGCGCGCAGGGCAAGGTAGATGCCGCCGGCCACCAGCACGCCGATGGCGCTGGCCACGAGGAATTCGTAGGTCATGGCGCGCTCTCCCCGGCACCGGCGCCTTCGGCCTCGATCCGCGCGGCATGGGCACGCGCGGCGCGCCGGGCGATGTGGCTGAGCTGGGCCAGCGCCAGCATCACCGCGCCAAAGACGGTGAGGAACACCCCGGCATCGAAGGCCATCGCGCTTGCCAGCTCGAATGTGCCGATCAGCGGCAGGGAGAAGTAATCATAGGCAGAGGTGAGGAAGGGCGCGCCCAGCACCATGGCGGCAAGCCCGGTACCCATCGCCACCAGCACGCCCCAGCCGATCATCTGGTGTTCGCCAAAGCGCTTGCGCGCGTCCGACCAGTCGAACCCGGCAGCAAGATACTGAACGAGAAAGGCGATCGCCACCACCAGCGCGGCGATGAAGCCCCCGCCCGGCTGGTTGTGGCCGCGCAGGAACAGGTAGATGCCCACGGTCAGCGTGAGCGGCAGGATGATGCGGCTGGCGGCGAGCAGCATCATCGGGTGGCGCTCAGGCGAATGGGGCATGTCCTCACGCCAGGTGCCAAGCCGCGCGCCCGCAGCCCCACGCGCGGTGGTGTCGAGCAGGGCATAGATCGTCAGCCCCGCAATCCCCAGCACGATGATCTCGCCCAGCGTGTCGAAGGCACGGAAATCGACGAGGATGACGTTGACGACATTGGTCCCGCCCCCGCCCGGCTTGGCATTGGCGAGGTGCCAGGCGGAGATGCTCTCGCCCGGGGCGCGGGTGAGCATGGCATAGGCAAGCCCGCCAAACAGCGTGCCGCCCAGCACCGCCAGCACCCCATCGCGCCAGCGCCGCGGCGCGCCCGAGAGGCTTGGCGGGGATTTGGGCAGGAGATTGAGCGCGAGCAGCAGCAGCAGCACCGTCACCACCTCGACCGAGATCTGCGTGAGCGCGAGATCGGGGGCGGAGAGTTCGACAAAGGCAAGGCTGATGATAAGAACAATGACGCTGACATAGATGAGCACGGCAAAGCGCTGGCGCGCCTCGTTCACCACCGCGGCGCAGGCCGTGAGCAGCAAGGCCCAGGCGATCACCGCCGGGAGCGGCGCGGCAAGCCCGGGCCGGCCACCGGGAAGCGCGCCGCCGCCGGTGAGCGCGCCCTCGATCACCAGCAATACTGTCACCGCAAAGACCGCGAGCAGCATCCGCTGGAGCGAGGGGGTGTGGAGCGCCATTATCCCCTTGCGCACCCAGCGATCGGCAAAGGCGAGGGCAGTCTCGAACAGGCGCTTGGCATCGGGCAAGGGCGCGCGCTCCCACAGTGCCATGAACGCGCCATGGCGCCAGAACAGCAGGGCGCCGCCCCCGAGCGCGGCAAGGCTGAGCACCAGCGCGAGGTTGACCCCGTGCCACAGCGCAAGATCGAGGTGAGGGGGCGCCCCGCCCGTCACCACCCCTGTCACCGCGGCGACCAGCGGGGCGGCCAGCGCCATCGGGATGAGGCCGAGCAGCACCGCCAGCGTGGTGAGCAACGCCGGGGCAGCGACGAGACCCATGCCCGGATCGTGCGCGCGGGCGTGGGCTTCCGCCTCGCGCGGGGCGCCGAAGAACTGGTGGGCAACGAGCCGCAGCGAATAGGCGACGGAAAAGCCCGCCCCCAGCGTCGCCAGCAGCGGCAACAGCCAGGGCTGGCCGAAAAGGGCAAGCTTGTCGGTCTGGTAGAGCATCAGCTCCTTGGAGATGAACCCGCCCATTGGCGGCACCCCGGCCATCGAGGCGGCGGCCAGCGTGGCAATGAGCGCGGTGATCGGCATGGCCTTGGCGAGCCCACCCAAACGGCGGATGTCGCGTGTGCCGGTTTCGTGCTCGACAATTCCGGCGCCCATGAACAGCGCCGCCTTGAAGGCGGCATGGTTGAGAATGTGAAGCACCGCCGCCAGCGCCGCAGCCTTGAGGCTCATCCCCAGCAGCATCACCAGCATGCCGAGCTGCGAGATCGTTGAATATGCGAGGATGCTTTTAAGATCGTGGCGGAAAAGCGCCACCACGGCGCCGAGGATCATCGTGACAAGGCCGACGCTGGTGACCGTCACCGTGTAAAGCTCGGTCCCGGCGAGCACCGGCCACAGCCGCGCCAGCAGGAACACCCCCGCCTTCACCATCGTGGCCGAATGCAGATAGGCGCTCACCGGCGTGGGCGCGGCCATGGCGTGGGGCAGCCAGAAGTGGAAGGGGAACTGCGCTGACTTGGTGAAGCAGCCAACGAGAATAAGGCCAAGCGCGAGCGGATAGAGCGGCGCCGCACGCACCGCTGCGCCGCGCGCAAGGATCGTGGCAAGGTCGAAGGACCCGGCAAGAAGGCCGAGCAGCACCAGCCCGCCGATCAGCGCCAGCCCGCCACCGCCGGTGATCGCCAGGGCCAGCCGCGCACCCTGCCGGGCTTCGGGCTTGTGCTGCCAGAAGCCGATGAGGAGAAAGGAGGCAAGGCTGGTCAGCTCCCAGAACACCAGCAGCAGCAGGACATTGCCGGCGATCACGATCCCCAGCATCGCCCCCTGGAACAGCATCAGGCTGGCAAAGAAGCGCCCGGTCGCCTCGCCCGGATAGAGGTAGAAATGAGCATAGAGCGCAACGAGCAGGCCAATGCCGAGGATGAGGGCGGCAAACATCAGCCCGAGGGGATCGACCATCAGGGCAAGATCAAGCCCGAGGCTCGGCACCCAGTCCCAGCGCGCCTGCATCACCGCGCCGGAAAGCACCTCAGGGGCAAGACTGCCAAGCAGCGCGAGGCCGAGCGCGCTTGCTGCAGCGGCAAGGCCCGAATGCACCGCGCGCGTGGCCCCGCCGACCAGCGCGATGGCAAGCGCCGCGGCAAAGGGCAGCACCAGCAGCGTTGCAAGCGTTGCGGCGATTGCCATGGACGGCCCGGGTGCTCCCTAGAGGGGTGGAACTCTGCTGCGAAAAAGGGCGCATCCCCGCGCCCTCAAGCGGCATAGACGCGCGGGCGCCACCTTTACAACCCTTGGCCAAGGCGCGCGGTTCCCGCCGCTTTGGGCCGGGCCTATTCGCCCTCGAACTGCATCAGCGCGCTCACCGTGATCCCCGCCGCGCGCAGGCGTTCGGCCCCGCCCAAATCGGGAAGGTCGATGACGAACAGCGCGTGGGTGACCTCGGCCCCGGCCTTGCGCAGCAGCTCGGCCGAGGCGAGCGCGGTGCCGCCGGTGGCGATGAGATCATCGACGATCACCACCTTCTGCCCCGGCGCGATCGCGCCCGGGTCCATCTCCAGCCGGTCGGTCCCATATTCGAGCGCATATTCGATCCCGATGGTCTCCACCGGCAGCTTGCCGGGCTTGCGCACCGGCACGAAGCCGAGGCCCAGCTGCACCGCCACCGCCGCCCCGAAGATGAAGCCGCGCGCCTCCATCCCGGCGATCTTGTGCGCCCCCGTACCCCCGGCGCGCGCGGCAAGGTGATGGACGGCGGCGGCCATGCCCTGGTGATGGCCGATGAGCGTGGTGATGTCGCGGAACATGATGCCGGGCTTGGGAAAGTCCGGCACGGTGCGCACCAGCGCCTTGAGTTCATCAGCAGTGAGATGCGGCGCGCTCATTTCTGGTCGAAGCCCCTGGCGTTGCGCCTTCAAAGCAGAGCGCCCCGCCATCTGCAAGCGATGACGGGGCGCCAATGGTGCACCGGGCGGATGGGATCAGCCCTTCCTGGGCTTCACCCCGGCCCAGATCTGCTTGTAGCTCAGGAAGGCCAGCGCCGTCGCAAAGAGCAAGAAGCCGAGCACGAACCAGCCGGTCTGCTTGCGCTCGATCAGCGAGGGCTCGGCCGTCCAGGTCAGGAACGCGGCGACATCCGCGGCCATCTGCGGGATCGTCGCCTTGGTGCCATCGGCATAGGTCACCTGCCCGTCAATCGACAGCGGCGGCGGCATGGCGATGTTGACGTTGGGGAAGTGCTTGTTGAAGTAGAGCCCGGTCGGGGTCTCGAAGCCCACCTTCTTGGCCTTCTCCGGGTCAGGCTCGCCATAGCCGGTGAGCAGCGCGTAGATGTAGTTCGATCCATCGTGGCGCGCCTTGGCCATCAGCGAGAGATCGGGCGGAACGGCATTGTTGTTCGCCGCCGCCGCCGCGATCGCATTGGGATAGGGGCTGGGGAAATAGTCAGTCGGCTCGCCCGGGCGGGTGGTCGCCTCGCCGGTGTTGGGATCGATGCCCGGCACCGTCCAGGTTGCGGCCTCGGCATCGACCTCGGCATCGGTGTAGCCCAGCTGCTTGAGGTTGCGGAAGGCCACGAACTTGAGGCTGTGGCAGGCCGCGCAGACCTCCTTGTAAACCTGATAGCCGCGCTGGAGCTGGGCCATGTCCCACTTGCCGAGCGGCCCGTCGAAGGAGAAGCCGCCTTCCGGCCCTTCGCCATGTTCATAGAAGGCATAGGAGGGCTGCTGCTCCGGCGCCGGGCCGAAGGCGAGGTTGTAGGCACCGGGCAGGAGCGACCACAGCACCAGCACCGCGGTGATGGCGAGGCCTGCAATGATGCCGCCGAGACGAATGGTCATGTCCGAACTCTTTCTCGTTGTCGGGTCGGATGGGCGAGGAAGGCCCGGCCGATCACTCGGCCGGTTGCAGCGAACCTTCGGGAAGGGCGCCGGGGCTGCCCGCATCGGTGCTGCCAGCGCGCGATTCAGCCGGTGCCTTGTCCTTTCCGAGCACCGCCTCGGTGATCGAGAAGGGCAGGGGCTTGGGCACCTCGATCTGGCTGACGATCGGCAGGATCACCAGGAAGTGGAGGAAATAGTAGGCGGTCGCCACCTGGCTGATGATCACATAGGGCTCTTCTGCCGGAGCGCCGCCGCAGATGAACAACGCGATCATCGCCGGGATCAGACCGAACCAGAAGAACTTGCGGAACAGCGGGCGATAGTGGCCCGAGCGCACCGGGCTCTTGTCGAGCCACGGCAGGAAGAACCACAGGAGGATCGCGCCGAACATCGCGATCACGCCAAGCAGCTTGGCCGGGATCAGGGTGATGCCGGTGAAGGGGATGGTAAGATCGCCGGTGAAGGCGCGCAGGATGGCGTAGAAGGGCCAGAAATACCACTCGGGCACGATATGCGCCGGGGTCGAGAGCGGGTTGGCCTCGATGTAGTTGTCCGGGTGGCCCAGCGCATTGGGCAGGAAGAACACCATCACCGAGAACAGGATCAGGAACACGCCCAGCCCGAAGCCATCCTTGGCGGTGTAATAGGGGTGGAAGGGCACGGTGTCCGATTCCTGCTTCACCTCAACCCCGGTGGGGTTGGACGAACCCGGGATGTGCAGCGCCCAGATGTGCAGGATGACGACGCCGGCGATCACGAAGGGCAGCAGGAAGTGCAGGCTGAAGAAGCGGTTGAGCGCGGCATTGTCCGGCGCATAGCCACCCAGCAACCACACCTGCAACGGCTCACCCACCAGCGGAATGGCGCTGAACAGGCCGGTGATCACCTGCGCACCCCAGAAGCTCATCTGCCCCCAGGGCAGCACATAGCCCATGAAGGCGGTGGCCATCATCAGGAGGAAGATCACCACGCCCAAAAGCCAGATCATCTCGCGCGGGGCCTTGTAAGAGGAATAGAAGAACCCGCGGAAGATGTGCAGATAGACGACTATGAAGAAGAAGCTCGCCCCGTTGGCATGGGCATAGCGCAGCAGCCAGCCGTAGTTGACGTTGCGCATGATGTGCTCGACCGTGCCGAAGGCAACCTGGGCATTGGCGGCATAGTGCATTGCCAGCACCACCCCGGTGACGATCTGGAGCAGCAGGCAGAAACCGGCGAGCACGCCGAAATTCCACATGTAGTTGAGATTGCGCGGCACCGGGTAGCCGGCACCCACCGCGTTGTACACCAGCCGCGGCAGCGGCAGCTTCTCGTCCAGCCACTTCATCAGCGGCGTCTTCGGTTCGTACTGCTTGGCCCAGGCGAAACTCATGGCGCTCTCTCGGGTTGGTGTGGTTGGGTCAGGATCGCTCGTGCCTGCGTTTCAGTTACGCAAGATCAGCCCACGCGGATGACGGTGTCGGAGGTGAAGGTGTAATCGGGCACCATCAGGTTCTTGGGCGCCGGGCCCTTGCGGATGCGCGCGGCGGTGTCGTAGTGCGAGCCGTGGCAGGGGCAGAAATAGCCGCCAAACTCGCCCTTGTTCTCGCCCTCAGCCGCGCCCAGCGGCACGCAGCCCAGGTGGGTGCACACCCCCATCGTCACCAGCAGGTCTTCATGCCCCGGCTTGGTGCGTTCGGCGAGGGTCTGCGGATCGCGCAGCGATGAGACATCGACCGCGTTGGCTTCCTCGATCTCCTTGGCGGTGAGCCGGCGCACGAACAGCGGCTGCTTGCGGAACACCGCCTTGATCGCCTGGCCCGGCTGGATCGCGCTGACATCCACCTCGGTGGTGCTGGCCGCCAGCACGTCGGCCGAAGGGGCCATCTGGCTGATCAAGGGGATCAGCACCGAAGCGGCGCCCACGCCCGCGGTGCTGAGCGCGGCAATGTGGATCCAGTCGCGGCGACGCACCCCTTCTTGGCTTTCAAGGTCTCTGGTCACGGCTGTGTCAGTCGCCATCGTGTCTTACCCTGCTCGCTATGCCGCGCCGGAATTGAGCCCCGCGCGGCCTGATGTTCTGTTGCGGGGCCTTACCCGGCCCCCAAGCCCGATCCGTCGATTGATCCCTGTCCCAGACCCGGCAGGCAAAGCTTGCGCGCCTGGCCAGAAACTCGGGGCGCGCAATTAACGGCAATCCGGCGAGATTCCAACCGTGTTTTAAACAAGCCGCGTTCGCCCCCATGCAAGCGGCCATCACGGCAGGGCGATCATGCTGATTTGCCTGCCATAATTGGCCGCGCCCGCCTGACTTGCGCGCCTGTGCGAATGGTAACGCGCGACCTCGGCAAAAGTATCCCGGGCCAGATCGTCCACTGTGCCAACGCCCGCCGCGACCAGCTCAGCGCCGACAAAGCCGGGCAGATCGAAAAGCCAGCGCGCCATCCCCTCGCGCTGGGGAGCAGGGGCAAAGAAGCGCGCGGCCTCGGGGCCAAAATGGGCACGGAAAGGGGCATCGACCTCGTAGCTCGGCTGGGCGATGGTCGGCCCGATCGCGGCACGGATGCGCGCGCGGCTTGCCCCCAGCGCCTCCATCGCCGCAACGGTGTTGGCGATCACCCCGCCCACCGCCCCGCGCCAGCCGGCATGGGCGGCGCCGATCACGCCGGCCTCAGGGTCAGCGAGCAGCACCGGGGCGCAATCGGCGGTGAGGATGCCGAGCACCACTCCGCGGCGCCGCGTCACCACCGCATCGGCGACCGGGCGGCCTGCGGCCTCATCGGGCCAGGGTTCATCGACCACCACCACCTCGCTCGAATGGACCTGGTGCGGGGCGGCGAGCACGGCGCCGGGGCGGATCGCCGCCGCCGCGGCGGCGCGCAGCCGGGTGATCGCGCCCGCATCCCCCGGCCCGCCGAAGCCGAACTGGTGCGCGCCCCCGGCGCTGCCGAAGAAGCCGTGGGGCACGCCCGCCAGCAGCGGCGCGGTCTCGATCGCAAAGCCTGCCACGCTAGCCTTCCAGCGAGCGGCTGACCTGCTCGAAGGTGTCGCGCGAAAGCTTGCCCGCGGCCATGATCCGCTCCAGCTCGGCGCGCATCAGCGCGGCGCGGCCCGGCTCGATCCGCTGCCAGCGCCCGAGCGCCGGGACGAAGCGCGCCGCGGTCTGCGGGTTGATCGGATCGAGCGCGAGGATGACATCGGCGATGATGCGATAGCCCTCGCCGCTCGGCGCGTGGAAGGCCTTGGGATTGCCGGCAAAGGCCATGTGGAGCGCGCGCACCCGATTGGGGTTCCTGAGGGTGAAATCGGGATGCTCGGCGAGCGCGCGGACATGATCGATCACCTGCGGGTGGAGCGAGAGCGCCTGGAGCGAGAACCACTTGTCCACCACCAGCGCATTGTCGCGGTAGCGCGCGTAGAAATCGGCAAGCCGGCCCTCGCGCTCGGGGCAGTCAAGCCCGGCGAGCACCATCAGCGCGCCCTGGCGATCGGTCATGTTGTCGGCCGCATCATATTGGGCGGCGGCAAGCGCGGCGGCCGCAGCAGGATCGGCAGCGGCGATGAGGCCAAGGGCGATGGTCTTGACCTTGCGCGCCCCGCGCCCGGCCGGATCCTCGCGCGCAACGGCCGAAGCCCGGGCGTGAAGCGCGCGCAGCTCGCCGCCAAGCGCCGCGCCGATCGCGGCCTTGAGGCCCTCGCGCGCGGCGTGGATCGCGCCGGGATCAGCCTTGCGCTCGCCCACGGCCATGGCCTCGAACAGATAGGTCTCGGACGGCAGCAGCAGCAATTCGCCGCGCATCGCATCATCGAGCGCATTGTCGGCAAGGCTCGAGGCAAAGGCGGCGATGATCGCGGCCTCGCCCGCGGCCTGCTCGTCCGGCGCCAGCGTCCCAGAAGCAACGCCGACAAGATGGGCCACCGCCAGTTCCTGCAGGGCTTCGGAGCGGGCGAAGGGATCATCATCATGCGCGGCAAGGAACACGAGGTCCTCGCGCGCAAGCGTGCGCTCGATGATCACCGGGGCGGTAAAGCCGCGGTTGATCGAGACCACCGGATCGGGCCCGGCAAGCGGCAGATCGAAGCTCTGCTCAGCCTCCTCGAGCACGATCAGCCGCTCCTCCCCCAGCGCGCCGCGGCGCGAATGGACCGCAAGCCTGAGCGGGATCGGCATCGGCTGCTTGTGCGGCTGGCCCGGAGTGGGCGGCACGCTCTGGCGCAGGGTGAGCCGCAGCCGGTCGCCCTCAACTTCCTGCGAGACGGCCACGCGCGGCGTGCCGGCCTGGCTGTACCACAGGCGAAAGCGGGAAAGATCGATCCCCGCGCCATCCTCGATCGCCTTGACGAAATCCTCGCAGGTCGCCGCCTCGCCATCATGGCGCGCGAAATAAAGATCGCAGCCCGCGCGGAACCGCGCTTCGCCCACCATCGAGCGCATCATGCGGATCACCTCGGCCCCCTTATTGTAAACGGTGGCCGTGTAGAAATTGCTGATCTCGCGGTAGGAGTCGGGCCGGATCGGGTGGGCGAGCGGCCCCGCATCCTCGGGGAACTGGGCGGCGCGCAGGATCCGCACATCCTCGATGCGCTTGACCGCCTCACCGCGCATGTCCTGGCTGAAGAGCTGGTCGCGCAGCACGGTGAAGCCTTCCTTGAGCGAAAGCTGGAACCAGTCGCGGCAGGTGACGCGGTTGCCCGACCAGTTGTGGAAATATTCGTGGGCGATCACGCCTTCGACCGCATCGAAATCGGCATCGGTGGCGGTGTCGGGATCGGCCAGCACATATTTGGTGTTGAAGATATTGAGGCCCTTGTTCTCCATCGCTCCCATGTTGAAATCGCTGACGGCAACGATGTTGTAGAGATCAAGGTCATATTCGCGCCCGAACACCTCCTCGTCCCACTTCATCGCGCGGTGGAGCGATTCGAGCGCGTGATCGGTGCGGGCCAGGTCTTCCTTGCGCACCCAGATGTTGCATGTGACCACCCGGCCCGAGCGGGTGGTGAAGGGTTTGGTGTTCGCCACCAGATCGCCCGCCACCAGGGCAAAGAGATAGGACGGCTTGGGCCAGGGATCGTGCCATTCGGCCCAGTGGGTGCCGTCGCCATTGTCCCCTTCGGCGATCTTGTTGCCATTGCACAGGAGCACCGGGAAGGCGGCCTTGTCGCCGCACATGCGCACCCGATAGACCGAGAGCACATCGGGCCGATCGGGAAAGAAGGTGATGCGGCGAAAGCCTTCGGCCTCGCACTGGGTGCACAGCATCCCGTTCGAGGCATAAAGGCCCATCAGCTGGGTGTTGGCGCTGGGGTCGATCGCGGTGGTGATGGTGATGAGGTGGGTCTCGCCGCGCAGGGGCACGATACAATCGCCCCCGTCCATGTGCCAATCGACCGGCGCGCCATCGACCAGCACGCCGAGCGGGGCAAGGCCATCGCCGTTGAGGCGGATGGTCTCGGCCCGATCGGCCCGGGCGTTGCGCTGCACCGTCAGCTTGGCCTCGACCAGGGTGTGGGTGAGGCCGAGGGTGAAATCGAGCCTGACCTCGGGCACCAGCCAGGGGAAGGGGCGATAA
>Ga0075012_10002757_pt1 | contig 17069 bp, 11 predicted proteins | sample All_14_2_FD_71474 | JGI IMG/M metagenome (GOLD analysis project Ga0075012, IMG submission 71474) | Freshwater microbial communities in response to fracking from Pennsylvania, USA - Allegheny Zone_MetaG_DW_15 | ecosystem: Environmental > Aquatic > Deep subsurface > Groundwater > Drilled... | reverse complement strand
GCCCAGCCCCACATGGTCGATGCCGGCGACGCGGCGGATATGCTGGATATGGGCCACGACGTCAGCGATGGCGGCATGAGGAATCGGGTGATCCGTGGTCCAGGCCACCAGACCGGCACTCACGACCTCGGGCGCGCCAGGGTTCAGCGCGGTCAGACGAGCGCTCTCGGCCGCGCGATCGGCATTCCAGGCGCGAACCGTCTCGCTGACAAAACCGGGCACGAAGGTGACCATGACGATCCCGCCGTCGTCGGGCATCAGACGCAGCACCCTGTCGGGCACATTCCTCGGATGTCCGGTCACCGCCCTCGCCGAGGAATGCGAAAAGATCACCGGCGCATCCGAGACCCTCAGGGCATCCAGCATCGTCTCCTCCGACACATGGGACAGGTCGACCATCATCCCCAGCCGGTTCATCTCGCGCACCACCGCCTCGCCGAACGGATTGAGCCCGCCCCATTTCGGGGCGTCGGTCGCACTGTCGGCCCAGGTCGTGGTTTTCGAATGGGTCAGGGTGATGTAGCGCGCGCCAGCCGCATGGAATTGACGCAGCAGGCCCAGCGAATCGTCGATCGAATAGCCCCCCTCCATTCCGATCAGGCTGGCGATCCTGCCGGAACGGTGAATGCGTTCGACGTCGTCGGCGGTGGTGGCCAGTTCGAACACGTCGGGATGGGCCGAAACGATCCTGTGGACGGTGTCGATCTGCTCGAAGGTCTCGCGCACCGCCTCGGTGGGAGTCAGGGTCGCAGGCACATAGACCGACCATAGCTGACCCCCCACCCCGCCGGCCCGGAGCCGGGGAATATCGGTATGCAGGCCCGTCGCGGTCAGGTCGGTGGTCAGGTCCACGGCACGGGGATCGTTGCCATGCTTCTCCCGCAGCGCCCAGGGCAGGTCGTTGTGGCCGTCGATCAGGGGCGTGGTGTCCAGAATAGCGCGGGCCCTGGCCTCGCCCGCCTGATCGACCTGGGCCGGATCGACATGGGCCGGGTCGACCCGGGCAGACGCAGGCGCGGCAAGGGCGGCACAGGCGACAGCAAAGAGGGCGGATCGGATCATGGCGGGCTCCTGGTCTTCAGAGCGCCGATAGTGGACCCTGGCAGGCCTGCGTCAACGCAGGCCTGCCAGGGCAGGAAGAACTTATTGCAGGTCGTAGACGCCCGTGATCTCGATCTTCACCGACAGTTCGCCCGCCGAGACCGGCGTCGAATCACTCTCGGCCATGGCCGCACGCGCGAACACCATCGGCATCGGCTGGGGCGGCTGATACCCGCCGCCCTCGCTCAGTGTCCGGATACCGCCCAGGGTCACGCCCAGGGCCCCCGCATACAGGCGCGCCTTGGACTGCAGGGCCGTTACCGCCATGCGCCGCGCCTCGTCCTCGGCCGCCCGGGGATCGTCCAGTCCGAACGAGATCCCGTCGATCTGGTTCACCCCGGCCGCAACCACCGCATCGGCGGTCGTCCCGACCTTGCTCAGGTCATGGATCTTGACCGTTACCCGGTTGGTCGCCTGATAGCCGCGCAGCTTCGGCGGCTGGTTCTCCTGGTAGTCGTACTGGGCCTGCAGATTCAGGCCCGAGGTCTGGATATCCCGCTCGGCCAGGCCTGCGCGGCGCATGGCTGCCGCCACCTCGGTCATGCGGGTGGCATTCATCGCCATCGCCTCGCGCGCCGTCACGGCCTCGGTCATGACGCCAAAGGTGATGGTGGCCATATCGGGTGCAACCTTGACCTCGCCGGTGGCCGACAGGTTCAGCGACGGCTGGGTCTGGATCGTCTGCAGGGTGGCGTGGACCGGCTGCATGCCCATGGCACCGCCGTGCGAAGACTGCGCCAGGGCTCCCGGGGCGGTCAGGGCGGTGGCGGCCATCAGGGCCCCTCCGATGGCCAGAACGCGGAGCTTGGGAGTACGGAAGGACGGGGTCATGGGGTCTCCTGAAAGAGGCTGCGGTGTCGTGTCAGAGGGGCGCGTCTGCGCGTTCGTAACGTCACCATACTGGCCCAACGCGCCTGAACGGCTCCGGGGTCCGCCGCTCAGCGAGCATTCATCGGCATGACATCGCCGACAGGGTCGTGGCGACACGACCGGCCCGGCCTCCTCGGCCCTGTCCCGGTGACAGGCTGTTCGACACAGGCAGGCTTTTCGACACAGGCACTTTGCAGCCCGCCTCGCGTCCTGCTAGGCCGACGCCTCTCCCGGTCATTGCGGAAAACGGGGGCGAGTAGCTCAATGGTTAGAGCCGACCGCTCATAACGGTCTGGTTGGGGGTTCGAGTCCCTCCTCGCCTACCATCCCCTCAGTAGGGACGCGGACGTCCCTGGGCTTCGCAGGCCCGTTCCCTCTGGCGTTCCTGGGCCCGGATCCAGCCGCGGTCATAGCGGGGGTCATTGGCATAGGGCAGTGGCGGGTTGCGGCGGCCCCAGCGGGCCTCGCCATAGTACCGGGTGTCGTCGATGAAGCTGCCACGCTGGTCGTACCAGCCGCATCCGCTGTTGAACCGCTCCAGACCCGGCACGACAAAGGCGTCGTTGACATAGGCGATACCCAGGGCCCCCTCCTCCTCGCCCCACCATTGCTGGGGATAGGGGCGTTGCTGGCAGGTAAAGCCCTGGTCGCCCCGGTGGGCCCAGATGGGGGCGAAGCGACCGCGGTACTCGGGCCGGAATTCGGGCGCGCATTCCCGGCCGCGCGACCACAGGGAGTTGCCGCGCGCATCGATGTCACCGCGTGCATCCGCAAAGAAGATCTGTTCCACGCCCGAAAAGGCGGTGTTGGTGACGACGGCACGTCCGGCCTGGGCCACGACGCCGACATAACGGGCGCGAACGCGCGATCCCGTCAGGGTCACTTCACCGCCATAGACCACCACACCCTTGTCGGCGAGACACAGTTTGGAGCCCTGGATGGTCACCCGGACACCGTCCACCGCAACCCCCTCGCCGTATCCGCAGATCCGGCTGTTGACGATCGACAGTTCGCCCAGTTCCCGGCGCGAGCGGACGTTCACCCCGATGGCCCGGGGCCCGAAGTTCGACGGATTATGCTCGCCGGTCAGATAGACGTTGGTCAGGCTGGAGGGGCCCGCCGGTCCGGGCGAGATCTCGATCCCAGACTGGGCATTGGTGACATTGACCCCGACGGCGGTCAGGGTGCCGGCGTCCACCAGGATGGCGGGCGACACCGTCTGGGCGTCGATGGTCGAGTTGCGGATGTCCAGCACCCCGCCGCGCGTCAGGATGGCCGCCTCGTCGCCGACGTGGCGAATGGCGATCCGTTCCATGGTTATGGTGGCTTCGTCGCCGCCCACACAGGGCGCATCGCCCCCGGCCGGAGAGGCCAGAACCATGTCCTGGATCACGGCCCGCACCCCGGGGGCCACGGTGATGCAGGGCAGGCCCGCCGGAGCCTGAAGCGTGATCGCCCCGCCGTATCCGCCCGATCCGCGCACGGTCATGGCCTTGTCGATGTTCAGCCAGCCGACACAGGCCCCGCCGGTATTGCGGATGGTCAGGGTGCCGCCGGGGGCCACGCGCCGCACGGCCGCCTCGACGGCACCGCTACCGGGATTGCCGCCACAATCGACGGTCACGTTCTGCTGACCACCGGGCAGGGGCGGCAGGCCGGGCCCATGGCCGGGACCGTGGGGCGGTCCGTCGGGACGGTGCTCGCGATAGTCAAAGCGGCGATGCTCGCGCCGGGGCCGACTGTTGGTCTGGGGGCTCAGCAACAGGCCGAAATTGGGCCGTGTCTGGCTTTCGACGCGGGCTGCGGTCTGGGATGCCGGGGCGGCCCGGGCCGGTGCCGGGTCCGACAGGCCGACAACCAGGGCCACGGCCCCGGCGGCGGCCGCGATCAGACCGGATGCCCCCACAATGCGGGCGGCGGCGAGGGCGGTCGATGACGTCTTCATTTTCTCGCCTCCTAGCGGCGCTGCGAACGGGAAACCTGGGCCAGGACGGCCTGCAGGCGCGAGGCGGACGGGCCGAACCCGGCAAAGGCCGAATCGATGCGATACGCCACGGCCTGGGCCTTGTCCTGGTCCGACACCCCGGCGACGCCGAGGGCGAAATAGGTGGACATGGCGAACTTGGCCTCGGCATTGCCCTGTTTGTCGGCTGCCGAATACCAGTGGAAGGCGCGGGCATAGTCGGCCGGCACCCCGATACCTTCGGAATACATCACCGCCAGCACCATCTGGGCCTCGGACGAGCCATTGACGGCAGCCAGCTGGATGGCGCGTACCTTTTCCAGCGGTGAGAAATAGCCGTCCATCGGATGGCCCAGCATGGCCTCCAGGCTCTCGACCTGGCGTTTGGACAGGCCGTTCGGCTCCTTGGCCACATCCTCTGTGACGCCGAGGAATTTCATTGCCCGCCCGACATGGACGAACGGCATCTCTCCGCCCATCCGCGACAGGGCGTATTCATAGGCGTCGCCGCGCGGCCGGCTCTCGTCGGAGAAGGGCACGCCCGAGGACGGTGCCTCGTTGGGATAGAATTCGAACGGCGGCACCCACTGTCTTGCCTTGGCCTCGACGAAAGAGCCGGCCCGCGCACGGGTGGGCGATGACCGTTCGAAATCCTTGAGCAGGACATAGGCCCCGACATCGCCCGTCTGCACCGCCAGATAGTTGTACAGATAGGCGTCGACGTCGTTTCTCTGGAACAGGCTGACCGCAGCGTTGCGCGACGCGCGCCAGCGTTCCTCGCGATTGGCCCCGTCCTTGCGGCCATAAGCCTCGCGGCCCTGCGGATTGTCCTCGGGCTCGCCGAAGGGGCCGAACAGGCCGTCGTGCAGCCGGGCCAGGGTGCGGAAGCCCTTCGCGTCCTGGGTCGACAGGATGTAGATGATGCGGTCGCGGACCTGTTCCTGCTCCTCGCGCGACATCCGCGACAGCTGCTCGTCCAGCTTCTGATAGGCCGAATGGCGTTCCCAGGCCCGACAGTCGTCATAACGCGACAGAGACCTCAGCCCCCCCAGGCCGCCGCCCCGCTCGACCCGGTTGATCGGGGCGTAACCCTCCTCGTTGGCCAGGGCCATGCCGTTCCAGACCGCGCTCTCGATCGGGTCCTCGATATTCTTGTCGGTGGCGCGGACCGCCGCATAGCGGTTGCCCAGTTCCAGCTGGGCAAAGAAGTCACCCCGGAAGGCGGCCCGGCGCAGGGCCCTCAGGCCAGCTTCCTGGGCGTTGAACTCCGAACTGGTCATGGCCGCCGGGCGCGGACAGGCATTGACCGCCGCCCCCCCGTCGCGCCGGAACATGGCCGGCCCGTTGTCGCCGCAACCGGCCAGGCCGGTCAGGGCCACGGCAGCAGCCACCACCGAGGCGATGGCGACGACGACCGTCGGCCGACGCAGGCGCGTCTGCGACCCCTCGTCCTGCCCCTCCGGATCCCTCATTCGATTCCCCTCGGCCACATACTCGACCCCGACGGCGCAGACCGTCGCGTTAACCATTTCGCAATCCGGCGTTCGGGTCCAGTGACTTCGCGTGATGGCAAACATCGTTTTGCGACAAAGCGTTGCCTTCAGGGCGCGAAACTCCGGCTACGCTTGGCTTATCCCCGGTTTTCGGGGTGCACCCTACTCGCCCCACAGGGGAATCCGGGGGCCATGCCGGGGTCGCATCGCGGCGGCGGCGTCTCTATATGCCCCTCTTCAACGGCCCGATTCCGGTGCCGGATCGCCTCACCGGTCCTGATTTCCATGTCCTATGTCGCCCGCACCGACCGTCCCGCCGACAAGGCCGCCTGCCACGAGGAGGTCCGGCACGAAATCCTGGCCGTCCTTTCGGGCGAATCGAACCTGACGGCGCGCATGGCCACGGTCGCCGCGATGCTGGCCGATGCCTTCGAAACCTATTTCTGGACCGGCTTCTATGTGGTGGATCCCGACCGTCCGGGCGAACTGGTCGTGGGCCCCTATCAGGGCACCCTGGGCTGTCTGCGTATCCCGTTCGGGCGCGGGGTCTGTGGCGCCGCCGCCGCCACCGGCCAGACCCAGGTGGTCGAGGACGTCCATGCCTTTCCCGGCCACATCGCCTGCGACAGCCGCTCGGCCAGCGAGATCGTCGTGCCGGTGTTCGGCCCCGACGGTGGACTGATCGCGGTGCTCGACGTCGATTCGACCGAACCGGCCGCCTTCGACGCGGTGGACGCCACGGCGCTGGAGCGTTTGATGCAGGCGGTGTTCGCGTCCTGAGGCCCAACGATCATAACGTCGGCGGGCAATCCCTTGCTACACAAGGGTTAGCCGATTTTTTCAGCCATTCGGCGCGCCCTGGTCGGCGGCGGCATTAGACTGGGCCCATGCCCATGCCCATGCCCCGGCCTGTCTGCCCATCCCCCGCAAAGTCATCGCTGAATCTGGCGGTTTGGCGGTTTGGCGGTGCCTTTTTTGCGCGCCACACCGCCAGTCGGCCGCTCCCCGCAGAGGAAAGGGCCCTCAGCCCGCCACCAGCCCGAAATCGGCCACCCGGCCCATCACGTCGCGCACCTGACCCAACAGCTTCAGCCGGTTGTCGCGCTCCTCGGCCACGTCGGAGTTGACCATGACGTCGGTGAAGAAGGCATCCACCGGTCCCCGCAACCCCGCCAGCGCGGTCATGGCGGCCGCGAAATCCTCGGTGTCCAGCGCGGCCTCGACCGCCATGCGCGCCGCGTCGGTCGCAAAGGCCAGGGTCGTCTCGGCCTCGGGCTGGCCTGGCAATCCGGTCTGGACCATGCCGGTCGGGACCTCACCCTTCTTCGTCTCGGCCTTGAGGATGTTGGACGCCCGCCGATACCCGGCCAACAGGTTCGCCCCGTCGTCGGTCGCCAGGAACCCGTCCAGCGCCTCGACCCGCCGCACGATCCGCACGAGGTCGTCGTCGCCCAGCGCGAACACCGCATCCACGAGGTCGTGGCGCTTGCCCTGATCGCGGAGGAGGACTTTCAGACGGTCGGCGAAGAAGTCTTGGACCTCGTACTTGAGAGATCCCTCATCCAGTTGGCGCTGCCAGTGCGGGCCGAGTTTGCCGTGAGCCCAGTGCACCATGCTGGCAGTATCGCCGATCGCGAGGCGGATACCGTTGTCGAGGATCAACCGGATCACGCCCAACGCCGCACGCCGCAGCGCGAACGGGTCCTTCGAGCCCGTGGGCTTCTCGTCGATGGCGAAGAAGCCGACCAGGGTGTCCAGCTTGTCGGCCAGGGCGACGGCGACGGTCAGCGGCGCGGTCGGGACCGAGTCCGCCGGGCCCTGGGGCTTGTAGTGGTCGCGCACGGCATCGGCGATGCGGTCCGTCTTTCCTTCCCTTCTCCCCTCGTGGGAGAAGGTGGGCGGCGGAGCCGCTCGGATGAGGGGGCTGCCAGATGCGGGCCCGGCGTCGGCCGATGAGTCTGCGGAACCAGCCCCCTCATCCGTCTCGCTCCGCGAGCCACCTTCTCCCACGAGGGGAGAAGGAAGGGCGCGCGCATAGTACCCGCCCATAACGCCCTGAAGTTCAGGGAACTCCCCCACCATCGCGGACGCCAGATCGGCCTTGGAAAGATGAGCCGCTCCAAAGGCCTCGTCCGCATCCGCCCCCACCAGGGGCGCGATCTCGCGGGCCAGGGCTGCGATCCGGTCCACCCGCTCGGCCAGGGTGCCCAGCTTGGCGTGGAAGGTCACCCCCGCCAGCTTCTTGCCCCAGACCTCGAACCCGGTCTTCAGGTCCTCGTCCCAGAAGAACCGCGCGTCGTTCAGCCGGGCCGACAGCACGCGGCTGTTCCCCGCCGCCAAGGCCTTGCCCCCGTCCGAGGCCTCCACGTTCGCCACCACGACGAAGTTGGGCGCCAGACCGGCCCCCGCCGGATCGCGCACCGCGAAATATTTCTGATGCACCTTCATCGACAGCCGGATCACCTCGGGCGGCAGGCTCAGGAACTGGGGGTCCATCTCGCCCAGGATCGGCGTCGGCCATTCGGCGAGGCCCGCCACCTCCTCCAGCAGCCCGTCGTCATCGACGAGCACCAGACCCCGCGCGGCGCACACCGCCTTGGCCGCCTCCAGTATCTTCAACCGACGATCGACGACGTCCAGCAGGACGAAATCGGCCTCCAGCTTGCGCCGATAGTCCTCGAAGTTCTCGACCACGATGGGCTCGCCCCTGCCGAGGAACCGGTGCCCCTCGGTGATCGCATCGCTCTGGATCCCGTCGATCTCGAACGGCACCACCGCCCCGTCAAAGATCGCCACGATCCGCTTCAGCGGCCTCACCCAGCGCAAGCTGCCCGAGCCCCAGCGCATCGACTTGGGCCAGGGGAAGTTGCGCACGACCCCGTCAACCATCTCGGGCACGATCTCGGCCGTCGCCCGGCCCGACTGGCTGATCTGGGCGATCCAGATCCCGTCGCGCTCGACAAGTTGATCCTTCGTCAGGCCGGTCTTCCTCAGGAACCCGTCCAGCGCCTGTTCCGGCGCCGACGTCCTCGGCCCCTTCAATTCCTCCGACCGATCCGGCGTCGCCTTCGGCAACCCCTCGACCACCAGCGTCAGCCGACGTGGCCCCGCGAACGTCGTCAGCGCCTCCCACGTCAGCCCGGCCGCCTTCAGCCGCTCGGTCGCCATGCGTTCAAGATCACGCGCGGCGCCCCCCTGCATCCGCGCAGGAATTTCTTCGGAAAACAGTTCGATGAGAAGTTGGGGCATCAGGGTCTCAAATTAATTCCGCTCATCCCGGCGAAAGCCGGGACCCAGTGCTTTGGGCGTCCCAAAGTCACCGGTTCACGCCGACCGCCATCCCAGGCACCCAGCGTCATAAAAGAACTGGGTCCCGGCTTTCGCCGGGATGAGCGGGAGTGAACAGTCACGCCTCCGCCCTTTCCCGCTCGACATAGGCCACCGCGCACGCCTTACACAGGTCCCGGATCCGCCCGATGTAGCTCTGCCGTTCGGCCACCGCGATGGCCCCCCGCGCGTCCATCAGGTTGAACAGATGCGACGCCTTCAGCACCTGGTCATAGGCAGGCAGAACCAGATGCTGGCCCTGCGGGCCCGTCATCTCCAGCAGGCGGCGGCTCTCGGCCTCCATGTCCTCGAACCGGCGCTTCAGCCCCTCGACGTCATAGCCGTGGAAATTCGCTTCCGACTGCTGGCGTTCGTTCTCAAGGAAGACCTCGCCATAGGTCAGCCCCTCCTTGGTGAATTTCAGATCATAGACGTTGTCGACGCCCTGGACATACATGGCCAGACGCTCCAGCCCATAGGTCAGCTCGCCCGATACCACATCGACCTCGATCCCGCCGACGCCCTGGAAATAGGTGAACTGGGTCACCTCCATCCCGTCGCACCAGACCTCCCAGCCCAGGCCCCAGGCCCCCACCGTCGGGTTCTCCCAGTCGTCCTCGACGAAGCGGATGTCGTGCAGTTTCGGATCGATGCCGATGGCCGCCAGTGAGCCGAGGTAAAGCGCCTGAAGGTTGTCGGGGTTGGGCTTCAAGATGACCTGGAACTGGTAATAGTGCTGGAGCCGGTTGGGGTTCTCGCCATAGCGGCCGTCGCCGGGACGGCGGCTGGGCTGCACATAGGCGGCCTTCCATGGCTTGGGGCCCAGGGCCCGCAGCACCGTCGCTGGATGCAGCGTCCCCGCCCCCACCTCGACGTCATAGGGTTGTAACAGGGCACACCCCTGATCGCCCCAGTATCTCTGAAGCGTCAGGATCAGGTCCTGGAAGGCGAGCGGCCCCTGGTCGGGGTTGGGCGTCGAATGGGGCAAGGCAGGCGGGCTTTTTGCAGTCTGGACGAATGGCGCCGGACCCTAGAGGCACAGGGGCGAAAACGAAACCCGCCTTTGGCGCAAAGAAAGACCCCGACTGCGCGTGCAGCCGGGGTCGATCATCATTGACGGGCCCGTATGGCCCAATGCGGACCTCAGCCCATGGGCGTGGGGACCGGTGCCGGGGCGGGATCCGACGACGGTGTCGGAGCCGTCTCGTCGGCGGGTTCGCTGTCGACCGGCGGCGTGGTGACCGGGGGCGTCATCGACTCGGCGTCTTCCGCCGGCGGGGTCGCCTCGGTGGTGTCCTCGCTGGCCGGGGGAGCAGCGGTCGTGTCGGCGGCCGGAGCCGTCTCCTCGTCCGCATCGCCCGAGGCCACCTGCGACGCGCTCGGCATCAGGACCTTGTCGATCGCGAAGATCGAACCGTTGGCGGCGTCGATATCGGCGGTGGTGACGGTGGCCCCATCGACCTTGATGGTGTCACCCGTGCCGTCCAGCTGGACCTGGGTCCGGGCGGCGGTCTCGACCCCGCCCTTGGTGCCCTCGATCTGGCTGGAGTTCACGTCGGCGACGATCACATGATAGAGTAGCAGCTGGCGCAGGTCGTTGACATTGGCCGGATCCATCAGGCGGGTCCGCTCGGCCTCGGGCAGTTCGGCAAAGGCCGCGTCCGTCGGGGCAAAGATCGAGATGGCCGGCTGGGTCTGGAGGGTCTGGGTCAGCTGAGCAGCATCCAGCGCGGCCAGCAGGGTGGTGAACTGACCATTGGCCTTCAGCGTATCGATGACATTGCCGCTGGCCGCAGGCGTTTCGACGGTCGTCTCGGTGCCGGGTGTCTGGGTCACTGCCGGGCTTGAGGCCTCGGCGGGCACGGCTTCAGGCATGGCCGGGGTCTGCGGAGCCGAGGCCGGGGCCGACGGCGAAGGGGTTGCGGTCGTGCTGTCCTGGGCGAAGACTGCCGGAGCGGCAAACAGGGCCACGGCAGCGGTGGCGGTCAGAAGACGGGTACGAAGCATGGGTCTGTCCTTTGTAATCGAAGGGAGGCCGCGAGCCAAAGCTCACAGTCGGTTGATCGACTTTACTCAGTGTTAGTCTGAGACAAGAACACGACGGTTCGCCCCCAGTTCCATCTTTCGCTCTTATTCTGATCAAGCGTCGCCGTAGCCAGAACAGTCGTCCGGCTATACTGTGGCGATTGCCCGAAATGTGCCGTCTTGCGGCCTCAAATCGCGATCTGTGCCACTGGATCGCCCAGAATGGCGGGTGTGATCCACCAGTCGCCATGTCCGACGGACAGGGACCGGGCGGCGGCGATCGCATCGTCGCCATGCTCGAACAGGCCAAAGACGGTCGCCCCCGAGCCCGACATCCGCACCAGACCCACCCCGTCACATCCGGCCAGTGCCGCCAGGGCGGGTTCAATGGCGGGCGCGACCGTCAGGGCGGGGGCCTCCAGATCGTTGCGCCAGGCGGCCAGCCATCGGATCAAACCGTCGGGGCTGGTATCGACGGGATCAGCGGGGCGGTCAGCCGACCCGACCGGCCGGGCGTCATAGGCGCGATAGACCGCCCCGGTCGAACAGGCCACGCCCGGATTGACCAGCACGGCATGCAGCGGCGCCAGACCGGGCACGGCCTCCAGCCGGTCGCCTATACCCTCGGCCCAGGCGGTGCGGGCCCTCAGGCACATCGGCCCGTCGGCACCGACCACGGCGGCAACCGCCTCCAGCCCGGCATCGTCGAGATCGAGATCCAGCACCCGCCGGGCCAGCCGCAGGGCGGCCCCGGCATCGGACGACCCTCCGCCCAGACCCGCCGCGATGGGCAGGCGCTTGTCCAGCGTCACCTTCAACGGCGGATCGCCAGTCCCCGTCGCCTGCCCCAGGGCCCGCAGCGCACGCAGGACCAGATTGTCCCCATCGCCGTCCAGACCCGCGCCGAACGGCCCGGTCACGGTCAGGGACAGGGCCCTGTCGCGTTCCGCCGTGACGACGTCGCCGATGTCGGCAAAGGCGACCAGACTGGCCAGGGGATGATAACCGTCGGCCTGCACCGGCCCGACATGCAGGCACAGATTGACCTTGGCCGGAGCAGGTTCGCGGTGGATCACCGGATCAGAGGTCGCCGCCGACGCCAGGTGCGGGCCCGCCGACCGGCGTAGGCGGTGCCAGCCCCTCGGCGATCTTGGTCTGCACCTCGGCGCGGCGCTCGGCGTCGGGATCCAGCGTCAGGACCCGGTTCCACTGCCAGCCGGCCTCACGCCGCCGCCCGACCTGCCAGTAGGCATCGCCCAGATGGTCGTTGATCTCGGCATTGGCCGGTTCCTTGGATACCGCCTCCTCCAGGGTGGCGACGGCGATGTCGTACTGGCCCTGGCGGTACTGGGCCCAGCCCAGCGAGTCCTGGATATTGCCGTCCTCGGGTTCGGCGGCGTGAGCGCGCGCGATCAGGGCGGCCCCCTCTTCGACCCGCGTGCCGTTGTCGACCCACAGATAGCCCAGATAGTTGAGGAAGGCGGGCTGGTCCGGCTGATCCTGGACTGCGGCCCACAGCTCGGCCTCGGCCTTTGCGATCTGTCCGTCCGCCTCGAAAGCGGCACCGCGCATGAACCGGATCTCGGCCCCCTGATCGGCGGTATTCAGCGTTGGCCCGTTCAGGATCGTCAGCGCCTCTGCGGTCTGTTTCAGCTCCAGCAGCTGGGCGGCCAGGGCAAAGGCGACCTCGGGACTCTGCGGTGCGGCGACAAAGGCGGTCCGGAACGCCTCCAGGGCCTCTGGCTTGCGGTCGTCCTTGGCCAGGCTCTGACCGATCAGGACGCGGGCCACGGCGTATTCGGCCGGATTCGACGGGGCGACCTCGGCCAGGACGTCGCGCGCCGCAGTATCCAGCCCGGCCAGGCTCAGCGACCGCGCCAGCTGAAGCCGGATCCCGTCGTCGGGCTGAACATTCAGCGCCAGCCGGGTGTAGACGGCGGCGAACTCGTTGGCACCGCCCTGGGCGGCATAGGAGGCGGCCAGCAACAGCCCCCTGACCACGCCATCGCGATCGGTCGGAGCGGCGGGGGGACGCCCCCCGGCCTCGGCCCGGGTCCGGGCGATGGTCAGCACCGGATTGTCCGCCTGGGTCGCCAGCACGGTGTCATAGACGGCGACGGCCTCGTCGCGACGACGCCGACGCTCCAGGAACTCACCAAACCCCAGAACGACGGCCGGCTGGGCCCCCGGCGCGGTGGCCACGGCCCGATAGGCCGCCTCGGCCTCGCCGAACCGACGGCGCCGCTCCATCAGCTGGGCCCGCTGGAACCGCATCAACTGGCTCAGCCCGTCGGTCGAGGAGGCGGGCGGCGCGATCAGGGCCAGGTCCCAGTCCCCCGCCGAGGCCGCGATCCAGGGCTGGACCAGCAGGGCGGCGACCGCATGGGGCGGCCGGATCGGCGAGGCCTTGATGGAGGCGATGGCCGCGCGCGCATCGCCCTTGACGAACCCCTGGATGGCGGCGACCAGCCGCCCGGCCTCGCCCAGAACGGCGGGCACCTCGGCCCCGCTGGGGGCGGTTCGCACCGCGTCGTCCAGGTCGCCCGACAGCAGGGCGGCGGTAAAGGCCTGTTCGCGGACCAGCGGCTGTTCGGGCGTCAGGGCCTGGACCTGCGCCAACCAGGCCGCGCCCTGAGCGCCCGCCCCCTCCTGCGCCTCGGCCGACCGCCCCGACAGATATCGCCCCGCCAGATACAGGCCATAGGCGGTCCGGCCCTCGCGATCACGCGGCGAGGGAGCCCAGACGGCGGGAATGGGAACGATGGCCGGGGCGGTAGGCGGCGGCAGGGCGGTGTCTGTCCCTGCGTCAGTCGCCCCCTCCTCGGGGTCGGCCTCGGGTGGCAGGGCGATCGTCCCCAGCGGCGTGATCGACGGCGACGGCGCGGGCGCGGCCACCGGCGGGGCCTCCTGCGCCAGGGCAGCGGTCGCCAGCGAAGCCGTTCCCAGTGCGCTGGTGGCCACGAATGTCAGCAGGGAGAGGCGGAGGCGAGCGGAGATCATGGCGCGACCCTCACCACTTTGTCAGCCGCTCGCAAGAGGGCGTGGGCGGCTATCGTCAGATATCGCACCCTGGCCTGCGGGCGCGGTGCCTCAGGCGTGGCGTGACAAGGCCAGTTTCAGGCCGAACAGGATGAAGACACCCCCCGTCACCCGGTCGAGCGCGGTAACGACGACGGGACGCGACAGCATGCGGCTCAAGGGCGCGGTTGCGGCGATCAACACGGCGAACCAGGCGAACGTCAGCAGCACATGGACGCAGGCCAGTAGGAAGCTGAACATACCCACATTCGCGCCCGTCGGCATGAACTGCGGCAGGAAGGTGATGTAGAAGACGCCGATCTTCGGATTGAGGATGTTCGTGATGAAACCCGTCCGGAGGGCCGATCCCGACATCGGACCCTGTTCCACCCCGACCCCGGTCAGGCTGCGTCTCGGCTTGAGGATCAGCTTCAGCCCCAGATAGGTCAGGTAGGCAGCCCCGATCCATTTCAGGACGTCAAAGGCCAGGGTCGAGGCCGCCAGCAGACCGGCAAGCCCGATCGCGACCGCAAGACCCCAGACAAGGCACCCCAGGCCGATGCCCAGGCCGGCGAAAATCGCCGGTCGCACGCCGTTGGCCGCGGCCGTTCGCAGCACGAGGGCCGAATCCATGCCCGGCGTGATTGTGAGCACCGAAGCCGCAACCACGAAGGCCGTCAGGGACTGAAAGAGCGTCATGGCATCCCCTTCGAAGCGGGCCCGTCATGCGTTCGGAGCATCCGGCCCGCCACAGCAACGGCCGCGACCGCCCCGACCGACATGAAGGACAACAAGGACCGGCAAAAGGCACGGGTTCACCATACCCTGAACGTCACCCCTTCCCCCGCCCCCTGCAAGGGGCCTCTGCCTGCAACGACAGGGGATCGAGGGGGACACGACCCATCACGGCGGAAAGCGCACGTTTCAAGGGTCTGGTATGGGGTGGAGCTGTCACTGGAATTTTGCAGGATAGCGGACGTGCAGGACAGCCGTCACGAGCAGAGGCTCGACCTGCTGTCGGCAAGGCAGCGGCGGAATGTCGCAGACTTAAACCAGTCTTTAAGCGAACTCATGAGACGCCGTTCGTCGGGAGCGGACCATGTCAGAGATATCGACCCTAAAGCGCGCGCAACTGCTGCGCATTCTGGTCTTCGGCGTGATCGCGGTGTCGGCGCTCGTTATCAGCGTCGGCGGAATGGTGGCCTATTCCGCTTCCGTCATCGACCAGCAGACCGTCCGCACCCAGTCAGATCTGGTCGACCGCAGGATCGAACGGCGCCTTAAGGGCCTTCGCGATGACGTTTTGTCGGCGAGTGTCTGGAACGAGGCTCACACGCAGACCCTGGCCGGCGACTGGGAGTGGATGCAGGTCAACTACGGCGACTACTATGCCGATTATATGCAGCACGAGGTGACCGTCGTTTTCGATGGGGCGGGGCATGCAATCTACGCCTCGCGCGAGAGCGAGCAAACATCTCCCGAGACGGAAACGGAGTTTCTAGAAGCCGCCAGGCCCATCGTAGCCGGGCTTCGCCAGCGCGCCGATGCTCAGCCGGTCGGCCCCGTCAAATATGGGTTGGACGCCGTCGTGACCCGAGAAGCCGCCGTAACGGTAGGCGGCGAGCCGTATTTCATCACCGTCTCCAGCGTCGTCCCTGAAGATGCCGAGCATGACCGGCCGGGCACGCCGAGCCCCTTCGTCGTGTCAGGGGTTTCGGTTCGATCGTTCGTTGCCTCGCTCGAGACCGATTTGATGCTGACCGCCCCCAGGCTCGCGGGATCAGATGAAAAGCTTACCGAGGCGTCGGTTCCCATCATGGACAGTGCGGGGCAGCTGCTGGGCGCGGTTCATTGGACCCCGGATAGGCCTGGGGCTTCACTGCTCGCAGGTGCCATTCCGGCGCTATCGATCATGGTCGCCCTCTTGATCGCCGCGCTGGGTTTAGGCGGCTCCCGTGTCTACCGGTTAGTTCGAGATCTGGCTTACAACGAAGCGGCCCTGGACCGCACTTTGGCGGAGGCGGAATCCGCCAATGCGGCAAAGTCCCAGTTCCTCGCCAACATGAGCCATGAGCTGAGGACACCGTTGAACGGTATCATCGCGATGACGGAGCTCCTGCGGGACCACCAGACGGATACTCGTGGGCGCGAAATGGCGGCCACGATCATCTCATCGGGTCACACGCTCGAACATGCGGTCAACGATATTCTGGATGTCGCCAAGATCGAGGCGGGACTGCTGAAGTTCGAGGCTACGCCGTTCGAACTGGACGAGTTGCTGAAGGCGGCTGCTCAGCTGCATGGTGCGGCTGCAGCCGCAAAGGGCATCACGCTCGCACTGACGATCAACGACGACGCCTCCGGGGTCTACCTGGGCGATCGGACGCGCGTGTCCCAGGTCATATCCAACCTGATCAGCAATGCGGTGAAGTTCACGGAGACCGGCGAAATCAAGGTTACCGCTCGCCGGCATGGGGACGGGGGGCTATGTCTGTCGGTCAGCGATACGGGCGTAGGCTTTGACAGAGCGACTGCCGCTCGGCTCTTCCAGAGATTCGAGCAGGCGGATGTGTCTGTCAGCCGGCGATATGGCGGCACCGGACTCGGTCTCGCTATCTGCGCATCCTTGACAGAGATTATGGGAGGCAGGGTTGCGGTGCGATCGGTTCCGGGGAAGGGATCGACCTTCTTCGCCCATCTGGCCCTGCCGAGGATCGGCAACGTCGAGGTCATGGTGTCGGAGCCGGCGGCCCACTGTTCTGACGGAGACTCCCGCTCGCTGCGGGTGCTTTATGCGGACGATCACGTCGTCAATCGTCAGGTAGTGACGATGATCCTTGAACCTCTTGGCGTCGACCTGACCCTGGTCGAGAACGGACGGGAGGCCGTCGATATCTTGACCGCTTCCGCCTTCGACATCGTCTTGATGGACGTTCAGATGCCAGAGATGGACGGCCTGACGGCCACCCGGCATCTGCGAGCTCATGAGGCCGCACATGGGCTTTTGCGCACGCCCGTCATCTCCCTGACCGCCAATGCCATGCCGGATGACGTCGACCGAAGTCTGGCGGCCGGTGCGGATCTTCATCTCCCCAAGCCGATTCGACCGGCCCAGCTGCTCGAAGCGATCGACCTCGTACTTTCCTTGTCCCAGCGCCACACCGCCGAAGCCGCATGAGAACCCATGAACAAGTCCATCTTCGTCGCCCTGGGCCTAGGCGGTGTGGACAAAGTGTCTGATCCACAGTCGGATTGATGCGACGAGGACGAAG
>Ga0075012_10002754_pt1 | contig 17095 bp, 13 predicted proteins | sample All_14_2_FD_71474 | JGI IMG/M metagenome (GOLD analysis project Ga0075012, IMG submission 71474) | Freshwater microbial communities in response to fracking from Pennsylvania, USA - Allegheny Zone_MetaG_DW_15 | ecosystem: Environmental > Aquatic > Deep subsurface > Groundwater > Drilled... | reverse complement strand
GCCAGCGCCAGCGCGAATATAACAAAAGTAACATTCTTCATCATGGGGCCTCCCGGGCCTGGGCGCGGCGGCGTTCCCTACGACGGGAAAGCGCTTTCCCCAATGAAAAAGGGGGCCGCGGCCACTAGATTATCCCAAAAATGCTTTATTGACACAAGGGCGATTTTCTACTAGACTTTGCCCTATGAGGAACCATATTCTTGCGTTTATCATTTTCATAGCGCTGCCAGCGGGGGTATTTGCCGGCGAGGCCAAAATACTCTCCCTCAGCGGCGCCGTGGAGGTCCGCCCCACCCGCGAGGGACAGTGGACTTCCGCTTCCAAAGACATGGAAATAGCCGAGGGCGGCGGCGTGCGCACCGGGGCCGACGGCGGCGTGGTGGTGCAGCTGCCCAACAAGACCAAGGTCTGGCTCAAAGAAAGCACCGCCCTGGAGATAGAGCAGCGCCAGACGCTGGCCTCCCGGCTGGCGCTGGTGTTCGGCAGGATCAAGGTGCGCGTGCCGCACCTGATGCGCAAGGAAAAATTCGAGGTGCGCACCCCGGCGGCCATCTGCGCCGTGCGCGGCACCGAGTTCACCATGGGCACCACCGAAGACGGCAAGATGGACCTCAAGGTGCTCTTCGGCGAGGTGAAGTTCAAATTCAACGTGCCGCCGGCCAAGGGCAAGGCCGAATTCAGCATTCCCCAGGGCCAGGGCCTGGAGACGCGCGAAGACGGCAAGCCCGCCGCCCCGGCGCTGCTCACCGCCAAGGCCGAGCGGGAGGCCATGGAGAATTGGAACCCCGGCCTTAAGCCCGACGAGCGGCAGAAGGGCCTGATACAGAAAGAGAACGACCGGGCCCAGATCAAGGACTACGCCAAGACCACCGCCAGCGCGGAGAACGCGGTGAAGAACTTCCTCAACGTGGTCAAGGAATCCGACCTGGAAGCCGGCCGCACCCTCAAGGACGTTCACGGCAATACCGTGCGTGTGGACCAGCGCATGATGCGTCCCGCCGCGGACGAGATACAGTTCTTCAACCTTGTGAAACGGCCGAGTTACGCCAACTATACGGCCTCCAGCGACGGCTTCGCCTATAACGGCGGGGCCGTGGCGAACCGCCTGGACTATATGCAGATGACCATGAACTTCAACCAGGACCTGCCCCAGCGCATAGAGGAGTGGCCCAGCTTCTTTAACGGCAATTCCGTGAACGCCGACTGGGCCTCCTTCGTGCTGGCCAACCGCACCAAGGCCGACGAAATCTTTTTCATAGCCCAGGGCTATGAGTACGACGCCGCGCGCGATGAATTGGTCAATAATACCAATGTGGTCAATTACGGCACCCTGGTGGACCGCAATGTCATCATTACCGGCGTTCTAAAAGACGAGGCCGGGGTAAGCGCCATAACCGGGCTCGGCCGGATCACCAGCCTGGATATCCAGGACGCCGGCACGCTTGACGGGCAGCTCAAATACGGTGATGGGACTAACGTTAACGGGGGCAGTTCCGACGTGATCTGGGCCGTTATGACCAACGACGCCGTGGGCTATTCCAGGCCTACCGACAGGCCCGACAATGCCCCGCTGGCGCAGTACCAGGCCGACATGTACGATATCGGCGCCCAGGGCACCGGGTTTCTCTGGTTCGCCAAGGAGAACTACGTGATAGGCAATGGCGGCCAGATCCGAACTGCCGGTGACTTCACCAATTCCTCTTCCGACCCGTTCTCGCTGCTCAAGGATAATGCCCTTGAGACGGTGATGTCCGTAAAGAAATCGGTCGGCAATAATTCCGCCCTCATCACCACTAGCGACCTGGCCAAGGCGGATATAGACACAGAGGACATGTTCTCTTACAATGGCGGCGCGGCGGGCGTAGGCACGAATATCGACATCGTGTTCATACCCGACCTGATGGTCGCCGCGGTGCAGCGCATGCTGCCGGCTATTTCCAACCTGAGCGAATAATTTAGGGCTAAACCATGAAAAGAATCATACTCATACTTTTAGCGCTCTTCCTGGTGAAGAGCCCTGTTTTCGCCGCCATCGACTGGGAGTCGAAGGGCATGCAGATAGCCGGCGAGATTATGGCTAACCCCGCCGGCTTCTTCTACGACTTCCAGCAGGATTTGGAAGCCACCACCCCGCTGCCGCCCGGCAAGCGCTTCGGCATACAGACCTCCCTGTTCCCGACCACCATCCCGATGACGTACACCAACGTCTCGCTCAAAGCCCGCCTGCACGGCGAGGGGCGCATAGCCCCCGGCGTGCCGCAGCTGGACCTGGTGGGCGGCTACTGGGACATGCTGGCGGCCAAGATGGCCACCAAGGACTCCGAGACAGTGGACAGCGCCAAGTTCGGCGGCTACTACGTGGGCGGCATCCTGAGCGCCTCGGTCAGCCCGCGGGTGCGCACTTTCTGGGGCTACAAGCGCAGCGTGCTCAAGGCCAAACTGGACTTCAAGGCCGGCGAAGAGCCGGAGTTCCTTGGCACCACGGTCAGCAGCTTCGACACCGGCTTCAAGGACGACTTCTTCATAGCCGGCATCGAAACCCCCAAGGGCGTGAACAAGCTGTGGAGCATACAGCTCAACTACGGCCTGCGGACGCAGACCTTCTCCAGCAAAGTCAGCTGGTACGGGAAATATTTCGAGCTCGGGCTCAATATCTTCCCCGAGGGCGTGCTGGTCTTCCACCCCGTCTGGAACTTCCACCTTAACTTTTAAGGGATATAACGATGAAAAAAATTATCTTAAGCGCTTTGATGGCGGCGGGGCTGGCTCCGGCGGCCTTCGCGGCCGCGCCTGAGGATTCCAAGATCTTCACGCCGTTCTTCGACATGACCCTCTCCGAGGCGGCCTTCCTCCCTTCGGAGGGCAATATCTTCAGCGGCGGCAACATCAACACCCAGGTGGGCCTGCTCTCGAAGATCACCCAGGCGGACCATTTGTTCGCCCTGTATAACTTCAGCTACGCGGGCCAGGGCTTCGCGCCGCAGGACTCCAAGCAGTTCACCGACCGCTCCATGTCCCACGGCTTCAACCTGGAGTACCGCCGCTTCCTGACCGACCGCTTCCGGGTGCGCCCCGGCGTGGCCTTCAACACCGGCTACAGCCGCACCGGCGCCAACGAGGCCTGGAAGAACGGCCTCTACAACATGAACTCCGCCGGCGCCCAGTTGGCCGCCGACTACACCTTCGACGAGGAAAAGAACGGCTATGTCACGGCGCAGTACCTGTTCCGCAGCATAGAGTTCCCCAACTACACGGACCTGCTGGCCGAGTTCCAGAGCGCGGGCAGCCAGGGCAACATAGACGGCGGCCTGAACGACCAGGTCATGGGCCAGTTCAGCCTCCGGCCCAACTGGAACAAGTTCTTCGGCGGCGTCACCTATACCGTGCAGAACTACAGGAACCAGAAGGTGGTGGAGAACACCGGCGTGTACGGCGACACCAAGCAGCGGGACACCGATACCATGCTGGATTTCGGCTTCCACCACAGCCTGTGGATCTTCGAGATGTACCCCATGGTCTCCTATACCATGCACACCTCCAACCAGAACTTCATGAAGTACAAGTTCCTGGGCGATACGGCGCCGGAATTCGCCGCCGACTACTATAACTTCAAGGAGATGAACCTCTCCGTGCCGGTGGACCTCAATATCACCAGCAAGTGGGCCATAGGCGGCGCCTTCAACATACAGCGGCGCGCCTACGACAAGCGGATGGCCCGCAACGAGGACAACGACTTCACCACCTCCAAGCAGGTCAATACCATGACCACGCTGACCGGCTCCATCCGCAAGCGCATCAACGAGGTGGCCATGGTGCGGCTGTTCGGCTCGTTCATAGTTGCCAGCTCCAATACTAAGTTCGAACGCTATATGCCGTACAACTATACCGGCAACAGCTTCGGCATAGCCTACAGCCTGTCATACTAAGGCGCGGCGCTACAGGAAGGCCCGGGTTCGCCCGGGCCTTCCTTTTTCCTGGAGGAGGGGGCGCAATTTCGTATAATTAAGCAGCGGCTCATTATCCATGAATCTCTCTGCCACCACCCGCCCCTTAGCGGCGGCCTGCGCGTTTTTCTGCCTGGCCGGTACGGGGGCTCACGCCTCGGGGCCCGGCACCACGGCCGCTAATTTTCTTAAGATCCCGGTAGGCGCCAGGGGCACCGCCCTGGGCGGGGCCCTGACGGCCGCCGCCGGGGGCGCCGACGCGGTCTTTTACAACCCGGCGGGCCTGGGCCTGGGGAGCGCGCCTGAACTTTCTTACGCCTATAACAACTATTTCTCCGGCATCTCCCAGCAGTGGCTGGCCTTCGCGCTGCCGGCCGGCAAGAACGCCTGGGGAGCGGGCTTCAATTACCTGAGCGTCAAACCGTTCGCCTCCTACGACGCCGCCGACAACAGGACGGGCGATGTTTCCGCCTACGACGCGGCCGTCTACCTGGGCTACGCCAGGCAGCTCAGGACGGGCCTGTCCCTGTTCTCCTCGGCGCGCCTGGGCGTTTCGGTCAAGTACATAAGGCAGGAACTGGATTCGCAGTCCGCCGCCGGCTACGGCGCAGGCGCCGGGCTGCTGCTGGCCGGGCCGCGCGGGCTCACGCTTGGCTTCGGGGCTGAAAACCTGGCCGCCAGCTCCCTGGCTTTCGACGGGAGCGGGGCGCGGCCGGCGCGAATTTTCAAGGCCGGCGCGGCCTGGGAAATAAAGGGCGCGCCGCTCTCCGCGCTGCTTTCGGCCGATGTGAACTTCCCGGAAGACGGGGCCTCCTACGTGTCGGCGGGAGTGGAGAACACGCTTTACAACCTGCTGGCCCTCAGGGCCGGCTACAGCTCCTTCGGGGATATTTCCAACGGCCTTAACTTCGGGCTGGGCCTGGTGCTGCCCCGGGGCGCCGGCCGCGAGGTGCGCCTGGATTATTCTTACGGCGCCACCTACGACCTGGGCGCGGTGCACAAGTTCGCGGTATCCTGCCGCTTCGGCGCGCCCCGCGCCGTGGCAAAGGCCGCGCCGGCCGGCGCGCCTCCCAAAACCCCGGACGAGGAGTTTGCCGGCCTGCTGGAAGACCTTTACGGCGTGAACGGGGAAAAAGCCGGGGCCGCGGCCGAGGCGCTGGCGGCTTCGAAGAACCCCAGGGCCATGGACCATTTCGCGGCGCTGCTCTCTTCCGGCAAGACAGAGTGGAAACTGACGGCCCTGCGCGGCCTGGAGGCCTGCCCCGGCCCGCAGGCGCCGCTGATGCTGGAAGCGGCGCTCCGGGACCAGGAGACGCAGGTCCGGAAGGCGGCTGCCCGGGCGCTGGCCGCCTGCGGCACCCAGGCCCAGCTGCCCCGCCTGCAGGAGGCTTTAAAGCTGGAAGACTCGGAAGAGGTAAAGGGCGCGCTGATAGAGGCGCTGGGCGGGATACAGGGGCGCTGAGAACATGAACAAAGGTTTTAAACTATTTTTTGCCGCCGCCCTGGCCTGCCTGCCGGGTCCGTCCGGCGCGGCCCTGAGCGGCGGCTCTTTCAGCGTGCCGGCGCTGTACTCGCTCTCCGGCGGCGGCGCCGTTTCCGGAGGCTCTTTCAGCGTGGCGGCCCTCAACCTGGGCGGCCCGTCTTTCTCTTCCGCGGCCCCGGCCGGCGGCGCTTTCAGCCTGGCGTCGGGCGCGGCTCCCGCGGTGCTGGTAGTGGTCGCCGCCAGGAGCGGGCTGGGCGCGGCCCACTGCTACCCCGTCCCTTTCAGGCCCGCCCTCGGCCATACCGTCATAACCTTTACCGCCCTTACCCGCTCGGCCTCGGTGCGGATCTACACCATCAGCGGCGAGCTGGTGCGCTCCCTCGAAAAGAACGATTCCGGCGAGACCCTGCAATGGGACGCCAAAAATTCCCGCGGCGAGCGGGTGGCCAGCGGGGTCTATATTTTTACCGTAAAAAGCGGCGGCGAGACCGCCGACGGCAAGCTGATGATAATCTGGTAGCGCAGCGGAGAAATTATGTTTAAAAACACTTCTTTTAAATTCCTGGTTTTAGCCTTCTGCGTGCACCTGCTGGCCGCAAGCCAGGCTTTCTGCGGCGCCCCGCTCAAGATAAACTTCCAGGGCCGCCTCGACGAGAACGGCCAGCCGGCCGCCGGCTCCAAGACTTTCGTGTTCAAGATCTATGACGCCGTTTCAGGCGGCAATTTGGTCTGGACCAGCGCGGCCCAGCCGCTGACGCTCGCGGACGGCGTTTTCAGCGCCCTCCTGGCCGCCGGGGACACGGTCGCCCTTTCTACCGCCACTTTCTCGGCGGCGCGCTTTGTGGAGCTGTCCGTGGACGGGGTGACGCTGGCCCCGCGCCAGGAGATGGCCTCCGCGCCTTACGCCCTGGTGGCGCAGGCGCTGGCCGCGGACGCCGATATCCCGCCCACCGCCATCGCCGACGGCTCGGTCACCGACGCCAAGGTGCTGCTTACCACCGCGGCCATAGGCTCCGGCAAGTTCAGCGATTTCCGGGTGCTGATCACCACCGGGGCCTTCGCCGCCCTCAACGGCGCGGACCAGCTGGTGAAGCTGGACAGCTCCGGCAAGCTGCCGGGTGTGGACGGCTCGCAGCTTTCAAATCTTCCTGTCCCGTCCGGGGCCGTGGCCCGGGCCGGAGACAGGATGACCGGGCAACTGACCCTGGCCGGCTCTACCCTGACCGTCACCGGCAACGCTTTCTCGGTAGGGGGGGATACGCTGACGGTTTCATACGGCTATGTGGGCATAGGCACGGCTTCGCCGGTGGAGAAACTTACGGTGATGGACGGCAATATCAGCGCTATACAGAATACCGGCGCCGCCATGATTGCGGTGCGCACCTATGACGCCGCGGGCTACGCCCGCCTGTTCCTGGGCCATGCCGGCAATAAAATCTGGGATATAGGCCACTACGGCGCGAACAGGAACAATAATTTCGAGCTGCAGCACTATACCGGCGCGGCCTGGCTGACCAACCTGCTGGTAGTTACCCCCGGCGGCAATGTCGGCATCAGCACCGGCATGCCGCAAGGCCGGCTGGACGTGCTGGCGGCCGGCTCCGCCCCCGCCGACCAGGCGCAGATCTGGCGCAACAGCGCCGGCGCCGTTGTCTCCTCCGTTTCAGCCACCGGCGTGCACATGGCCTCCCGATTCATCGGAGACGGTTCACAGCTCTCCAACGTGGCGGCCGCGAGCTACTCGGGCGCGGTGGCGGCGTCGCAGCTTACCGGGCCCATTACCGATGATAAGATGGCCATCAGCACCGGCGCTTTCGCCGGCGGTTTCAACGCGGCGGAACAACTGTTGCGGCTGGACTCCTCCGGGAAAATACCTGTCGGCAGTTTCGCCGGGGCGGTCACCCTGCCGGTCAATACCATAGCCGCGCCTACTTACGCGTATACGCTAACGGCCGCGGACAGCACGCTGCTGGTGGACACCACCGGCGCCCTCAGCGATTTCGAGGTCAGGCTGCCTCCCGCGGCCAGCGTGGTGGGCAAGATCTACACCATCAAGCGCCTTGGCGGGATCGGGGTGACTGTCCACGTGTTCGGCAACGACTGGGATCCCGATTTGAGTACCGGGGACGAGAACATCGAGGGCGTGGGCGACTGGCAGACAGGCAGCGAATGGGGAAGCATCATAGTACAGAGCGCCGGGACCGTAAACGGCGTCGGCACCTGGATAGCCTTGGTCCAGAATTGAGCCCTTTCTGGCTTCCTAAGGCCGGGGCAGACACCCCGGCCTTTTTATTTATATAATTGCCTTTCAGCCCTTACCCCGCCCGGCCGGGTAGCCGCCGATTTTATCTCTCATCCCAAGGGGAAACAGACTAATGTATCTCAAAGCGCTCGAAATCTACGGTTTTAAATCCTTCGCCAACAAGGTCAAGATGCCGCTCAAGCCCGGCATCACCTGCATAGTGGGCCCCAACGGCTGCGGCAAGTCCAACGTGGTGGACGCCCTCAAGTGGTGCATAGGCGAGATGAGCTGGAAATCCCTGCGCATGCCGTCCATGATGGACGTGATCTTTGCCGGCACCACCAAGCGCCAGGCCCTCAGCATGGGCGAGGTCGCCATGACCTTCGATAACGACAGCCGCAAGCTGCCGCTCGACTTCAACGAAGTCACCGTCACCCGCAAGATCTACCGCTCCGAAGAATCCGAATATTTCATCAACAAGGTGCAGTGCCGCCTCAAGGACATCCGCGAGATGTTCCTCGACACCGGCATCGGCACCGACGGCTACGCCATCATAGACCAGGGCGAGGTGGAGACCGTGCTGAGCTCCAGCGCCGAGCAGCGCCGCGAGCTGTTCGAGGAAGCCGCCGGCGTGTCCAAGTACAAGGCCAAGCGCGAAGAGGCCGGGCGCCGCCTGGAGAAGGTGGAGGCCGACCTGAACCGCCTGGCCGACTCCATGGTGCTCCTGAACGAACAGATCACCAAGCTGGACAAGGAGGCCGCCAAGGCCCGCCTGCAGCAGAAATACAAGGACGAACTGGCCGGCGCCGAAGTGGCCGTGCTGCTCAAGGACAGCGACGATTTCGCGGCCAAGGCCGCCGCGGCCGCGGCCCGCCTGGAGCCGGTGAAGAAAGAGCTGGAGGAGATAGCCGTGGCCATCACCGGCCTGGAGGGCGAGATAGCCGCCCTCAACCTGACGCTCACCCAGAAGACCGAAGAACAGCGCGTGCTCAAGGAAGTCATCAGCACCGTCAAGACCGACAAGGTGCAGGCCGAGGGCAAGATAGTCCACGGCGGTGAGATGGTCAGGGAAATCGGCCGCCAGCGCGAGGGCCTGGCGGCCTCCGAGCGGCGCAACTCCGAACAGCAGGCAGCCCTGCAGCCCCGCATCGCCGAGCTGCGCGCCAAGCTGTCTTCCGACGAGGGCGGGCTGACCGCCCTGCAGGCCGAATGCGACGCCGCCGCCGCCGCCCTGGCCCAGGTCAGCACCCAGATGCAGGCCGCCGACGAGGCCGCCGAAAATCTCGCCGCGCAGATGAACGAGGCCTACGCGCAGGAAATGGAGATTTCCGGCAAGATAGCGGCCACCGGCTCCAATATAGGCCATTTTAACGACGCGAAGGCCGGGCTGGAGAAAGAGATAGGCGACATAGCCGCCGCCTTGTCGGGCATAGAGGGCCGCATAGCCGAACTGAAGGCCCGCTCCGCCTCCCTGGGCGGCGAGCTGGCCGCCGAGCGGGAGAAGGCCGCCGCCGCCGCCGCGCAGGACAAGGCGCTTGCCGCGCGCCTCGACGAGATAGACGCCCGCCAGAACAAGATCCGCGAAGAGAAGGCCTGGGACGAGAGCCGCCTGGAAGCCATCCTGGCGCAGGGCGAGCACGATTCCTACTGGGTGGGCCTCAACGGCGTGCTCAACTCCGGAGTGGCCGGGATAAAGGGGACCCTGCGGCACCTGCTTTCCATCCGCAAGGAAGATAAGCTGGCGGTAGACGACGCGCTGGGCCGCTTCCTGGATTCCATAGTCTGCGAGACCGAGGCCGCCGCGCAGGAGGCCATCGGCTACCTGCGGCACATCGGCAAGGGCCGCTGCCGTTTCCTGATCCTGGAGAAAGCCCCGCAGGCGCCGGCGCAGGCCGGCGGCTGGGCCGCGCCCGGCGCGCAGCGCGTGCTGGAGAAGATCTCCTGCGAGCCGGAGTACCTGCCGCTGGTGACCGGCCTGCTGGCCGGGGTTTACGCCGCCGGCAGTTCCGTGCACGGCGCCTTCTGGGTTACCGGGGGCGTGGACGAGGCGGTATCCAACGAACCCTACTGGGAAGAGGCCGACGAGCTGAAGGCCCAGATAAAGAAGTACGAAGAGGAGAATTCCGCCCTGGACGCCGAGCGGGCCGGCCTGCTGCCGCAGCTGGAAGCCGCGCGCGCCGCCGAGGCCGCCGCCGAAGAGCGGGTCAGGACCCTGGATATAGAATTCCACAAGAACGAGACCGAGGCCGCCGGCGCCGAGGACGACCTGCGCGTCAAGCGCGAGAGCCAGGTGCTGGCGCAGTCGGAAAAAGAAAAAACCGAGGCGGGCATCCGCCAGGCCGAAGAAGAATTCGCCGCGCTGCAGGAGCGCAAGGCCGCGGCCGGCGCCGCGACCGAGGCCAAGCGCGCCGAACAGGCCGCGCTGGTCGAGAAGAAGGACGCCCTGCACCAGGATTTCGCGCACAAGAAAGAGGAGCTGGGCGGCCGCAGGGCCAACCTGGACAATTACCGGCAGAACCTGGAAGCGCTGAAGGGCGAACTGGCCCGCGCCGAAGGCGACCTGGCCGCCATGACCGAGGAGAGCTCCCACTTCGCCGGGCGCCGCGAGGAGTTCGACTCCCGCGAAGCCCGCTACAACGAGGAAATAGAATCCGCCAAAGCCCGCCTGGCCGAGCTGATGCACGACCTGGCCGAAAAAGAGATCATAGACCGGGGCATGGAAGACGAGCTCAACGAGATGCGCGGCACGCTGGCCAGGCTGAACTCCAACCTGACCGACAGCCGGGCCATCGCCGCCGAGAACGAGAAGGTCCGCTACCAGGTGGAGACCGAGCTGGCCACCATAGCCGCCCGCGCCGACGAGACCGCCAAGCGCATGGCCGAAGAGTTCAACGTCACCCCGGCCGAGGCCCGCGAGCGCTACGCCGGCGTGCAGGCCGACCACGAGCGCGTGCAGTTCCTGCGCCGCCGCATCTCCGAGATGGGCAACGTCAACATGACCGCGCCCGAGGAGTACGAGGCCCTCACCCAGCGCTACAACTTCATGAACTCGCAGGTGGAGGACCTCAACCGCGCCAAGGGCGACCTGCGCTCCGCCATCAACAAGATCAACGAGACCACGAGGGAGAACTTCAAGCTTACCTTCGACAAGGTGCGCGGCTACTTCAAGGAGATCTACTCGCTGCTCTTCAACGGCGGCGAGGCGGACCTCATCCTGACCATGCCCGAAAACCTGCTCGAGACCGGCGTGGAGATCCTGGCCCGCCCGCCCGGCAAGAAGCCCATCAGCATCTCGCAGCTGTCCGGCGGCGAGAAAGCCCTGACCGCGCTGGCGCTGCTCTTCAGCTTCTTCCGCGTGAACCCCTCGCCCTTCTGCGTGATGGACGAGGCCGACGCCCCGCTGGACGAGGCCAACGTGGAGCGCTTCGTGCGCCTGATCAAGGAGTTCGCGGGTACCACCCAGTTCATCGTGATCACGCACAACAAGCGCACCATGGAGGCCGCCGACACCCTTTACGGCGTCACCATGGAGGAGCTGGGGGTTTCCAAGCTGATCTCGGTGGACCTCAAGCGCGCGGCCAACCTGGCCGCCAACGAGCCCGCGGGGGTGGGCGTCTAACGATGCGCTACGGCGTTTTTTCGGACGTGCACGGCAACCATACGGCCCTGAAGGCCGTGCTGGACTTTTACCGGAAGAACGGCGTGGAGAGCTTCGTCTGCTGCGGCGACATAGTGGGCTACGGCCCGCAGCCGCAGGAATGCGCCGAAGAGCTGCGGGGCCTGAAGAACCTGTCGGCCGTGATGGGCAACCACGACGCGGCCGCCGTGGGCAAGATGGACGTGAAGTGGTTCAACCCCAACGCCGCCTGGGCCATAGATTTCGCCAGGAAACAGCTGACAGGCCAGGCTTTCGACTTCATAGCCCGCCTGCCCGAGCGCTGCGAAACCGCGGATTTCACCATGGTGCACGGCTCGCCGCGCAAGCCGCTGACCGAGTACCTCCTGAGCGAAAGCCAGTTCGTGGACAACACGAAGGGCTGGGAAGTGTCGCCCTGCTTTATCGGCCACAGCCACATGCCCCTCTATTTCAGGGAGGGGGAGGGCGGCGTGCCGGAGACGGATTTCCTCAAGCCCGCGGTCAGGCTGGCCGTCAGGGGCAAGGTCATGCTGAACCCCGGCTCGGTGGGGCAGCCCCGCGACGGGGACACCCGCGCGGCCTGCGGCATCTACGATTCGGAGCGGAAGACTTTCGAACTTTACAGGGTCTTTTACGACATCGGTGCGGTGCAGAAGCTGATGGCGGGGCTGAAGATGCCCGCCCTGCTGGCCGAGCGGCTCAGCTTCGGCTTCTGAGCGGTTTTAAATTATGCCAATGAACATACTGATAGTGGACGACGACAAGAATTTCATAGAGACGCTGGAGGACGGCCTCAAGCTCAAGAACGTGGACGCCGGCGTCCGGGTGGCCAAGAGCGCGCGCGAAGCGCTCGACGCCCTGGCCGTAGAGGTGCCCTCGGTCATCATCCTCGACATCCAGCTGCCCGACATGCACGGCGTGGAATTCCTGCGCGTCATCCGGGAATCGGCCAGGCTCAAGGCCGTGCCGGTGGTCTTCATCTCCGCCAAGTATACCGAGCCCGCCGACCGCTCCGAGGCCATGCTGGCCGGCGCCGGGGCCTTCTTCTCCAAGCCCATCGATATAGACGAGCTCTGGAAGGAACTGCGCTATTTGCTTGACAAGAAAAAGTAAGTCTTATACCATACAGGAACGCCCTGAAGATTTTGGAAAATAATCAAAAGCGAGGCACACAATGTCCAACGAAATACAGCTTACCGACGCCAATTTTGAGGCGGAAGTCGTAAAGAGCGCCCAGCCCGTGCTGGTGGATTTCTGGGCCCCCTGGTGCGGCCCCTGCCGCATGATAGGCCCCGTGATCGAGGAGCTGGCCAAGGAATACGCCGGCAAGGTGAAGGTCTGCAAGCTCAACACCGACGAGGCGCAGGACACGGCCGGCAAGTACCAGATCTCGGCCATCCCCACCATCCTCCTGTTCAAGGGCGGCAAGGTGGTGCAGCAGCTGGTGGGCCTGCAGCCCAAAGAAGAACTTAAGAAGCACCTGGACGAGCTCCTCTAAACCCCCGAGCCCGCCGCGGAAAACCGCGGCGGGCCTCTTTTTCCCCTGAAATCATAATGCCCCGCGTTTTCATAATAGACGCCCACGCGTTCCTGCACAGGAGCTATCACGCCCTGCCCAAGTTCTCCACCTCGAAGGGGGAGGAGGTGGGGGCGCTCTATGGCTTTACCCGCCTGCTGCTGAGGATCCTGCGCGAGCAGAAGCCGGAGTACGTGGCCGTCTGTTTCGACTCGAAAGGCGGCACTTTCCGCGACGACCTCTACTCCGAGTACAAGGCCAACCGCAAGGAGACCGAGCCCGGCCTGCTCGGCCAATTGAACACGGCCCGTGACCTGGTGAAGGCGCTGGGCCTCAAGGGCGTCTACCTGAAAGGCTTCGAGGCCGACGATATCATCGCCACGCTCGCGCGCCGGGCTGCGGCGGCCGGCCTGGAAGCCGTGATAGTCTCCGGAGACAAGGACGCGGCCCAGCTGGTGGGGGAGAGCGTGAAGATGTGGGACGGCTCCTCTGCGGACTTCTCCGGCCCCGAGGCGGTGGAGAAAAAGTACGGCCTGCCGCCCGCGCTGCTGCCCGAATATTTCGCCCTGACCGGCGACTCCTCCGACAATGTGCCGGGGGTGGCTGGCGTGGGCCCCAAGAGCGCCCTGAAGCTGGTGCAGACCTACGGCGTCATAGAGAAGGTTTTGGCGGCCGCCATGGACCCGGAACTCGTAGCCAAGGACAAAGCCCTGGCCAAGGTGGCCAAGGACATGGAGAACGCCCGCCTGTCGCGCCGCCTGGTCACCCTGGAGGGCGACGCCCCTATAGAGGAAGGCCTGGAGATGCTTAAGCCGGCCGCCCCCGGCGGCCCGGAGCTGGAAGAGATGGCCCGGCGGCTGGAATTCAAGGACCTGCTGGCGCTGATCGGCCCCGCCCCGGCGGAGCACGCGGCTGTCCCGCTGCCCCCGGTAAAGACCCCTGAGGAAATTTTCGCCGCGCCGGGAAAGGCGCCGGCCTTCGCCGCTTTCCCGGACGGCCTGGCTATCGGCTCCGCAGCCGGAGTCTGCGTGCTGCGCCCCGGTTTTTTCAGCCCCGCGCAGGGAGCCGCCGCCTCCGGGCTGCTGTCCGCCGCCGGAGCCGAAAAAACGGTTTTCGGCCTTAAGCAGGTGCTGCGCCTGCTGGACCTGCCGGCCGGTTTTGTGCCGCGTAACTATTTTGACGCCGAGGCCGCCGCCGCGCTGCTGGCCGCCGGCAGGAGCAACCCTTTGCCGCAGCTGGTCTTCGAGCGCCTGGGCCAGCCCATGCAGCTGCCCGGCTCGGACGAGGAGAAGGCCCAGGCCTGCGCCGCCCTGCCCGCCCTGGGCGCCCTGCTCAAGGCGGACCTGGAGAAGGCCGGGATGACGGCGGTTTACAACGAGCTGGAACTGCCGCTGCTGCCGGCCGTCTACGCCATGGAGCGCACCGGCGCCGCCGCCGATACGGCCCTGCTTGGCGAGCTCTCTACCCGCTTCGAGCGGAAGATGGCCGAACTGCAGGCAGAGGCCGAGCGCCTGACGGGAACGCCGGTGAACCTCAATTCCCCCAAGCAGGTGGCCTTCCTGCTCTACGAGAAGCTCAACCTCGGCCTGGGCGAGGCGCAGAAGAAGCAGTTCAAGAACAAGGACGGCTATTCCACCGGGGAAGAGGCGCTGGCCTACCTCCGGGGCGCCCATCCCGTGGTGCCGCTCATAATGGAGTTCCGCGAGGTCTCCAAGCTCAAGTCGTCTTTCGTGGATAATTTGCTGGCGGCGGCCGGCCCCGACGGGCGCCTGCACACGACCTTCGACCAGCTGGGCACGGCCACCGGCCGCTTTTCAAGTTCCAAGCCCAACCTGCAGAACATCCCCATCCGCACCGAGGCCGGCCTGCTGGTGCGCAAGTGTTTCGTGGCGCGGGAAGGTTTCTCGCTGCTGAGCGCGGACTATTCGCAGATAGACCTGCGGGTGCTGGCCCACCTTTCCGGCGACCGCAACCTGACGGAGGCGTTCAGGAGCGGCGAGGATATACACCTCAGGACCGCCGCGGAAGTGTTCCACTGCGCGCCGCAACTGGTCACCCCGGAGATGCGGCGCGCCGCCAAGGCCATCAATTTCGGCATCGTCTACGGCAAGACGGCGCAGGGGCTGTCCCAGGACCTGGGCATAAGCCGCGCCGAAGCCTCCTCCTACATCAAGCATTATTTCGAGGTCTGCCCGGGCGTAAAGGACTGGAGCGAGCGCACCGTGGCGGAGGCCAAGAAGACCGGTTACGTGGCCACCTTCACCGGCCGCCGCCGGCCGCTGCCGGAGCTGGCGGCTTCCAACCCGCACCTGCGCGGTTTCGCCGAGCGGGCGGCCATAAACACCCCGGTGCAGGGCGGCTCGGCCGAGATCATCAAGAAGGCCATGATAGGCCTGTTCAGGGCTTTCCTCGGTTCCGGCGACGTCTATATGCTGCTGCAGGTGCACGACGAACTGGTCTTCGAGGTGCGGAACGGCAAGCTCAAGGAAGCGGCGGCGGTCATCAAGAAGGAAATGGAAACCGCCTACGAACTCTCCGTCCCGCTGCTGGCAGAATTAAAACAAGGCCCCAATTGGCGGGACATGCGCAAGTATGAGTGGTAAGCCGTGACGAAGGGACAGGAACGCAAAACCAGGGTCTCGCACACCGTGCTCGCCCTTCCGCGTCTCGGCCTCGGCGCTTACGCAAGCCTCGGCCTCCGACACGGTTTTGCTAACCCTGTCCCTTCGCCCCGGCAAGAGGGTGTAAGTGAAATTTAAGGAATGGGGATCTGATGAGATTTAGTATGGCGCCTTTCAGGGAGCTGCCGCCGGTGACGCGGGGGCTGGTGGCTGCCTGCTTCGCTGGCTGGGTAGCCAGGCTGCTTTTCCCGAAGGTCACGCTGTATTTCGGGCTGGTGCCGGTCCTCTTTACCGGCGGCTGGCTGTGGCAGGCCGTCACCTATATCTTCCTGCACGCCGATATCTGGCATTTCCTCTTTAACTCCTTCATGCTGTGGATGCTGGGGCGCTTCCTGGAGCCGCAGATGGGCTCGCGCAAATTCCTGCTGTATTTCCTGGCCTGCGGCGCGGCGGCGGCCCTGCTCACCGTGGCCTGGACGCCCGGTTCGGCACGGCCGGTGATAGGGGCTTCGGGCGGGGTCTACGGGCTGCTGGCGGCTTTCGCTTTCCTCTACCCCGACGCGCAGGTGTACTTTTATTTCCTTTTTCCCATGAGCGCCAGGATGATGGCCTTCCTGCTGGGCGGGCTGGAGTTCGTGATGACGCTGGCCAACCCCGGCTCCCGGATCTCCAGCATTACCCACCTGGGCGGGCTGGCCGCCGGGCTGCTGTGGCTCTGGGCCGAGCGCCGCTGGCGGGAGAGGCCGGTTTATGAGGCCCCCGGCCCCGGGGAATCGGAGCGGGAGGAAATAGACCGCCTGCTGGAGAAGGTTTCCCGGCTGGGGCAGGGCGGGCTGAGCCGCGCCGAACTGGAGCGCCTAGACGATTACGCTAAACGGAAAGGGGGCAGGGCGTGAACTTCAGGATACCGCGCGGCAAGACGGTGATAGGCCTGACCGGGCCCATAGCCTCGGGCAAAAGCCTGGCGCTGGAGCTCTTTATTAAGGAGGGCGCCCTGGGCGTTTCCGCGGACGCCGTCGCCGCTTCCCTGTTGACAGACCCCGCGTGTTATAATAGAATTTCAAGGAAGTTCAGCCCTGTTAAAATCCTCACAAACGGAAAATTGGATAAAAAGAAGCTGGCGGCCGAGGTCTTCGGTTCACCGGCGAAGCGAAAATGGCTTGAAGCCCTGCTTCATCCGCAGATCCTGAGAAGAATTAACTCCCTAATAACCAGCTCCCCTGAAAAAATAGCGGTTGTCGAGGCTCCCCTGCTCTTCGAAGCGGGACTCGCGGAGTGTTTTACGTTTACGGTCTGCCTGGCTGCGCCCCCAGGGACGCTGGAGGCCAGGGCCCTCAGGCGGGGCTGGACCAGGGCGCAGTACCTGGAGCGGGCGCGGGCCCAACTGCCCGCCGGGGAGAAATACGCCAGGGCGGACATAGTGCTGGATAACTCCGGCGCCCCCCGCGAACTGGCCGCGAAAATAGGCTTTATCTGCCGCTTCCTGAAGGAGACGGCACAAGGAAAAAAGAAAAAATGAACGGACAACAGCAGGACGAGAGAAAATTTCACAAAAGCCAGGGCGGGTCGCCCAACGGCGGCAACCGCGGCAACGGCAACGGCGGAGATCCCAGGCGGGACGAGAGGGGAAACCAGAAAATGAACGATAACAG
>Ga0075012_10002753_pt1 | contig 17096 bp, 13 predicted proteins | sample All_14_2_FD_71474 | JGI IMG/M metagenome (GOLD analysis project Ga0075012, IMG submission 71474) | Freshwater microbial communities in response to fracking from Pennsylvania, USA - Allegheny Zone_MetaG_DW_15 | ecosystem: Environmental > Aquatic > Deep subsurface > Groundwater > Drilled... | reverse complement strand
ATACGGACTGGGCCTGGCCTCAGCGCCTGTTGCTCTGTTGGTCATTGCGCATTGACCGTCAACTGATGTCTGACTAATATATTAGTTCGCAAAACAGGAGACGCCCATGATGACCGAGCGCCAACGCCAGTTTCGAGCGCAGTACAAGTCGAAGATCAGTCCCCTCTACAACGGGTTGCTGCACATCACCGTGATGTACGGCGTGGGCCTTGCGGCGATCGGGTACTGCATCACCCAACTGCAGGGCCCGACCTGGGAGTGGCTGGTGGTCATTCCGGTGTTCCTGGCCGGCAATGTGATCGAGTGGGCGATGCACACCTACGTGATGCACCGGCGCATTGATGTGTTCGCGCTGCGTGCCATCTACGAGCGCCATACGCGGGAGCACCACCAGTACTTCACCGACAACGACATCACCATCGACACCACCCGCGAGTTCCGCATCGTGTTCTTTCCCTGGCGCGTGTTGATGGTGTTGGGCGTGGCTGGCACATCGCTGGGTTGGCTGGCAGCGCAGTGCTTCAATGCCAACACCGGCTACATCGTCTTCATGACGATGGTGGCGCAGTACCTGAACTACGAGACCTTTCACTACTGCTGCCACGTGCACGACAACGCGATTGTGCGCCACATGCCCTTCATCAACACGATCCGGCGCCATCACACCGCGCACCACAACCAGGGGATCATGATGAAGTACAACATGAACCTCACCTACCCCATCACCGACTGGCTGATGGGCACCAGCGATCTGCGCCGGGGCCTGCTGGGGCACCTGTTGAACGGCACCAGCCAGCAGTACGTCAAGGAAGAGCTCAAGCCCGTCATCGAGCGGTTCAGACGCGGTGACGTGCAGGACCAGCGCGTCACGCTGGACGGCCCGCTGCTGACCGATGCCGAACGCCAAGCCGTGGGTGTATGACGGGCACACGCCGCCTTGCCCGCGGAGATGGGCCCCGTGAATGACCGCGCACGCTGATCCGATGGATGTGCTGGTCGAAGGCCTGGGCCCCTGCACCGTGGTGGCCGTGCATGGCATCCAGGGCACCCGCGGTTCTTGGCGGCCCGTGGTGCAGCGCCTGGCGGAGGTGCGCTGGGTGCTGCCCAACCTGCGTGGCCGTGGCACCGCCTGGCGCGGTGCAGGCCCGTTGGACTACACGCTGGATCGCTTCGCCGCAGAGCTGGCCGAGGTGGTGCGTCTTCATGTGCCCGAGGGCCCGTATGTGCTTGCGGGCTGGAGCCTGGGAGCCTCGATCAGTGTGGAAGCACTGGCGTCGGGGAGGCTGCGGCGGCCCGAGGGCTTGCTGTTGGTGTCCGGATCACCGGTGCTCCAACAGACGCGCTGGTTTGAAGGCGATCACGCCGCCTTGGCCCGCTCGGTGATAGCACGGCGCCAAAGATGGGGGCTGCAAGATCATGCGGACGACGTGGCGGTGCAGCACACCTGGCAGGCCGTTCGCCACAGCGACCAACGCGCGGTGCTGGCTCGTCTGGCAGTGCCCGCCGTGGTGATGCATGGGCGCGATGACGACGACTGCCCACCTGCGCACGCGGCATGGCTGTCGCAAGGCTTGGGTGCCGCGTGCCACCTGCTGAACGGCGTGGGCCACGGCGTGTTGAGCCAGGCCCCTGATGCCGTGGCGGCCCAGTTGGCGGCGCTGTGCCGCGTGCCGGCGCCACCCGTGTCCTGACTGCTTTGGATGAAACGATGACGTCACCGTCGCTGCACGATCCCGTGTTTTTCTACCCGCCGCCGCGGGTGCTGGCAGGCCCCGGCGTGCGTGCCGATCTGCCGGCGCTGCTGCATCGGCTGGGCATGCGGCACGGCGTGCTGGTGACCGACCACTTTTTTGAGCAACACACGCCCTGGGTACAGCAGTACGTGGCAGCCTGCCGTGACCTGGGCATCGACACGCTGGTGTATGCCGGTGGGCAGCCCGATCCCAGCATTGCGTTGTGTGAGCAGGCCTGCACTGAGCTGAGGGCGCAACTGCACGGTCGGGTTCTCGATCACGTCGTCGCCCTGGGCGGCGGCAGCAACATCGACCTGGCCAAGGTGCTGGCCTTGACCTTGCCGGAGGGCCGGCCGGTGCGGTCGTTCGTCGGCGACATCGGTGAGGCTCGGCCCTTGCCTTTGATCGCGATGCCCACCACGGCCGGCACGGGGTCCGAGGCCACGCCGGGGGCGATCCTGGTCGACCCTGAGCACGCCACCAAGGTGGCGGTGATGGACAACCGCTTGCGCCCCGTGGTGGCCGTCATCGACCCGGAACTGAGCTACTCGTGCCCGCCGCGCGTCACCGCCGATGCTGGCATTGACGCCTTCACCCATGCGGTGGAGTCTTACCTCACCCTGGATGCACGCTTGTTCGAGCGCGCTGGGCACCCCGACCCAGGCTACAGCGGCCGCTCACCGTTGACGATGCTGTTTGCGCGGGAGTCGATGCGGCTGTGCATCGATTGGATGGTCCCTGCCTACCGCGACGGGCACAACATCGAGGCGCGCATCGGCATGGCCTATGCCAGTCTGTATGCCGGCCTGTCCTATGGCACCGCGGGGCTGAACGCCGTGCATGGCCTTGCCTATGCGGTGGCCGGCCTGACGCATGGCTCGCACGGCAGCACCAACGCCGTGATGCTGCCCTATGTGTTGGACGCGCTGCGCGAGGTTCGCCGCACCGAGTTGCTGGAGATCGCTGCGCTGCTGGGCCTGCAGCTGCGCGATGCCGATGATGCCGTGCGCAGCGTGCCGGTGCGTGTGCGCGAGCTGGTGGCAGCGCTGGATCTACCCACCGATCTGCGCGCCTGCGGCATTGCCGAAGACCAGTTGGAGCGCTTGGTGGCCGATGCCCTGGCCGTCACGCGGCTGGCCAAGGCCTTCCCGGTGGCCGATGTGGCGTCAAGCTATCGGGCGATCGTGCATAACGCGTTTGCGGGTCGCTTGAGCGGGGCATGAGTGGCAAGCGACGGTGCTGCTTCGCCGCTGAAGGCCGCCGTCAACAAGCCGCTCAGGTGGCCTCGGCTGGTGTTCCTGCCAATGCGGCGCTGCTGTGCCGCTCGCGCATCACGGCCGACCAGTCGATGATCTCCAGCCGGCCATCGGCATGCTCCACCAGCGCGGTGAGGCTTTCCACCCAGTCGCCATCGTTGGCGTAGATCAGGCCGTCGATGTTGCGCAGCTCGGCATGGTGGATGTGGCCACACACCACGCCGTCGTAGCCGCGCTTGCGGGCTTCGCGGGCCACCGCCTGCTCAAAGTCACCGATGAAGCTGACGGCGCGCTTGACCTTGAGCTTCAGGTAGCGCGAGAGCGACCAGTACGGCAGCCCCATGCGCGCCCGCGCCGAGTTGAGGTGCTGGTTGAGCTTGAGCGCCATCGTGTAAGCGGTGTCACCCACATGCGCCAGCCACTTGGCGTGTTGCACCACACCGTCGAACAGGTCACCGTGCATCACCCACAGGCGCTTGCCGTCGGCGGTGACGTGCACGCATTCCTCAGCCACCTCCACGCCGCCGAAGCTGTGGCCGATGTAGCGGCGCGCGAATTCGTCGTGGTTGCCCGGCACGAAGATCACCTGCGTGCCCTTGCGCACCTTGCGCAGCAGCTTCTGCACCACATCGTTGTGGGCCTGCGGCCAGTGCCAGCGGCGCCTGAGCTGCCAGCCGTCGATCACGTCGCCCACCAGGTAGAGGCGTTCGCATTCCAGCAGGCGCAGGAAGTCGAGCAGGGCATCGGCCTGACAGCCGGGTGTGCCCAGGTGCACGTCTGAGATGAAGGCGCTGCGCACCTTCACGGGCCGCTCGGGCGTCTCGGCGTCGGGTGGGTCCTGGAGGCTGGGCGGCTCGGGCGCTGCCATCACCGGCAAGGCGGCGGGCAGCAGGCTGCGCAGGGCGAGGGAGGGAAGCAGGGCGGCTCGCATGGCGCCATGGTTCAACCGCGGCATGACGCGCGGTTGAAGCGTCGATGATGTTTTGATGAATCGCGGCAGCTGGGCGGTGCGCTGCGGCATCGCTTGGGCAGTTCTGTGCTCCGCAAGCCGCCATCGCGGGACTGTCACCGCTGCTTCACGGCGCCTTCACGGAGCGTTCGTAGCGTGGAGGCTCTTTCACTTTCAGCTGTCGCGAGGAGACCCCGTGAAATCTCACATCGTCCTGAATCTGCTGGCGGGCCTGGCCACGCTGGCCGGCCTGGCCAGCACACCGGCCATGGCGCACGACGGCCAGGCCACCGGCCATGGCACTGTCAACGTGCAAGTTGGCCCACGGCCGTTCTACCTGGTCGACCAGCTGCCCGAGGGCCGCCTGAAGCGCAAGCTGGAGGCCTGCTCGGAGAAGCCGCTGCGCCCCAGCACCTTCTCCATCGGCCATCGCGGCGCGGCCATGCAGTTCCCCGAGCACACCAAGGAGTCGTACGAAGCCGCCGCGCGCATGGGCGCGGGCATTGTCGAATGCGATGTCACCTTCACGAAGGACCGCGAGCTGGTGTGCCGCCATTCGCAGTGCGACCTGCACACCACCACCAACATCCTGGCGATTCCCGAACTGGCCGCCAAGTGCACCCAGCCCTTCACGCCGTATGACCCGGTGACCGGCAAGGCCGCCAGCGCACAGTGCTGCACCAGCGACATCACCGTGGCCGAGTTCAAGCAGCTGCAAGGCAAGATGGATGGTGCCAACACGAAGGCCACCACGGTGGCCGAATACCTGAAGGGCACGCCTGCCTTCCGCACCGATGCCTACGCTGCCACCGGCACGCTGCTCACGCACAAGGAAAGCATCCAGCTCTTCAAGCGTCTGGGGGTGCAGATGACGCCCGAGCTGAAGGAGGCCAGCGTGTCGATGCCCTACCAGGGTAACTACACGCAGCAGGCCTATGCCCAGCAGATGATCGACGAGTACAAGGCCGCTGGCGTGCCCGCGCACCGCGTGTGGCCGCAGAGTTTCAACATCAACGACGTCTACTACTGGATCGAGAAGGAGCCCAAGTTTGGCAAGCAGGCCGTGGCCCTGGCTGATCTGAACCTGGCTTCCGAACTGCCCGGCGCCATCGCCAAGTTGCCTGCCATGAAGGCCAAGGGCGTGCAGATCATCGCCCCGCCGATCTGGACGCTGGTGACGCTCGACGCCAACGGCAAGATCGTGCCGTCGGACTATGCCAAGGCGGCACGCCGCGAAGGGCTGGACATCATCAGCTGGTCGCTTGAACGCTCGGGCACGCTGGCCGATGGCGGCGGCTACTACTTCCAGAGCGTGACCGATGCGATCAACGGCCCTGGCGGTTACCTGCAGGTGCTTGATGTGCTGGCGCGCGAGGTGGGCATCCTTGGCATGTTCTCCGACTGGCCGGGCACCACCACCTACTACGCCAACTGCATGGGCCTGGGCGTCGACCGCCATTGAGCCACCGTCGCGGCTGCGGGCCGGGGTGTCGTCTGGCTGGGGTCATGCCCCGGGTGGACGCGGCTCCTGCTCCGCACCGCGACTGAGCCATGCGCTGAACCAGAACCGGCTACCCAGGCCTGGCGCGCTGGCCAAGCCTACGTCGCCGCCCATCATTCGGGCCAGATGGCGGGTGAGGGCCAGGCCCAGGCCGGTGCCACCATGGCGCCGGGTGGTGGAGTTGTCGCCCTGCTCGAACGCATTGAAGAGCGCGGCCTGGCGGTCTGCGGCGATGCCTTCGCCGGTGTCTTCCACTTCGAAGCGCACCAGCACGCGGGCGGGTTCTTCGCGCACCACTGCAGCGTGCAGCCGCACGCTGCCCTGGGCGGTGAACTTCACCGCGTTAGACAGCAGGTTAAGCAGCGCCTGTGACAGCCGCGTCGGGTCGCCCCGCAGCGGCCGGGGCAGCGTGCCGCAGTCAAGCAGTAGCGCCAGGCCCTTCTCGCGCGCAGATACGGCCACCATCTCCACGGCCCGCGACATCAGCGCAGCGAGGTCGACATCGGTGTCTTCGAGCTCCATCTTGCCCGCCTCGATCTTCGACAGGTCGAGGATGTCGCTGATGACTTGCAACAGGTGCTTGGCCGCACTGTCCACCTTGGACAGTCGGTCCTGCAGCTTGGGCTCGCTGGCATCGCGCCGCATCAGGTAGGTCAACCCGATCACGGCGTTCAGTGGTGTGCGGATCTCATGGCTCATGTTGGCCAGGAATTCGCTTTTGGCGCGGTTGGCGGCATTGGCGCGCTGCTTCTCCTCATCCAGCGCCTGCAGTGAGCGCGCCTGCTGCAGGTTGGCCCGGTGTTGGGAGCGCAGCAGCAGCGCGGTGCTGCCACACAGTGCCAGCCAGGCCGCCACGGTGAGCATCACTTCGCGGTACCAAGGGGCCAGCACGTCCGACTGCGCGAAGCCCACCAGGATGTAGACCGGGAAGTGCTGAATCTTGCGATAGAAGCTCATGCGGCGCAGGCCATCGATCGAGCTCAGGCTTTCGTACTGCGCCGACTCCATTTGGGCGGCCATCGCGCGCAGGGTTTCGGGGGCGCGCAGTTGTGCGGGGCGCTCGTCGTCTGCCGGAGGCAGTGCGGGGCGGCGCATCAGCACTTCGCGTTGGGTGTTGAACAGAGTGACGGCGCCGTGCAGGCCCAGATCCAGGGCGTCGAGCGTTGCGGCGAAATCTTCGATGTCGAGGTTCAGGTAAACCACCCCGGCGACCTGGTCCTGGCCGTCGCGCAGGCTCCTGGCCAGCGGCAACACCCAGCGGTGGCTGATGCGTGATTTCAAGGGCAGGCCGATCACCAGGCCGGGGCTGCCCAGGGCTTCGCGAAAGAAGCGTCGGCTGGCCACGCTGATGCCCTGCCGCGCGTCGGCGCCGGCCCCCTGGCGCACCAGGCCAGCGCGGTCGGCGGCGCGCAGCGCCGGCTGGTCGGGCAACTGGCGCGACAGGCTCACCAGATGCGCCGTGAACGCCCTGTCGCGTGAGTCGGTGTCATGGGGCAGTCTGGCGTAGCGCTCCACGGCGGACTGCAGCACCAGGTCAGCCGCCTGGAAGCGCGCATAGAGATTGCGCTCCAGGCTCAGTGTCAGGTTGTGCAGGTTGGTGGCTGCATGGGTGCGGTAGCGGTCACGGCTGACCTGGAGTGCATAGGTCAGCAAGACGGCGACGATGAGCAGCACCAGCATCGCGCCGATGAGCTGGCGCAGAAAGGTGCGGCGCTGCTGCAGCGGGGCGAGGGCGTTCGAACCGGCATCCGATGGGGCCGGTGTGCACGGAACAACAGCATCGCCAGGTTCGGCCGGAAGGGGAGTCAGCACCGGGCCATTCACCCACGATTTATCCCGCAGCGTCAAGTGCGTAAAACACGGGGCGTCACTGCCGCAATGGCGTGCGTACGATGGGCATGGTGAGGGGCGCTCAGGCCTGGTCGCGTGCGGCGCGCAGCGCCTCTTGCCAGCGATGCTGCGGCAGGTGGGTTCTGAGGCGCTCGATCACCAGGCTCTGCACTTCGGCGGTGATCGTGTGGCCTAGGAAGGGCAGCACATCGGCGGTCAGATCGACACCCTGCGCTACCAGCTGCTTGGCGGCCATCACCGTCTGGCCGTAGTGGATCACTGGGTCATCCTTGCCGTGCACGAAGTGCAGCGTGGTTTGCTCGCAGGGCTGATGCGGCACGCCGGCATAGCGGCCCGACAGCGCCACGATGCGCCCGGCCAGCAACTGCGGCAGGGCGGTGGATTCCAGCGCCATGATGGCGCCTTGCGAGAAGCCCACCAGCGCCGTGCCTTGGGCGTCTACCCCGCTTTCGCGTTGCCAATGCTCGACGGTCTGCACAAACAGCGGCAGCGCCTCGGCCACGCGGGCGGCGCGGTTGTCTTCTGTCACGCCTTGCACCGAGAACCACTGAAAGCCCTGGCCCAGGTCAGACGGGAAGGGCGCCTGCACGCTCACCACAAACGCCTGCGGCCATTCAGCGGCCATGTGCTGGGCCAGCGGCAGCATGCTCTGGGCCGTGGCCCCCACGCCGTGAAACAGCAAGATGAGCTGGGGTGAGGGGCTCTGCGGGCGTTGGACGATGAGGGCTTCGGACATGGGACACACAATGACAAGAGGGCGTCATTGTGCGCATGCCCGAAGCGGTGGCGGGTTGAAAAGCCTTCAGCTCAGCCAGCGTTGCGCCTGAATCGACGCACCGCAGGCCTCAGCTCCAGCGCGGCTGCAGCGTCTTGCTGAACACGCTGGCGCCTGCGATGTCGCGCAGGTCCACCGTCAGCTCGGCGCTGCCAGCGTCGATGTTGACTTCGCCAAAGAACTGCAGCCCGGCGTAGGGCGACAGGTTCACCTGGCCGGCGGGTGGTGCCTTGTAGAAGACCACCTGCGGGCCGAAGGTGCCGTCCAGCGTGTTGGGGCCGAAGCTGCCGGCGTTGAGCGGGCCGGAGACAAACTCCCAGAAGCCGTCAAACTCCTGAAAGGCGGCCTTGGCGGGCTCGTAGTAATGGGCGGCGCAGTAGTGCACATCAGCGGTGAGCCACACGGTGTTGCGCACGCGCTTGTGTTTGATGAACTTGAAGAGTTCAGCGAACTCCAGCTCGCGGCCTAGCGGCTGGCCTGGGTTGCCGTTGGCCACGGCCTCCCAGCGCGCCACGCCATCGGCGGTGGTGCCATCGCCCACGTTCAGGCCGATGGGCATGTCGCAGGCAATCACCTTCCACACCGCCTTCGATTCGGCCAGGCTGCGCTTGAGCCAGTCGAGCTGTTCGCGGCCCAGGATGGGCGTGTCGGCACCAGGGTCGGCCTGCAGGTTGTTGGTGTTGGGGCCGCGGTAGCTGCGCAGGTCGATCACAAAAACCTCCAGCAGCGGGCCGTAGCAGAACTTGCGGTACACGCGCTGTGATTCGCGCGCATCGAAGGGGCGCATCGGCGCGTAGTCGAGGAAGGCGCGGGTGCCGGGGCGATGAGCAGCGGCACGTTCTTCTCGGTGTAGCGGGCGTCGGCCGAGAGGTCTTTGCTGTCAGACCAGTTGTTCACCACCTCGTGGTCGTCCCACTGCCAGATCTGCGGTACTTCGGCGTTGAAGCGGCGCACGTTCTCATCGAGCAGGTTGTAGCGGTAGCGGCCGCGGTATTCGTCCAGCGTCTCGGCCACCTTCATCACCTCGGGGGTGACGACGTTGGTCCAGAGTTGGCCGTTTTCGGCGGTGACCGATTCCTTGATCGGGCCGTCGGCATAGATGGTGTCGCCGCTGTGGATGAAGAAGTGCGGCTCGCGCTGGCGCATCGCCTCATAGATCTTCATGCCGCCGAAGGCGGTGTTGATGCCCCAGCCCTGGCCGGCCGTGTCGCCGCTCCACTGGAAGCGGATGTTCTGGCCCTTGCGATGGTTGCCGTGGTGGCCCTCACCCTCGCAGGCCAGCGTGCGCACGCTGCCCACCACCGGCGCGCTGAGGGCGCGGCTGTTGTCCAGGCCCTGGAAGCTCACGCGCACATGCACCTCGCGGCCCTGCGGCAGGCCGGCCAGGTCGACGCGGGCGGTGTAGTCGGTGGTGTCCAGCGCATGCGGGCCGATGATGCGACGGGCCTTGCGGAACTGCTCGTCCAGGCTCCACTCCACGACCATGCGGGCCGGGCGGTCGGCGCGGCTCCACACCAGCACCGAGCCGGCCTGCGGGTCGCCGAACTGCAGGCCTTGCAAGGCCTGAGGGCGTTCGCTGTCTGCGGTGATGAGGGCGGCCGAGCTTTGCGAGAAGCTGTAGCGCGGCAGCGCCAGCGCACCCGCGGTGGCGGCGGTGGTATGCAAGAAGAGGCGGCGGCTGCGGTCTTGGCTGTCCATGCTGAACTCCAGAGGTGAAAGAACCGCCCGCTACCGTAGGGGCCGCGCATGAAGGCGGCGTGACGCATCAGTGTCAGCCGCTGGCAGGTCTTGGGGCATGCGTCTCCAAAGCAAGTCGCAGACGGCGAAGGCAGTGGCCGATCACACCCGTGCCGGGGCCTGCTGAAACTCTCGGCCCGTCGGCCCGTCGGCCCGTCGGCCATTCGGCAGGGCGACCCGCCTGTTGAGCGCGAACCACCCGGTGGCAGGCATGAATCTTTGGCGAGACGAAGTCGCTTGATCTCAAGGGAGGCGCCCAATCGCCGAAATGGCGAAGGATGGGCTGCTGCTGTTGGCGGTCAACTTGGCCAGAGAGAACCTGATGGGCATTCGACATTTCGCGGCGTTGGCGGCAGGCGCATTCAGTTTGTGCGCCTGTTCGCAATTGCCCCTCAGTGAACCCACCGGTGTGCCGATGAAGCACACCGTCTTTGGCGTCACCGGTACTGGCGAACTCATCAAGTTCAATGCGGGAACGCCCCGCCAGATCGACGCCCGTGTGCCAATCAGCGGCCTGCAGCCAGACGAGCGGTTGGTGGGCATTGATTTTCGTGTGGCGCGCGGTGTGCTGTTCGGGCTGACGTCCAGCGGCCGCCTGGTGACGATCAACACCACGTCGGGCGAAGCTCGCCAGGTGGGCACTGCCACGCCGCTGGCGCTGAATGAGCAACCGATCGGGTTTGACTTCAACCCGGCGGCTGATCGCATCCGGGTGGTCGCTGCCGATGGGCGGAACATGCGCCTGCATCCCGAGACGGGTGCCTTGGCTGCCACTGATCCGGCGTTGTCCTATGCCGGATCGCAAGCCGCGGCGCGGCAGGTCATCGCTGCCGCCTACACGTACAACAAGGACAACGGCAAACTCACCACGAACTACGCCATTGACGCGGGACGCGGCTGGCTGATGACGCAAGGCAGCATCGAGGGGCGCGAACCGGTGGTCAGCCCCAACACCGGCCGGCTGTTTGACGTCGGGGCGCTGGGCACGGGGCCCGTGGAAGACGCCGCCTTCGACATCGCCGACATTGACAACACGGCTCTGGCGGCGCTGCGGGTGGCTGGACGCACGCGGCTCTACACGATCGATCTGAGCAGCGGCAAGGCCCAGTTGCTGGGCTCGGTGGCCGACGGGCGACCGCTGCTGGGTCTGGCCATCGAGCCCTGAACCATGGCACTGTTCTGGCGCTCAGTCGCACGGTGGTCTGGCGGCGTGGCAGGCACGCTGTTGGCGGTGTCGACCTGGGCGGCGCCCTTGGACGTGGTGGTCACCGGCGCCAATGGGCGCCCGCTGGGCGACGCGGTGGTGTGGGTTGAATCCGATGCGGCGCGCGCCGCCGCCAAACCCCTTGCAGGGGTCGAGGTCACGCAGCGCGACAAGGCCTTCATTCCGGCGGTGACGCTGGTCACCGTGGGCACGTCGGTCACCTTCCCGAACCTCGATGTGGTGCGACACCACGTGTATTCGTACAGCCCCGCCAAGCGCTTTGAGATCAAGCTTTACGTGGGGACGCCGTCTGCCCCGGTGGTGTTCGACAAGCCCGGGATCGCCGTGCTGGGCTGCAACATCCACGACCAGATGGCCGCCTGGGTGGTGATCATCGATTCCGCCTGGTCTGCGCGCACCCAGGCCGACGGACGCGCGGTGCTGCCGGACGTGCCCGCGGGGCGTCATGTGCTGCGTGCCTGGCATCCCGATCTGCCCGTGGGCGCACCTGCTGCGGCGCTGCCTCTGGACATGCGTGCTGGCACGCAACGCCTGACCCTGCGCCTGGGGAGCTGACACGGTGTCGCGTTGGAACCTGGTCAGATGGGTTGGGCGAAGCGGGGGCCTGCCACTGTGGACGCTGTTCGTGTGCGTGGCCACCGTGCTGGTGATGGGGATGCAGTGGGCGGTGGTGGCGCGCATGGTGCCGCAGGCCGAAGAGAGCGTGCGCGATGGCATCGATGAGGCCCTGTTGACGGCACACGATGTGTGGACCCGCCGTGCCTCGGAGCATGCTGAGAATCAGGCCAGCCGTGTTGCGACGATCGTGAAGGATCAAGGCTTCATCGAGACGATCAACCCTTCGGTCGATGTGCCTGGCGGGGTGTTCGGGCCCGAGTACCGCCCCACGTTGCTGAGTGCACTGGCCAACCTCAACAGCCGGGCGGCCTATGACGCCGCTTTTGTGCTGGACCACGAGGGACGCGCTTTGCTGCAGGAGCCCGCCTCACTGGTGGTCCCGCCCGAGGTGCTGACCCGCATGATGGCGGGGCTGCGCGCGCGCGGCGCAGCACCGCGCCGAGGGAAGTCTGTGCCTGCCGGGCATGGGCTGGCCGTGCTGGGCGAGAGGGGCTACCGGATGGTCCTCCTGGACCTGGGGACGCTGGACGCGCAACGATGGTTGTTGGTGGGGTTCCGGCTGCAGCCCGAGTTGGAGGCGTTGCACACGGACACGCGTGTGGAGGCGTCGTTGCAGGCTCAGGGTCGCCTGGTGGAATCAACCCTCACCGCTGCGCCAGAGCGTGCAGCGCTGGCTTCGGCGAAGGCACAGGCGACGCAGTTCGTCGGGGCAGACCACCTGTGGCGAATCCGCACCGACGGCTTGCAGACGGTGGACGGCAGCGCCCTTTCGTTGCGGCTGGCCCGGCCGCTCGATGCGGCCATGGCCGCGGGGGCCGCGATGCGCCGAGATCTTTGGACCGCCAGCGCCGGGGCCATGGTGGGCTTTGCGTTGCTGCTGTGGGCGGTGTCACGGCACTATGTGACCGCCAGTCTGGCGCAGCTGGTGGGCGCGGCCAGACGGGTGGGCGCGCGTGACTACGACGCATCGATCACGCCGACAGGCCCGGTGCGCGAGGTGCGCCAGCTGGCTGTGGCCTTGGATCAGATGCGACAGGATTTGCGGGCCGAGGAGTACTTCGACCGACGGCTGACGCAACTCCCCAATCGCACCTACTTCCGCGTGGAGCTCGAGAAGATGTGCGCCGAGGGCACCCCGGTGGCGGTGCTGGTGGTGGGCCTGAATCGGTTCAAGGAAGTGAACCGTCGCATTGGCTACGGTGCCGGTGATGGCCTGCTGCGTGAAATGGCCGAGCGGTTGAAGCGGGTGGTCAGAAGCGGTGATTTTGTCGCCCGTCTGGGGGGTGACCTTTTTGCGGTGATGCTGCCCGGGCTCGACCTGTCCGAGGCCCTGTCGATGGCACGGCGCGTGGGGCATGCGCTGGAGCAGCCCGTCGACCTGATGGGCCACCGTGTGGATCGCCATGCCGCCATCGGTGTGGCCAGTGCACCCATCCATGCCGAGCAGGCCGAGCAGTTGTTGGCCCGCGCAGAAATCGCGCTCTACGCCGCCAAAGACCGGCGCGAGGCGGTGCTTGCCTATGAGGCCGGCCTGGAGCGCCAGAACGAGGCCCATCTTGCGCTCCTGTCCGAACTGCGCCTGGCCAAGGAGAACAACGAGCTGCTCCTGCATCTGCAGCCCAAGGTCAATCTGCACACTGGGGCCATCGCGGGTGCGGAGGCGTTGTTGCGCTGGCAGCACCCTCAAAGGGGCATGGTGCCGCCGGGTGCCTTCATCCCGTCGGCTGAAGATTCGCCGTTGATCAAGGAGCTGACGCTGTGGGTGTTCGAATCCGTGGTGAAGCAGCAGTCAACACTTTTGGCTCGCGGCATTCCCTGCATCTCCATCAATCTGTCGGCCCGGGATCTGATGGACCCGGCGTTGCCGGACAAGCTTGATGCGCTCTTGCGGCAACACGGTGCGTGTGCCGAGGCCATTTGTCTGGAGACCACGGAGAGCGCCGTGATGGCCGACATCGCGCGTGCGCGGCAAACACTGACGCAGCTTCGCCAGCAAGGGTTCAAGCTGTCGATCGACGACTTTGGCGAGGGGCAGACCTCGATGCGCTACCTCAAAGAGCTGCCGGTCCACGAATTGAAGATCGACATGGTCTTTGTGAAGGCCATGCTCACAGACCTTCGCACCGAAAGCATCGTGCAAGCGCTGGTGGACGTGGGACACGCCTACGGGTTGTCGGTGGTGGCTGAGGGCGTTGAAAACGCCCAGGCTGCGCAACGTCTGGCGCAACTGGGGTGCGACGAGGGCCAGGGCTGGCACTTTGCCAAGCCCATGCCTGTGGCCGAGCTGCTGGTGTGGTCACAGGTTCATGTGGCGGAGCCGGCCGCGGTGGCCATGGCGTAAGGCAACGCTGAACCGGCGCAGAGGTGACCGAGGCGGGAGGTCACGCCAGAGTGCGTGCCGCCTGCCTGGCCTGCCCAAGGGGGTTGCGGCAGGGGCGTGCGGCGTTCAGGATAGGCCGCTGGTGTTCGCCGAGCGGGCCCGTCGCCTGATCGCCTTGATCCCCTCAAACCACACCAGGCTCGACAGCCCCCAGCCAAACGCCGCGGCCAGTAGCGCAGGCGGCAGCGCTGAAAAGCGCAGCAGCGCGGCGGCCGCCGGCCATTGGGTGACCAGCACCAGCAGCGCCACGGCCGCACCGGCGACGGTCCACAGCGTGGCATTGGGCGTGCGCAGGGCCTGCCATATCGGTGCGGTGTGCGAGCGGTTGGCAAAGATCAGCGCCAGGTTCGAGGCCACCAGGGCGACGAAGGCCATGGCCCGGGCGGTGGGTTCGTCATGCGCCTGCTGGGCCCAGCCGTAGCCCAGCATCAGCAGGGCCAGCGCACCCAGGCCTTGCAGCATGGCCTGGCCGATCATCGCGGCATTGAACAGTGGGGCGCGGGTGTCGCGTGGCGGGCGCTGCATCAGGTCGCGTTCGGCGGGTTCGTTTTCGAAGGCCAGCGAGCAGGCCGGGTCGATCACCAGCTCCAGGAAGGCAATGTGGGTGGGGAACAGCACGCTGGGCCAACCCAGCAGCACCGGCAGCAACGCCAGGCCGGCGATGGGCACGTGCACGGCCAGCAGGTAGCTCATGCTCTTGCGCAGGTTGTCGAAGATGCGCCGGCCCAGGCGCACGGCGCGCACGATGGAGGCGAAGTTGTCGTCCAGCAGCACGATGGCGGCCGCTTCGCGGGCCACGTCGGTGCCGCGCTGGCCCATGGCCACGCCCACGTGGGCGGCGCGCAGCGCGGGGGCGTCGTTCACGCCGTCGCCCGTCATCGCCACCACCTCGCCGGCGGCCTTCAGGGCCTGCACGATGCGCAGCTTCTGCGCTGGCGCAATGCGGGCGCAGACGTGGGTGTGTGCCAGGCGGGCGCGCAGCTGCGCGTCGCCCAGCTGATCCATCTCATCGCCGCTCAGCACTTCACCGGCGGACGGGTGCGTTGACAAGCCCGCCTGCGTGGCGATGGCCAATGCGGTGGCAGGGTAGTCGCCGGTGATCATCAGCACGCGGATGCCGGCCTCGTGGCATTCGCGCACGGCGGCGGGGATCTCATCGCGCAGCGGGTCAGCCAGGCCGAGCAGGCCGAGGAATTCGAAATCGAAGTCGTGCTCTTCGGCCGGCCAGGCATCGCCTTCAAAGCGCCCGCGGGCCACGGCCAGCACGCGCAGGCCTTGGGCGGCCAGCGTGTCCACTTGCGCGGCGATCTGCGCGCGGGTGGCGTCATCGAGGTGGCACAGGTCAACCACCGCCTCGGGCGCGCCTTTGGCGGCCACCACATGCGCGCCGCCTTCCGGCGCACGCCACACATGCGACATGGCCCGCAACTGCGGTGTGAGCGCATAGGCCTGCACCAATTGCCAGTCGCGGTGCAGGTGTTCGGTGTTGCCCAGCATCTGCTGGCCCAGGCGGTGGAAGGCCTGTTCCATCGGATCAAACGCATCGGTGACGCTGGCGAGAATCGAGTATTCGATCAGCGTATGAAACGCCTCCGGCAGACCGTTGGCATGCCAGTCGCTGTGCTCGATCTGCGCGTCCAGCGCGGTGCCACCGGCCACCAGGCGGGTGACGGTCATGCGGTTCTGTGTCAGCGTGCCGGTCTTGTCGCTACACAGCACCGAGGTGGCACCCAGCGTTTCGATGGCAGTGAGCCGCCGCGTGAGCACGCCGCTGCGCGACAGGCGCCAGGCGCCCAACGCCGGGAACACGGTGAGCACCACCGGGTACTCCTCGGGCAGGATGGCCATGGCCAGGGCGATGCCGGCCAGCAGGGCCTGTAGCCAGTCTCCGCGCAACAGGCCTTGCAGCAGCACCAGCAGCAGGCTGAGCACCAACGCCAGGATGGCCAGGGTGCGCACCAGGCGACGGGTTTGCAGCGTGAGCGGTGAGGTTTCGGTGGCCAGGTCGTCCAGCGCTTTGCCGATGCGGCCCACCTCGGTGCGCGGGCCGGTGGCCGTGACGCGTGCCAGCCCCTGGCCCTGCACGACCAAGGTGCTGGCAAACAGGTGGGGGTTGTCGTCGCCGCCTGGGCGTGCCGGCGCGGCGTCGCCGTTGCTGGCGCGCTTGCCCACCGGCACGGCTTCGCCCGTGAGCAGCGATTCGTCGACCTGCAGGCCTTGGCTCTCGATCAGCAGCGCATCGGCGGGGATGCGGTCGCCCTCATTGAGCTGTATCACGTCGCCGTTCACCACGTCGCGTCCGGCAATGCGCTGCGGCTGGCCGTCGCGGATCACCAGGGCGCGTGGGCTGCTCAATTCGCGCAGCGCCTCGATGGCGCGCTCGGTGCGGCCTTCCTGAAACAGCGTGAGTCCCAGCGTGGCCAGCACGCAGCCCAGCAGCGTGAGGCCCTCACTCAGATCGCCCAGCACCAGGTACAGCGTGCCGGCGGCCAGCAGCAGCGCAAACATCGGCTCGCGGGCGGTCTCCAGTGCGATGGCCAGCAGGGTGCGGTGGTGGCCGCTGTCCAGCACGTTGGGGCCGTCGGCCTGCAGGCGTTGGGCGGCGGCAGCGGCGCTCAGGCCGTGGGTGTCGGCGGGCGATGTGGGTTCAGCGGGCATGCCGCGAGCATGCCTCAGTTCACTCAGCGCCTGCTTGCTCGATCGCAGGCCCGGCGTCTGATCACGTCTGGGGCGTGGGCAGCCCCAGCGCCGCCCGAGCCAGGGCATCGGCCTCGCCGTTGCGGTGGCGCGGAATCCAGTGCAGGGACACGTGGTCAAACGTGCTCAGCAGCCGGCGCGCTTCGTCAAACAACCCGGCCAGCCGGGCCACTGGCTTGATGGGCCGGCCATCGAGTTGCTCGATCAGGATGCTGTTGTCGCTGTAGGCCCGCAGCGCGGTGGCGCCCAGGCGTTGCAAGGCCTGCAGCGCGGCCATCAGGGCCAGCAGTTCGGCTTCGTTGTTGCAGCCGCGTGCGCCGGTGTCCAGCGACATCGTGTGGCGCGTGCCATCGGGCGCGGTGATCACCGCGCCC
>Ga0075012_10002746_pt1 | contig 17115 bp, 19 predicted proteins | sample All_14_2_FD_71474 | JGI IMG/M metagenome (GOLD analysis project Ga0075012, IMG submission 71474) | Freshwater microbial communities in response to fracking from Pennsylvania, USA - Allegheny Zone_MetaG_DW_15 | ecosystem: Environmental > Aquatic > Deep subsurface > Groundwater > Drilled... | reverse complement strand
ACATTTCAGACATATTCTGTGACTCATATTACTGTTACTCCGTAATGGGTGGTAACGCGCTATATTACGACGATGATCATATGTCTGTAGGCGGTGCGAATTTAGTTGCTTCGGTTATTATGTCAAAGACGTTTGGAGCTGCAAGTTAGAGCGTTCGACGGTTAAGATGGTGCATAGCCTGCGTGTTGGACGTAGTTGGCGCATTCCTGGGTGTGAAGGCGTCGATGGCCTGGCCGAGCCTGTCTCAGAGGTTGTCCTGGGTGCGTTCGGGGGCCTTGCGCAGGAGAGCCTTCGGCTTTGAGAGGGCCATCTCGATGGGGTTCAGGTCCGAGAAGTAGGGCGGCAGGTAGACCAGCTGGAGGTTGGCTGCCTCGATGATCTCGCGGACCTTCTCGTTCTTGTGGGTTGGCAGATTGCCCATGATGACGATGTCGCCGGGCGAGAGACCGGGAGCGAGCACCTTCTCGGCGTGGGCGCGGAAGGCCAGGCCATCCATCGAGCCATCGAGCACGAACGGCCCGGTGAGGCCGTCGCAGCGCAGGCCGGCGGTGAAGGTGGTGGTTTTCCAGTGTCCCCAGGGCTGTTTGCCGATCAGACGGCGGCCCCGGGACATCGTCCCCGGGCCCGGACCATCTTGGCATTGGTCCCGGTCTCGTCGATGAACACCAGCCTACCGGGATCAAGACTGGCCTGAGCCGCCTTCCAGCCCTCCCGCGCCCGGGCCACGTCGGGCCGGTCCTGCTCGGCGGCGTGCAAGGCTTTGTTTGCTGATCTGGTGGCGCTTGAAGAACCGCCGAACCGAGATCTCGGTGCTCCGCACGCCGACCACATCCCCGATCCGCTCGACCAACTCAGCCAGGGTCAGGTCCGCCTCGCCCCCCTCCTTCTTTTCGGCGCCGAGATCGAGCGGCTGAGCAGGGAAGCGAAACGCCGCGCCGGCGTGGGCGGCATCTTCCTCGGCGAGGACAGCATCGCCCGCCTCGTCGGCTCGGTTCCGCTCGAGCGGAATGACGAGTGGCGGCTCCGGCACCGCCGGATGCAGATCGAAGGCATGGCAGAACTCAACCGACCGATGATCGAGGAGGAACATCGGTCCCTGCATACTATCGCCAGGGCCGCCTCGCGATGAGCCACGGCGACCGCTGAACCTACCACGTTGACGAACGCGCCCATGCACCGCCCACTCGGGCGCGGTCAAATCGGTTGGCAAATTCAGTTCCGCGCGGGCATACTGAGACTGATTGGTGTCGGGCCACATCGTTGAAATCCTTCGGCTTGTAGCAAAGCCACTGAATCAACGCTTGGCCAGTCGTCAAGATCGACCGCTGATGCCACTCAATTTAGTTTTGGATCAGGCCCATATGTCAGCATCAATCCACCAGTAAAGGGAAGCGATATGGCTGAGGAAAAGATATTCGTTACACAGCCGTATCTTCCGCCGTTGGACGAGTTCCTGCCTTATCTAGAAAGAATCTGGAGCAGCAAGATTCTGACCAATGGCGGCCCGTTTCACCAGCAGTTGGAGCGCGATCTAGCGGAGCATCTTGGAGTAAACGAACTAGCGCTGTTTACTAACGGAACGATCGCGCTAATCACCGCCTTACAGGCGTTGCGCGTCACCGGCGAAGTGATCACCACGCCCTTTTCCTTTGTCGCGACCTCGCATGCGTTGCATTGGAACGGTATCAAGCCAGTCTTTGTCGATATCGACCCGCAGACGCTGAATGTGGATCCTCGGCGGATCGAGGCAGCGATTACGCCGCAGACCACCGCAATTTTGGCTGTGCACTGCTATGGCCACCCCTGCAACGTCGACGCGATCCAGAGTATCGCGGACACCTACAATCTTCGAGTGATCTACGACGCCTGTCACGCCTTTGGTGTCAAGGATGAAGGTGGCAGTATCCTGCGTCACGGTGATCTGTCGATCCTCAGCCTCCATGCGACGAAGGTCTTCAATACGTTCGAGGGAGGTGCGGTTGTGTGCCCCGACCTCAAAACGAAAACCCGCATTGACCACCTCAAGAACTTCGGTCATGCCGGCGAAACCAATGTCGTTGCGCCAGGGATTAATGGCAAGATGAGCGAATTCAACGCCGCTCTGGGCCTACTTCAATTGAAATACATCGACAACGCCATTGCTCGGCGTAAAGGAATCGACGAGCGCTATCGCGAAGGTCTGGCGGGTGTAAAAGGCATTCATTGTGTCGGCATGGCTGGAGAAAAGGTCGCGAACTTTTCCTATTTCCCGATCCTTGTCGGACCTGACTACCCGATCAGCCGCGACGAGTTGAACGAACGTTTTCGCGAGGCCGGAATCTTTCCGCGGCGCTATTTCTACCCGCTGATTTCGGAGTTCTCGATGTATCGCGGCCTTCCTTCCGCGCATCGCGACCACCTGCCGGTCGCCACCCGCGTGTCGCGCCAAGTTCTATGCCTGCCAATCTATCCAGACCTGGATATGGACGCCGTGGACAAGATCATCAATTTCATAGTGTCAGTTAAGTAAATACGGGTGAGGATACAGGATTGACCTTATCGCTCGGCATAATGCAGCCATATTTTCTGCCATATATTGGCTATTTTCAGCTCATCGCGGCGGTGGATGACTTTGTCATTTATGACAATATTAAGTACACTAAGAAGGGCTGGATTAATCGAAACCGGTTCTTGTTGAATGGAAAAGATGTGTTTTTTACTCTGCCTATTCTCAAGGCGTCCGACGACTTGGACATTGTCGAGCGCGAGCTCGCCGGGGCCTTTGATCGGAAGAGGCTGCTGAATCAGCTTCACGGCGCTTATGCTAAGGCACCGGAATACCACAAAGTGTTTCCGCTGCTGGAGCGGATCATAGCGTTCGAGGAAGAAAACCTGTTTCGCTATATTCACCACTCGGTGACTGAGCTATGCGCCCACATCGGAATCGTAACCCCAATCACAGTCAGCTCCACGATCGATATCAACGGGAACCTGAAGGCGCAGGACAAGGTTTTAGCTCTGTGTAAGGCCCGTGGAGCACAACTCTACATCAATCCTATTGGGGGGGTCGAACTCTATGACCGCGAGGCCTTTGCGACCAAAGACGTAGAGCTGAAGTTTATCAAATCCCTTCCATTCGAATACAAACAGTTTAAAAATAGTTTTGTGCCGTGGCTTTCGATCGTCGATGTTCTAATGTTCAATCCTCTCGGTAAGGTTCGAGACGTAGTTTTTAACAACTATGAAGTTTCATAACGATGTTTCGTTGGAAAAAGCTCGGCAAGGTTTTCACACCGCAAGAGATAGGGGGGCGCCCCTGGCTGAAGGAGTTCGCGCAGGCCCCGGCGACGCTGATGTTCGACGACTTCGTGCGGATCTATTTCTCCTGCCGTCCGCCGGCTGATGAAAACGCGCAGTATGTCAGCTACTCGGCCTATGTCGATCTCGACCGAAGAGACCTGTTCAAGATCCGCAACGTCGCGGAAGCCCCGATCCTGCCCCTTGGCGGTCTGGGGGAATTCGACGAATTCGGCACGTATCCGGTTTCAGTGATCCGCCACGAGGGCCGGACCCGCGCCTATTACGCCGGCTGGACCCGTTGCGACTCGGTACCGTTCAACGTCGCAATCGGTGTCGCGGAAAGCGACGATGATGGCCGCACTTTCCGCAAGCTGGGGCCAGGCCCGGTGTTGGGCTACTCTCAGAACGAGCCATTCGTTCTCAGCGGGCCGAAGATCCGCCGGTTCGGTGAACTGTGGTATCTCTATTACATCGCCGGGCGGAAGTGGAAGGTGGTCGATGGACGGGCCGAACCAGTCTACAAGATCCGAGTGGCGACTTCGCCGGATGGTTTGAGCTGGAAGCGTGAGGATCGCGACCTGATCGAAAGCCGCGTCGAAGAGGACGAGGCGCAGGCCAGTCCCGATGTATTCTTTGCCAATGGCCGCTATCACATGTTCTTCTGCTATCGCCACAGCGCCCATTACCGCGGGCATGAGAATGGTTATCGGATCGGCTACGCCCATAGCGACGATGGTTTAACTTGGCGCCGCGACGATGGCCGGGTGGGCATCGACGTATCCGCCGAAGGATGGGACGCCGAAATGATCAGCTATCCGCACGTCTTCGAACTCGATGGTAAAATTTACATGGCGTATCTCGGAGACCAAGTCGGGCGGTACGGCTTCGGGCTTGCCGAACTGGAAGGGCGCCTGGTCTGACCTATGGAGTGGAAGAAACTCGGCAAGATCTTTGACCCTGCGGACCATGACCTGGCAAATGGCTGCGCCACCCATGCCCAATCGCCGCAGGCTGTAGTGTTCGACGATTTCGTGCGTGTCTATTTTTCGACCCGCGCCTCCGATGCGAACGGCAAGTTCCTCAGCCATGTCGCCTTTGTCGATTTCAATAAGGACATGCACACGATCCTGGGCGTCAGTACGAACACCGTGCTGACGCTTGGCGAGCTGGGAGCCTTTGACGAGCACGGAATCTTTCCGATCAGCCCGGTTCGTGTCGGAGATCGAATTTTTGCATATACTACCGGCTGGACGCGCCGGGTTTCTGTGTCGGTGGACACTGGGGTAGGCTTGGCGATCAGCGATGATCAGGGGTTAACATTCAAGCGGCAAGGCAGCGGGCCGGTGCTGTCGGCGTCCTTGCACGAGCCGTTTCTGGTCTGCGATGCCTTCGTGCGCCAGTTCGACGGCCAATTCCACATGTGGTATATTTTTGGCACCGTCTGGCGCCGCAAGACACCCGACACTCCGCCTGATCGCACCTACAAAATTGGTCACGCGGTCTCGGAGGATGGGATCGTGTGGCGCAAGGAAGAGGCCCGGAAGATTGTCCCTGATCGTCTAGGCGAGTACGAAAGCCAAGCCCTCCCGACTGTGATCCAGATCGGCGAGCGTTATCACATGTTCTTCGCTTATAGAGAGTCATTCGACTTCCGATCGGTCAAGGGGCGTGGGTACCAGATCGGCCACGCGTGGTCGGACGATCTGGTCAACTGGACCCGCGATGACGATCAACCCGCCTTGACTGGCACTGAAGGCGAGTGGGACTCCGACATGCAGTGCTATCCGCATGTATTCGCCTGCGAAGGCCGGGTCTATCTGCTGTACAACGGCAACGCCTTCGGGCGTGACGGGTTCGGCGTGGCGGAATTGATGATCTGACACCGTGGAGCTTGAGTTCGTCACAAACCGCGCCGATGCGGCCGCAATCGAGGCGCATTTGCGAGCCTGTGAAGCGCAGTTCGTCCCGCCTTTGAGCTCGCGAGTTGATCTGGCGGCATATGGCGCCAAGATGGTGGAACATGCCGTTCTGTTTGAGGCTTGGGCGGGTGACCGGCTGGTAGGGCTTGTCGCGGGCTATGCCAACGACCTGACGCGGCAAGACAGCTTTGTGACGAATGTCAGCGTCCTTCCCGACTGGCATGGGCGCGGGGTGGCGAACCGGCTTCTCGGGGCCTTTGTCGTGCATGCTCGCGAGGCCGGTTTCGCCCGCGTGGTGCTGCGTGTCGACACGCGCAACGATGCGGCTCGGGGCCTCTATCGCAAACACGGATTCGCCGAAGGGCCTGTCGACGCGACCTCACAGGAAATGACCTTCGACCTGAGGACGATACAATGACCAACGAACGCGATTATAACGCCGAACTGCGAGACACCGCAGATCACCAGTATGCCTATAACTTCGACCTCGACGTGATGCATCCGTTCATGATGCGCTCGTTCGTGCCGTTCCTGCGGCCAGGGAACTGCCTGGAGTTGGGCAGCTTCAAGGGCGATTTCACGCGGCACCTGCAAAAGCATTTCGACGACGTTACGTGTGTCGAGGCTTCGGACGAAGCCATTGCCAGCGCCAAGGGCAACCTTGGTGACAAGATCGAATTCCACAACGCGCTTTTCGAGACCGTAGCGCTACCGCGCAAGTACGATAACATCGTCCTGACCCACGTGCTCGAGCATCTCGATGATCCGGTGATGGTGATGCGCCGGATAAACGATGAGTGGTTGGCCGATGGCGGCCGGTTTTTTCTCGTGTGCCCGAACGCTAATGCCCCCTCGCGCCAGATCGCCGTCAAGATGGGCCTGATTACGCATAATGCGGCGGTCACTCCCGCTGAAGCCGCGCATGGCCACCGCATCACCTACTCTCTCGACACACTTGAGCGCGATGCCGGCGCCTCGGGTCTGCGGGTGCTTCACCGTTCGGGAATTTTCTTCAAGGCGCTCGCGAACTTCCAGTGGGACCGTCTGCTGCAGACCGACATCGTCTCGCAGGATTATCTCGAAGGCTGCTTCGCGCTCGGTCAGCAATACCCTGACCTGTGCTCGAGCATCTTTCTGGTGTGCGAAAGCGGTTGACGTGACCCTTTTCGGTCAGGACGCGGGAAGAATGCACGGACTGTCCATCACGATGTCCCGGGACGGACTGGTCGCCGCTTCCTATGGTCGGATGGGCCGCAGGCGGCGCGACCGACGATCATCCCACGGCGGGTGTGCCCTATGCCTGTCGGGTGGCCGCATATGAAAAGAAGCCGGTAAAGGTGGAGGTTCGCCTCAAGGTCGCGCCGTAGCGGATCAGCGCTCAGTCGCGCTCTCCGGGTGTGTCGGCGCCCCGGTAGCCGCCCGGATTGCCGGATTGCCATGCCCAGGCGGACTGGCAGATGTCCCGCAGATCGCGCTCCGCGCGCCAGCCCAGAAGGGCTAGCGCCTTGGAGGGATCGGCCACGCTGGAGGCGGTGTCCCCGGCGCGCCGGCCGACGATGCGGTAGGGTATCGAACGACCCGAGACCGCCTCGAACGCCCGGATGACCTCAAGCACCGTCGCGCCCCGGCCGACGCCGACGTTGATCGCCTCGCAGCCCGGCCGGGCCGCGCAGTATGTCAGGGCGGCCATGTGGGCTCGCGCTAGGTCGACGACATGAATGAAGTCGCGCTCGCCGGTGCCGTCCCGGGTCGGGTAGTCGTCGCCGTACACGCTGACGTGCTCCCGGCGCCCGACCGCCACCTGGGATACGAACGGAAGTAGGTTGGCGGGTGGTCCCAGCGGGTCCTCGCCGATGCGGCCCGAGGCGTGGGCGCCGACCGGATTGAAGTACCGCAGCAGGACCGCGGACGTCCTGGGCTGGGCGGCGGTCCAGTCGCGGATGATCTCCTCGATGAACAGCTTGGTCCGGCCATAGGGATTGATCGGCGACAGCGGGTGCACCTCGTCGAAGGGAAGGTACCGCGGCTCGCCGTAGACCGTCGCGGAGGATGAGAAGACGATCCGGCGACAGCCTGCGGAGTCCATGGCCCGCAGCAGGGAGATCGAGCCTTGGACGTTGTTCTCGTAGTACTCCAGCGGGAAGGCCGCCGAGTCCCCCACCGCCTTGAGCCCGGCGAAGTGGATGACGGCGTCCGGCTGGAAGGCCTTCAGCGCGTCGGCCAACCGGTCTCCCTGCCGGATATCGCCCTCCACTATGTCGAAGTCGCGGTTCGACAGGGTGCGAACCCGCGCCAGGGCGACTGGCTGGCTGTTGGCGAAGTTGTCGTAGACGCAGACCTCATGCCCGTCGCCGAGCAGTTCGGTCAGGGTATGGGACCCGATGTAGCCGGCGCCGCCCGTCAGGAAGACCTTCATGGCCGGCCCGGCGACCGGGCTCGCCTAGAGTATTTTCCGATCCAATTGGATCGGTGAATTGCTCCAGTCCTTTGTTTTGACGCATTTTCTGGCGGCGAACCGATACCCACTTCGCCGGAAAATGCTCTAGCTTTGCTCCAGGCGAAGATCTCAGCCTCAATGGCGTCGAACAAGCGCTTCAGCGGCCGGCGCGAGAACGCGGCCAGTGTACTGGCGCGGCGGTGGACCCCGGTCGACGCCATGGCGCCCTTGTCCAGCCGGAACATCGTGCGTTTCCTAACTTGCAGATCATGCCCCAAAATGGCCTCGCGGACATTGCCCATGAGGGGCGTCGGACGCCTGCACGAACTTCGATGAGCGTATTCGGTAGGTGTGCTTCCTTAAACGAAGCGGCGCGGCCAAGCTACAGGTGCGGTCATGCCAGGTACGTGCAACACGTAGGTCGTCCCGATATAGGTCGCCCCGATCTTCTCGAAGCTCCGCAAAGCTGCAGCGTTCTCGGGGAAGGTCTTGAAGAACACGGTATCTATGCCGCTGTCCCGGCCCACGGCGAACAAGTTCCTGATGACGTAGCCATACAGGTTGCGACCACGGAACTCGGGAAGCGTCTCTGCGGCGGTCATCTCTGCCTGACCCGGATTGCCCCTCAGAATGCGCGGGGTGTCCAGCTTCATAACGTCGTGGGGCAATAGCCAGGCGAACGCAGCGAGGCTGCCTTCGACAAAGGCGCCATAGCAGTAACTACGTCCGAACCGCGCCAGCCGCTGGCTCTGCCGTTGGTAAACGTCCACAGGCGCATCGAAGCCCCGCTCGATCTCGGGCTCGGATATCTTGCGAAATGCGGCGTCCGGACGCTGTACGAACTGGCAGTTCGAAGTATGCTGCCGGAACACCTTCATGGTCTTGAGTTTCACTGGGTTCGTATCTCCTGCAAGGCAGATCGCTGCGTCACTCCTAGCCTGTCCTCAATTCATCCCGCAGCCCTCCCCCTGGTCAATCGCCGCGGGTCGTCCCTTCGCACGGCAGGAGCGATCATCTCCTCCAGAGCACGAACTCGGCGGTCGGCTCTAGCCGGACGAGCGCATCCTTCAACGCCGCCAGAAGCCCGTTGGCGCCGTGATAGGTCCCATTGTGCCAGGCCGTCCAGAGCGATGCGATGCGGCCACCGCCCCGCGCGGTCCGCACTCCCCGCCGTCTCTCAAGAACTGCCCGCTGCCTCCGAAGCCGGTTGAGTGACTCGCCGAGCCTAGCCGATGGATAGGTGGCGAGTATGTTGGCCGTGCGCGCGGATAGCCGATCCTCGGCCTCACGAAGCCAAACGAGTTCGCGCAGAAGGGCATCATTCGAGGACCATCGCCAAGCAATAGCGGTCAAGCGACGGCGGGCCATGTGAAGACGACCTGTGTCGTCTGCGGCGTTAATGAAGAAGCCCTTGGAGACGTTCTCCCCGTGGATGCGGTAGCTCTGCAAGACATCTTCCGACCGCTCAGTGAGACCCAGCAGGTCGCTCAATCCAACCAGCCAGCCGTCATGAGTGATCTGGGGGGGGATAGGCAGCGCGATGTCGAGGAACTCCCGGCGGAAAGCGGCGCAGCAGCCCATAACAAAGCTCTCGTCCGGCAAGCCGGCGGCTCGGACCTGGCCCATCTTGGTAACGCCCCTCGGGTTGAGGTCAGCGTCGCAGATGCGGGTGTCGTTTAGGACGCAGGCGAGACCGGGCCTGGCCGAGAGGCGCTCAAGGCTCGCCGCGATCTTTGTCGGGTCCCAACGGTCGTCCTGATCGCAGCATAGCACTACGTCGCCGGAGCAGGCCGCCAATGCCCTGTTGAAGTTGGAGGGCGGACGGAGGGGACTCCCGGTGTCGTTCCTTAAAACCGTGAGGCTGCAATCTGGTCGGGCGCGATAGCCTTCGAGAATACGGAGGGTGTCATCGGTCGAGCTATCGTCGGCCACGACCACCTCGTCCGGCCGCCTAGTCTGGGCGTAGAGACTGTCCAATTGCTCGGCGATGAAATTGGCGCCGTTGTAACTGGCGACAGCAATGGAAACTTTCACGTCATAGCCTTGGTGTTCGAGCCGCTCGCCCATCGGATATGCGGGACTCTTGGTCGATAATGTCCTGCGAGGGCGGCTTGTTCGCCGCCCTACTACGAAGGTGGACAAGCGCATCGTACGCGAGGCAGTGCGCATTCGATACGTCGTGCTTCCACAGCAGACCTTCCTGGAGCTGGCCGCCGAAGCGGGCCTTGAACCGCTGGATGCCGGCTAGTCGCTCGCCGATATCGGCACTCAGCCGCGCGCCGACGAAATCGTAGCACCGGGCGCCTGCTTCATGAAATGTCCGGATGGCCTGGTAGTGCAGGAGGTTGTTCGCGCCGCCCTTGCCGGCCTCGTCGGTGGTCCCGCCATGCAGATAGTAGGCGCCCTGCCGGGTGTAGGGGGCGAAGATCGCGCTGAGCGGCCGGTCGCCATCATAGGAGACGGCGCAGAACACGTCGAAGTCCCGGCTGCGCAGCATCGCTTCCAGAAACTCCCGCGAGTCGGAGCCCATGCCGTTGCGCGCCATGGTCTCGCTGTAGATACGGAAGCTGATGTCGAACTGGTCGGGGCCGTGACGGATCACGACGCCGGCGCGCTCCGCCGTACGGATGGCGTTCCGGTGCTTCTGGTGAAGTCCGGACCAAATGGAGTCAAGCGGCTGATCTAGCCGCAGGCGGTAACTCCCGAACGCGCACGACTTCGCACCGACCGGCGCGGCGTCGCACAGCGCCCAGTTCATCTGCTGGGTAAAGCGATGCGCGAGGCGACGCGCCCGGGCGTGTTCGACTACAGCCGTCAGCATGCGCCTCTGACGCGCCGGCTTGAGCGGGTTGCCGAGGGCGTCGGAAGGCGCCGCGAGCAGGGTAGCCAAGGCTAGGAACCTGCGCCGAAACAGCACGACCGGGACGTAGGCCGCGCCGTCGTCGTCTTGGCAGACGAAGATGCCGGCCGTCCCGCTTCGCGCGGTCGCGATTGCGCCGAGGTAGTCGGGGCTGAAGGCGAAGCACTGCGACGTGAAGTCGAGACCGATCGAACGGCAGTCCCCTTTGTCGACTAGCTCAATCGTCGTGGGCATTCCGCCATCCCGAACTCCAACCGTACGGCCTAGGACTGGCGGAGCTCGGCCAGATTGGCGTCTATTGTGAACTTGGCCGCCCAGTTTAGATAGCGAAACGGGCCGTAGTCGCCGAAGACTGGAAATGAGCCCTTTACACCGCCCAACTTGCCCGGGGGGCCGTCGAGCCGGATGCGAGCGCGAACGAAACGGTTTAGCGACTGCGCCAGCTCCCGGTAACGGGTCTCGCCCGTCACCGTGTGCAGGATGAAGAAGCACTCGGCGAGTTGCGAACTGCCGGTCATACAGACCCAGTTCGCCGCCGCGTCCCATCTGCGATCAAAGGCGCCGGCAAGCCAGCCGTCCGGGCGGACCAGCCTTCCGACCGCGTCGGCGGTGCGTCGCGCGGTGTCGAGCAGTGCAGAGTCTCGCGAATGCTGCCAGCCCGCCAGTATGCCGCGCAGGGTGTAGGCGATTGTATGAGTAATCGGCGCATCGTTGCTCTGAAGGCCACAGCTTTCGAACCAGCCGTTCTCGGTCTGTTGGGTGGTGGCCCAGCGAATGTTGGCAAGCGCCGCCTCAGCATAGCCGCGGCCAGGGTCGACGGCGTGAGCCTCCAGGAGCGCCCAGGCCACGTGAGTTTCATAGGCCTTGGGCCCCGGTGTGGTGAACGGACTGCGGGCTTTCCGCCAGGCGCCATCCGCCTCCTGCGCCGCCAGCAGCCAGTCGGCCGCGCGGCGCATCGGCTCGCGATGAGCGTCGCCGAAAGCGCCTACCCCGGCCGCCAGCCCGAACAGTATCTGGCCCGTGTTGAAGACCACCGGCGCCTTGGGCCTGGCATCGACGTTGCCGCCCTGGAAGCTGCCGTCCTCGAACTGGATGCTTTCAAGCCACGCGATCATCCGCGCGGCAGCGTCGCGGCATTCGAGGCGGTCATAGGTTGTCGCCACCGCCAATAGAGTTGGCACGATGTAACCAGTTGTCTCCGGATAGCTGCTCGCCCAGCCATCTTTCAAGCTGAAATGGCTGGCGACGCCGCCGTCGGCCGTGCGGGAGTAGCGCTGCCCCGCGAGGAGCCAGGTCGTACAGGCGTCCACAACGGCATCGACGCCGGGGTCGGAAGCTGCTGGTGAAGCCAAGTCAAGAAGGCTCTCAAGCCACGCCGACGCGCCAGCGGAAACTACCTTAAACATCTGACGCGGACCTTCGGATGACTAATAACTGGCTTAACAGCGAGCGACCTCGCCAATCAAGTGCATGATGGTGGAGGCGGAGGGATTAGAGGCGCACCGCCCGGCGCAACCGCCACCAGGCTCGCCAGCCGTCGCGGCACAGCCGGTGGAGCCTACTATCGAAGGCTCTCGCCGACAGGTCGGCGTAGAGCGGATGGACGCCCTTCGCGCCGCGGTGGGGATAGAGTCCGAACCAGGGGTTCGGATCGCGGAAACTGAACGGATGGTACACGACGGCGATCCCCGTCCGCGCCTTGACCACTGGTAGGCTGAGTTGGTCGCGGGTGCGGAAGCGGGAGAACAGGTCCCGCCACAGGCCCATGGCCGGGTCGAGCTGGGGCGACCGGTGGTTCTTGAGCAGGATGGTGGCCTCGATGAGTCCCTGGTCGTCGGCGAAACCCTCGGCCCTATAGGCTTCGTACTCGGCGCGCAGTGTGGCGGGATCGCCCTTCCCGGCGGCGATGCAGGCCTCGACCTCGTCGGCGACGTTGTCGCGCAGGGGATGGGGGAAGACGCCCAGGGCGGCGCCAGATGCCTCGAACCGATCGAAAATCTCGGAGGTCTTGCCGGTCAGGCGGATGTTGCCGTCCACATAGAGCGAGGCGTCGTAACCGGGCAGCTCGCGGTGCATCAGCGCTTTGTAGTGGAGGTTGGCCGCCTTGGGCGAGCCGTGGGCGGCGGGATCGATCAACAGGATGCGCCAACCGGGCACCCGCATGGCCGGATCATCCGTGACGAGCACAAGGTCGATGCCCGGTTCCGGGACCACCGGGGGGAACACCCGATCATAGCCGCTGAAGACCGCAGTGTAGATGAGCCGGGCCATACCGCTAGCGGTTCACGGCCGAGCGCAGGGCCCGACGGACGTCGCGAGCGCGGGCCATCAGGTAGCGGCCGGGGACGGCAGCGGCGGCCTGTAGCCGCCACGGTGGCAGCGGGATACCCCCGCGCCCCTCGGCCCGCGCCTTCGCCCAGTCGATCTGGGCGTTGAAATGCCGGGGGGTCATCAAGGTCGGGCGCAGCAGGGTGGCGAGGGCCGTCTGCCGCGTCTTACGCGCGCGGACCAGGCCGTTATCGCCCTCGATCTCGCCGTGGTGAATGATCGCCGCCTCCGGGCAGTACTGGAAGCTCATGCCCAGGTGCCGCGCGCGCGCGAAAAACTCCTGGCCGATGAAGCCGTAGATCTTCAGGCGCTCGCTGAAGAGGCCCATGCCGATCCAGTCCTCACGCAACAGGCTGATGTTGTTCTCGATCAGGAAGATGTTCGGGCGCTCGCGCTGCAGGCGCGCGATGTCGAGCGGCGTCAGCGGGGGCAGTGTGGCCAGCTGCTCCATCTTCCACAGCATGCGCGTCTCGGACGGGTCGGACGGGCGGCGCGGCCCGCCGGTGATCACCCCGACACGGGCGGAGTCGCGGTGGGCGGCGATGAAGCCCGGCTGCGGAAAGCTGTCGTCGTCGAGCACGGCGACCACCCGGCCGTCCGCGGCCAGGATGCCGGCGTTGCGGGCGACCGCCAGGCCGTAGCCGGGGCAGTGGGTGTTTACCCACTTCAGGTCGTAGCCGACCCGTTGGCGGGCCAGCATGGCCTCGGTGTCGTCGGTCGAGCCGTCGATGGCCACCACGACCTGGAAGCTGCGGTCCGGCTCACGATCCAGCGCCTCCAGCAGCCGCTTCAACACCGCCGAGCGGTTGTAGGTGGTGACGACGATCGAAAGGGTCACTGCGTTTCAGGCCCTGGTAAGGGTGCGGATTTCAGCGACGACGGGAGCCATCTTGGCGGTCCATGTGAGGTTTTCTTCGGCATAGGCGCGCATTCCGGACTGGAAGCCGGGGGCAAGACCAGCGTGGAAATCGAGCAGAGCCCCTATGTCGAGAGGGCTGTCGTCCTCGGGCGCGTGAAACGCCCAAGGGAACGCCGGCGGAAAGTCGCGGTCGGGATAGGCGATAACGAACGGCAGCCCGCGCGCACAAAACTCGCGCGACTTCAGGTTTGACGTATCGACGACCAGCCGGTGCATGCCGATGCTCGAAACGCCGATGTGGCAGCCGGCGACGATGGAGTCCAATTCGGCGCCCACGCGGGATCCGTGGAAGCGGACGACATCTTCGAGCCCGAGGCGCGATGCGTCGTGCTGCAGGCGGGCCAGCTCGCGGCCGGTTCCGACGACATCGAAGACCACCGGCCGGGAGCCGCCCGCGGCGCGGTAGGCCGCGAGCCCGGCGATGACCCGATCGTAGCCGTGCCAGAATGACAGGTTGGCGAGGCCCAGCAGGCGGATCGCGTTCACAGTCGGTGGCTGCGGGGTCACCTCCAGTGCGACGACGTCAACGCCGTTGTCTGTCTGGATCGTCGGCACCCCGAGGATGATTTCTTTGTGCGAGAAAGTGACAATCCGGTCGGTGTTGTGCCGCAGGAAATTGCGGAAGAAGCGATCAGTCAGTGTGAACATGCGGTCGCGGAAGCCCACGGCCTCGGTGCTGTAGGGAAAGCTCGGCAACTCTATGAAAACCCTCAATCGCGGGTTGGCGCGCTTTAGCCGGGCCAGCATGCGCAGGACGAAAGCGGAGGTGCGGCCGTAACGCAGGTAGACGTAGTCCCAAGGCGCGCCGTCGCGGCCGATGCGCTCGTAGTAGCCGTACAGGGATGTCCGTCGCCGGGCCGACAGGCTCTCGCCGATATCCAGGATGATCTCGCCATCCAGCAGCACGCGGCCGCCGCTTGGATAGGCGAGTTGCACAGGGCCGAGTGCCGCCTCCAGCGCCGCCATCTGCGATCGGATCTTCTTGGCGACGCCGAGAGCGTGCTGCGCTTCCAGGTCCAGGTTGGCGAGATAGAGACCGAGCGGCCTCGTCATGGGAACAGTCTCTCGATGACGTCCGCGATCCGCTCGGCTGCCTGTCCGTCCCACAGCGGCGGAACGGCGCCGGTCTTGTACCGGCCATTCAGGATGTCATCGATCAGCGGAGTCAGATCGTCCGGATTCTCGCCGACCAGCGTGTTGGTGCCGATGGCCACCGTCACCGGGCGCTCAGTGTTCTGGCGAAGGGTCAGGCAGGGTGTGCCGAGGTAGCTTGTCTCTTCCTGGACGCCGCCGGAGTCGGTGATCACCACCGTGGCGCGCTTCTGCAGGACTATGAAGGTCAGGTAGTCGAGTGGCTCCATGTAGTGGAAGCCGGTCGAGCGCGGGCGGAAATCCAGGGCCTCCAGCGCCGCCCGTGTGCGTGGATGGACAGGGAACAGCACCGGTAGGCGGTCGGCAAGCTGGTCGAGGTAGCGCGCGATGCGAGCAAGACTCTCGGGGTCGTCGACGTTCGAAGGCCGGTGCATGGTCACGAGCGCGAAGCGGTCGGGGACCCGTACGCCACTGTCCGGGAACCGCGCCTCGGCCACCGCCAGCATCCTCTGCAGGGTGTCGATCATCACATTGCCGACGAAGTGGATTTTCTCCTCGGCGACGCCTTCCCGGACCAGGTTGCCGGTCGCCTCCTCGGAATGGATCAGAAGGGCGTCCGACAGCTGGTCCGTGACCAAGCGGTTCAGCTCCTCCGGCATGGTCCGGTCGCCCGAGCGCAGGCCGGCCTCGACGTGGACGCAGGGGATCAGAAGCTTGGATGCAACCAGGGAGGCGGCGAGAGTCGAGTTGACGTCCCCATAGACAATGACGGCGCGCGGGTGTTCCTCGAGAAAGACTTTCTCCAGCCCGACCATGATCGCGGCGGTCTGCGCGGCGTGCGAACCGGAGCCAATGGCCAGGTTGTGATGTGGATCAGGCAATCCGAGAAGCTCGAAGAAGTCGCCCGACATGCGTCGGTCGTAGTGCTGGCCTGTATGGACGATCTTCTGCGGACGGCGCCCGTCGAGCGCCAGGTACACGGGCGCCAATTTCATGAAGTTGGGCCGGGCGCCCACAACGTGGATCAATGGCGCGTTGTCTCCGGCGGTGTCCGGCATGTGATCGCTCTGTTTACTCATTGAATCCGTACGCTCGGCACCCGGCTGCACTTTCACCCGTTCCGCATACCCAGGGCAACAGCCTTCCGCCCCGGTGGGCAGGATCAATGGAGTCGTCATGGTCATGTCGGGTCAGTCCCGGCGAACAGCGCGCGCCGCGTCCATCATCGAGTCGCGGTAGAGGCGCCGCCCGACCCAGGTCGCAATCCCGACGGCCCGCATCGCCTCATGCCGGGCGGGATCGGCCAGTAGGGCCAGCACGCGCTCTGCGGCGGCCCGGTCGCCGGCTTCGTTGGCTTCGACCGGCAGCCAGATGGCGGCTTCGCAGTCATGGGTGTAACGGGCGATCTCGCCGACCGGGGTGACCACCGGGACCAGTCCCAACTGCATCGCCTCGGTCACCGACATCGCCATCCCCTCGTAGCGGCTGGTCTGCAGGCAGAAGCGAGCGCCAGTCTCCGCCAGCCGTCTGCGCACAGCCTCGAACGGCATGCCGTCTTCGAAGGTGATCGCGGCGTCCAGGCCCAGGGTCTGGACCTGGGCGCGCAACTGAGCCGCCTCGCCGCCGTCGGGACCAATGATGTGAAAGCGGGCGTCCGGACGGGCCGCGTGGATCCTGGCGAACAGGGCGATGGCGCGGCCGATGTTCTTCTGGGGCGACAGCCGACCCCAGAAGGCGAACACCGGCGCCGGCGGACCGTCCTGTGGCCCGGGTAACGGCTCCAGCCGCTGGGACAGGTAGGAGATGGTCGTAATCGGTTTGGTGGGCCGCCGCGGGAACCGCTGCGCCACGGAGGCATCGCTGTCGGTCCAGACCGCATCACAGAGTCTCAGCGCCGTCCGCGTCGCCAGCCGGTCAGCGGCATGGGCGTCGAGCGAGTTGTGCACAAACAGCACCAGCGTCGTGCGCGGGCGAAGCAGCTTGACCAGGATTCCGACGAGCGCGGACCTCCAGAGGGATACGATCAGCACGTCCGGCTTCTCGGCGAGCAGGGCTGTGGCCGCGCCGATAATCCGGGCCATGTTGAACGTCGCGCCCCGACCCGCGCGCGAACTAACCTCCGGAAAGATGTAGCGGAGCTGGAAGGTCAGGTCCGGTTCGTCGATGTCCGCCATTGTCCGGGCGGCGGCCTCGACGCCGCCGATTCCGTCGTAGGGGATCAGGTGAATTACTTTGAACATGCCTGATCCAGGAGTTGGCGGTAGGCGGCGAACATGGCGGC
>Ga0075012_10002745_pt1 | contig 17119 bp, 8 predicted proteins | sample All_14_2_FD_71474 | JGI IMG/M metagenome (GOLD analysis project Ga0075012, IMG submission 71474) | Freshwater microbial communities in response to fracking from Pennsylvania, USA - Allegheny Zone_MetaG_DW_15 | ecosystem: Environmental > Aquatic > Deep subsurface > Groundwater > Drilled... | reverse complement strand
CGGTCGCGCACGCCGTCGTCGAAGGTGAAGTCCCAGCCGACCGACATCAGCATGGTCACGTTCTTGCCGATCTCGCCGTCGCCGCCGTTGCGCCACTCGTTGTTCGCCGCGCCCCACTGCTTCAGCTTGCTGTCGCCGGGGGTGTCGACGGGGAAGACCTTCACCGCGATCGCGTTGGCTTTGCCGGGCAGCACATAGTCGGTGACGTCGATGAACTCCTGGCAGAACATGCCGGCAGTCACGAAGGCCAGCTTGCTGTTGAGCCAGATTTCCGAGCGGTAGTTGATGCCGTCGGTGCGCAGCCACACGGTCTTGCCCTTGTAGTCGGCGGGCGGCGTGAACACCGTGCGGAACCAGTAGGTGTAGAAGTCGCGGCCGGCCTCGTTCACGTCCGGGATGAGCTTCTGGGTCTTCTTGTTGTTCAGCCCGTAATAGGGCTCGGGGTAGACCTTGTTGCGGACCAGCGAGTTGAGCACCGTGCCGGGCACCATCGCGGGCATCCAGCCCTCGGCCGCATAGCCCGGCAGCGACAGCGCGTCGCCCGACTCCTTCACGTCGCCGGCCTTCTTCATGCTCCAGGTGAACGCGCCGCCGTGCCCCTCGGCCGAGTCCAGCACGAGCCGGCCGTCACGCTCCTGAACCGCCGCCGGCCGCGCGAACGCCGCCAAGGCCGCCAACACCGCCACACACACGCCTGTCCAACGCTTGCTCATGAGTCTCTCCTGCTTGGGTTCGCCACACATGCGGGACAGTGTATCCCATTCCGCGCAACCGGGCAAATGCGCACGCGCGGGGTTCGGCAGAAAGAGGGTGGACAACCTGCGGAAGCTTGGTGTATGTTGGCGGAAATTTCCCGGGTGACCGCCTGTGCCCATGCGGGCCCAGCCGCGTGTGTGAAGCAATGGCTCGTGCCGAGTCGTGAGGTGTGAATGAAAGGTGCGTGTGTCGCTACCCTGTCGCTGTGTTTGGTCTTGAGACTGTGGGCTTCGGAGACGAACCTGCTCCCGTTTGCCTATTCTTTCAGCGAAACGCCTCTGGCGGAGCGGCCGGATGTGTGTGGTCGCGCGCTGAACGATGGCGACTGGATGGAGGGCGATGCGGTCGGCTTCGGCCAGAACGTGAACGTGACTCTGGACCTGTTCGTCCCGACCTCTGTGGACCGCGTCCGCGTGTATGCCGGAACGTCCGGCGTCAGCCGCACCGCGGCCGTCTCTCTGGAAGGCAGCGCGGACGGGGCCGCCTGGTACGGCCTCGGCGCGATGTCCCCGGATGCCGACGGGGGCTTCGCCAAAGACCTGCTGTGTTGCCGCGTGCGCCACCTGCGCGTGACGTGTCAGAAGGCCCCGTCCGCCCCGTCTCACGACATCGCCGAGATCGTTGTGGACGGCCGGCAGCGGGCGTCCCTCGCCCTCAAAGCGTTCACCTATACGGCTTCTCTGGCGGTCAACCCCAAGCATCCGGAGAATCCGACTTCGACGAAACTGACCGACCGCGCCTACCAGACGGTGTCGGAGGCGGTCCAGTTCGGCCCCTCGGACTCAGGCGAGTTGGCGGCGTATGCGGTGGCCACCAATGTCGCGCTCCTGGTGGATTTCGGCGGGACGGTTTCGAATCTGACCCGCGTCAGCCTCTATGCGCACTCGGCCACCAACAACGGGAACTGGGGAACCGATGGGATCGCGGTCAGCAACAGCGCGGACGGCGTCGTTTGGGAGCTCGCCGGCGTCCAGTCCCATTTCGCGGTGCTTCCCGGCGATCAATATGGCGTTGTCCGCCGCTTCGACGTGCTGCTCCCGTGCTCAACCTCGCGGTATCTGGCCGTTGCGGCGCAGAAGACGCCCAAAGCAGCGGTGCTGCGCCAGTTCCTGAACGAGCTCGAAGTGACGGCGTCAACCACGCAAACAAGCTATGCCGCAGGCGAGCGCATCCCGTATACGTACACCGTGGATAAGGCTACCAGCCAGTCCAACGAGAGCGCCTATGCGCCGAAGTTGACCGACTTGTGTTACGAGCATGTGACGCGGCACGCGCTTCGTTTCTATGAGCAGGAGGTCACCGTCACCGCGGATTTGGGCTATCCCCAGCACGTGCACTCCGGTTTTGCGTATACGTGGGGGAGTCCCACGAAGTACACCTCGACGGCGGATTATTACGGGACGCAGCAAGTCGACTGTTACGGCAGCCTCGACAATGCCTCTTGGACGTTCTTGGGCACCTTGGCCGGGACCGGATCGGGGCCGAAAACAAACTCGTTCGCGCAGTTGCCCTTGGCCCGCTATGTCAAGGCCACGTTTATCCGCATGGCCTCGACAGAGACTAAAGAGGTCTCGTCTCAGATCCTCGGCGAGCTGGCCTTTTACGGCCTGCCGAAACAGGTGATCGGCTCGCTGGTCGAGGCGCCGCAGGCCATTCCCGTTGCGGGCTTCGAGACGGAGCCGCTGCTGGATGCGGCGACCCTGGCTGCCGGAGGCGTCGTCAACGGGTGGACCTTCTCCTCTGCGGATGCCGGCAACTATTCGGGCTGCCAGCGCAACGGCAGCTCCGTCTCGACCAACAGCATCGCGTTGGCGAAATTTCTGGCGCCGGAGGGGGTTCAGACCGCCGTCATGCGCGGCACCAACGCTTTTATGGAGGCGCAGATCGCCTTGTCCGCCGCCGGGCACTACCTGCTGCAGCTGCAGGCGAGCAGCCTCGCCTTCAGCACGTCGTCCGAGGTGACCGGCTACAATTTCCGCGTGCTGGTCGACGGCGCGGAGAAGGGCGTCGTCGACGTGCAGACGATCCCGTTCTCTCAAAAGCAGCTGAGCTTGGGCGCGCTGTCCGCTGGCGCGCATACGTTGCGGTTCCAAGCGCTCAACTCGCGGAACTGCCCCGCGGGCACGCTGCTCGACGACCTGCGGCTGCTCCGCGTCCCTGCGGTCGGCGAGGTCTCGGGCGCCGAGCCGCGCCGTTCGCAAAGCGTGTTCATGGCGGGCGTGGAACCTGTGGCGCTCAACTTTGTCGGCGAGCTTTACCTCCGCAACCTGATCGTGGACGGGCAGAGCTTGCCCCATCGCAGCTATGCGCCGGACAACACGCCGTCGCTCTTCAGCGGGTTCGGCGTCATTCGCTTTGTAGACGGATTCTGCATTCTCTTGCGTTAAAAAAGATAGGACGTTTTCTATGAAACAGATCAGTGGCCGTTTCCTCGTCGTTTCGCTCGCGCTCGCCGCGGGCCTGGTCCGCGCCGCCTCCGTGATGGAGTCCGCGCGCGAGCTTCCGGTCGCGCAGGAGGTCGACGTTGTGGTGGTCGGCGGGAGCTGCGGCGCCGTCGCCGCCGCGCAGTCGGCCGGCCGAATGGGGATGCGCGTCTACCTCGTGACCTCCTATGACGCGCTGGGCGAGGACCTGGCCGGCACGCTGCGGCTCTGGGCGACCGGCGCGGAGGTGGAGTCCTCGCCGCTGATGAAGGCGATCTTTGCGGGGAGCTCGGCCTCCAACGCGGTGGCCTACACGACGCCGCTGGCGGCGAAGAAGGCGCTGGACGCCGCCTTGGTCAAAGCGGAGATCCCGTTCCTGACCGGGACCTATGCGACGGACGTGCTGGTCGACGAAAAAGGGGCCGTGGCCGGCGTCGTGATGGCGAACCGCAGCGGGCGGCAAGCCCTGCGGGCCAAAGTGGTGATCGACGCGACGCCGCGGGCCGCGCTCGCCCGGCGCGCCGGGGCCGCGGCCACGCCGTTCCCCAAGGCGCCGTACGCGGTGCGCCACGTCGTGGTCTCGGGCCGCGCGCCCGAGGGGTGCGGCAAGGTCATTGAGCACCCCGAGTGGCAGCCCGACCGCGACCTGCTCAAGCTGGGCAAGAACGCCGCTTTCAAGCCGCAGCTCTTCGAGTGCGAGCTGAGCGTGCCCCTGGACGGCACGGCGCAAGGGTTTGCCGAAGCGCTCAACCTCGTGCGCGACAAGACCTTCACCTTCGAGCAGCTGGACGCGGCCGACCGCATCACCTTTGTCCCGCCCGACCGCATCGTCGCGGTCAAGCCGTCTGCGGCCGCGTGGACCGATGTCGCCGCGCTCAATCTGGAGAGCTTCCGACCGGCCAACGTGAGCGGCCTCTTGGTCCTGGGCGCCCTGGGCGACGTGACGCGCGAGGTGGCCGCCGAGCTGTTGAAGCCCGCGAACGGCATCCTGCTGGGCGCGCGCCTCGGGCGCCGCGCCGCCATGGACATCCAGGCCCAGACGGCGGCGGCCGCCGGGCCGGCCAGCCTGCGCGGCGGGCCGGGGCAGGAGGTCGTGGCCGGCGAGGTCCGCGAGGTGTCCGGGACGCTGACGCATCCGTATGCGGCGTGGAGCGGCAAGGTCGCCTGCGCGGCGCGCGCGCTGCCGGTCTTGGGCCAGACGGAGCTGCTGATCGCGGGCGGCGGCACGACGGGCGGGCCCGCCGCCGTGGGCGCCGCGCGCAAAGGCGTGCAGACGATCGTCATCGAAAAGCTCTATGAGCTGGGCGGGGTCCAGACCGTCGGCATGATCTGCGGCTATTACTACGGCCACGTGCGCGGCTTCACCGCGGTCATCGACGAGGGCGTCAAGGCCAAGGGCGCGGTCCGCTCGCAGGCCAAGGCCGAGTGGTACCGCTCCGAGGCGCGCAAAGCCGGGGCGCAGATCTGGTTCGGCTGCATGGCGGTCGGGGCCTTCATGGAGGGCAACCAGCTCAAGGGCGTCGTGGTCGTGACGCCCGAGGGCGAGCGCGGCGTGATTCTGACCCGGGCGGTCTTCGACGCCACGGGCAACGCCGACGTGGCCGCGGCCGCGGGCGAGGAGACGGAGTTCTACCCGGTCGAGGAGCTGAACGGGCAGGGCGTCGGCATGGCGGTGATCCGCCTGGGGGCCGGCGGCCACAACAACGACTTCTCCTACGTCGACGACACGGACGCCTCGGACATGAGCTTCTTCGGCCTGCGGACACGGAGCATGACGGAGGCGGGCTGGGATGTCGCGCAGCTGGTCAACTCGCGCGAGCGGCGCCGCCTCGTCGGCGTCTTCCAGGTCTCCGCGCTGGACTTCTACACGGCGCGCACCTATCCGGACACCCTGGTGCAGTACCGGAGCCGGTTCGACCTGCACGGCACGGCCAGCGGCGACTTCTTCTGGAGCCGCCAGATCCGCGGCGTGAACCACCCGATCTTGGAGGCCAACGTGCCCTACCGCGCGCACCTGCCCAAGCGGGTCGACGGCCTGCTGGTCGGCGCGATCGGCATGAGCGCCACGCGCGACGCGATGTCGATCCTGCGCATGCAGCCCGACCTGCAGAACCAGGGCTATGCCGCCGCGCTGGCGGTCGCGCTGGCGCTCAAAGAGGGCTGCCCGCTGCGCGCGATCCCCGTCAGGAAGCTGCAGGAGCAGCTGGTCGCGGACGGCGTGCTGCCGCAGGGCGCGGTCGGCACGCCCGACTCGCACCCGCTCTCCGAGGACCTGCTCAAGCTGGCGTCGGCGATGGTGCGCGTCAACTACGACGGGCTGCAGTTCATCATGGCCGATCCGCAGCGGTCGCTGCCGTTCGTGCAGCAGAAGTACAAGGAGATCGACACGCACAGCAGCGGGCGCGATCCGGCCGTGAGCCTGCTGTACGCGCACGTCTTGGCGCTGCTGGGCGATGCGACGGGCGAGGACGAGCTGGTCGACTGGGTCTCGAAGAACGCCTGGGACGCGAAGTGGGACGAGGGCCTCGACGCCGGCGTCAACCGCATGAGCGCCTACATCCTGGCGCTGGGCCGCATCCACTCCAAGAAAGCGGTGCCCGCGATCAGCCAGCGGATCGCGGAGCTGGCGGCCTACAAATACGTGCGGCCCGAGTACTGCCGCGTCATCGCGCTGAGCGCGCAGCTGATTCAGGACCCCGCGCTGGCGCCCGCGCTCAAGTCCCTCCTGGACGCGCCGGGCGTCAGCGGGCACGCGATCCGGCTGGGCAAGACCATTCCGCCCGTGGAGGGCTACAGCAGCACCAGCGACTACCGCCAGAAATCGACGGAGAAGAGCTTCACCCTGCGCGAGATCAATCTGGCGACGGCGCTCTTCCGCTTGGGCGATGCCGAGGGCGTGGCGCGAAAGAGCCTGGAGGCCTACGCGGACGACCCGCGCGGCTTCTACGCGAACTACGCGCGCCGCGTGCTGCAGGCCCGCGCCGAGAAGCCGTGAGCCCCGCGCGCGGCCTCGAACGCCGCCTACGTCTGGCTGGTTGCGTCACCGGCTGTGTGTTCAGGCGGTTGAGAAGGCGTGCGAACGGATGGGCGAGACCGTTTGTGTATGGTTCGGACTTTTCCGGTGGGGACGGCTCGCCGAGCCGTCCGCCCTGCGGTTGCCGTTCCGGTGTCGAGCGCCGCTCCGCTCCGCCTGCGATTCAGGCGGATAGAGCCTGAAAAGCCCTGGCGTGGGAAGCACGGGCAGAGATGCCCATGCCACAGGTGGAAGCGCTTGCGGCCCCTTGTTCCGCCGCATCTCCCGGCTCACGGTGCCCGTGCCCCGGCCGATGCGTCCGGCCGATCTCGTTGTTGTCCTTTCTGGCTTGCCGCAAAACGTAAAGCTGGCTACGCTCTAACACGTTCGCGCGCGTGTAAGACTCTTAGTCTCCATCCTTGCTCATCACAAGGAGGCTGCGTACTTCACAGCGTGACCGTTTTCAAAACATCAGGTGTTGTTTTACGTCTTTGGGTTAGTCTGATAATATTTATCTACTAGCTGGCGTTATTTTGGATGGGAGGGAGGGTGAAAAGAACACTACGAATCACTGTTGTAGGTTTAGGGATTGCGATCTTCGTATGGTTTGTGATTCGTTTGCCTTTTCCGATAGAGGGCTTTTGGTGTAGTCCTTTGAAAGTGTTTGGGACTGCAAAGAGTTTCTTTCACTATAATGGGGGTAAAGTTCTTCATTTTATTGAGAACGATAAGTTTATCGCTTGGTGTGGAAATTACGAGCGGACGGGTTGGGGAAGGTATCAGGTCCACTACTTTTGGCCGACGAAAACGAATGCAGTTGTCTTCACAAGTATTTTCAGCATGCGAAGCGATGTCGATTGGGTTCATGGTGATCGCATTTGGGATTCTGGACCGTGCCAAGAAATGCTAAACAGGGATGACCTCAAATGGTATTACTGTCTCTGGGAGAGATGCTTGGTAATTGATGAGACTCCCAGTGGTGAACAGTATTTTTTCAACGGTGTCCCTTCAGATATCGGAGAACTGGAGGAACGTCTTGTGGCTGACAGTAAGTGGAGTGAGAACTTTAAAAACCCTCTCCAAATATACGCCAACACCAATTTTGTTCCGCCTATTCTTGTAAAATCGTTGGAGCAGAACAATTTCGAATATGTTGTGTATACCAATCAGCAGTGGGTTCCTTGCCTTGAGGAGCCTTACGTCCGAGTGGCGAAGACGATGAATGCGACTCAAGATTATTCGGTTAAATTTGCGATGAATTATCAGCACGATCTGCAAAGTGTAGGCTTGGAAATGCTGGAGGATGTGCTCAGGGGAACCTCTGATGCGGCGTTCCGATGGGTTGAGCCTAGACCTCATGAGTTAGCAATAGTCAACTGTAGTTCTTGTGAAATCGGCTCCTTGGTCGCTGTGATGAATCGGCAGAAGCAGCCGTATAAGGTGATTACGAATGACATGTGGATTGAAAAGACGGACCCATTCAGCTGGGCATTGATTTTTTATGTGTGTGGCCATCGCGAGTACTGCTGTCTAAACGGACTAGGGTATAATCCTGCCGGTTTGGATGGAGTTGTTGGGAAAATGGCAAGTTACAGGGCAAGGCTGGAGACCCCTTTGGTCATTTATGCTGCGAGTTTACGCTTGCCCGCAGAGCTCACGAGCTTTCTGGAATCTAAACGGATTGTTTATACGATTAAGCCCCTTGATATTTTGATAAATCAAGAGTACACGCCTGGGCAAACGACACGGCGATAAGGGGGCGTTTTGGGACCGTAGGTGGCGACGTGCGAGATAAAACAGGGCGGTGAGGGATCGTGCGTCTAGTGTAGTGCGTCTAACGCTTCTTTACTTTTGGAGATTTTGCTGAGGATGGCATCCGGCGAAGCCGTCCAAACAAATACCTTTGGCTTCTGATTATGTCCTTCGATGTACTGACAGATGGCCCCGATGAGTTCGCGTACGCTCTGGAACGAGCCGCGCCGGATACGTTTTTCGGTGAGGTCTCGGAACCAGCGCTCGACGAGATTAAGCCACGAACTGGAGGTGGGCGTGAAGTGGAGATTGAACCGCGGGTGACGCTTAAGCCATGCAGCCACGCGCGGGTGTTTGTGCGTCCCGTAGTTGTCCACGATCAGGTGCAGGTCAAGGCTGGACGGGGTCTGTGCGTCGATGCGCTTGAGGAAACGGATGAACTCCTGATGGCGGTGGCGCGGCATGCAGTCGCCGATGACGCTGCCGTCGAGCGTGTTCAGGGCGGCGAAGAGCGTGGTCGTACCGTGGCGCTTGTAGTCGTGAGTCTGCCGCGCCGGGACGCCGGGGCGCAGGGGAAGCAGCGGCTGCGTGCGGTCAAGCGCCTGGATCTGGCTTTTCTCGTCCACGCAAAGGACGAGCGCCCTGTCGGGGGGATTGAGGTAGAGCCCGACCACGTCGCAGAGCTTTTCGACGAATTGTTTGTCGCGGCTGAGCTTAAAAGTCTCCACCAGGTGGGGCTTGAGCCTGTGCCCGCGCCAGATACGTCTCACTGTGGCCGCGCTGACCCCCTGCGCCTCGGCCATGGTCCGCGTGCTCCAGTGGGTGGCGTTCGCCGGCGTAGTCTGAAGTGTCGCGTTCACGATGGCGGCGACCTTGCGCGTCGATATCTGCGGGATGCGGCCGGGGCGGGGCGCATCTTTCTCAAGCCCCGGAAGGCGCAACGCCAGAAACCGTTCGCGCCAGAGCTGGACGGTCGGCCGGGACACGTCCAGCTGCTTCGCGATCTCCTGGCTCTGCATTCCGTCGGCCGCCATCCTCACCAACCGAGCCCGTTGCACCACACGCTGTGGCAGCGTGCGCGAAGCCGCCCAACTGTCCAGCGTCTGCGCCTCTTCGGGCGTCAGTACAATCGCCTGTGCCGTTTTCATAAACAGAAGCATAGGCGTTTCTTTCTCATAAGTAAAGTTATTTATGACGCACTACACTAGATTCTAGCATCTGATCTTGTTCCCCCTTCCGTCCTCGTGGACATCCTAAGAGTTGGGTTTCTTTAGGATTGGGAAAATCGCGCGCGGGGAGCACGGGCAGAGATGCCCGTGCCACATGGGGGCGCGCGGCGGCCGTCGCACGCGGAGCGTGGACACCGCACAGGACACGGTACAGGGCTTGCCCGTGGCTGTGCTTATCTGTCTTTCGACATCTCTCGCCCCGTCCGGACTTTCTTTGTCCCGAGGTCTTGATGCGCCTCTTGTTTCGCCCTCCCGTATTCTTCGTAGAAATCATGAGCTGTACATCCCTCCCCTTTTGAGCCCCAAACGATAAAATCGAGCGTTTTTATTTTTGTCAGGAGGCTCATGTTCTTAATAGCCAGATCTTTATCAATACCAAGCGTGTGCAGAGGAATGTTTGTGATTGAGGTAAGGTCGCCGTCGTCGCAAAACATGTACAGCTCTTTCAAGGCCATGTTCCTGATGGGCCATACATCCCATACATGTGGCGTGAACAACTTGAGAGTCTCCAGTGGAATGGTTTCAATCCCATGAAGCAATCGGAGAGAACTCGAAACCACGGTCAACGAACGAAGAGCCATCGGCCCCAATGGTTGAAGTGAGTCGATTTGTGCCTCCTGCAAATCCAATTCTTTGAGCGGCATATTTGTCAAGTAACGCAGATCGTCTTGGCGGAGAAAGAAAATGCGTAGGCTCTCTAATTGCAGTGATGAGATATCTCTCATTTGCATTTGCGGGCACTGTAAAAAACTGAGACGCTTTAAGGGAACTTTTGTGAGTGCGCTGAAAGAACTCATGACGGGCCCCGTGCCAAGTTCAAGTCTTTCCAATGATGTGTTTGTCAGACACGCAAGGTCTTGAACTTCCGTTCCGGACAAATAGAGTTCCTTCAAATACGGACTCAGAATGGGCGATATGTCGCTTACCGGATTGCCGGCGATGTTCACAGAAATCAACGGCAGATTCTTCAGCGGCGAGAGATCGTGGATGTCGTTCCCTGACAGGTCCAGTACCTGCAATTTTTTCAGCGCACCTATTCCCTCAATAGTTTCAAGACTGCAGTCTGGCGCATATAGTCTTACGACAGGGAGGTTCGTCAGCGACGAGAAATCACAAAAATTCCTTGGAGACAGGACTGACACACCGCCCGTCGCGACATTGAGCGTTTGCCCTTTCGTGTATTCTGATTTGAAATTAGCCGCCAGTTCTGCGTCGGTAATAACAAGCGGACGGCCTTCGGGGCTTTCTTCGGCAAGGGCCGAACCGAAGAAGCAGGCGGGACATAACAATAGGCAAAGGAATTGAGCACATCGTATCATAAATCACCAAAACCATGAGAGGGTTGCGGATGCCAGACGTCAGGCAGCAGTACATCTCAGTTTTGCCTATAGTCCTTGAGTGTCGACGCGTATATCGTCAGGGTCGGGATGCTTCTCGCCTTTATTTCTTTGACAATTCGTTGATGAGTTGCTGTTAATGCTCCACTGATCAAACAAGCGTGACCTTCTTACGGCCGGCTCAGCAGAACAATCCTCGATTTCGATGACAATAGGTGGTTTGTTTGCCTGTATTCTTGGTACCGGATTTGAAACCAGTTGAAAATATAGGTTAGTAAGCCCAGCAGAGTGTAGCATTTTCTGTGTTGAAACAAATTCGGTCAAAGGTACATCGCCCGTAAAACGCACGGGCAATCTGTATTCATTAAAATTCTCTCTGCGACCCAATTCCACGATCTTTGCTGTAAACTGCTCTAAAGAGTGCCTCTTATCGAATAATGTTCTAACAATGTTTGTGCCATCACTATCCATGGTGACATAAATGAATGTTATGTCTGCGCCATAAACGTTCATTAAAATGAGCGACTGCACGAGCATGCAAAGAAAAGCGACTTTATTTTTCATAGACACCTCGGAGGTTCAGCAACAACCCAATGATCATCGTACTGGTCCTTCAAGCCATGCGTGAAGACGTCGGCTTGGGCGGAAACTCCCGGCAACGTCCGACCGTTTCTATGTGTGATGTTGTCATTGCTTCTCAATATCACGGCGTCACATCTCCGTATGGCACGGTACCCGCTCAAAAGATTGTTGCGATTATAAACTTCTTGTCTAGAAACTCAAGACCGAGCGTTAGTAAGGGGGCGGTGAGGGATCGTGCGTCTAGATTCTAGCATCTGATCTTGTTCCCCCTTCCGTCCGCGTGGACATCCTAAGAGTTGGGTTTCTTTAGGATTGGGAAAATCGCGCGCGGGGAGCACGGGCAGAGATGCCCGTGCCACAGGTAGAGGCGCTTGCGGCCCCTTGTTCCGCCGCATCTCCCGGCTCACGGTGCCCGTGCCCCGGCCGATGCGTCCGGCCGATCTCGGTGTTGCCCTTTCTGGCTTGCCGCAAAACGTAAAGCTGGCTACGCTCTAACATGGTCGCGCGCGGTTGCTTAAGTCGGATTCGAGGTGTTGTCATGACAACAATGATTAGACCTGGTTTGAAATGGACAATGTACTTGGCTGGTGCCATGTTATTGTTGGTCGCCGTTTTTCTTTTGCTACGTGCAATTGTAGTGAGAGATCTCGAAATCAGAAGTCGGCAATTTGATGATTTTTATTTGCGAGTACAAAACAGCAGCTCGATTGAGCAGATGAATCAACTGTTAGGCGTGCCGTGGTGGACGCTTAGTGAATCCAAGGATCGTGGGCGGCTATCGAGGTTATGTTATCGGCCGAAAACAAACGCACCTGCCGACGCAATTGTCAACGTGTATCCTTGTTCCAACGGTTTCCATAGATTTATTTTTGTCATATACCAAGTTAATGGGGGAGCGACGAACATTGTCAATGTGGATTGGGGGAACATGTAAAGGGATTGGGCTGATGCGATCGCTCATCCTGATGAATGAGGAATGGAGTGGCGTCCTAGAGCTGGTTCCAGTGGGGGCGAGTCATTACGACCGTGAACATGGGTGCCGTCATTTTCGTGGTTACGAAAGGTCTATCTCAGGTTTTCTGGGCGTAGTCTGAGTCTTCAAAATGAGCCGTGGACTGGTGGGGGCAGCTCGCCGAGTCGTCCGCCCTGCGGTTGCCGCGCCGGTGTCGCGCGGAGCGCCGCTCCGCCTGCGGTTCAGGCGGATGAAACCTGAAAGCCCTCGCGCGGGGAGCACGGGCAGAGATGCCCGTGCCACAGGCGCAGGGAGAGATCTGAATCACGAAAGGTGCAGCTTTCTTTCCCTTGAAGGTCTTGCGAACGTCTATCCACATCTCATGACAAGTGGATGGAACAATAGCGCGAGCGGGGTTGGCCAACGCGGGCTCCCGCCAAAGTAAGATGAGAAGGCGCAAAGGCGCAGAGGTGAGGGCTTCCTTGGCGTCTTGGCGGGAGAAAAGAGCAGGCGTGATGACTCAACCCCGTGTCTCCGGGCCGACAGGAGCAGGCCAGAACCCTCTCGACAGACCCGATGAAAAGAGAGAGACTATTTCCCGACAACAGCGAAACGCCGAACCCTCGTTTGCCTGCGGCTCACGGGTCCGGTGGTTGCTGACGTTACGATTGCTGTGCGGCGTCGTCGTGACGGTGACGTCCCCCGTCGCCAAGTTCATCAAAAGGCGCTCCATTCATTGCGCGAAGGGCGAAGGATGGTGCAGGCCGTTCATCTGACTTAACACACACCCAGGAGTCAAAGACATGAAGAAACCCGTATGGGCTATTTCCCTCATTGCCTTGTTCGCGGCCGTGGCGGCGTTCGGAGGCGTTCTCGACAACGCGTGGATCCAAGGCCGGACGGACAAGAATCCGCTCCTCTACAAGCCCGGCGAGGAGATGGTGTTCACGCTCACGCCGCAGGGGGTGGCGGGGACGCTTCCGGCGGGCGAGTACTTCCTCGAGTGGAAGCGCGGCGGTGACGACGGCGTCATGGAGAACGGCAAGGTGCCGTTCACCGGGGCACCGTTCGTCTACAGGACCAAGCTGGCCAAGGCGGGCTTTGTGCGTCTCGAGGCGTATGTCGTCGGCAAGGACGGACAGCGTTATCAGAAGACGTTCACCGGCGATGCCACGACGCCCGAGGGCAAGAGGGCGATGAACGACTTCGAGAAGCAAAAGAAGGCCGTCTTCTTCGACGGTGGCGCCGGTGCCGACATCGACACGCTCGCGACCCGGCCGGAGCCGGCGGACTTCGACGCTTTCTGGGCGAAGCAGTACAAGCGCCTCGACCGGGTGCCGATCAAGGCGGACCTCGTCGAGATCACGTGCCAGAATCCGCAGGCGCGGCTCTATGCGATCCGGATCGACTGCGCGGGGCTCCGCCCGGTCACCGGCTACCTCTCGGTCCCGAAGGCGGTCGACGAGGGCAAAACCTTCCCGGCGCGCCTCGAGACCCACGGTTACAGCGGCGACCGCTGCACGCATGCCGCGCCCGCTTCAGGCCGGGACAACGAGATCGTTCTCAACATCAACGCCCACGGCCTGAAGCTCGTCGAGTTCGGGGCGACCGAGGCGGACACCAAGGCGCTCCGGTGGGAGACGCGTTCGCATGATCAGTCCTACGCTTTCGATCCCAAACAGAACGAGGATCCCGAGACCGCGTACTTCAACGGCATGGTGCTCCGCGTCAAGCGCGGCCTGCAGTATCTGAAGACGGTGAAGGGCTGGAACGGCAAGGACCTGATCGCGGCCGGCGGCAGCCAGGGCGGCCTCCAGACCATCTGGGCGGCGGGGTGCGGCGAGGGCGTGACCTCGGCCGAGAGCGGCATCACCTGGTGCTGCGACATGTACACGAACGGCCAACTCCGTCGCGATCCGGCGCAGAAGCTCGCGGGCGACGGCTGGTACATTCCCTGGGTGGAGGCTCTCGGCTATTATGACGCGGCGTCTTTCGCGAAGCGCATTCCGAAGACCTGCTCCACCTTCATCACCCGCGCCGGCCTTGGCGACTACTGCTGCCCGCCGACGGGGATCGCGAAGATGTGGAATGGCATGACGTGCCCCAAGAAGATCCTCTGGGTGCAGGGCTCGGAGCACGGTTACGTCCCGCCGGCGTACGAAGGGCGCGATTTTGTCAGCGAGGAGCCGCCCTCCGCCCGGTGAAGGGCCGATGATCGTTTCCCCCTCGCGCTGCGCCGGGGACATCCGGCGGGCCCCTGAGCGCAGCAGGGGCCGCGGCCTGAGTCTATAAAATGAGCCGCGGACGGAAACCCTCGCGCGGGGAGCACGGGCAGAGATGCCCGTGCCACAGGGGGGAGCGCGCGGCTTCTCCGGTTCAACTCGCAGAACTCGTCCAGGCCTTTCGTCATGACCTTCTTTCTCCGCATCGCGCCGGGCCGCCTGCGCATGATCTCCAGCTACGTCTGCCCTTTTTCTGGACGGTGATCGCTGGAACGAAGAGGAGTCGTGTTTAGACAATGGGTTGCGCTGAAAAAGTCGGCGTCCGGCGGTGAATCGAACGAAATGCCCTCACGGGCACACTACAAACGGGTTCGAAGTGTTCGTAGTGGCGCCGTCAGGCGCTTCAAGCCGACTTTTTCAGCGGAATCGACAATGGACAAAAGGCTGCTGGACAACTCTCAATAATGGTGTGACGTAAATCTATTTGCTGAACGATTCCAGGTGCACTTGCATGGCGGTCACCACTATAGTAATGTACGTAATCATGGATGTTTGAGTGGTGCCAGGATTAGGGCGGATAACGTAATCTGACTGGGGAAAGAATGATGGATAAGCGTGTTTGGGGGATTGTGGTGGGCGTCGCTTGGTGTCTTTGTGCTCAGGCCGCTACAAAGCCGCTGGGCAAGCCGTCTGCGAGCGATTTCTTGAAGCTCGATGTCGGGGTGAAGAGCGAGGAGATCTCCTGTGGGAACAATCCCAAATGGTCGTACTTCGTCTATTTGCCGAAGGCCTATTCGCCAGACCGGAAATGGCCGGTCCTTTTCATCATGTCGCCTGTCGGCGGGAATGCGGCGACGATGGACCGTTACATCCCCGGCGCGGAGATGAACCAGTGGATCCTAGCCGTCTCAGTCCAATCGAAGAACGGGGACGACGTGACCGAAGAGCCGATCACCGCCATGGTCGAGGATGTGTGCACCCGGTTGCCGGCCGATACCAAGCGGCTCTATTCCTCCGGAATGTCGGGGGGTGCGCGCATGGCTTTCTGGCTGTCCGAGCAGATGAAGTCCAAGGGGTTCGCGGGCGTGCTGGCGTGCGGGGCCGGCGGTACGCCGGAAAAGATGTCGTCCAAAACGGCGGTGTTCGGCCTCTGCGGATCCAACTGCTTCAACCGCTGGGACATGGCCTGCACCTTTAAGGATCTCAAGAACGGGTCGAGCCGGCTGCGCTTTTTCGTGGGCAACCACACGTGGGCCGATGCGGGCATGATCACGTACGGCATGGCCTGGCTCAACGCCTGCACGCTCAAGTCGATGCCTCAGCTCAACGCAGCGATTGCAGAGAAGAACCGTTTCATCGGTCTTGTCCAGGATGAGATCAGTCGGTCGGCTGAGTCTGACCCCGAAAAGGCGTACGAGTGGGCGATCTGCCTGTCGCAGGCCTCTTCCGCGCCCTCAGTCGCAAAAAGCCCGCAGCTGGTGGCGCTGCTGAAGAACCCCAAGGTGCAGGCTTATGTCAGTGCCATGAAAGACGTGGACCAGTTCGTGAAACGCCACTTCGCCACCGACCCGATGGACTACAAGAACAACAACGGCACAGAGGCGGCCAAGCGCGATGCCGAACGGCTCGCGGCGAAGAACAAGGACACGTGCCTTGCAGAGCTTTTCACCCGCATGGGCGAGCCCGCTGTGAAGCCGTAATGGGCGTTGCACGCACCTGAGCATTAAAGGCGTTCCGCTGGCCTTTGGCAACGTCTTTCGGGATCAAGCAAATGTGGCGATATCCTAAGGGCTGGACTTATCTAGAAGTGGAAGAAGGGTGAGCGGCTCGGCGGGACGCCTCAACCTGTTGTGCGGAGGTCTCGCCGAGACCGCTCGTAAGTTTGGTTTGGACGACTCCGGTGGGGACGGCTCGCCGAGCCGTCCGCCCCGCGGCTGCCGCGCCGGTGTCGCGCGGAGGGCCGCTCCGCCTGCAGCTCAGGCGAATGGAGGCTGGAAAACCCTCGCGCGGGGAGCACGGGCAGAGATGCCCGTGCCACAGGGAGAGCGCGGATGCGCGATCCTTCCAGAACCCACTTGCTTGGACCCCCGCTCGCAACGCTTGGCCGCGCACGGACGGGATTGTGAAGGCTTGCCCGTCGCAGCGGCCCAAACGGCCGAACTTGTCTTAAGCCGTTCCGGCTTTGTGATCAGGCGGCGTCCGTGATGGCCAGGGGCGGCTTCAGATCCACATTGTGCGGTCGAGGGAGCGGTACTGGATCGCTTCGGAAATGTGGTTCGCGCCGATGCTCTCGGCGTCGGCCATGTCGGCGATGGTGCGCGCGACCTTGACGATGCGGTCGTAGGCGCGCGCGCTGAAGTTGAGCTCGTTCATGGCCATCTTGAGCAGCTCCGCGGCGTCGGTGCCGAGGGTGCAGAAGCTCTGCACCTCGCGGGCGGACATGGCGGCGTTGCAGGTGACGCGGGGCGTGTGGCGGAAGCGGGCGCGCTGGCGGCTGCGGCAGACCGCCACGCGCTCGCGGATCGCGGCCGACGCCTCGCCCTGCCCGAGCGCGCTCAGGTCGTGGTAGCGCACCGGCGGCACCTCGATGTGGATGTCGATGCGGTCGAGCAGCGGGCCGGAGACCTTGTTGCGGTAGGCCTGGATCTTGGTCGACGTGCAGCGGCACTCGCGCTTGGGGTCGCCGGCGTAGCCGCACGGGCAGGGGTTCATCGCCGCGACCAGCATGAACTGCGAGGGGAAGTCGAGCGTGGCGACGGCGCGCGAGATGGTCACGTGGCCGTCTTCGAGCGGCTGGCGCAGCACCTCCAGAACGTTGCGGTGGAACTCCGGCAGCTCGTCGAGGAAGAGCAC
>Ga0075012_10002744_pt1 | contig 17132 bp, 6 predicted proteins | sample All_14_2_FD_71474 | JGI IMG/M metagenome (GOLD analysis project Ga0075012, IMG submission 71474) | Freshwater microbial communities in response to fracking from Pennsylvania, USA - Allegheny Zone_MetaG_DW_15 | ecosystem: Environmental > Aquatic > Deep subsurface > Groundwater > Drilled... | reverse complement strand
AGCTGATATAGCTTCAGGAAATGTAATACTAACTCTCACTGCAACCAGCACATCGCCATGTGTAAACGCAGTTGATCAGTTCACACTGAACTTTACGAGCCAGGCTATAGCCGATGCCGGAGCTGATGATATTATTTGTGAAACGCAACCATCATACACCTTAGCCGGAGCAACTGCCAGCAATTATGTATCACTTGGATGGACAACTTCCGGATCAGGAACTTTCAATAACGCGACCCTGCTGAATCCTGATTATTCACCAAGTGCAGCAGATATAGCAGCCGGATCGGTAACACTTTCGCTCACAGCATTCGGCATCGTTCCTTGCGCTGACGCAACAAACAGCATGGTACTTGTGATCAGCAGGCAGGCAGTTGTGAATGCCGGAAATGATACCACTATCTGTGAAACCGAACTTACATTCCCTGTAACAACTGCTACAGCAATCTATGCTACTTCATTAATCTGGACTTCTTCAGGGACAGGTACATTTAATAATCCGGCAATCATTAACCCGGTTTATACCCCGAGCGCAGCTGATATAGCTTCAGGAAATGTAATACTAACTCTCACTGCAACCAGCACATCTCCTTGTGTTAACGCAGTTGATCAGTTCACACTGAACTTTACAAGCCAGGCCACAGCTGATGCCGGGGCTGATGATATAATCTGTGAAACTCAACCATCATACACATTAGCCGGAGCCACTGCCAGCAATTATGTTTCATTGGGTTGGACAACTTCCGGAACCGGAACTTTCAGCAATGCTGCGGTATTAAATCCTGACTATTCGCCAAGTGCAGCAGATATTGCAGCCGGTTCGGTTACTCTTTCGCTCACTGCCTTTGGTATAGTTCCTTGTGCTGACATTACGAGCAGCATGTTATTACAGATCAGCAGACAGGCAGTTGTGAATGCAGGTCCGGATGATACCATCTGCGAAACAGAACCTTCCTACTCTGTAACTTCGGCTTCGGGCATGTATTACACCGGTCTGAACTGGTCAACCTCAGGAGATGGCACTTTCAATGATGTTTCAATACTGAATCCGGTTTACACTCCGGGCGTAAACGACTATATTAACGGTAACGTGTCACTGACACTCACAGGCTCAAGCACTTCGCCATGTGTTGATGCATCAGATTCATTTACACTCAGGTTTGAACGAAATATTATTGCCACAGCCGGCCCGGATGCTATTTCGTGTATGGATGATCCTTATACTCTGAATGGCGCTTCGGCATCCTATTACAGCAGTCTGATATGGAGCCATACCGGACTTGGAACGTTATTGAATCCCACAAGCATACACCCGACTTATAACCCGGCAGCGGGCGAACTGGGTAGCATCTTCTTTACTCTCAGGGCTTACAGCAACAGTCCTTGTACCGATAGCGTTATTGACCAGATGGAATTATACATTCATCCGTTGCCAACAGGTATCATAAGCGGACAAGGCATTTACTGCGAAGGCGACAGTGTGCAGCTAACGTTAACGCTCACAGGCACAGCTCCGTGGACTGCCACAATAACGAATGGTATTTCAAATACTACACTTAGCGGAATTATGGTTTCGCCATATACCTTTAACATTATGCCTCCTGCCGGAACCAACAATTACACATTGATTGCACTTCACGATGCATATTGTCCGGCACCACCGGCCAACCTGAGCGGAGTAGCTGTTATTCTTGTGAATCCGGCACCTGTAATTGACTTCATTGATAATGGTGCCTGTGCGGAAGACACCACCTATTTTACTGTAAGCGGCGATTATATACTTGCAACCAGTTACTGGCACTGGACCTTTGGCGATGGCACCTACTGGACATGCAACTCACCCGGATGCGGACCGGCTGCCCATGTATATCCGGCACCGGGCACTTACCTGGTAACTCTGTTCGTTCAGGATACTAATGGATGTACCTATACGGTTAGTCACGAAGTGAACGTACGTCCTCACCCTGTTGCTTTCTTCAGTTTCTCGACACCGGATTGCCTTGATGCACCTGTTTACTTTACTGACTTATGCACCAATCCTGCAGGGCAAGGATACCTACAGGAATGGGAATGGGATTTTGGTGATGGATCACCTATTGAGACTTACACATTCCCGAATACTCCAAATACCTCGCATATATACACTGCCCCGGGAGTTTATCCGGTTACACTCAAAGTAACAAACTCAGTTGGTTGCCGCGACTTCATCACATTAAATGTGACAGTTACAAATACACCGACTGCCGACTTTACTTACAATAAGAACTGTGAGGATGGTGAAACGCATTTCCATGATGTTTCGACACAAAACGGAAGCGGACCAATCAATGACAGGTTCTGGGATTTCGGGGATCCGACTTCGGGAGTAAACAATTACTCTACGGCTAAGAATCCGAAACATATGTATGCAGAACCGGGATACTATACAGTTACCCTGATCGTATTTAATTTCAATGGTTGCAGCGATACCGTACAAAAGACAATTTATGTAAGCCCTGCTCCGGAGCCCGAATTTATTTCCAGTGCGGGATGTGTTAATGCGCCTACTTATTTCTGGGCCGACAGTACCTTGTTTGATATCAACGCTATCGCAACATATGAATGGGAATTCGGAGATGGCGGCACAGCTAACACAAGGAATACACAACATACTTATGTAGCTGCCGGAACTTATATTGTTACCCTTACAGTAAAAGATACCGTTGGATGCCACGGATCTGTGACTCACGAGATTGTGGTTACAGTTCAGCCTGTTGCTCATTTCTCAGCCAATACTGATAATTGCCTGGGTCAACCAGTACAGTTTACCAATCTCTCAACTTCCGTTAACGGTTACAATACGTTATGGGTTTGGGATTTCGGTGACGGAAACACGCAAACCGTTGCTTTCCCGGACAACCCTGATGTAAACCACACCTATGGTCAAACCGGTACCTATGCAGTTACTCTTACCGTAACCAACAGCTTTGGGTGTACTGATTCCGAAACGAGAACAATATTTGTAACCAACGGTCCGCAGGCTAACTTTATGTACGCCGGACACTGCGAAGGCAGCCCTGTTTCATTTACTGATATTACCGCCGTTACATCAACAGTTACTATAATTGCATGGGAATGGAACTTTGGTGATCCGGGCTCGGGTATAAACAACAGCAGCACGTTACAAAATCCAACACATAATTACGCTAACCCCGGAACATATACGGTACAGTTTACTACCTGGAGCAATAACGGTTGCGAAAGCACTGTAAGTAAAACTATTACTATCTCGGCTGAGCCTCCGGTTGATTTCTTAATCCAGGGCAGTTGCGAAGATACTCCTGTTCATTTCGTTCCGGGTTCGGTAATAAACACGAATACGGTTGCGACATGGTTCTGGCAGTTTGGCGATGGCGGTATAAGCCTGCAGCCTTCACCTTATCATACCTATACCTCAGCCGGAACATATACTGTTACTTTAACAATCAGTGATACAGCAGGTTGTTCGAATACGATCAGTCATATTATTACTGTTGTTCCTGCACCATTTGTAAACTTTGGTTATACAGCGCCGGGTTGCGCCCAGAGCGAAGTTACTTTCGCTGATTTCACTTCGGTTCCTGCCGGATACATCACTCAATGGATTTGGAATTTTGGCGATGGTACAACTCAAACAATAAACTTCCCGTCAACAGGCACTACAACACATTCCTTTGCCAACGCCGGCACATTCAATGTTACACTTATCGTAAAAACCAGCGATAGCTGCAGCAGTTCCACTTCAAAAATTATAACCATCAGTCCGAAACCTTCGGCAGCATTTACTTTCACAGGTGGTTGCCAGGATGCTGCCGTTGCGTTCCACGATATTTCGAACGGAAACGGAGCTGCGATAACCGGCAGATTGTGGGACTTCGGCGATCCGGCCAGTGGAGCTTCCAACAATTCCACCCTCGCCAACCCGACACATATATACACTCTGGCTGGCACTTACACGGTTGAACTGATTGTAACCACATCACTGGGATGCAGCGATACCATTACCCAAACAGTAACTATTGCGCCTCCGCCGTTTGTAAACTTCAGCAGTATTGCTGGCTGCAATGGAGATACTACCATTTTCAACAGCAGCAGTTTCGTGAATATGGCAACAACCGTAAGCTGGTTGTGGCAATTTGGCGACGGTCAAACTTCTACACTGCCTGATCCAATTCATGTATATGCTTCGAGCGGTACTTATACCGTAACCCTTACCATTGTTAATAACGCAGGTTGTCCGGCAACCAAAACCCTTCCTGTAACTGTTACACCGGGTCCGATTGCGTCCTTCGTTTCATCCTCACCATCGTGTGCAGGTTCATCAGTAACTTTTACTGATCTGAGTGTTTACAATTCAGGTTCAATAACTCAATGGCACTGGACTTTTGGTGATGGAAACGATACAACTTATACTACGTTCACGTCCTCAATAAACCATGTCTATACCCAGGCAGGAAACTTCATGGCAATACTCACTGTTTATTCACAGAACGGTTGCGAAAACACTTACCAGCAGCTTGTTACCATTGGTGCAAGTCCGCTGGCAGGCTTTAGCTGGCAGAATACCTGCGAAGGAGCATCCACCCAGTTTACGGATGAGTCGATAGCAACTTCGGGTATAAGTATTGTTTCACGTTTCTGGAATTTCGGCGATCCGGCAAGCGGCATCTTTAATACCAGCAGCCTGTTGAACCCTGTTCATACCTTCTCCGGCACAGGTACTTATACAGTTACTCTGATCACTATAAATGGTTCAGGTTGTTCGGATACCATTCAGCAGGAAGTAATTATAACTCCTAAACCAGGTGTTGACTTCTATTTCGATGATATAACCTGCATGCAAACACCGCTGGCTTTCACAACAGATACTATTGCAACCAATATTGCAACAATTGCAACGTTCAGCTGGAATTTCGGCGACGGATCAGCAAACAGCAGCGCACAAAACCCTGTTCATACTTACACCAATTCAGGAACATTTACTGTAACACTCACGGTTACTGATCTGAACGGCTGCGTTAATTCCATCAGTCATGAGGTAACCATAGGCGAATCGCCTGTAAGTATGTTTAGTTATGCGAATTCATGCCAGGATTCTCCTACTCAGTTCACTGATCTTTCGCTTGCTCCGAATAACGGAACAATTGTTAGCTGGTACTGGAACTTTGGTGTTAACGGCACTACAGGCGACACGTCAGTATTTCAGAACCCTTCATTTACTTATACTTCGCCGGGAATCTACACGGTTACCTTAACTACGACTTCATCAACAGGCTGTACCAATACAAAATCACAGCCGGTTCAGATATTTAATAAACCAACAGCCTCATTCAGATACAGTACAACACCATGCAGCAATGGTTCAGTGCAGTTCCAGGATTCGTCTTACAGCTACCAGTCAACCATAACATCCTGGCTGTGGGAATTCGAGCCATTCCAGTACAGTACGGCACGCAATCCGGAGTATCAGTATTATGCAGTTGATTCGTGTTACGATGTTAAACTCATCGTTACCGACTTCCGTGGATGTATCGATACAGTAGTTAAACAGGTTTGTGTTCCGGATGAGTTTGCCGTTGAAATAGCTCATCAGCCAAGTTGTATAGGCACAGCTACTCCTTTCAGTGCATTGCTGCTGACACCTTCGGGCGATATAATAAATTCATACCAGTGGAACTTTGGCGATCCGGCATCAGGATCAGCCAATACTTCTACCCTTGAGAATCCTGCTCATGTATTCAATACGGTTGGTTTCTATACAATAAGCCTCACCGCGACTGATATTTACGGTTGCCAGACTACCGTTGTGGAAACCATTGAAGTATTTGCCCTGCCTGAAGCATCGTTCACCTGGTCGAATACAATGTTCAGTACAACGGTTGACTTTACCAGCACCAGCACGATAGCAGCTACTACTCTTGTACAATATATCTGGAATTTCGGCGACGGAACAACACAAACCCTGCTGCATCCTGATATTTCGGTACAGCATGTTTATGCCGTTGCTGGTAATTATACCGTTACTTTAACAATTGTTGATAAGAACGGATGTACCAGCACACAGTCGCAATTAGTAATATGCAGCCCGATGCCTGCAGCCGGACTACAGCTTATGGATACGTTAATTTGTCAGAATTATTCCATCACCGTTTCGAACCTCAGCACACATAACAGTTCCATCAGCCAATGGATATGGAACTGGGGCGATGGTTCAGCTCCGGTAATTGATACCGTTTACAAACCAACAATCACACATACTTATACACAACCGGGAGTTTACACTATTACAATGAAGATTGTTTCGATGTACAACGGTATGCCTGTTGCTGATTCAGTTTCCAGTACTATTACTGTTAATCCTTCGCCTGTGGCCAATTTTGCATCAAGCGGATCATGTGCTTCAAGCAGGGTTAATTTTGTTAATTCAACTATTCCGAATGGCGCCCCGATAGCAAATTACTACTGGAATTTCGGTGATCCATCAACTGCGAATGATACTTCGATAGTCCGCAATCCATACTACAACTACGCTTCAGCCGGAACATATGATGCACAGCTGATTGTTGTAAGTAGTCTGGGATGTTCTGATACAGTTACAAATAAAGTTAACTTGTACGGCTCGCCGGCAGCTGATTTCACCTTCAGTGTGGCATGTATGGGACAGTCCACTTATTTCTTCGATCAATCCGATCCTGCACTGGCACCATTAACCCATTCGGGATGGATTGTGAGCGACGGGAAGCATACCATTGGCAGCATGACTGGTCCATCAGCCACCTTTACTTTCGATAGTCTGGGTGTTTATACAGTGCTTCATGCTGTTTCGGACACCAACGGATGTTCTGACAGTCTGCTGTATAAAATCACTGTTGTACCTGCACCATTCAGTGTATTTAATGTGAACGACAACTTTGAAAATATTCAGGGACAGGTACAACTCGAAAACGGTTCGCTTGGTGCTAACGAATATTTCTGGGATTTCGGCAACGGTGAAACTTCCGGTACTGTTTCGCCGGTAATTACTTTCGACGAGGATGGAGATTACCTCATTCAGTTGTATGCTAAAAACGAATATGGCTGTGTTGATTCAACCGCGGTTCTTTACAAAATGCTGTACAAGGGATTGTGGGTACCAAATGCTTTCTCGGTAGGTCCGGTTCAGGAGGTACGTTTGTGGAAACCGATAGGCGTAAATCTTACTTATTACAAAGCTGATATTTACGACAGGTGGGGCAATGTAATTTGGAGTTCGGATAAGCTTACAGAAAAGGGAGCACCTGCCGAAGGATGGGATGGAACATATAAAGAAGTCCCATGTCAGGAAGGCGTTTATGTATGGAAGATCACGGCTATATTCAGTGACGGATCTGTCTGGTGGAATGATGATGTCGGAAACCGCGAAGGACTATCAAGTGGAAGATCGGGTACGATAACCCTGATCAGGTAAGGAGGATAAGGAGACAAGGGGACAAGGAGAAGGGGGGAAAAGGAGAAGGGTTTGAAAAGGAGAGGGTGTCTAGTCCTGAAATGTTTCAGGCCTATACAACCTCTAAGTAATTTACTGAAATTTCAGATATAATTCCAAACTGCTGCGGTTGCTATTTTGCATTCGGGTTTATTGCTTATACACTCATACTCATTGTTAATAGCAGCCTCCGAAACATTTACCCCAACATCTGAAGCTAAATTACAATCAGAAACTATTTCCTGAAATCAATCCTTCATATACACCTACTTTCATATATCAAAACTTTACCTATATTTGCACCCCGCAGAAAAACACAATTGAACAACTTTTCACAGAAGCTGTTTTAATACTAGTTTTCTGTATCAGAGTATAATAAGTGATTTACCCAAGTCTTTTAAATGGAGCGAAAACCAATTAAAAAGGTACTGATTGCCAACCGTGGCGAAATTGCAGTACGTATTATCCGTTCATGCCGCGAAATGGGCATTCACACCGTAGCCGTATTTTCTGATGCCGACCGTACTTCGATGCACGTGAGGTATGCCGGTGAGGCTTATCACATAGGGCCTTCCCCTTCGAACGAGAGTTATCTGAAAATCGAAACGATTCTGGAAGTCGCAAAAAAATGCGGAGCCGATGCTATTCATCCGGGTTACGGTTTCCTTTCGGAGAATGCTGAATTCTCACGCCGCTGTCAGGAAGAAGGCATTATTTTTATAGGCCCCTCGCCCGAAGCAATCCTGGGAATGGGCGATAAAATTACTGCCCGGCGCACTATGATTAAAGCCGGTGTGCCAGTAGTACCCGGCACTTCCGAAGCTGTAAGCAGCGAAGAAGAAGCATTAGCCACTATCAGCGAAATAGGTCTGCCCGTTATGATCAAAGCCTCTGCAGGAGGCGGCGGTAAAGGGATGCGACTGGTAAAGGAAGAATCTCAGATACTGAGTTCCCTGCGTGGCGCACGCTCCGAAGCAAAAACCGCTTTTGGCAACGATGCCGTATATATCGAGAAATACATTAGTTCGCCACATCATATTGAGTTTCAGGTTTTGGCTGATTCGCAAGGCAATACAGTACATCTGTTTGAACGCGAATGTTCTGTTCAGCGCCGTCATCAGAAGGTAGTTGAGGAAACACCATCGCCCATTATGACACCAAAAGTACGCGCCGAAATGGGTGCCCATGCCGTTGCTGCTGCCAAAGCTGCAAACTACGAAGGAGCCGGAACCATCGAGTTTATCGTTGACGATAACCTGAACTACTATTTCCTCGAAATGAATACCCGCCTTCAGGTAGAACATCCCATAACAGAACGCGTTGTAGGCGTTGACCTTGTAAAGGAACAGATCCGCATCGCACAAGGCAATCCATTGCCTTTCAAACAGGAAGACCTCCGACAGACCGGACATGCTATCGAATGCCGGATTTATGCCGAAGATACCGACAATAATTTCATGCCCAACCCCGGTACCATTACACATATTACTGAACCGCTTGGTTTAGGTGTACGTTGCGACGGATATGTGTATGAAGGTTACAGCATTCCCATTTTTTATGACCCAATGATCAGCAAGTTGATTGTATGGGATAAAACCCGCGACGAAGCTATTGAACGTATGCGACGGGCTCTATATGAATACAAAATAAGCGGGGTAAAGACTTCCATCAAATTCCTCGAACGTATTATGGATGCTCCTGCCTTCCGTAAAGGCGGTTACAATACTCATTTTATTGAAGACAACATGAAATTCCTTATGTCGGAAACTGAATGTGCTTCCGACTGTGAAAACCTGGCTCTTATTGCCGCTTTTGTCGAATACACTTCGCAGGTTCGTGAAATAGAACAAACAATGACTCCCGCTTCAACCCGTCACGGCAGCGACTGGAAAGAGTTCGGCCGCAGGCTTGCCGCGTGGAGGATTTAGGGGTTGACGAGTAAGTTGTGGAGACGAGAGAGTTTGAGAAGACACGGGGACAAGGAGAGGGGCGAAAGGGCGAAAGGGCGAAGGGCGATGGGGCGATGGTGCGATGGACGACATGGACAGACACCGTTGAACTGAAGTATCCAAAAAAATAAGACTAAAACAAAATGATGAATCACATAAACCATGAAGATACAGAGTTATAGAGAGCTGAGAGTTTATCAGTCAGCTATGGTTCTGGCTATGGAAATATTTGAATTAACAAAATCATTCCCTCCTGAGGAAAAGTATTCCCTCACTGACCAGATCAGGAGATCTTCGAGATCTGTGTGTGCTAATATTGCTGAAGCCTGGCGGAAACGCCGTTATAAAGCCGCGTTTATTGCAAAAATTAATGATTCGGAAACCGAAACATGCGAAACACAGGTCTGGCTTGAAATTGCTCTACGTTGTAAATATATCAGTGAAGAAAAAACCAATGAATTAATCGAAAAATATGATCACCTGCTTAGTCAACTCGTATTAATGATAAATGATGCTGACAAATGGGTAATTGAGAAAAAATAGATTTAGCTCTAAAAACTGTCCCCTCCTTTAACTCATAAAACCCTCGCCTTGTCTCCATGTCGCCTTGTCGGTCTTCCAACACGTAACCTTATTCAACTCACAAAACCCTCGCCCCTCGCCTTGTCGCCATGTCGCCCCTCACCCAATACAAATGCAAGAACAATGATTAAAACAAACTCATGGAATTAGAACTAAACCTCGAAGGCCGCAAAGCCATACTGAAAGAAATCAGCCGAGAAGGCAACCAGCTTACTATTGCCGTTGATGACGAAATATTCAACGTCGATCTGGTGAAAGTAGGTCCGGCTGAATATTCAATCCTTTATAAAGGAAAATCCTATAATATCGAAGTTGTTCCAGGTCGGGAGCCGAAACATTACACGGTAAATACGTTTTATTTCTCCAACGAAATTGAAGTAGTAGATGCCGAAACCCGCTATATGCGTAGCCGCGACAATGCAGCAGGAGGTCATGCCAGCGCTATTATCCGTTCGCCAATGCCAGGCAAAATAGTTAAAATATTAGTTGCCGAAGGTGATATTGTTGAAGTAGGACAAACCGTTATCATAGTTTCGGCCATGAAAATGGAAAGTGAATTTAAAGCCGCGAAAGCAGGAAAAGTTGCAAAAATACCTGTTGCCGAAGGCGACACTGTAGATGGAAACCAGGTTTTGGTTGAAATTGAAGAAGCTGAGTAGATGTGAGGTGTGAGCTGTGAGCTGTAGAAAAAGGAGACAAGGCGAGGGGCGACAAGGAGAAACTAAACTATTCAACATAGCGAAGCGAGCTCATCGCAGCTAAACCCGAAACCCTTTAAACTCTTCACACCCGAAACCCTTTGAACACCGCAGGCAATTGAACCATTGAACCATTCGAACGCCACAGGCAATTGAACCCTTGAACATTGAACCCTTGAACCCTTGAACGCCATAGGCAATTGAACCCTTGAACCCTTGAACGCCATAGGCAATTGAACCCTTGAACCTTGAACCATTGAACCCTTGAACGCCACAGGCAATTGAACCCTTGAACCCATTGAACCCCCAACCACCAACCCCTATAAAAAATGTCGAGTCAGATAGAAAAATTTAAAAAACTGGAAGAAAAAAACCGCGCTGCTGAACTTGGTGGCGGGCAGGATCGTATTGACCGTCAGCACCAGGCCAAACGTAAAACAGCACGCGAACGCCTTACCGATCTTCTTGATCCGGGCACTTTTGTTGAACTGGACAAATATGTTGTTCATCGTTCGCGCGATTTCGGCATGGAGAAAAACCTGATTCCTGGCGATGGCGTTGTAAGCGGATACGGTAAAATTGACGGCCGCCTGATGTATGTTTTTGCGCAGGATTTCACAGTTTTTGGAGGCACCATGAGTCGGGCCAATGCCGATAAGATTGTAAAAATTATGGACATGGCAGTAAAAATGGGTGCTCCCGTTATCGGGCTCAACGATTCGGGTGGCGCACGTATTCAGGAAGGTGTTGAAAGCCTGGCGGGATATGCCGATATTTTTTACCGCAACGTAATGAGTTCCGGAGTGGTTCCTCAAATTTCGGCCATTCTCGGACCATGTGCAGGAGGTGCTGTATATTCACCTGCTATCACCGATTTTATTATTATGGTCGAAAACACCAGTTATATGTTTGTAACCGGTCCGGAAGTTATAAAAACTGTTACCCACGAAGAAGTTACCAAAGAAGAACTGGGCGGAGCCATCACTCACAACAGCAAAAGCGGAGTTGCTCATTTTACTGCTGCTGATGACGAACATGCCATGATGATGCTTCGCGAGCTGATGAGCTACCTGCCTTCGAACAATATGGAGGATGCTCCTTTCAAAGCTACTACCGACGATATTAACCGTACCGACGAAAAGCTTGATACTCTAATCCCTGAAGACCCTAATAAACCATACGATATGAAGGAAATCATTAAGGAAGTGGTTGATAACCACAACTTTTTTGAAGTACAGCCTTTGTATGCCATGAATATTATTATAGGTTTTGCTCGTCTCGGCGGTCGCAGTGTAGGAATTGTTGCCAACCAGCCTCAGGCACTTGCAGGCGTTCTCGATATCAATTCATCCATAAAAGCAGCCCGTTTTGTGCGCTTCTGCGATGCTTTCAACATTCCGTTGATCACACTGGTTGATGTGCCTGGATTCCTGCCGGGGACCAATCAGGAGTTCGGAGGAATTATTAAGCACGGCGCCAAATTATTATACGCTTTCGCAGAAGCCACCGTTCCGAAAATCACTTTAATCACCCGCAAAGCATACGGCGGAGCTTATGATGTGATGAGCAGCAAGCACATCGGGGCTGATATCAATTTCGCTTATCCGTCAGCCGAAATAGCTGTAATGGGTGCTGATGGTGCGGTAAGTATTATTCATCGCGATAAACTCAGCGACGAAGCACGTGCAAAGGCAGTTGAAGATTACCGCGAAACGTTTGCCAATCCTTATAAAGCAGCAGAGCAGGGGTATATTGATGAAGTTATCTTCCCCCGCCAGACCCGTTTCAAACTGATACAGGCATTGGAAATGACGCAGAACAAGCGGAAAACCAATCCGCCAAAGAAACACGGTAATATTCCGTTATAAACGTTACACAATTTTATAAGAGGACTTTTCAGGGTCCTCTTTTTTTTTGTCCTTTACATAAACAATACTCAGTTAGATTTTTATTTACCACAAAGCTATAAGCAACAGATTATCTGTACATTAGCCCAAATAAATGATTATTTATGTTTTACTCATAATGACGTAACTATCGATTGCTAACAGACTCTTGAGTATTGCAACAGAGAAGATACGGATATAAAAGCAGAGTTTCAGAACAGATGTTTTTCAGGAAACACTTTTCTACTCTTCATCGGATTGCTTTTTTATCGTAGATTTACTCCCTTTTTTTAAATTTCTGATGCGCAAAAAATCTTTATTCCCTTTTCTTGTACTTCTCCTGAGTACTCAGTGGCTTTTCAGCCAGATTCCCAACGGATACTATAATTCAGCAACAGGTCTCTCAGGAGCTCCGTTAAAAACCGCTCTGTATAATATTATTAACGGGCATACCGTGGTTAGCTACTCCGGCTTATGGAATGCTTTTTATACTACCGACGATAAACCTAACGGCAAAGTATGGGATATGTACTCCGATATTCCGAACGGCACACCTCCTTACGAATATACTTTTGGATCCGACCAATGCGGCAACTATAGCGGCGAAGGGGATTGCTACAACCGTGAGCACAGTTTCCCGCAAAGCTGGTTCGGCGAAGCATCGCCTATGGTTTCGGACCTGTTTCACATTTATCCCACCGATGGTTACGTTAACAGTATGAGAAGCAACTATCCTTTCGGAGAAGTAAATTCGCCAACCTGGACTTCACTGAACGGTTCGAAACGAGGTCCCTGCGCATCGCCCGGATATACAAGCACCGTGTTTGAACCCCGCGACGAATATAAAGGCGACTTTGCCAGGAGTTACTTTTATATGGCTACACGTTACGAGAATGTAATTGCCTCATGGCAGAATAATACCGGCGCTAACGAGGTGCTGAACGGAACGTCATACCCTTGTTACGATCAGTGGTTCCTCGATGTTTTGCTTTCGTGGCATACTGCCGATCCGGTCAGCCAGAAAGAAATTGACAGAAACAACACAATTTATTATTCGTTTCAAAATAACCGAAATCCATATATCGATCATCCGGAATATGTTAGCTCAGTATGGGGCGGATCAACCGTTCTGCCTGAACCAACCAACCATGTTCTGTCTTTTGTTGTAAATACAGCCACAACCAATTCGATTACACTCACCTGGAACGATAATGACGGAGCGCAACCTGCTGAAAAATTTCTTATACTTGCTAACACAACCGGAAATTTTACCTCTCCGGCTGATGGCACTCCGGTAGCTGACGACCTCAATATGAGCGACAACAGCGGGGCCGCAAATATCAATCATGGAATTCAATCATGCACCTGGTCCGGGCTTACGCCGGGCACCTTATATTATTTTAAGATATGGCCTTATACCAATTCGGCAGCCAATACCAACTACAAAACCGATGGAACAGTGCCTCAAACCAATGGCACTACTCAAAGTCCGGCTACCTTAACAGCTAATCCTTCATCGCTGTCGGGATTTTCGTATGTGGCAGGATCAGGACCTTCCCTATCCCAGCTTTATGTTTTGAGCGGAAACAGCTTAACACCGGCTTCAGGCAATATTACAGTAACAGGTTCGGCTGATTATGAGATTTCGGTTGATAATTCAGCATTTACAGCTGTGGCAAATGTTGCTTACACCGGCGGAACTCTTTCAAATAAGAATATTTATGTTCGTTTAAAAGCAGGACTTGCTGCCGGTAATTATAACAACGAACTTATTACCAACTCAGGCGGTGGAGCCCCGGCAACAAATGTAAGCTGCAGTGGAAGTGTTACCGCGACAGCAGTTGCTCAGATTACTATTACATCACCTGCTGTAATGCCAGGAAATGTAACTGTTGGAACAGATAATCACATCCTGTACATTTCGAAAATCGATGTAAGTGTGCTTCCCACAGCCTTACAACAGATACAGTATCAGGTGAACGGAACCTATGCCGATGCTGATATAGAAGCAAACGGATTTCAGTTATACAGCGGTACTACCAATAATTTTGCAACGGCAACACCGCTCGGATCGGCACAATCGTCGAACCTCGGCAGTACCGGCGGACTTTTCACTTTTGCTTCGCTGAACACTACTATTGCAGCCGGCAATACGCTGTACATCTGGCTTACCTGCGATGTTTCGGATAATGCCACTTTAATGCATACCCTTTTTACGGCCGCAACAACCAATGCTTCGTATATTTTTTCAGCCGGAAACAAAACCGGAACCCAGTCGGCAGGAGGCGTACAAACTATTAGCAGTCCATCTTTTTTATCGCCGGGCGATATAGCTTTTACTGCTTATCAGACCGATGATCCTGACAAATTCGCATTTGTTTTACTCAAAGATCTGTCTGCCGGCACAGCCATCCGGTTTACCGATAATGCATACGAAGACAATGAGTTACTTTCTACCGAAGGCACCTTAACCTGGACATCGCCCGCCTCAGTGCTGGCAAGAGGAAGTATCGTTACAGTTACACTTTCCGGGTCACCGGCAGTAACAACCGGAAGCATCAGCCAAAGCGGCAGTTTTCAGCTTTCTGCTTCCGGCGATCAGATACTGGCTTACCAGGGCGATCATACCTCTCCCCTTTTTATTAGTGGAATAAGCTCCGGAGGATGGCTTAGCACAGGAAATGTTAATTCAAACACATCTTATCTACCCCCGACATTAACACTTTATACTAACACTTTAGGTTTTACTTCCGAAACGGATAACGGATATTATTCCGGCCCGCAAACAACTACCACCGAAGCTCTGCGGGCTTTGCTTAATTTTCCTGCCAATTATACCCGAAGCAACGAAATAACCCCATTCTCTTCGTGGCTATTTCCATTGGGTGCATTAACAAGTATAGATATAAACAGCGAAGTACAGGATATTTCTATTCTGCCGGCTCAATCGTTGAGTATTAACGCCGGAAAGTGGTTTACTGTGCACGGAAACCTTTCAAATAACAATGGAACCGGCGGGCTTATCATTAAAAGTGATCCTTCCGGCACAGGCTCTCTCATTCATAACACTGATGCTGTTGAAGCTACAATACAGCGATATATTTCAGGTGATCCTGAACCAGATAACCACTATTATCACCTTGTATCCGTACCGCTGATGCAGTCGGGCAGCATTGTATCCGGTTTGTTTTCGGGCTCATATATGTTTAAGTTTAACGAAAGTGCAAACACACCAAACACGCAATGGACACCTCTTGGCAATACTGGTGTCACACCACTTTCGGTAAATCAGGGATATCGCCTGTATTATCCGTCAAGCAGCGGGGTTACATATAATCACGCGGGTTTGCTTAACAACGGCACTTTCGGGGTTCCGGTTTACCATACTGACGACGCACACGGTTTTAATCTTGTCCCCAATCCTTACCCATCAGCTATAAACTGGGATGCCGTTTCAGGCTGGTTACGGCCATCGCTGGCAGGTGCCATATGGACATGGGAACAGAACTCAGGTAACTATGCTGCCTATGTTAATGGAGTCTCAACCCTTTCGGGAACACCTGTTATACCTGCAGGACAATCGTTTTTTGTTCAATCCGTCTCTGATCAGCCTTTTTCGATGAATAACAATGTTCGTGTTCACAGCAACGAGCTTTTTACAAAACAAAGTAATGCGGCCGAAAACACGTTGCGGCTTAACATTGAAGCCAGTACTTATAATGACGAGATAGTACTTCGTTTTAATGGCACCGCAACTGCTGATTACGATCTGGATTGGGATGCACGTAAACTTACAGGCTCGGATGCTGCGCCTCAGCTTTCGATAGTTTCGGATGATAATGAACAACTAAGCATCAGCACTATGCAGCAAACAGAGGGAGAACTTATTATTCCACTTCATTTTACGCTTAACACAAGCGGAATGGCAACATTTACCGGCAGTGGAATGGAATCGTTCAATCCGCTTTCAAGCATTTTCCTCGAAGACCAGGAACTAAATAAACTAACCGACCTTCGCACAAATCCCGAATATACCTTCTCCCATCAGGCAGGAACATCTGCTGACAGGTTCAGGCTCAGGATTTCGATGCTTACCAGCCTGCCAGATAATCAGAGTGTGATGCCAGGTACAGCATTCTTCAGTAACGGATATCTTAACTTACAAGTTCCGGAAATGGCCGGGCAATCTGTTGAAATCAGCCTTTTCAATAGTATGGGCACTAAAATGGTGTTCGCTAAAATGAAAATGCAGGGAATAATTCAGCTTCCGGTATCGCTTGCAAACGGAATATATATTGTGAAGGTAACTTCAGGAAATAAAGATTTTGTAATCAAGCTGATTTATTTGGAAAGATAGATTGCCCTACCACAATGGAGCAATCTGATTTTCGTATCAAAACTCAAGCAAACAGAAAGGATTAAAACTAATCCGCATTACTTCTAAAAATAACACATTTTTAATACTTTGCTGCTGAATTCCTTTGTACATTAGCCGCTTATTTTTTCGAACAAAAAAAAACCAAAACTATAACTA
>Ga0075012_10002742_pt1 | contig 17132 bp, 9 predicted proteins | sample All_14_2_FD_71474 | JGI IMG/M metagenome (GOLD analysis project Ga0075012, IMG submission 71474) | Freshwater microbial communities in response to fracking from Pennsylvania, USA - Allegheny Zone_MetaG_DW_15 | ecosystem: Environmental > Aquatic > Deep subsurface > Groundwater > Drilled... | reverse complement strand
CCCCCTTCCCACGCCCTCCTTCAGCCTCCATCCTGCATCTTTTCTCCCGCCGCCTCTTCCCGCTCCTCCCTCCGGAACCGGCCTGCCGCTCTTCACGGTTCCCGAAGACGGCTCGCCTTGGCGCTGGTGCCGCGTGTTGGGGCAGGTCGCCGACCGCTACCTGCTGTTGGAGACCGACGGCGGTTACGTGACGGTGGACCCGTGCGCGGCGCGCGAACGGGTCTTGTATGAGCGGCTGATGGAAAACCGGCCGTCCGGCAACAACCTGTCGCAGCAGTTTCTACTGCCCGAGACCGTGCACCTTGCGCCGGCCGACGCCGCACGCTTGCGCAAATACCTGAAGGTCGTGCAAGAGATGGGGTTCGGGGTCGTGGATTTCGGCAGCGACCACTTTCTGGTGGAAGCGTTGCCGGATGCGCTGAACGGCGTCTCCTGTCGCGAGCTGCTCGGCAATATCGCGCATGACCTCGAAAACGCCGGCACGCGCCGCGGCTCCGAAAAGTGGCGCGAGGAAATCGTGGCCAAAGCCGCCTGCCGCGCGGCCGCAGGCACGACGGCGACGCTTTCCTCCGAAGAGGCTGAAAAGCTCGTCGCCGCCTTGGCCGCGACGCGCATGCCCTACACCTGCCCGCGCGGACGTCCCACGATGATCTTCACCTCCTACCGCGAGCTGGAGCGGAAGTTCGGCCGCTGAGCATCCCCTCTCAGGGAACCTCCGCCTCGAACGACACAGCCGGCAGCCCCGCCCCATTATAGAGGTTCCCGAAGAACAGGTTCCCCCACGCGTACCGAACGGCTGCCGGACGCGACACGGCCGGATGCGACACCACCACCGTATCGCCCTCGATGACCGCGGACGCCCAATGCCACCGCCCGTCGTCGCCCCGGATCGAGAACCCTTCCAGCTGACTCCCCGCCGGGCTCGTGCGCAAATAGGGGCGGTCAGGAGCATCGGGGCCAGCCGAATACGAGGTCCGCACCGGCTCCGCCCGCAACCCGCCGGAGACGCCTTGAAACGAAATGACGGCTGCTCCGTCCCGAACGCTGCACGCCTTGAATGAAGGCCCTTCGCACACGATCTCCTTGCCGTATGTCTTTGCCAGCGCCATCCGGGCCAGACGCTCCCCGACGGGGATCTTGTCCCGCGCATGAACAGCCTCTTCCGCGTGGTCCAAAGAGACCACCGTCCCGCACGACGGCACGGTCTGCCCGATCTTCCATTGGAGCGCCCGAAGGTGGGCCATGTTCGAATCCTGTGACGGCTTCTGCGGCACGCCGCCGTACCCGGATATCTGGCTCAGGTAGAACGGCATCTCGGGGTTCCCGAAAGTCCGCCGCCAGGCTTGGATCAGCGCCTTCATGCGCCGCTCATATTTCGCCCACAGATAAATGTCGTCGTGCCCCTGATACCAGATGATGCCGCGGAATGTCCCGTTGCGGAACGGGTGAACCATTCCGTTGTATCCCACCGCGATCCGGCCCGTCACCTGCCCGAACGGCTCCGGCACGCCCGTCGCGGGATCGATCGGCGGGAAGAGCACCTCCGTCTTCCGTTCCCACGCCCCCTCCAGCGGCACCGTATGCTGCCCGTCCCACATGTCGAACCGCAGTTTGCCCGGAAGGATCTCGCCCTCGTCGGTATAGGAAATCACGCGCATGTGAAATACGACCGGCCCATCCGGAAAGGAGTTCTCTTTGAATGTGGGCGACAGCGGCAACGTGTTGAGGCAGGTGTGCAGGCTCGGCCAGCGCTCCGCGATCTGTCCCGCATAGTAATACTGAAGCTGCAGGTTCTTCGCGTCGCACCCTTTCAACTGAAAACGGTCTTTGCGCATCACCCCGGGAATCGCGACCGTGCGGCGGAACCAAGTCACGCCCCTCGGCACCTTGCCCGGGAAGGAAACCGGTTCCCAGCCGCTGCCGTTCTGTGCGAAAGCCTCGAAAGCCGATTCGGAAGAAAGGTCGGGCGGCAGGCCCTTGTTCTTGACGAGCCACTCCCTGAATTTGGACTGGCGCGCGACATTCCGCAACTCATCGTCGATCAGCTTCCCGTCTTCCGGATCTTTCCGCAGCGTCTCCTCGGGTGTCCAGAACACAACGGGTGTTCCGCCGATGGTCGTGTCCACGTATCCGACCGGCACATTCAGCGCGCGATTCAGCTCGAACGCGAACGTGAAGGCGACGGCCGAGAACGTCGGCAGCGTCTCCCGTGTCGGCGTCTCCCATTTCCCGTCGCAGCGGTCAGCCGGCTCGTAAGGCACCTGTCGCCGCTGCCGAAAGACACGAATCGGTTTGCCGATCGCCTTTTGAAAAAGCGCGTCGCTGCCCAACACCTGACCGCACACCTTGAACGGGGCCTTGTCGCTTCCAAACGGCATCTCCATGTTCGACTGGCCCCCTGCCACCCAGACCTCGCCGACCAACACGTCCCGCACGACCCGCTCGTCCGTGCCGCACCGGACCGTCATGTCGAAGGGCCCGTCCGCCAAGCCCGAGACATCGAGGGCGACCCGCCACTTGCCGTCCGCCCCGCCCGCCGTCTGGACCGACACGCCGCCGATGGAAACGGACACGCCCTCGCCCGGCCCTGCTTCGCCCCAGACACCTGTGTTTTTGGAGCGCTGCAAAAGCATGTGGTCGCCGATCACGTCCGGCAACGTTAACTTCGCCAACGCCGGAAGCGCCAGCAGCAGCAGCGCGGTCCCGCAAACAGGTAACCCCTTCATTCATTCCCCCTTTGTAAAGTTCGGTCCCACTTTATCAGATGGCCCTGCTTTTGCAGTTTTTTTTGAAGCTGCCCGGCATTCGGTTCAATTTTGACGGACCTGAATCGCGACCGGCCCCATCAGCCCGGACGGAAACTGCGAGAGCGGCGTATCGGCCGTAAAGCCGACATACGACGTCCACGTCTTGCGTTGCTCCGCAGGCAGTCTCTGGTCACCGATGAGCCGGTTGGCCCACGTGTTGGCCACGCGGATATCCACTTCGTTCGGCCCCCGTTTGAGTGCGCCGCCGATATCCACACGGTAGGGTTCCGACCACGCGACGCCGCACGGCTTGCCGTTCAGCGTAACTTCCGCCGTCACTCCGACCCGCCCCAAATCGAGACGCGCCGCCGCAGGCACTTCGTTCGTCCACTCGAATGACGTGCGGTAAACCGCCGTGCCCGAATAATAGCGGATCGCCTCCTCGGGCCGTTCCGTCCACCCCGTAAGTTTGTCGAACGTCACCGAAGACGGCGCACCCCAACCGTCGAACGCGACGCTCCAAGGCCCCGTCAGGCCAAGCGCCTCCTTGAACGCCTGCCGGTTGGAAGCCGCCCTTCCCTGCGCGCCTGCCGCAAGCGGCCGGCGAAAAACGACGAACAGCGTTTCGTGCCCGGGGCCGAACTCGGTGGGCAGCCACGTCATGCCGTCCGACTGCCGGTACGCCTCCGCGCGAAGGATCTCGCCGGTCATGGGATCCCAGAGTTCCGGTTGTTTGCCGGTCACGCGGAACCCCATCTCCGTCTTGTCCGGAAGCGCTCCTTGCCACTTGACGACGAAGTAAATGTCGGTGTCTCCGTCGCGGCGGTGAAGGTAACTCAGGCTGTTGCCGCGCGGGGCCGTGTGGCGAAAATCGGGCAGGACGCCCAGGGCCTCCAACGCGCCGCCGGGCGTCATTCCGCTGAACACGCGGCCCTTGCCGTAAGAAACGGTTTTAACCGAGACGCCGTCGCACGCGCCCCAGACCTCTTGCCCGATGGCCGCGACCTCCGCATCGGCACCCGTCTGCTCCCCAAGGCCCAGGGACGTTCTCGGGCGCGGGCCGAGCACCGCAGCGCCATCCGACACGAGGCGCTTGAGCTTTCGGGCGACGGCAGGCGAAAAACCCGTTTCGCACTCGCGCAAGACGATTAGCCGGTACCGCGAGCCGTGCGGACCGCCGACCGAACCGTCGGGAAACACTTGCAGCGAGTCCCTCAGGAACGCGGCCGGCAACAGATCATAGTCGTACCCCTCCGGCAAACCGCGCAGGGAATCCCACATGTGCATTCCGCCGGGAGCGGCCGGGCTGCCGTAAACACCGGTGACCGGCCCGCCCATCTCCTCGCCATAGGCGGCCAGCACGTCGCCGACGAACTGCCCGCGCTGAAGCATCGCTTGGCAGCGGCTCAGGTAACCGATCCACGCGCGTCCCTGATGCCACCACGTCTGCCCGCGGCTGAACGGCGTGCCGTAGGTCCAGAACGCGGGTCCCGGAAAGAGCCGGTCTGGATCGGCGTTATGCGCGTAAGTGTGAAACACGATGCGCGTGATGCCCATGCGGAAAAAAGCGTCCTCTCTCACGCGTAGCGAGGCGGGATGGTCGTTCCAGTTGGCTCGGCTCGTATGCGACTCGCAGGCGACCAGCGGTTTTCCCGACAGGTGCGCGGCCGACGAAGCCTCGCGCATCGACCAGCCCGCCTCCGTCATCGGCACGTCCGCATGAAGATAGGGCTCAACCGGATCGGCGGCGAACGTGCCGACGCCGCAGGCGAACCCTTCCACGAAGAAGGTGAGCCCGCTCTCGCGGGCGCGGCGGCGCATCACATCAAAAAAGTTTTCGCAGACCAGTTCGGTGCCGGTCTTCCGCGCATCGCGCAAGAAGCGCTCGGTCGTGTCGCGGCTCCCCACGAGAAAGCCCGCATAGGCCGGCAGAAAATCGCGGACGGGATAGCCGCGCCTTTTCTGAAACTCGCCGGCGAACGCGTGCGACCAGTTCTGCGACTCCAGTTCCCAGCTGTCCAGCAACAACCCTTTGACGGCCTGCGAACCGCAGGCGCGGGCCTCGTTCACGATGACGCCCATGAACTGGTCGAAATGGAAGGAGGTGACCGCCGGGTTGAATACGTCGCAGGCAAGACCGGAAACCTCCTTGGGCGACGGCGCGTTTTGGATCTTCTTGTTCCTGTACCCCACGCGCAGGAGCGTCCAAGGGCCGCGCCCGGCAGGTGCGGCCCAGGCGACACGGCCGGACACATCCCGCATGCCGGTCAAGTCGATCATCGTTTTCGGGTCGACGCAAACACCGGGCTCCTCCGGACACACGCTGGAGGGAACGACACCGAAAGTCTCCCGCGCAGTCTTGCCCTGAAACGCGGTCAGCGACGGGCGCGGCGAGAACTCAGCTTGGCGCAAGTCGACGACATACGGCGCCTTCCATAACAATTTGAAGACCTTGGCGCGGGTCGGCGGAATCGCGTGTTCAACGTTCTGGAACCACGAGTTCGGGAGACAGGAGACACCCTCCAACTGAACAATGAACCGGAAGTCTTGGCCGTCGTCGCTGGCGTAAAGCAGCGGCTTCTGCGTTTGCGTCTCCATCCCCATGCAACTGGATTTCAGGATGACGGTGCGGCAGATGACCGGTTCCGCAAACGTGAAGGAGACCCAGACCTCGCCGTTCGTCGTGTTCTCCAGCTTGTGGTTGAAGGTGTCCTCCGTCGGCTTCGCGCTGTAGACATTGAACTTCAGGCTCAGATTGAGGTTGGTGAGTCCCGGACTCGGCAGCGAAGCCGCGAGCGCGGGCGTCGGATTCGGCGGCAGTAACATGGCCGGAGGCGTCGGGAAAGCCAGCACCGCGATGTCGCGGTAAAAGGTCGGGCCGTTCTCCGGCCAAGACGGTGGAGCCTCTAGCGTGGCCGACGCGCCGGCGGCGAGATTCGTCTGGCGGCACTCGACGAAGAACATGGCCTTGTCCGGCGTGATCCACGGCCCGCCGGGACCAGACCAGCCGCCAGCCAGCTGGGCTGAGAAGTCGAGCCCCAACCGCTGCGCCTCCGCTGCGGCGTGACGCACCATGGACTTCCACTTGTCCGATAGGCAGGGCGTCTCCGTGGCGGCGGTCGGCTGCCAGTTCGTGCCGCCGTTGAAAAGCTGAAAGCCTCCCAGTCCGATCGCCTTCATGGCCTCCAACTCGCGCGAGATGCCGTCACGGCTGACCCGCCCATCCATCCAGTGCCACCACGTCTGAGGCTTCGCTTCCTGTGGCGGTGAATTGAATATTTCTTCAAGGCCAGCGGCCTGCGTCGACCACGCGCACACACACAAAGCAACCTTCATTAACCGTCCCCAAAAAACCTCTTCTAACCGCATCTTTTCCCCTTACCTATTTATGCTTAGACTGGAATAATTACGATGATTCCTCCCAACTTCTCTCTTGGCATTATCTAATACCGTGTTCCTAAACGCTAGATCTTTCCCGAAGCAAGGACATGGGGGTACACGTATGTTTTAATTGTGTCCGGATCGTCCGGCACCTAGCTCCGGACGTACCCGGGCTGGCACGTCTGCAAGGCCAGACCTGCGAACCCGTGCGACACAACAAAGAAACAGTGTGTGCGCCCGGCCGTTCGCTCGTCGTCTGGTGCGGCTAATTTTTTCTCTTCAGTTTCTCGCTTGATCTGACGTTCCCGTTGCGGGCATGATCGGCAACACGATATGAGAAGGATGCTCCGCATCGTGGTAAATCGTGTTGACCGCGATCACTTTTCTCCGGTTATCGTTCGGAGGTTCCCCCGTGTTCGGGTTCACGTCAAAGCGCGGGTAGTTGCTGCTTGAAATATCCACCCTTATACGGTGCCCTTTTTTGAAGACGTTGCAACAGGGATCGAGCTTAATGTCGAATGGATAAATCTTTCCGGGCGCCAAAAAGGCTTCTCCGGCTCCTTGATCACGGTAGCGGGCGCGAATGATTCCGTCGCCAATGATAAGGTCGAAACCGTCTGGAAAATCCGCGCTCGGAGGGTAGACGTCGATCAGCTTCGCCGTGAAATCCGTGTCCACCGCCGAGGATGAGGCCCACACCCGTGCCGCCACAGGCCCGATGATTTCGGTGTCCCGTTCCAACGGCGATGTCTGAAAGACCAGGATATCGTTACGCACAGAGAGGGGCAACCGCTCCCGCCACGCAGGAAATTGTGGCCCGCCACGTTGATCGTAAGGACCCTCCAGCGTAAGCGGGGCGAGCGTACAGCCGCCCAGAGTCGGCACGGGGGTAGAAGGGTCGAATGTAAACGATGTGGATGAGTCCTTCGCACACGGCGCGCCGAGCACAAGACCACCGCCGCCCTGCAAGTGATAGGCCGTCGGCGAAGCCTGCATGAGGGGATATTCCGCTTCGCTCCGCCAATAACCGCCATGGAAGAGCAGCCCGCCTTTCGTCTTATGCCCGTCGCCAGTGCCCATAACGAAAAGGCGGACCGGCTTGTCGAACGGAGTCAGGCCTCCAGGAACCGACACGCCGGATTCGTCGCCTTTCAGCCAACGGTCGAACCAGCGTTGCTCGACGGCAGCGAGCGAGACGGCCGCCTCGGGCCCGAACTCGACCTGCCCGTAATGCGATCGCCCGGGGTCGTGCCCCCACGGGCCCACCAGCAGGAAGGTGGGGCTTTTGTTGTGTTTCCGCAGCGCCTCATAGGTCTCGGTGGTACTACTGCTGAACAGATCGTACCAGCCGCCGAACATGAGGACGGGAATGTCCTTGTGTTCGGCGACGTAATCGCGGATGTTGCTGAACCGCCAGAAGGCGTCGTTACAGCGATGCGCCATCATCTCGATGAGCGACCCCTCGTATTCGGGCGCAAGGCTGAGCGGAGTTGTGCCCGCGCGCAGCGGCAGGTTAGCGAGATAGGCCGACCGGTTTGCGACCATCCGTTTGAGCGCATCGCGCACCACAGGATCACGCTTAGCAGCGGCACAGTCCGTAGAATTCGAGAAAAGCCAGTTCCAGACGCGCAGGCGAAAGGCCCCGCCGTAGATGGTGGAGCCGCTGCCGTGATTAATAGAAGGATTGGATGGAATGATGGTCGTCAGATGCGGGGCGCGGGCCATTGCAGCCAGATGCTGCGTGGCGCCGATATAGGAATTGCCGTGCATGCCGACCTTGCCGTTCGACCACGGTTGGGCGGCAATCCACTCTACCGCGTCATAGCCGTCGTCGCGGTCATCGGTCATCCAGTGCCACACGCCGTCGGAGCCGCCCCGGCCCCGCGTGTCCTGTGAAACCACCACGTAACCCGAGGCGACGAGCGACACGGTCGCCATGTTCCCTTTCCCGTAAGGCGTCCGCGCAAAGACACATGGAAAACGTTCCGACGCCATGTTCGTCCCGTCGGGCGACGGCAGATAGATGTCCGTGGCCAGCTTCACCCCGTCGCGCATGGGCACCATCACTTCGCGCATCGCGAGCGTGCGCCACCCGTTCGATGGCGGTGTAAGCGCAGCATGTGTGCACAACACGGTTGCCAACGTTACAACCACCCCGCCCAACTTTCGTATCATCACTTTCTCCTCGCGCTGGACACCCTGATTAAACCCCATCTCACTCCTAGGTTCGCGCACCCTAGGAGTGACAGGCAGGAATTGACATCACTCCCCCGAAATAGGACAGGCGACACGGAAACCGATCATGGACTGGTTCACCACGGCAGAATCTGTTTGAGCGGCATCACGACGGTCAGCTGACCGGCAGTTCGCGGCGGCGTTGTACCACGACCCTCCCCGACGGATGCGCGTGGTGCCGGACACCGGGCCAACAGGGTTCGTCACTGCCGCCGTGCCGAGTGCCCCCGTATACCAGTCAAGACACCATTCCCAGACGTTACCATGCATATCATAGAGGCCCCATGCGTTCGGCAGATAGGACCCGACTATCGCTGTCGCGTTCGAAGCACCGCTGTTCGCACTCGGAATGCTCGTCCCATTATTTCCCCAGCCGCCGTTGAACTGATAGCGCCCGAGTGTATCGAGAACAGGGCAGGATGAGGTCATCGTAATGTTCGTTGTCCCATTGTTGAGAGCGCCGGTCGTGCCGGCGCGGCAAGCGTATTCCCATTCCGCGTCCGTAGGCAAGTCGAGGAGATGACCGCCGCCGGCCTTGTCCCGCAGAGATTGCATGAAACTGGCGGCCGAAACCGTGGCCCCGCTCGTCGGCCAGTCGACAGAAGGGTCGATCTGGTTCTCTGCGCTAGCAAGATAGCTGCGAATGTTCCTGTAGGCGATGCCTTCAATCGGACGTTTCTCCCAGTCGTCTCCTCGGAAGTAACTCGTATTCGTGTTGCGCAGGGTGAACCATTGTTTTTGCGTGACCTCATAGACACCGATCCAATAGTCGTTAGTGAGCGTGACGGGATGGTATGCCTCACGCACTCCGTCACGTCCCAGTTCTCCCGTCGGCGACCCCATCATGAAAGTTCCTGCGGGAATACGGCGCAAGACAAGCTTAGTAGTCTTGTATACATCATTCGTCACGTCAGACCAAAGGTTCATTCCGCAGAAGTGGTATGTCGTCCCTCCTGACAAGAGATCAACGATCATATACGTTGGAGGTAACGCCGGTAACGGCGTGAGAGTGACATTGAACTGGGTCAGCACCTGGCCGTTGGTGTAGGCGGTCACGGTCGGATCCCAGATGATCCGACGCACGCCGTGCGACACGCCGTACAAGTCGCCGGAAAGCGAGGCCAACGGAAGCGTCAGTTCTGTCGAACCGTCGTGGGCGGTTACCGCGATATCCACCTTCTGGGTCGCATCGCACGTCACCAGAAAGTCGATATCCACCAACCGGCTCCATGGCCACCGCTGCCGCACCGTCACCTGACTCACCGCCGGGGCGTCCGCCATCGCACCGAACACGATGCACATCGCCGCAAACCTCCAAGTCCATTTCACTGTCGTCATCATTTCCATTGTCATATTCCTTTCTGCAACTCGTACAACTGAACCTTACAACACGAAGCTTTTGAAACGTAGGTGGAAACCAAAAAACGAAGATTCCTTCTACTTTCCCTTCAGCCTTTTTTTCGTTTCTTCCCACTCTGTGGCATACTGCTTCACTTCACGCTGATCATGACGCCATCCGGCAAACGCACCAGCGTCGCGTCCCATTCGTTCGTCACCGTTTCCGGGAAGGAAAGCGCCAGATTAAAGGTGCCGTATCCCCATCCTCTCTGGACAAATTGCCAACCGAAATAACCGCCGCCGTCCGGCAACGCATTCGTCTGAATCGTGCCACCGACCTTCGCAATCACCACTTGACCTCGCTCCGCACCCGAGGACGCCTCCGTCCAGTCCGCGTCATAGGGCAACACCACATTCGTCTTGATCCTTTGCCACCTGGTCGAAACCGGCCTTGGATCAACCGGCCCCCCGCCGAATGCACTTTTCACGACAGCCAACCGCGAGGTCAGCGAACCGACGATCGTGTCGCCGTTGTCATAAAATACAAGCGACAGTTCATACACATCCTCGGAGGAAGGCTTATCTGAAGCGAACGCTCGCCAAAGCCAGTTTGTCGTAATCCCCGTGAAGTTTGTCGCGAACGCACTGTTCATCCCGCTAATCGCAAATTTCGCATGAGATGCGCGGTCCATCCAGTCCCAGCTTAACGGGACCTCGTTCGTATAGACCGTCATCCAGCGCCTGTTATGAACGGGCGACGTGTCCACCAACACAGACTCCGATGTGGCACTTCCTACGCCTGTACCCAACGTTACGACCGCCGCAGCCAACACCGCCGTCGCACCTGTACTCTTTTTCATCTTGGTCCTCTCCTGTAGCGCGAACCCGGTCGACCGAACCCACGCTGCTTTTGTAAAAGGGGCACGCCGAAGAGCATTCCGAAGGGCAACTTGACCTTCTGCACCGGCCCGGATGCGGGACGCTTCCTTAGGCGCATTCTTCGCGACCCATGAATCTCCGATCTGCCGTGCTACCTCAAAAGTTTTCTGCGGCTCGCTCATCGCCGAGTAGCCATCAACCGCGGCATATAGCTCCCGCAACTCTGAATTGTCTTCCACTGCCACTTTGAATGGGCTTTTTCCTTTCGATGCCCGGACACCTTCCCCTGCATGGCAAAGATCCACCGCTTCCCCTGTATCATCCAGCACCTGAACGCAGCCCTTAAACACAAACGTCTCGCTGTGCTCAGCTTGCGATGCCACTGTAAAAACGGTCCCCACGTCCCATATCGTCAGCCCCGGCGCGTTCACGGTGAACCCGCTCGCCCGTGACGGCACCCACGCCAATAGTCTCCCCTGTCTGAGCCAGACATCCATACTGCTCTGAACGTCAAGGTCGACAGGACCAAGCAACGTTAGTTCTACGCCAGATGATAACCGCACCGTTATCTCTCCTTTGGGGAAACGAATGTTTCCTGGCAGTTTCTCAGGTATCGCGAATCCCCACGCGCCTTTCCACGCGACAACCTTTAAAGGAGCAAGGCCTAGCTTGTCCACGGGCTCGGATGTCTGCATGGATTTCTCCCCCTTGGAAAAACGCGGCAACAGCTTCCATGCCTCCGCTCCTATAAGCAGCAAACCAATCGCAGCCGCAGCTATACGCCACCCCCGCCACCATGACATGCGAGACCGGATCACCGAATTGGCAGAAGTCGGAACGCTCGCGAGCACTATATTCCCCTTCTCCTCCAGCATCGCGTGCATCCTGACTTGATCGAAATAGACCGCCACCAGTTCGGGATAGTCGCGCAGGAGCGCATTGAAACGGGACACGTCCTCCGGCAAGGCCGTTTCGTCGATCACTGCCGCAGCCAACCGCTCGAACTCATCGAACAGGGGGAGATTAGGGCTCATGCATCATCCCCTTTCTCCGCAGCGAGATGGACACAGTCGGACAAGGCCTGACGCGCCCGTAACAGCAGCAGGGATACCGCATTCGAGGAGCGTCCGAGTTCTTGGGCCACTCGAATGACCGTCGAGCCTTTCAGATAACGGGCCTCGACGACCTGCCTCAACGTGCACGGCAGTTTTTGGATACAGGCCTCAAGGAAAGACAGGTATCGTTCGGTTTCCAAAGATTCCTGTTCGCTGTCTGCCTGTCCCACCAGATTCTCGAAAACATCGTCCTCGAAAACCAAGCGGTCACGGCGCTGCCGGGTCCGATAAGTCATCACCTCATAGACCGCCAACCTCTTTGCCCAGCCGATGAATGGCCGGGAAGGGTCATACGTGGCAGCCCTACGACAAATTTTGAGATTAGTTTCCTGAAGGACATCCCGTGCCGCCTGCGAATTGGCCGTCAACGCACAGATGTAGGCATACAGCGCGGGCTGAGCCGCAATGAGCTCAGTCATGACCTGTTCATACCCTTGCGTGTTTTCCGACACCGGTGCCCTCCCCCGAACGATCGAATTCATCTACTATAGACACTTCCCCCGAAAATCTTTTACAAAAAAATGGCGCCTCGCCGATTATTTCGGCGAGGCGCCACTCAATTACGTTCTGCAACACCCATGTTGTGAAGGCGATTGCTCGGTTTCTGTTCCGGGACGGTGAGCAGGGGGCCGAGCTACTGGAACATGATGACGGTCTGAGGCTTCGCGCGGACGTTCACGAACCACACCGTGCCGTTCTCGCCGTTGAAGCCCATCGTTCCAGTTCCGTCCGCTGTCGGCGTGTAATCGACGCCGCCAGCGGCCGAACAAGTTCCGGTAGCCGGAGCGCCGCGTTTCCTGGCGACACGTCACTTGTCCGAAAGAATCTGGCGCTCAGGTTCCGGCGGGTTCGGGGGCGTCTCGTACCCGTGCGCGATCCCCTGCAAGTATTCGATCGATTTAGGGGCTTTTATTATATTGTAAAGCACCGTGAGCCCGGACGGCGGACACGTCGTGTCCCCGAGACCGGAAATGATATGCGTCTCGCACGCGATCCGTTTTGCCATGTTGACGCCATCATAATAGGCGAGCCCGTCCGTATAATCGGGGCGCCATCCACCCATCCTCCCCAACCGGATTCCACCCAAATCACAGAACCAAGGCTTCTTCACCTGACAAACCGTAACCGCATGATCCAGCGCGGCAGCGGCGAGCGCCTGAAAGCCGCCCTGACTGCTCCCGTAAACGGTGATCGCCTTGCCGTCCCACTCGGGACGGCTCTTGACGAAGTCCAACGCCCGCATCACGCGGAGAATCATCCCGTTGAAATACGTCGTCTCCGGACGCGCGTTCTGCTGGGCATCGAAGCCGTAACCTTTCAGCTCGCCTTTCATGAGCGCCTGATAATACTCCGGCTCACGACCGTTCTCGATGCCGTGCGCATTGGTCTGAAAAACGATCATATCCTTGCGGCACTCCAGTGTCGCGCTCCGCGCGCCATATCCGACAAATCCGACATATGCCGGCAGCGAGCCTTTCCCCGCCCCCTGCGGGATCGCGAGATAGCCAGAGACCGGCCGGCCGCCGGCACAGTCGACCCGCACGTCGAAGACATCGAAGCCCGCCTGTCGCGCCTCGAGTTTCCGCAACGTCGCCTGAAGGGGAACTCCGTCAAGGCGCGCACGCTGCCCCTTCCAGAACGCGTCGAAATCCGGCGGCTCGGCGAAGGGCGCCAGCCCTGCCCTCCCTGCCGCGGCGCTTCCGTTGAACACCAGCGCCGAGCCGCTTGCGCCCTTGAGAGGAACCCCGTCCGCATGGCAGGGCTTGACCTCGATCCGCACAAAACCGGGGATGGCGATCGACGAAACGATCTCCCCCCGGCCATCGGCCGAGGTCACGACCTCCCCCGCCGCCTCCTGCCGATCATCACCGAAACGTCGCCATCTCAGCGTCTTTCCCGCGAGCGGGGTGCCGTCCTCAACAAGCTGCACCCGGAACCGCATCGGTTCGTTCGTGCCGTAGGACACCGGCTCCTTGTCCGTCCCCCAGTTCAGCCAAACCGTCCCGGCCACGACGAACCGGGAGGCGCACACCATCGTCACCACAAACAAAAAACGGAAACATCCCGACATCTCGCTTCCCCTTCCAGTGATCACGCATTGCTCCGGCGTGCGTTCGGCCCGACAGAAAAAGCCACCCTCACTTCGTGAGCAGCGTTCCCGAATCGACATCATAGGCAAGGGTCTCTTGACTGACCTTGCCCGCCGCATCGCTGATTTCGACGCGCATCTGCCCCTTCGCCGCATCATCTTCCGCACGGACGGAACAGAGTGCTTGCCACGTTTCTGCGCCCGGAGCGCGCCGATCAACGAGCACCCGACTCAAGGCCCCGGCCGCGCCCACATCGGCCCGAATCCGGAACTCGGGCTGCCCTTCGGCACGCCGCATCAGCACCCCGTTGCCGTCGGGCAAGACCATGACCTCGAATCCGACCCTCCCGTCGGGATCACGCATCGGCGCGACCTCGCCGGGCATATAGGTCTGACTAACCGTCCCACGTTCGTTGCTGGACATCAGAACGTTCTTGAGAACGCGACCGGTCTCGTCCAGCAGAAAGTGCCCCGCCTGCGTACCGGTCCATCCCGGCCAACCCAACATGATGTGGAAATGAGGCGGGTGGTCGACGTGCCCGTTGGGAAAGTTGGTCTCGAACCCGTACAGGCGGATGTCCCCCCTGAAGCCGGGATCGCCCGAATCGGCGAACCCCATCGCCCGGCACATTTCGCGCGCGGCGAACAGAAAGTTGAGCTGTGCCTGAATCTGGTTGGCCGGCCATTCTCCCGCCCGATAGAACCCCGCACGCCGAACGATCCAGTTATGGAAGAGGTGCATGTGAATGCTGCCGTAGGTCAGCGGCGTACCGACACTCGTAGGAGCGCGGCTTCGGGATAACTTGAACGCCACACCTCCGGCCGTGTTCGAAACAGCCCCCTCCGCACCGAGCACCCGCTTGATCTTGACACCGGGCCAGTCGACCTCGACCGATGGCGGCGGGGCGCCTTGCGTTTCACTCTCCACGGTAAAGAAACACTCATGGGCATTGGCGCCGGTGAACGCTTCACCCTCTTTCACTTTCCACGGCCCTGCCCCGTCCAGGATCTTGATCTTAGGTTTCTCAGACTCCAAGCCGGGCGCGGTCCGCACGATCTTCGCCCCGTACCGGACGGGGCCCGCACCCTCAGACCCGAACACCCACATCGCCGCGCAGACGAGCCAGGCGGACACTCCACCCAACACCCTTTTTTTCATCTTCTCGGTCCTCATTTCCACCTGACGGAAACTGCCGCTCCGGCTTATCACTGCAACACCCGAACAACCCGAAACGAGAAAGACATCGTTGTGTTGAATGTCGGAACATCAGAAGAACGGGTTGAAGGGACATAGGACGACAGCGCCACCGCCCTGTTCTGACTCATGTAAACACGTTTCGAGCCCGTCTGGGGCCCTGTCGGATCAGGAGGGTTGCCCGTGACCGTGCCGTCCCAGTCACGGCACCATTCGAACGTGTTTCCAAGCGTGTCGTAAAGGCCCCAGAGGTTCGCCTCTTTCTGCCCCACCGGATAGAGTGTCGACGCATTCAGCAGACACCACGCGACCCGCTTCAATATGTTGGTGTCATTGACCGAAGTGGATTCACCGTCGTTGAAGTAGGAGGTCGTTCCAGCCCGGCAGAGCGTTTCCCATTGCGCGCACGTCGGCAGATCAAAGTCCGGGAATCCTGTCTGTGCGCGCAAAATTCCGAGGAAGTTGGTGGGGCCGACAGCCGTTCCCGTCGAGGGCCAGTCCACCCGGGGCACATCATTCGTCGCGCCACGGATATCGTTGTACGAAACCCGTCCCTGCGGATAAGTCGTGCCGCTCGTATTCTGCATGACACGTTTCCACTGGGCCTCCGTCACAACGAAGACCCCCGCGTATAAATCACGGGTCAGCGTGACCTCCGTCGTCGGCGGATAGGCACCCAATTTATAGCTGCCTGCATGGATGCGGCGCATAACCAGCTTGGAGGTCGCATAAACTGAATCGTTGGTCACGCCGAACCAGACGTTGGTGAACCGTCCATACGTCTCCAAGCGTGCATCGCCCGGATAGATGTATTCGACCTGACCCGCAGCCCCTACCGCTTTCGTCAGGTCCACAATCATGTAGAGCGGAACCGGAGTCGGCGTGAGCGACACGTGAAACTTGGTCAGCACTTCGCTGTTGGTATAGGCCGTTTTCGTCGGATCGAACACGATGCGGTGCGCGCCCTCACCCACGCCGTAGAGATCGCCGGTAAAGGCGTCCGCAGGGATCGCGAGCTGTTCAGAACCGTTGTAGGCCGTCACGACGATATCCACGCTCTGCGTCGGGTCCGCCGTCAGCACGTAATCGATATCCGCCAGCCGGCTCCACGGCCACCGTTGCCGCACCGAGACCCGACTGATCGACGGCTCTTCCGCCACCGCACCAAACGCAAGACAAACCGCGAAAAGCGCCATGCTTCCTTTTGCCCAATTTGTTTTCATGCCTCTATTCCTTTGTCCAGTTTCCAGTCTCCAACCCCTCGCACGTTCCAACGTCCTCACTGCACTTTGATCATCATGCCCTCCGGCACCCGCACCACAGCCGCATTCCACGTGTTCGTCACCGTTTCCGGGAACGAGAGCGCCAGATTGAAGGTGCCGTACCCCCAATCGCTGCGCCTCACTTTCCAGCCGAAGAAACCGTTGGCCTCGTCAAGCGCATTGGTCTGAACCGTGCCGTTGGACTTCACGATCACCAGCTGCCCGGCGGAGGCCTCCGCCGTCGCCTCGGCCCAACCGGCATCGTATGGGAGCACGGCATTCTCGCGGACGCGCGTCCATATCAGGTCAGACGGGCCGGGATCGAGCAACGCTTCGCCGAACGCGCCTTTCACCACGGACAGCCGCGAGGTCTGCGCCTCAACGACGTTTTCGGAGGCGCCATAAAACGTCAGCGTCAGCGTATAGGCGTCTTCGGCCGTCGGCACGGCTGACTCAAAGGCCCGCCAAAGCCAATTCGTCGTGACCTCGGCGAAGTTCGTCGAAACCGAGCCGTTCATGCCGACAATGTCCAACTGGGCACGGGCGGCGCTCGTGTTCCAATTCCACGCCAGAGAAACCTCGTTGGTGAACAGGGTCGACCACCCCCGGTTGAGTTGCGGCGCGACGAACAGCGGCGAGGGTTCTGAAGCGGCCCCGGCCGGTTGTGCCCCCATCGTTACAACCGCCGCCGTCAGAATGGCTGCGGCACTCCTAGTTTTCATGTTTTCCTCCTTTGCAGACAGAACCGGTTTTGCTGTGCCCTGCAGGGCTCTTGCGACAGCAGGCCGTACCCACGCCGCTTGGCTGAACGGCACTTTTTGTGGCGCGTTTCGCAGGACCGCCTCGCGCTGCGCCTTCTGGCGAACTTTCGCGGCCTCTTCCGGCACGTAC
>Ga0075012_10002738_pt1 | contig 17142 bp, 13 predicted proteins | sample All_14_2_FD_71474 | JGI IMG/M metagenome (GOLD analysis project Ga0075012, IMG submission 71474) | Freshwater microbial communities in response to fracking from Pennsylvania, USA - Allegheny Zone_MetaG_DW_15 | ecosystem: Environmental > Aquatic > Deep subsurface > Groundwater > Drilled... | reverse complement strand
ACACATTCCAGTTATTGCTCAAACCGCATTTGCAATGGATTTCGACCGAGAAAAATCCGTCAATAGTGGATGCGTTGACTATATCTCAAAACCATATAGTTCTGAAATTCTTATCAAAACAATTGCTAGGTACATCTAAGGTAAAAGTTAGCAGATGCTCACTTTTATTTGTTTTTTAAAATATCGCGAATCTCTGTTAGCAACATCTCTTCCTTGCTTGGAGCAGGAGGAGCGGTAGCAGCTACTTCCTGTTTGTGCTTTGCAGTATTCATTGCTTTGATCACCATAAAAACAGCAAATGCTACAATAATAAAATCAAAAATTACTTGCAAAAAGTTTCCGTAATTAAGCGTCACGGCAGGTGAAGTTTCTGTTGCTGCTTTCATCACAAACTTTAAGTCGGTAAAGTTAACACCGCCAATTAAAAGCCCCAGAGGGGGCATAATTATATCGTTCACCATTGACGATACTATTTTTCCAAATGCTGCACCAATAATAATACCAACGGCCATGTCGACTACGTTGCCTTTCATGGCGAAGGATTTGAACTCTTGAATGATTTTCATTGCTGTTAGAATTAAGTTAGAATTTGAAAGAAACCCCTACGCCGAATAATTCTTTAAACTGAACACGAGGTTTCTTTTCTACTTCCTCAATAGTTCCATTGTCATTAGAATCCTCCCCTATTTTTATTTTATCGTCGTAAATAAGATGAGTATTAAGGTTAACATTGATATACTTATTAACTTTTAAGGCAATGAGGGTTTCCCAGTTAACAACAATATTTTGGGGATCTTTAATATAGTTAGAGAATAGGTCGAGTTTGGTTGTGAATGACACGTTTTTCATAAACTCGCCCTTAAAATCGTTTTTGGTATATATAATCCTAACATATCCCCCGAATTCACTTTTTAAATTCTCGCCTTTGGCAACTCCAAACGCTCCAGCATTTGACAAAGCAGTATCGTTAACGAATGTAAACTTAGTAGTTATAGGTGCCGCAAAAATGCTGAGATGAGTATTAGGCTTGTAGTCAACCCCAAGTGCACCAATAATATATGCAGGGGCAAAAAAGTTTGAAATTTTTGTTCTGGTACTATCTGTCGGATACTTGTAACCTGTGGTCATCTGTGTTTTAAAGTTCAACAAAGCAGCGTAGTAAAAACTCTTTTTAACCTCGCGTCCGTATTTTGAGAGCAGATCAATCTTATCGTCGGTTTTCTTGGTATATTTTACTCCCTCCTGACTTAGGATGCCATAACCCAGATCAAAAGAGTTATCCCAGGCGTTTTTCCCTTTCTTATAATTTGCAAAGGCACTATACACACCATTTATTGCAAAAGAATTTTGGCCTCCAGCGGCCCAATGTGTTAGAGAGGTTTGGGCTAAGTTTGCACCAATAACACAACCTTTTTTCCAACCATCCAACGAGTCTTTAGTTTGAGTTTTCAACTTAGCTTCGGCATCAACTATCTGACTATAACTGGTTAGAAAAAAAAACAAAGAGAAAACCATTGACAATAATAGTTTTATTTTCATTTTCTTTAAATTTTAAGTTTGGTTTATAAAATTAAGAATCAAAATTATTAGAAACAAAAAAAACGGAGGCTTATTACATAATCCAAAAATATTCTCTCTATAAAATAACTGAGATTATCGTCACAAAACTTCGAGGACATTTAAACTTTGTTTAATTTTATTACTCCAACTGGCAAAATTGTATAATCATGTTTGAAATTAAATCACTTGCAGGTTTTGAATTCGACTTCCTCTTCGAGGCATTTGCCCGAGCATTCGCAGAATACGAAATTGAACCGGATAAAACTGAATTAGCGAAAATGCTACATCGCAGAGGATTTGTCCCCGAATTATCGTTTGGAGCATTCGACAATGGGATTTTAGTGAGTTTTACTTTTAACGGTATTGGCACTTACAACGGAGTAAAAACAGCCTACGACACTGGTACTGGAACTATCAAAGAGTATCGAGGGCAAGGATTAGCCTCAAAGGTTTTCAATGAGTCAATTCCATTTCTAGTTAAAGCAGGAATTGAGCAGTACTTGCTGGAAGTGCTTCAGCACAACACTAGCGCTGTATCGGTATACAAAAAGCAAGGTTTTGAAGTTACGCGGGAGTTCAACTACTTTGTACAGCAGGTGAAAGATTTAACGCCATACAGCAAGTCGGCCAATAAAGATTACTCTATTTCTGAGATTAGCCTTAAAGATTTAGATGATTTTACTGGTTGTTGGGACTTTGCCCCTTCGTGGCAAAATAGTTTTGAGGCAATAAATCGAAAGGCTGAAGATTTTGTTGTAATTGGCGCGAAAAAGGATAATACTTTGGTTGGATATGGGATTATTGAGCCTTCGACTGGTGATATTACACAAATTGCTATTAACAGAAATCACAGAGGAAATGGAGTTGGGAATTCAATCCTTAAAGAGTTAATCAAAAGGAATAATTACATCAGCATAAAACTTATTAACTCCGACATTTCCTGTGATGCAATTACTAACTTATTGGCAAAAAATGGAATCTTACTTAAGGGAAAACAATTCGAAATGGTAAAGAAACTTATATAGATTGACTTTTATTATAGTTAAAGGCTGAGTTCTCTCAGCCTTTTTTTGTAACACATTTTAGCACTAGGGTTAAAATCTATTAAATAGACCAAAATAATGCAACGGATAAAAATTTTCACAGTCTCATAGTGTAAGCAATTCGAATTATAAAAAAAACATTTAAAATTTAGTAGTTATGAATAGAACTATTTCAAAACTTATGGCTGTTATCATATTTCTTACAGCTACAGCCATTAACCTAAATGCAAAAACAGCATTGATAGAGACTGCCGCAACCTCAATCTCAGGAAAAGTTATCGACCAAGAAACAAAAATGCCAGTAGAGTATGCTAGCATAGCTATTTACTCGGCTAAAGACTCAACGCTAGTTACTGGAACCATTACCGACATCGATGGAAATTTTAAGATTACAGGACTTAACCCCGGGGAGTACTACATTCAGGTAAACTTTGTTGGATTCGAAAAGAAGGAGACAGAAAAAATTAGTCTTTCGAACCGTAAATTATCTGTAAATGTTGGAGAAATCGGCCTAAAACCTGCAAACCTTGAATTAGAAGGCGTAATTGTGGCAGCCGAAAGATCGAGAGTTGAGTACAAAATCGACAAAAGAGTTATCAATGTTGATAAAGACTTAACTGCAAAAGGGGGAACCGCCGCAACTGCTTTGGAAAACACTCCTTCAGTTCAAGTCGATCCACAAGGAAATGTTACGCTGAGAGGCAGTTCCGACTTTATAGTTTTAATTGATGGAAAGCCCTCAGTGTTAAAAGGAAGCGATGCGCTTAAACAAATACCTGCAGCCGCAGTAAAACAAATTGAGGTAATTACAAACCCCTCGGCAAAGTACGAATCCGACGGACAGGCTGGAATCATCAACGTTATAATGCAAAAGGATAAGATGCTGGGGCTAAATGGAAATGTTAGCTTAGCCTACGGAAATACGCACAAACGTACTGGAAATGTACTTTTGAATTACAGAGTAAAAAAAGTGAATTTCTTTGGTGGGGTCGATTTGTCCGACAATAACTTCGAAAGCAGTCTCGATATGAATAATCGGACAATGCTTAATAATGACACCATTAAATTCCTTCAAAGTGGATTACAATTCAATCAAAACTACAACTTAAGTTTTAAGGGCGGAGTTGATATTGATATCAACGATAAAAATTCAATGTCTTTTTCCGGAAACCTAGGAAATCAAAGCTACGACAGAGGAGTAAACTCCGATATACACAACTGGAACATATCTTACTCCACCGATAATTATAGTACATCTCGAAATCTAAACGATGTTTCGGGCTTTGTAACCGGAGCGAATGCAGACTTCACCCACAAATTCAAAGAGAATCACAACATATCTATTTCGGGAACTTTCTTCAGCTGGGATGGTTCCGACAAGAACTCCCTAAACCACATGTTTACTGACGATAAGTTTGTTGAAACCACTATTGCTTCGAAATTAAAATATCAGAAAGACGATTACAACTTCAACTACAGAGTTAACTTAGATTACAAACAACCAATTAAACAAGGGACTCTTGAGGCTGGCGCTCAGTTTAGGTATGAGGATAGAGATGAGGATTACTTCTTCCAAAATTATGATGTTAACACAGATAGCTGGAGCATAAATACTGATTACACCTATAACTTACAGTACAGGAACTCCATTTATTCTGGATACGCTACATACTCAAATAAGATCTGGGATATTGGCTATCAAGTTGGTGCACGAACAGAGTATTTCGACAGAGAAATTAAAAATTCCAACTCAACCAAGCCAATTGTTTACTCGAAATTCATGCTGTATCCTAGTGTACATCTATCAAAAGAATTAAATAAAAAGCACCAACTACAACTAAGCTATAGCCGACGAATAAACCGTCCAATGCCATTTTTGCTAAATGATATTCCTCAATATGTCGATCCCAATAATATTTTCATGGGAAGCCCATATATGAAACCTGAATTTACAGATGCTTATGAGTTTAACTACAGAGTTGTTTTATCAAAGGTTACAATATCGGCACAAAGCTATTACCGAAACACAACCAACGTATTCACCCCTATTCGTACAATGCGCAACGATGGAATTATGATCCACCAACTAACCAATGCAAATCAGCAAGTTGCATTTGGCGAGGAAATTGGATTGGATTTCAAAATAGCCAAATGGTGGCAACTAAGTACAGGGGCAAATATCTACCATTTTAAACTGAACACTTTGGTAAACTCCACCGAGAACGAAAAAGAAACAAACACTTGGGATGCCAGAGTGGTTTCAAATTTCAACCTAAAATGGGGAACAAGAATACAAGCCGTAGGTTACTATAGAGCGGCAAGCGTTGATGCAAATGGCGATGTGTCGGGTTTCTACGTGGCAAACCTAGCGGTAAATCAACCTATAATGAAAGGCAAGGGTAGCATTGGGGTAAGCGTTCGGAATATTTTTGACTCAGTAAAGCTTAACATCAATTTTGATAGCCCAACTTTCGACAATAATTATACTGTTCGGGGAGAAGGGCCTGTTGTTATGCTAAACTTTTCGTACCGATTCAACAATTTCCAAAACAAAAATCGCGGTCGTGCCGATGACGCAAGTTTCAAAGGCGGCGGAGCCTTCTAACGCAAAAACATAAATAATAAAGCGCATGTTCTTATTTCTAGACCATGCGCTTTGCTATTTTTATCACTTCACCTAAATTAAACCAAAAGAAATTGCAATAAAGCTTGGACCATTAATACCACCATGCATAATAACCCCAGTCCAAGAGTTCTTAGTTTTCTGAACAATGTAGGATTGAATAAATATTAACGGCACTAGGGTTATAAGTAATTGCCAACCAAAAGCAACATGAAAAATTCCCCAGCCAAAGCCATGTAATACCCAGGTATATTTTCCAAAGACTACTTCCTGACGCGGTAGCATTACTCCCCTCCAAAGAAACTCCTCACCTAGAATATTCAAAATCCAGTAAGGTAACCAAACCGCAAGCAGCCAGTATCGCCCAGTGGATAACGGCTCAAATGCCATAAATGCAGGAGTATGGTCGAACTCGCCTAAGAGTAAAACCATAAGTTTCATCAAGGCACCACTAATCAATAAAACCAGCAACAATCCACCAAAACTCCACCAAAGGTCACTTTTAGTAACTTTTTTAAAGCGTAATCGATCACGCAGTGTTTCTTTGGACAATAAACACCCTTCGGATTTTAGTATAAAATATCCAGTAATAATCAACGGCAGAAAAACACCAAGGCCCGCAATTATAAACCAAAAAAGAACTGTTTCCTGTCCAGTAACCGAACTCATAAAAGGAATAGCATACTTGGTTAATAAAAACATTAACAGCGCAGCTGAAAAATAAATTGCAAATGACCCTGCAACACCAAGGGGTTTTAGTTTACTCTCCATAATTTTTAAACTTTAGAAGTTCATCATAAGGATCACCACTCAAATTAAGCAAATGCGCAAATGCTGGTTCAGTTTTATAGCCTTGTTCCTTCAACTGAATAACTTGCAAACGGAAATCCTCTCCTTTTTCAATTAAAATTTTGTGTTCAATAATCATGTGAAGGTAGCCATTTTGCAAATATGTGGGTTTATCCTGTCCGAATATCTCTATGTTAAAACTGTTAGTCGAAAAACGAGCAATAATCACTTCTTCGTTTCTGATTATTTTTTCAGAGAGAGCGAAGCCCCTTTCATGTCCAAAGCACATAGTCAACGTAGATGCAAACTGATATTTATTCTTCCAGCAACAAATAATATCCAAATCGCTAGTTTTGATATCGATATTAATTGGAATAGATCCGACAAGAATTGGGGAAAATTCCTTTAACTTATAAAAAACTGAGTGTTTGTTGAGCACATTGTAGGCATTCTGCTGCCTAACAGTTCCAGTTCTCAGGTGTTCGATACTATAAAAATCCATTGCTTAACCAAGTAGCTGTATACTTAGTATTCTACGTATTCACTCTCCTTTTCCTTTAAAGAATCCTCAATATGGCGATAATTTACCTTATGAAACACATTTTGCTTCGCGCGTGAAGTTTCGAAGTGAAAAAAACTAACGTTCTTAATCAGAACAGCCGAATTTTTCTTCAATGCTAGAGCTTGGTTAGTCAGTTCTTCCGCAGCAGAGGCTGTGCGTTGAGTTTGAATATTTAGATCCTGGATGGCCATATTTACCTGCTCGCTACCTGCACGCTGCTCCACATTCGCTGCATTTATTTCCTGAACAAGGCGAACAGTATTTTCCATGGATGGTAATGTATCCTCGAGCCTTTTACTTGAATTCTCGGTCAGTTCCAATCCTAAATGGGCAATCTTCACAATTTCATCGGCAGCAATTTTGCTTCGCTCAGCCAACTTTCGTACCTCTGAGGCAACCACACTAAACCCACGACCAGCCTCACCAGCTCTGGCCGCCTCAACAGCCGCATTAAGCGCAAGAATATTTGTCTGAAAAGCAATGTCATTGATAATATTAATTTTTTCAGAAATGCTCCGAATAGCTTTTAAGCCCTCCTGCATGCTATTATTTGTTTGAGTAATGCTTTGAGCAGTTGAGTATGCAATACCCTCGGTTTGTTTTGAATTAGCTGTGCTCTGTGCAATATTAGAGGCAATTTCCTCCATGTTCGACGACAACTCCTCCGTTGAAGCAGCCTGATTATTTGCGGTTGTTGAGAGCTCATCGGCCTTTTCCACTAAGTTATCGCTTATAGCAACTAGTTCATGCGAGCAGTGGTTAATTGCAGAAACAGCTTTTTGCATTTCGGTTATCAATGTTTGAATTGAACGTGCAATTTCGCCAACCTCATCTTCCTTTTTCATTAGTTCAGGGGCTACCGACGTATTTAGATTTCCGCTAGCCATTGTTTTAATAGTTTCGTTCATATGCCTAATTGGGTTGCGAACAGATATTTTTGTAAAAAAATTTGCCCCAACTAACCATGCTAAACAGGCGGGTATTGCCCAGTAAAGAGTTGAAAATCCAATATACCCTACGCAAAATGCAACAACACTAACACCCATTGATGTGAAAAAAATTGTGAGGGCTGTTGTATAGATAATTGTTTTACGGTATAGTATCCAAACTACGGCGAAACCAAATGGTATAAGTCCAAATACCACTAATAATATATAAGTCACAATCGGATTCATGGCGTTTGATTTTTAAAAAATTCGAATGAAGTTACATTTTTTTTAAATCAAATCAAAACGAACACGCGATATTAATAACAAGTAAAAAGAAATTAGCCCCTCCTTTGTTATTTCACTAACAATTGAGGGTTTTCGGAAAAATTAGGAACGTTTTTTTATCTCATCACGAATTTTGGAAGCCTTTTCATAATCCTCGTTCATAATGGCTTCATCGAGCATAGTTTTCAACTCAGCAACAGACAGGCGTTTAATTTGATCGGTAAAACTGTCATGAGTTTTGGTTTCGGGTGATTTTGGGCTTTCGGTAGCATCATCAACCTCTTCAATTTCTAAGGTGATGCCTGCTTTTTCCATTATCTCATCGGTAGTGTAGATTGGGCAACTGAAACGTAAAGCAAGAGCAACGGCATCGGATGTACGGGAATCTATATAAACTTCTTTGTTGCCATTATCGCAGTGCAACTTCGAAAAAAACACACCTTCCTCTAGCTTATAAATTTGCACCTCAACCAAATTTATGCTGTAAGCTTTGGAAAAATTTAGGAAAAGATCGTGTGTTAGAGGTCGAGGCGGAGTTAACCCTTCGAGTTGGATGGCAATAGCTTGTGCTTCGTACCCACCAATAATAATAGGAATTCGCCTACTACCATTTTCTTCGCTAAGAACTAAAGCATATGCTCCGGATTGAGTTTGACTATAAGAGATTCCAAGTACGCTTAATTTTACCTTACTCATTTCAATCAACTTTACGCCTTTTCAACTATAAAGAATTTTTATGCAATTTTGTTAATTACCATCCTACTTACAAACCTACATGATTTTTTTAAAAAAACCAATCAGCGAAACTTTATATTCAGCATCACGTGCAACTATATTCCTGGTGAGCTTTTTAGAACCTAAAATAAATAAAAGGTTGTATTTCGGCTGTTTTAAACTGAAGTATTACAATAACAGCTATTACAATAACCACAATTTTCAGCAGAATGTTCAAATCGATAAATTTTCCTCGACACCACTCCTTTGTTCTAAATGGTAACCAATGCATTACAAACCCAATCAATATCAAAGCAAATACTGTAGAGTACGATTGAACAACCTCCACAACCGACGAAGTTCCAAATCGATATACAATTTGATTGAGCATTTTCCATGCATCGCTCATACTTTCGGAACGGAAAAAGATCCAAGAGAAACTAACCACCTGAAATGTTAGAAATCCTCCAATAAAATTTCTCAAGGTTTTACTGGATAAATTAAACCCTGAGAAATAGCTGCTCCACAGCTTATTCAACGCCAAGCCAACGCCATGAATTGCGCCCCAAACAACAAATCGAAGACTGGCTCCATGCCAAAGGCCTCCCAGTATCATTGTAACTAACAAATTAAGATACGTCCGGAATGCACCTTTTCTATTTCCCCCAATCGAAATGTAAAGATAATCGCGCAACCATGTTGATAACGAGATGTGCCACCGATGCCAAAAATCGGAAATGCTGGTTGCTTTATAGGGCGAATTAAAATTAATGGGTAAGCGAAAACCCAAGAGCATTGCTAAACCTATCGCCATATCGGTATAACCCGAAAAATCGCAATAAATTTGAAGTGCATATCCATAAACAGCCATCAAATTCTCAAAACCGGAGTAACTAAGTGGACTATCAAAAACTCTATCGACAAAATTGATGGAAATGTAATCCGAGATTATCATTTTCTTAACCAATCCCGCAATAATAAGAAATACAGCATGGCCAAACTCGCGATTTGTTAAGCTAAATTTCCGGTATAGCTGTGGAATAAATTCCGCTGCTCTAACAATAGGTCCTGCAACAAGCTGAGGGAAAAACGAAACATAAAAAGCAAAATCGACTATATTCTTTACAGGGGGAATTTTATTACGATAGACGTCAACTGTGTAACTTATGGTCTGAAAAGTGTAAAAAGATATTCCAACTGGTAGCAGAATTGAAGTTGTATCGAAGTTGCTACCCGAAATGCTATTTACCCATACCGATATATGATTCACAACTTTCAAATCTGTCCCAAATATGCTATTAACAATATCGGTATAGAAATAAGCATACTTAAAGTATGAAAGGACACCCAAATTAATCAATACACTTAATGAAACCAACAATTTCCTTTTTGGCTTGGAGCTAGCGCGAGGTATAAGCAATCCAATTATGTAATCGCAAAGTGTGGAAAAAATTAGTAGTGAAAAGAATAGCCCGCTCGATTTATAGTAAAAAAACAAACTGAAAGCCAAAAGGTAAGCACTACGAACAACAGGCTTATCGTATACAAATGAATAACCAATGAGTAGGACAGCAAAGAAAATCCAAAACGAAATTTTAGTAAAAAGTAGCGGATCGCCTTCAGTATAACTGAAAACCTGATAAAGCATCTGAATTGTATAATCGATCATAAAACCTCTAATTCGAATAACTATTATTCAGCAAAGCATCATTAAGAGTTAGAGCTTCGAAAAGTAGCTCGCCCTGCAATTGATAACCTTTAGCATTAAAGTGCAAATAATCGGGAGCCGTTAATCCTATGCTATTCCATAGTCTTATACTTCCCTCACCGCCCATTATACTATGAAAATCCCACACACAACAACTTTTCTTGATTGCCAAATCAAAAATTGCATCTTTAACCTGCAAAAGTTTCAAATTTGGTGATGTTTTTGACACAAGATGATCGCCAGGAATTGTAAGAAGCACGGTTGCGTTAGGTAATACTAATTCAATCTTATCGATAAGTATGGCCAAATTATTGCTAAAATCAGCACTATCGAACAAAGGATGGTAGGCATCGTTTGTTCCCAACGACACAATAACTATATGTGGATCGATAAGCCTAAGTTGATTTTCGAACTCACCAGCCTTTAAGTAGGACTTTACATCGGCACCATTCAGTCCTGCAGAACTATAAATTAATTTCGATAAAGAATTCACCAAAAGCAAACCCGAAACTCTCAAAGGTTTTTGATTTTGATTGTTACAGTTAAAACTCACACTTAGTTCAGAAACCGCATTGGTTAATTTTATGGTTACATGATATTTACTTTGATTAACTATAGTTCCACCAGCACAATCAACGTTAACCTCTATCTCGCCTACATTTACAAAAAAAGTTACCTCATCGAATAACTTATCGCTTCGTTTTGCATTTTTTGTTGATATGCTAATTGAAGTATTGTTATCATATGTCTCCATAACCATACCGGACAAACCCGCACTTATATCAGTATCGCTCCCAACTATTTTTGAAAACGCCCAACTCCCCGTTACACTAAAACTATAATCGACAGGCGAATTAGTTCCTGCAATATTGTAAGGGAAAGCGTATCCCATCGAAACCAACGAATCATTTAAAAAATTGGCCAATAACCTTCGCACTTCACCAGTTAAGAATCCAGCCTGAATATGAGAATCACCAAAATGCAAAATTCTCAGTGAACTATTGGAATCTGCTTTTATTGGTAATTTTGGATTTGCTTGATATGCATGAATTCTATTTAACTCCAAACTTGGCAACTTCGATATCATCTTAAGTTTTTTATTAAACACAACATTTTCGGTGGTCAAAGGAATCGCGGTTATAAGAATCGCAATTAATACCACAGAAAATAAATTTTTATGTTTACAACTTGTCATCAGGAAAAGTGCTCAACTTTAAAGTTATTCATTATTTGTATGCTCTTCAAATTTTCTATACTCATCGAACAACGAAACGGTAAACATTTCGGCGATCAACTTCGATCCGCGAAAATTAAAATGGGTAAAGTCCTTCGTGGCTAAAGGTGGATCTGCATAAACCCAATCTGGCATTGAGTTAAACCCACCCATCGCCTCGTAACAATCCCAGAATGCTGCTCCTGCCCTAAAGGCAGCATTACGCTGTGCATTTCTTACTTTCTCGATATTCGGATACGAAACAAACTCTCCATCAATCTTAGTTGACATATCGGACACACCAATAAGCACAACTGAAACATCAGGCTTAAAACTTTTTATTGCTTTTATCTGACGATACAGAATATCCTCGTAGTATTTGTAGCTATCCAAGTTTCCAGGTACGACATTAACACCGTATTGAAGAATTACAAGTTTAACATTTAGCGAATTAAATATTTTCGCGGCAAATTCTTTATCGAATTTTGTAAAAACAGCACCAGAGCTCCCTCGCTGAGGAATATTATCCACATAAACGCCCCTATCTGATTCCATCGAAACACCATATACAGTAAATGGTCCTTTACCCATAAAGCTTAAAGAAATCTCAGTAGCGTCGAAAGGAACGGTAAAGGTATGGCTTGCAACTCCATTATTGCTGGGCAAGATCTCCGCATCAAACACATTACTGTTTACTATTAACTCCATTACATAGGTTGAATCGTTCTGTCCATAAAAAACTTTTAATTTCCTAAACTTATTGCCACTTAACCCTTTCCCTACCTTTTTAAACTCAATACTTTCGCCGGACGAACCATCTTCAATCTTCGTTATCCCTCCGAGCAATCCAAACTGGCTAACCTCAATGCCACCATCGAGCAAACTAGTATAACGCCAGTCGCCGGACACAGAATGCTTCACATTTAAAGGCTGATAACTTTGAGGATAACCAGGAATTACCCCAACGCCGTTACCTCCGAATTTTTGCTGAAATGCTGATCGAATAAACATTGTAATTCTATCGCCCTCAATCTGTGAATCGCCAAAATGCATTACACGAATCTGTTCAGAATTTGCACCACCATTAGAAAGCGATCTGAAGAAACTATTGAGTGGACTAATATTATCATCGTTGAACTCGATGGGGACAATTCTACTTTTTAAAAAATCAGGGGAGACAGTTCTTGGCTTTTCGTTAGAAGTCAATGTGTCGATGAATACGGTATCTCTTATTTGGATACTGTCTGCGCTATAACTTCGGGGTAATGCAACACTATCTGTAATATTGTTCTTTGCAAGATTAAAGTTTTGCGAAACAGGCTTATTGTAAGAATCAAAAAAAAGCGTTTGCAATTTACTCCACGAGGGATAACGCAACTTAAAATTACCAACTCTAAAGCCATCAGCAGGATTAACCCAGGCCAACCCCAAAAGCAGCAGTAAAACTGAAAAGAGAACAAGAAACGTTTTAAACGGTTTTGTCATACAAACACTTCATTAAAACCTAAATCAGGGTTAAAAATAGAACAATTTTTAAAACGGAAATTTTTACACGAAATGTTTATTAATAAAAAAGGCCGCCAAGAAAAATCTGGCAGCCTAATTCTTTATCGTTTTTGATTATTTCTTCAGATAAGTTTCCAACCAATTATCCATTTCCCACGTGGTATGCAATATTGATTGTCGAGCCCTATAGCCATGACTCTCGTATGGCAAAAGCACTAATCTTGTTACCCCTCCATGGCCCTTAATGGCGGCAAAAAGTCTTTCGCTTTGTAGAGGAAACGTGCCGCTGTTATTATCGTTTTCGCCATGAATAAGCAAAAGCGGCTCGTTTATTTTGTCGGCATTCATAAATGGCGACATGGTATTATAAATATCTGGTGCTTGCCAATACGTGCGCTCCTCATTCTGAAATCCGAATGGTGTTAAAGTTCTATTGTAAGCTCCACTACGAGCAATACCAGCAGCAAATAAATCGGAGTGAGCCATTAGGTTTGCAGTCATAAAAGCACCGTAAGAATGGCCTCCAATTGCAACACGCTTTGCATCGGTAACACCCATTGAAACTAACGTATCAATAGCCGATTTTGCGTTATCAACCAACTGTTCAATAAAAGTGTCGTTGGCCTCTTTGCCTTCTTTCGCCACAATTGGCATCGAAATATTATCGAACACTGCATATCCACGGGCAACCCAAAGAACAGCCGACAAGCGCGAAGGACGAATAAACCTATAAGGCGATCCTTTTATTTGACCAGCATGACTTGCGTTAACAAACTCTTGAGGATATGCCCACATGAGAGTTGGTAATGCTTTTTCGCCCTTCTTATATCCAGCAGGCAAGTAAAGAGTTCCCGTTAACTGAACTCCATCGGAACGCTTGTAACGGATCACTTCCTTGGATACACTTCTTAACGACTCGTATGGATGAGGAAATGCAGTTATTTGAGTTGATGTTTTTTTCTTAATATTTCTTAGGTAGAAATTTGGCTGATCGGTTACCGACTCCTTGGATGTGATGAAAGTTAATGCAAGAGGATCGATAAACTCTACGAAGTATTCATAAACTGGAGCTTGCGATTGCCACAATCGAGCACTTTTGTTTTTTGCCAAATCGTACTCATCTAGGAAAGGCATATCACCCTGCTGTGATGCACCTGTTCCAGCAAGGAATAATTTTTTCTTGGACTTATCGCTTAGAAGAACCCTGCGACCCCAAGTATTCGTTTCAGAAATAAATCGACCGGGATCGCTATAAACATCTTCGTACGATCTATCCCATAATACTCTCAAGGAAGCATTTTCCTGCGAAGGGTTGAATACAGCAGTAACAGCCCTTCTATTACTCCACCAACGGCCATAAACAACTGCAAAATTCTCCCAGCCCCAATCAACACCAGCAAAGCGAGTATCGAGTTCTGCAACTTTCATTGGATTGCCTTTGAATGGTGCATCCAAAGCGAACAAAGCATCTCTAACTTTCGATTCTTTTTTTGGATCGCCTTGATCCTGAGCCTCTACCCAGAATATGGTTGCGGGCTTATCGGCTCTCCAAAAAAATGAACGAGGACCTTTCCGCACAGCACTAAATCCTTGGGGAACGTCATCGGCTAATGGCAACTCAGCCAATCGCTTTATTAAATTTCCGTTCGAATCTAAAATTTGAAAATTTGTTGGGAATAAATATGCTGGAACTAAATAGGAATAAGGGCGAACAAGCTGCTCAGTTAATATGTAATTACCATCGGGCGATGCTTCAAAATCAGTATATATTGCCCTATTTCCAAGCTGAACAGTTTCGCCTTGAAGACTAATGAAATTTAATTGAGATGTGCAGTAATACTCAAACAACAACTCATCGGAAGGTTTTTTTAGAAGATCCTGATAGGTTCTAGCGCTGGTTTTCTTGCCTGATGTTTGTTGAACTGAGGGGCCAAGAGGAAGTTCGGTTACCTCAGGTTTCTTCAAACCCTCCACAACCGATACGTAAAGCAATGACTTGCTGTCGGCTAACCAGTGAAATGCAGGAGAAATCATGGTTTCGTTCAGGTTCGAAGCCATCTTTTTTGCAACGCCATCGGCAATTGATGCAACCCAGAGCTCTATTGTATTCTGAAAGTAAACACTTAAAGCAACATTTTCTGCATTTGGAGCCCACCTATAAGCAGTAACAACGGCATTTTCAGGAATTCCAGTTAATGGTGTAATTTTCTTTGTTTTCAAATCGACAAATTCAAACTTGGCGTATGAACGGGGGTTGCTGCTACCAAAATTATTAGGGTTTATTCTAAGCCCAGCCACTTTAAGTTCAGGCTGAGCCAACTCCGATAAATCGGGCATATCCATTGGATAGGCCAACAAATAGGCCTGCTTGCTAGGACTGATAGAAAAACTGGGAGTTACGGGGGCATCTAGCAAATCTAGAAGCTCTTTGGCCGGAGTTTGATACCTCACCAACTCCTGCGCAAAAGTCTGATTAAAAGCAACAATCAGAACAACCGTAAGGAATTTGAATTTTCTCATGAACATTATTGTATTTTGGTTTGAGTTGAGATTTAATTTTTTTGACTAAGAATGTAAAAGAAAGTTTAGCGACTAAAATCAAATCAATAAAAGTAAATTACTAGAAAATTTGAACAAATACAAAAAATCAGGGTAACAACATTTATGATCAATCCTATAGCACAAAAGATCAAAATGCTTACTTTTGCGAACAAAGGACTTTAAAATAATGAGACAAATACAGGAAATCATTGAGCAGGCTTGGCTTAACCGAGAGTTATTGTCAAGCATTGAAGTACGCAATACAATTGAAAGAGTTATTGAGTTGCTCGACAAAGGAGAACTAAGAGTTGCAGAGCAAAATAGCAATGGTTGGACTGTAAACGAATGGGTGAAAAAGGCAGTTATCATGTACTTCCCCATAAAGGAGATGAATGTTATTGAAGTAGGCCCAATGGAATTTCACGATAAAATCCCCTTGAAAAAGAACTATAAAAGTCTGGGTGTAAGAGTTGTACCCCATGCAGTTGCGCGTCATGGAAGTTATCTGTCCAAAGGAGTAATCCTGATGCCTTCGTATGTTAACATTGGAGCCTACGTGGACGAAGGAACAATGGTTGATACTTGGGCAACAGTAGGATCGTGTGCACAAATTGGAAAAAATGTGCATTTAAGCGGAGGTGTTGGAATAGGTGGAGTTTTAGAACCAGTGCAAGCCTCCCCAGTAATAATTGAGGATGGTTGCTTTATTGGTTCAAGATGTATTGTTGTTGAAGGTGTAAGGGTGTGTCGCGAGGCTGTGCTTGGCGCAAATGTTGTACTAACACAATCGACTAAAATAATTGACGTATCAGGATCAGAGCCCATTGAGTACAAAGGAATTGTTCCTGAACGTTCTGTTGTTATTCCCGGCTCATACACAAAGAAGTTTCCTGCTGGAGAATACCAAGTATCATGTGCTTTAATTATTGGCAAACGGAAGGAATCGACTGATAAGAAAACATCGTTAAACGATGCTTTAAGGGATTTTGGGGTAAGCGTTTAAAAAGTAACAATACCGTATAACTTTTATTTAGTTACTGCAATTTGTGTAGTTTAACCAAGTTGAAATCTGAGAAAATTTTTCAGAACTTAACTGAGTACCATCAGATTGAACCCAGTCGTTATTTGGATCGCCCCAAAACAAATATGTCTCTCTTGATCCAGAACAAGAATAATCGGTGTATTTTACATACTCGCAAAGCCAACCATCTGATGACGAATTCTTAAGACGACCTGAAATAAATCTATCAGTGTTGTTGGATTCGTTGTAAAAATAATAAAATGCCAAACACGAATTTCTATTCAAATCATCCCGATTTGTATTGTCTAGAATAAAATACTCGGTTTTGTAATTACCCAATTCGTTAACCCATCTACCAATAAAACGACAACTGGCAGCCTTATCGGTACCTGCATTCTTATAATCAGCAGTTTTCACAACCAAAATCACAAGTTTTTCATGCATTGCGTTTGGATACTCGAAATTATTATTGTTTGGCAAATCCTTGCTTATACCCATACTCTTAAAAGCATCCTCAAGTAATTCCTTCGAAGTTGGCTCATGATCATAAACCAAACTAAGCACAGGCTTAATCTCTCTTTGAACTGTCAAAGCATTATCATTAAGCGCATTCGAATCGCTCTTTTCACAACCAAAAGAGAATAATGC
>Ga0075012_10002732_pt1 | contig 17170 bp, 16 predicted proteins | sample All_14_2_FD_71474 | JGI IMG/M metagenome (GOLD analysis project Ga0075012, IMG submission 71474) | Freshwater microbial communities in response to fracking from Pennsylvania, USA - Allegheny Zone_MetaG_DW_15 | ecosystem: Environmental > Aquatic > Deep subsurface > Groundwater > Drilled... | reverse complement strand
ACGAAACGGCAGCGCTCGTCGCGCACCGTGAGGAACAGCCGCAGCTCGTCGCTCACCCGGTACTTCGTGCGGCCGAGGGCGAGGATGCTGTCGTCGCGAGGGTCGGTGAACATGCGGCGCAACACGGGGGCGTCGGCGGCGAGGTCACGAGCGGTCTGAGCGTCGATCGGTCCATGTCCGACCAGTTCGGCGCCCGCGTCGGACGCGCCGGTCAGGACATCGATCGGGACCGTGACGACGATCGTCGGCCGGGCGTCGCCGAACCGGCGGAACGCGCGGCTGTCGCGGTCGAGGAGCACATCGGCGAGGGCATCCGCTCGCAACTGCGCGACGGTGCGATCGTCGCCGAGCCGTGCCAGGCCGCGGGCGAGGTCGTCGAGCCGGCTGTCGATCGCGAGGGCGTCGGCGGCGGGGAGGCACGCGGTGAGCCACGCCATGCCGTCGGATCCCGGCTCGCACGAGACGTGCCGGGCCTCGCGTGCTCGCTGGTGCCGCTCCATCCCGTGGCCGGCGTCGCGGGTGTCGCGCATGCGCTTCAGGGTGCGGGCGAAGACCCGAACCGACTGATCGGCGGCCTCCAGGGCCTGCCGCTCGAGGTCGGGGCGCTCGCTCTCGTCGACCCGGCCCAGCTCGTCGACGAGTACGCGCGCGTGGCGAGGCGTGATGCGGCCGTCGGCGAGTGCGGCCTGCGTGGCCGGCAGGTGGGTGACGAGCACTCCGGCCTCGTCGATGAGGAGCTCGGCCGCCCGCTCCGAGATGCGCAGTGCCGTGGCGATCTCGGCACGGAACTCGCGCTCCGCGAGGGCGGGGGAGAGGGGTGGCACCTGCGTGGCGTGCGCGAAGTCGATGAGCCGCAGTTTCGCCGCCGTGAGGACCGAGATCATCCGGTCGGTCTCCACGATTGCGTCGATGACCCCCGCGTCCGCCTCGAGGCGCGCAACGGCGTCCCCGGGGTCGGGCTCGTGCCGGAAGGAGATCATGGCTATATATAAGTAGCAACCACCGACATCCGACCCACCCGGCGAGCGACCTGTGGATGGTCGGCTACAGTAGGAGGCTGTGCCGGATTCCCCTCGGGGAAGCGGCGCTTGCCACGGGCTGTGGCGCAGCTTGGTAGCGCACCTGACTGGGGGTCAGGGGGTCGCAGGTTCAAATCCTGTCAGCCCGACAGATTGCCCCGGAATCTCAGCGAGGTTGAGAATCCGGGGCTTCTCCATTTCCTTGGGTTGTTCCGCCACGGCTCGTACGTCCAGCTTCTCCGAACAGCTGTCGGAGCTAGGAGGCGGGGCCGAATCGCAGTCAGCTGCGACGTCCGACCTAGGATCGTCGCCATGCGATATCGGATGCCACGCCGTGGTTGAACCGGTGGAGGGCCACGTTCAACGCTCGACGGTCCAGCGAGAGGCCGCTCGCCGTCGGGTCGTCGTCGCTGCTCGGATTGCCCTTTCCGCCGGGGGCGGACTGGACACGCGGCTGGTGAACGACGTGTGCGAGGCGGTCGGCATCCATCGGCACGCCTACCGGCAGCTGTTCTCGACCAACGACGAATTGTTCGATGCGGTGCATGCGAGCCTCGTCGACGAGACGGCGGCCCGACTTCGCGCGCGGGTCGACGAGTTCATTCCCGAAGATCCGACGACGATGTTCGTCGACGCGGCCCGCAGCCTGGCCGAGGCGTGGCCATTGGACCGAGGCGGCGTCACGCTTCGGAGTGAACGACGCGCGAGAGCGCTCGCAGGCCAGGTCGATGGAACCGCCTTGCTTCTCTCGGAGCGCCATTTCACGCACGAGTTGCGGAAGATACTCGACGACCTCATCCACAAGATGGGTCGCCGTTTCGAGCCCAGCACTGCGTTCGCGGTGCGCATCGTGCTCGATACGTTCGAGCGCTCCTTCGAAGCCTGGATTCTCGAGGGGAATGCAGACTCGGCCTTCCCGCATTCGCCCTATGTCGCGCGAACCCTCCCCACGTTGCTCGAACGTCTAAGCATGATCGAGTCCTAGCTGGCGCCACCGATCACAGGGTGTTCGCCTTGCGCTGCCGCCGGGTGAGCTTGGAGGTGCTCAAGGCAGCGAGTCATGGACAATCTGCGTCGAACGAGTTCATCGTGATTGCGTGACCGCGCGCGGCCCCGGGCTCTCCCCGATGATTGTGGTGGCTCGCAATGCCGCGAACAGCTCCGCGGCCTGTCGAGGTTTCATCACCGACTTTCCCGTGAGTTGGGCGATCCGCTCCAACCGGTTCAACACGGTGTTGCGATGGCAGTGGAGTCGCACAGCACACGCCGAGGTCGAGCCGTCCGTGTCGTACCAGGTCTGGAGGGTCTCCAGCAGCATTCGGGCATCCGCGCGGTCGATTCGGTGCAACACGCCGAATGTCCGCTCGCTCAACTCGGCCGCGTAGCGCGGGTGCGCGGCGAGGATGGTGTCGATCGGGGCGCTTCCGTAGGCGTGGACCCCGGTCTCCTGCGGAGGCACGCAGCGCAGGGCCAGCAGTGCCTGGTTGACCGCTTCGGGTGCCTCGTCGAGGCTGCGGAAGGGAGTGCTCAGGCCGCCACGCAAGGGCGTCGACCCGGCGATCTCCGCGAGCGACCCCTCCATGTCGCCGCTCGTGCCACCCGCCAGGAGTCCGAGATGTTCGCCTCTCCACGGGGTCCAGACGGACGTGATGCCGATTGCGCGGAGACGCTCCTCGATGCTTCGACGCGCGTCCTCCGTTGATTCGCCCATCTCGAGGGCGAACACGGCATAGTCGCCATGGATCGACAGGCCGAGGGCGCGGGTCACGGGTGTCGGATCGCCGCCGATGTCCCCTTCGAAAATGCTGACGAGGAGGACGCGCCGGCTCTCCAGATCTCTGCGATCTCTCTGCTGGGTTACGAGTCGGTAGGTGTCAGCGGCCTCCCCCGAGAAGCGATCGATCATGCCCCAGAAACCCGAGGAGGCGGCGAGCAGCGCGGCGGTCGCCTCTGACGTTGTGGACCGAGCCATCATCGACTCCCACAGGTGCAGTCCTGCCAGCCGGTAGGCGTGGAGCAGGCTGTCCATGGGGATGCCGTACTCCGCCTTGACTCGGCCGGCCATCCGGGGCGCGTGCATCGAGTCGCTGACACCGAGGAGGTTCTGCAGGATCGACTCGATGTTGTCTCTCACGATCCCCCGGAGGACGTCCGTACTCAGCCCGCTTCCGGCATACGCCTCCTCGCCGTGCACGATGTCGGCGAGCACGCCATCTGTGAGCTCGTCGAGCGTCTCAGCCATGTCGGAGAACAGCACAGCCGCATCGCCTGGGCCGAGCGCGTCACGGCCGTGCTGCAGCAACGCAACGTCGCGTCTCATGCACCCACTGTACGAGGCAGCGACCGGTCTTGCATTGTGCACCGGCACACTGCGAGACCGTACAACCCGCGGCGGGGCCCATAGACGCGGCTTGGTCGAGCGGCAGACACTTCCAAGACGACCGCGGACGTTTCCACCAACGACCAAGGCTGCGTCCGATGCCAATCGAAGGAGATTGCATGTCCATGACCAACCTGCCCGCGCGGGCTGAGGATCACACCCTTGACGTATCGGAGCGCGATCGCCTGGATGCCGCCGTCGCCGATTTGAGCGAAGGCGCGACGCGCTGGGCGGCGGCACCTCTCGCCGAGCGCGCTCGATTGCTCGGACGAACTCACGCTGCGATGACCCTGGCCGCCCGCTCATGGGCCGAGACCGCTGCGGCGATCAAGGGGCTGGAGCCCCACTCGCCGCTCGTGGGCGAAGAATGGATCTCGGGCCCATATGCGGGAATCGCCGGCGCCGGCGTCCTCGCACACTCCCTGGAGGCATTGGCACACGGGTCGAGTCCGCTTGCGAAGCGGCGGATCGGAACCGCCCCCGGTGGGCGGGTGTCGATCCCCGTCCTCCCCGCGAACGCGCAGCAGTGGCTCTTGCTGCACGGATTCAGCGCCGAGGTGTGGATGCCACCGGGCCGCACGGCGGACGAGGTCCGTGCAGCGGCGGGCCTGGGCGCACTCACCCCGACCCGATCCGGCGGCGTCGGTCTGGTGCTCGGCGCCGGCAACATCACCTCGATCCCGCCGCTCGATGTGCTCTACGAGATCGTCGCGAGCAATCGGAGCGTCCTCCTCAAGCTGAACCCGGTGATGAGCGACATGCTGCCCGTCTTCGAGAAGGCGCTGTCGCCGCTGATCGAGTTCGGCGTGCTCAGGATCACGAACGGCGGCGCGGACGTTGGCGGATACCTCGCGCATCACGCGGGCATCGCGCACGTCCACATCACCGGAAGCGCCGCGACTCACGACGCGATCGTGTGGGGAGTCGGGGAGGATGCCGCACGACGTCGGGCCGCGGGGACGCCGCAGCTGACCAAGCCGATCACCTCCGAGCTCGGCGGCGTCTCGCCGATCATCATCGTGCCGAGCGCCTGGACGAAGCGCGATCTGCGTTATCAGGCCGAGCATGTCGTCACGCAGCGACTGCACAATGGCGGATACAACTGCATCGCCGGCCAAGTCGTCGTGGTCAGCCGCGACTGGGCTCAGAAGGATGCCTTCCTCGCGGAGTTGCGTCGCGCTCTGCAGGAGGCACCGGCTCGACCTGCCTGGTACCCGGGAAGCGATACGCGGATGGAGGCTGCCGCATCGTCGTACCCTGCTGCGGAGCGGTTCGGTCCCGGCGGCTGCCGCCTGCTGATCGACGTCCATGCCGACGACGACGCGTCCGCCGTGCTGTCCACCGAGTACTTCTCTCCGGTGCTCGGGGTGGTGGAAGTGAGCGGTACCGGGCAGGAATTCCTGGACGCGGCCGTCGATCTGGCGAACGACGAGTTCGTCGGCACCCTGGGTGCGAATGTCATCGTGGAACCGAGGGTGCTGCGGCAATTGGGCGACGGCTTCTTCGAGGCGATCGCGCGGCTCCGTTACGGCACCATCGCCATCAACGCCTGGACGGGGCTGGGGTTCTTGACGCCGACGGCGCCGTGGGGGGCATTCCCCGGAGCCACGATCGACGACGTGCAGAGCGGTATCGGGGTAGTTCACAACGGATTCCTCATCGACGGGCCGGAGCGCACGATCGTCCGCGGCCCGTTCCGGCCGTTCCCTCGCTCGTTCGCGCACGGTGAGATGACCCTCTTCCCCAAACCGCCGTGGTTCGTGCAGGCACGAACGGCGGCGACGACTGGCCGACGTCTCGCCGGCTACGCCGGTGCGCCATCTTGGCTGAAGATGCCCGGCATCTTCTTCGCAGCATTCCGCGCGTGACCGACCGCGGCGCCGACAGGACGATCAACGTGGATCGAAAGGACGAACTGTGACTATCAAGAGCTCATTCCCGGATGTGGACATCCCGAATGTCAGCGTCTACGACTTCATCTTCGGCACGCTCGCGGCCGACGACGAGTCGAAGGTGGCGCTGATCGACGGTCCGTCCGGCGTTCAGACGACCTTCGGTGCCCTGAAAGGACAGGTCGATGCGTTCGCGGGCGCACTTGCGGCGCGCGGGATCGGGGTCGGCGATGTGGTGGCGCTGCATGCGCCGAACGTGCCCGCGTTCGTGACGGCATTCCACGGCATCCTCCGTTCCGGAGCGACCGCGACCACGGTGAACGTGCTGTACACAGCCGAGGAGATGGCCAGGCAGCTGATCGACTCCGAGGCAAGGCTGGTGATCACCGTGTCCGCCTTCCTGGCGGTCGCCGGCGATGCGGCCGCCGGCGCGGGACTCGGTGGCGATCAGATCGTCGTGCTCGACGGCGCAGAAGGGTATGTGAGCGCGCGTGAACTCCTGGCTCTTCAGGCCGTGCCGCCGCAGGTCTCCTTCGACCCGGCGACGCATCTCGCGGTCCTCCCATACTCATCCGGCACGACGGGAGCCCCGAAGGGAGTGATGCTGACCCACCGCAACCTCGTCGCCAATGTCGCGCAGGCCCTGCCCAAGTTGGATGTCTCCAATGAGGACACCGTGCTCGCGGTGCTGCCGTTCTTCCACATCTATGGCATGACGGTGCTGCTGAACCTCTCCTTGCGTGCCCGGGCGAGGCTCGTCACGATGCCGAGGTTCGCCCTTGCGGACTTCCTGCAGATCGTGCAGGACACCCGATGCACGTGGGTCTTCATCGCACCGCCGATCGCGGTGGCCCTGGCGAAGCATCCCCTGGTGGAAGATTTCGACCTCTCCAGCGTCGAGGTCGTTCTCTCCGGCGCAGCGCCGCTCGATGAAGCACTCGGCAGGGCGGTCGAGCATCGGCTGGGGGTCACGGTGCTCCAGGGGTACGGGATGACGGAGTTGAGTCCGATCTCCCACGTCATCCCGCGGGACCGGACGGATCTCTCGATCGGCTCGATCGGTCTCACGTTGCCGAATATTGAGATCGCGATCGTCGACACGACCACCGGCAAGGAGGTCGACGTCCCCGACGAGGGGCTCTCGGAGCCGGGCGAGCTGTGGGTGCGCGGCCCGAACGTCATGACCGGGTACCTCAACAACCCCGAGGCCACGGCGGCAACCGTAACCGAGGACGGATTCCTGCGTACAGGCGACATCGCCCGCGTCGATGCTGAGGGGGTCGTGTGGATCGTCGACCGACTCAAGGAGCTCATCAAGTACAAGGGCTACCAGGTCGCGCCGGCCGAGCTGGAGGCGCTGCTCCTGACCCATCCCGCGATCGCCGATGCCGCCGTCGTCGCCTACCCGGACGAGGACGCCGGTGAGATCCCCAAGGCCTTCGTCGTGAGGCAGGAAGGCAGCGCCCTGATCGGTGAGGACGTGATCGCGTTCGTCGCCGATCATGTCGCCGCGCACAAGAAGGTACGGCGCGTGGAGTTCATCGACGTGATCCCTAAGAGCTCCTCCGGGAAGATCCTCCGGAAGGACCTCCGCACGCGACCGGAGCCGGTCGAGATCGGATAGCGCGCCCCCGGGCGCACCCATACCCGTTTGCCAGAGGGGCGCTTCGCTGAGCCGCCCTCGTCGGAAAGGAAGTTAGCCATGCCCGTGTCCACTCCAGAATCTTTCGACTACGTGATCGTTGGCGCCGGCTCCGCAGGAGCCGCCCTCGCGGCCCGGCTCACCGAGGACGCGCAGACGAGCGTTCTTCTCCTCGAGGCCGGTCAGCCAGACAAAGCGCAGGAAATCCACATCCCCGCCGCCTTCTCGAAGCTCTTCAAGGGTCCCTACGACTGGGACTACCAGACCGTGCCGCAACCGAATCTTGGCGGTCGCAGCATCTACTGGCCACGCGGCAAGACGCTCGGCGGATCGTCAAGCCTCAACGCGATGATGTGGGTCACCGGCTTCGCCGCCGACTACGATCGCTGGGCCGAGCTCGCCGGGCCGACCTGGTCGGCTGCCGAGGTGGCGCGCCTCCTCGCGAAGTCTCCCGTACCCCACCAGCCCCAGCGCGACCCGCGTCCGCACACCGCTGCCTTTCTCGAGGCCGTCGGGCAAGCCGGATACCCCGTCGAGGCCGCGAACCTCCCCGAGCCGCAGGGCTTCACCCAGACCGAGGTCACGCAGAGTCGCGGCGCGAGAATCAGCACTGCCGCCGCCTATCTGAAGCCCGCGAAGTCGCGGAGCAACCTGACCATCCGCACCGGTGCACTGGTGGCCCGCATCGCATTCGACGGAACGGCGGCGACCGGTGTGACGCTGGTCGACGGGACCACGATCAGCGCACGCCGCGAGGTCGTTCTCGCTGCCGGCGCGATCAACACGCCGCAGCTCCTCCTGCTCTCCGGCATCGGGGATCCGACGGAGTTGTCCCGTCACGGGATCGCTCTCGTCGCCGCGAGCCCCGAAGTGGGCAAAGGACTCCGCGACCACCTTCTCAGCGCCTACGTGGTCGAGGCGGGAGGTGGCACTCTGCATGCGGCTGCGGGGCTCGGCCAGGTCATCCGCTACCTGACCGGCCGCAAGGGGATGCTCACCTCGAATGTCGCCGAAGCCTACGGCTTCTTCCGCTCTCAGCCGTCGCTGCCGCTGCCGGACCTCGAGATGATCTGGGCACCGGCCGCGTACGTCGGCGAGGGCCTGATCCCGTCCCCAGGCCACGGGCTCACCGTCGGCCCGATCCTGCTGCAGCCGAAGTCTCGAGGGACGATCTCGCTCGCCTCCGCCGACCCCACCGCGAAGGCGGTGATCGACCCTCGCTACCTTCAGGACGGTGACGACCGCGACGTCATGCTCCGCGGTCTCGCCGAGGCGCGACGCCTCCTGCGCATGCCCGCTCTCAGAAACCTCCACACCGGCCGCACTTACATCGTCGAGGATGTCGATCTCGAGGTCGGCCGGGACGAGGAGGTGCTCGCTCGGATGGCTCACACCCTCTACCACCCCACGTCGACGGCGCGGATGGGCAGCGACGCCGGCAGTGTCGTCGACCCGGAGCTCCGAGTCCGAGGCGTGCAACGGCTGCGAGTCGCCGACGCGAGCGTGTTCCCCGAGATCATCCGCGGTCATACGCACGCGCCGGCTGTCGCGGTCGGGGAGCGGGCAGCCGAGCTACTGCGCGCGCTGCCAGCCCAGCGGGCACCGGAGCGCAGGAACCAACCAGTGCCGTAAGGCCGGCTTGCTGAATCACGGGAGCAGAGGTGCACGAGGCCGACAAGAATTCATCAGCGGACGCCCGCTCGGCGGCGGATGCCTAGGCTGAGCGCATGGCGGCCGGCGCGACGATCCACACCTTCGAGGTTCAGCTGGCCGACACGGATCGCGGCGTCTACGAGCAGCTCGCGGTGCGGGCGGCCCGCCATCCGTCCGAGACCGAGGCCTACCTGGTGACCCGCCTGCTGGCCTACTGCCTCGAGTATCAAGAGGGCATCGTCTTCAGCGAGGGCATCTCGGCGACCGACGAGCCCGCCGTTCTCGTGCGCGACCTCACCGGGAAGCTGCTCGTCTGGATCGAGATCGGGGCTCCGGATGCCGCCCGCCTGCACACCGGCAGCAAGGCGGCGGACCGCACGGTCGTCTACACCCACCGCGATCCGGCGAAGGTGGCCGCGGCCTGGGCGGGGGCGAAGATCCACCGAGCCGAGGACATCCTCCTGCACAGCTTCGACCCTGGCTTCGTCGCCGCCGCGGTCGAGGCGCTCGAGCGGCGCACTGAGCTGACGCTGACGGTCACCGAGCGGCAGATCTACCTCGAGCTGAACGGCGTGCACCTCTCGACGCCGATCCACACGCAGCCGGTCGCGGCCGGCTGATCATCGGTCGACGAAGACGACCACCTCGTCGTTCTCCCGGTCGTAGACGAACTGGACGCCGCCGGCATCCGGGTAGGCCGCCGCCAGCTCCGCGGGGAGTTCCGGGAAGTCGAGCGGGAACTGCAGCATCGGTGGGAAGTCGCCGGCCGCGCACGAGCTGAACAGCGAGCCCGAGATGCCGTTGCCCTGCACTTGGAGGGTCGACTCCACGTAGATGGTGAGGCAGTTCGCGTCCGCGGTGGACCCGTAGGCGTAGAAGTAGGCCGGGCCTGTGGTCGCGCGCAGGCCATGGAACTCCTGGTACCCGCGAGCCTCGCGGCCGGTGACGCCCACGTTCGCGGCGTAGTCCACGAACGGGCTCACGTAGGACCCGTCGACGGAGAGCCGGGCGACCTGCACGGCTCCGACCTGGAGCGGATCGGTCTGCAGCCGCTGCACCACGGTCAGCACGGTGAGCAGGGTGGCGGCGATGGCCAGCACCCCAGCGAGATCAGCACCGTCGAGCGGCGCAGGCCCCGCAGCCCGCGCCCGATCCGCATCAGCCACGGGCGGGCGTGTCGCGCCGCCGCAGCCCACCACGGCTCCGGGACCGATTCCTCTGGAGTCGGGTCGACCGGGGAGACAGCGGGTGGTGGGCCGGAGTCCACGGCGGGAACACCGTCTTCCACCGGGGCGGAGGGCCGGGCGTTCTCGAGCTCGTCGAGCCGGGCGAGGGAGGCGGGGTCGAGATGGATGTCGGCGTCGCGACCGTACGCGCGGCGGCGCAGTGCGACGAACTCGTCCTGATCCGGATCGGTCACCGCTCGACTCTGGCACGGTTTCCCGAGAAATTGTCGCGGAGGCCCCGACTCCGGCCGGCGCTACGTGCTGCGGCGGCGCAGACCGAAGACGATCGCCGCGACGCCGGCCGCGGCGACGAAGATGCCGATCGCGAGCCAGTTGCGGTCACCGGTCATGAAGCTGCCGGGGATCAGGTTCGCCCCCTGACCGATCCAGACGCCGCCGACCAGAACGGCGACGACGCCGACGACGGTGAGGGCGGTACGTCCGACGCGGCTCTTCATACGCCCACCGTACGCGCCGGGATCCGCGGAACCCAGCACCGCACCCGCGCGCAGTACTCCGCGTAGGGTGCGCCGAACTTCGCGAGCAGGTCGCGCTCCTCGACGGGCCGCACGACGTCGTTCCACACGGCGGACCCGGCGATCACGTAGCCGACGACGATCCAGGCGAAGATCACGGCGCCGGCGATCACGAGGGGGAGAGCAAACGGGACGTGCAGCTGCCAGCGGTGCTCGACCCACGCCAGCACGGCGGGGATCACGCCGAGGAACAGCCCCCAGAAGATCACGATCTGCAGCGCCATGCGCGCCACGTGCCGCCGGGCGCGGGCGGGGCGGGCATCCCGGAATCCGAGCGGGCCGATGAGGATGCGCTCGGTCGGGATGCGCCCGAGCAGCACGAGCATGCCGGCACCGATGCCGCCCGCTGCCGCCGCCACCATGCGCACTGCGCCCCAGCAGGCTTCCGTCGCGATCGTGGCATACACCGTAAGTCCCGCGGTGACCAGCAGCGCCCACGGCACGACGATCCAGACCGCGCTGCGGACTCCGGCGGCGACGAGAGCCGACGTGACGACGAACAACGGGATGTCAGCCACCGCGACCGGCACGGGCGGCAGATCGCCCAGGGTGCTGTCTCGCACGATCGGGAACGTGAACACGCCGATCCACCACAGCGCCCCCCGCGAACGCCTGGAGGCCGAAGTACAGCCGTCCGAGCACGCGAGGCGTGATCGCGATCACGCTGTCACCGAGAACTGTTGGCGGTGCGGCCGCGCACGATGCCGACGAACGCGTCGGCGAGCGGATGCGGCCCGTCGATCGGCCAGACCAGGGCGATGCCGGTATCGGGCCCGTCGCGCAGCGGTCGGGCGACGACGTCCTTGCGCGACAGCACGCGGGCCACCGACTGCGGCAGGATCGCGACGCCGACGTTCGCTGCGACCAGTTCCACGGCATCCTCACCGGTGCCCGACACGAGATCGACGGGCAGCACGTTCTCGTCGGCGAGGTCGGCGAGGTCGACGGCATCCAGCGCGGCGACGAGCGAGCCCTTCGGGGCGACGACGACGGGGGACTCGCGGTAGAGCTGGATGGCGTGGAAGTCGTCGTCCGCCACCGCGTCGCGCAGCAGGGCCAGGTGCGCCGAGCCGTCACGGAGGGCGGCCCTCGCCTCGGCCTGGGGGAGCGGTGCGAGGTCCAGACGCCCGATGCGGCGCTCCCGCCAGACGCGCTCCCACTTGCCCGGGGTCACGCCGGTCACGAAGGCGACGGCGAGAGGATCGGGCATGCGCCCAGGCTACGCGCTGCGCCCCGTACCCTCGGAAGCATGACCGACGCACCGAGCCCCACCGATGAGCAGGCGCCGGACCGCCGCCAGCAGCCGAAGCCGCCGAAGCCGCAGCTGCTGAGCCCCAAGACCGCGGCCGAGAAGCTCGGCGTGTACCTGCCGGCGACGCCCGAATCCTTCCGGGCCGAGTCGATCTCCCGCGACGCGCTCGCCGCCCTGCAGGTCGATCCGCCGGAGTGGCTGTCGACACTCCGGAAGGAGGGGCCGCATCCGCGCAACGAGGTCTCGCGCCGGCTCGGAGTCTCCAACTCGGCGCTCGCCCGGGGCGGAGTGAGCGACTCGCTGACGACCACGGAGATCCGCGCCCTCCTCGCCGAGCGACCCGAGTGGCTCGTCGTCGAGCGCGAGAAGTTCGCGCCCGGCACCGGCCGTGTGCCCGGCACCGCGATCGGAGAGCGTCCGGTGAGCGCCCCGCGGCCCGTCGACGACGAAGACGACGACGGCGACCTGTTCTAGCCCCGCGCCGGAGAACTCGTCATGATGACAGGAGAAGTCATTCGTCGACCGCTGGGAGGCATTCGGATGAACAGGATCAGGGCGCTGGCCGCTGCAGGACTTCTCGCACTCGTCCTCACGGGATGTGCGGGCGGCGGGGACGACGTCGCCGTGCCGAGCGTCGCCACGTTCGAGATCGAGGGTCAGACCTTCAAGATCGAACTCATCACGCGCGAACTCGTCGAGCACGCGTACGAGCTGATGGACGGCGGCGAGGAGGGGCGCATCCCGGTCGGCACGATCGTGCGCGACGACCCGTCGGTCAACGAGCCGTGGAGCTGGCACATCGATCCCGAGACGGTCGAGTTCGCCGACATGACGACCGAGGTCTGCGACGGGCTGCCCGAGTACGTCGAGGACGGCACGCTCACCAGCGACATCTTCTGCCCGTGGCTGACCACGGTCATCGCGATCGAACCCTTGAAGTAGTCGATGCCGTGCCCGTGCGGGTCGGGCGCCGAGTACGCCGGATGCTGTGAGCCGCCGCATCTCGGACGAGCCGCACCGACGGCCGAGGCGCTCATGCGCTCGCGGTTCTCGGCGTTCGCCCTCGGCCTCGCGCCGTACCTGCTCGCGACCTGGCATCCGTCCACCCGACCTGAGTCTCTCGACCTCGACGACGTGACCTGGCGGCGCCTGCAGATCGTCGAGACCGTCGCCGGCGGGGCGGGCGACACGGAGGGGATCGTCGAGTTCCGAGCGTCGTACCGCGGAGCCGACGGCGCTGGGCTGCTCCACGAGCGCAGCAGGTTCGTGCGCGAGGACGGCCGTTGGTTCTACGTCGATGGCGATGTCTCGGGCTGACGTAGAGTCGAAGAGATGAGCGGCGTGACGGATCTCGAGGAACTCATCCGTTCGATGCGCCCGCAAGCCCGCGACGGCGAGTTCGTGATCGTGACGTCGGAGGCGATCGAGCTGCCGGCCGAAGCCGTCATCCGCGAAGACGAGGGCACCACGCTCGTGCTGCGCCGCGAAGACGCCGACGGCGCGGGCATCCCGTATGACTTCGTCGCCGCCTGGATCACGCTCACCGTGCATTCGAGCCTCGCCGCCGTCGGGCTGACCGCCGCGTTCTCCACGGCGCTGGCGGATGCCGGCATCAGCTGCAACGTGCTCGCCGGCTTCCACCACGACCACCTCCTGGTTCCCGCCGATCGCCGGGACGACGCGCTCGAGGTTCTCGCCGCGCTGACCGAGCAGTAGCGGGCACCGAGCAGTAGCGGGCACCGAGCATCACGGTGTCCCTCGACATCCCCGCGGACACGCCGTGGTACGCCGCCGTGTTCGGTGCCGTGCTGTTCGCCGGCTACGACGCGGGCTGACCCGCGCGAACGCGAAGGGGCAGTCGCACGGTGATCGTCGTGCCCGCGCCCAGCGTCGAGGCGGCGTCGATCGCGCCGCCGTGGGCGGCGACCACCTGACGTGCCGTCGAGAGGCCGAGTCCGACCCCCGGGATGGCGGCGCGCTGCACGTTCGAGGCGCGGAAGAAGCGGGTGAACAGGCGAGGCAGATCCTCGGCGGGGATGCCGATCCCGTCGTCGCCGATCCGGATCACCGCGTCTGCGCCGCTCCGGGCGACGTTCACCTCGACGCGACCGCCGGCCCGGCCGAACTTCACGGCATTGTCCAGGAGGGCGCCGAGCGCGCGTTCCAGGTGCGCGGCGTCCCCGTCGATGAGGACGTCGGGCTCGACCTCGACCTCCACCGTCACCTCGCGTCTCGTCGCGAGCGACGTGACCTGCTGCACGGCGCCGGACACGAGTTCCGCGACGTCGAGCGACGTCCAGGTGAGCACCTCCGACCCGGCGTCGAACCGGGAGGCGGCGAACGTCCCGTCGATGAGCGCCTGGAGCCGCATGCCGTTGCGTTCGACCGTCTCCAGCATCCGCATCGCGTCGGCGGGCAGCTCGCCGGCCCCGCCGTCGAGGAGCAGCTCGACGTGCCCGTTGATCGAGGTCAGCGGCGTGCGGAACTCGTGATTCACCGTCGTGAGCATGTCGGTCTTCGCCTGGTCGAGTTCGGTCAGACGGCGCACCGCCTGTTCCTGGGTGGCGAGCATCCGGCCGAGCATCGCGTGGCGGAAGATGATCGGCACCGCTCCCAGGGCGACGGTCAGCGCGGCGAGCACGACGGCCGTCATCGACAGTCGCACCTGGGTGCCGACGACGAGCACCGCGAGCCCGGCGATCACGGCGATCGCCGGAAGCCTGATGACAGCGGGGCGTCGCGGGGCGAGGGCGGCATCCGCAGCGGAATCGGTCGCACCCGAGACCCACCAGGTGATGAGGAGGAGCCCGGCGGCCCACGCGGCATCGAGCGGCGTGCCGGCGACGTAGGCCCCGTCGTGTTCGAGCAGGGCATAGGCGACATCCGCGGCGGCGAAGACGGCGAGACCCGCGATGAGCGCCCAGCGATGACGTCCGAGCGAGACCGAGGGGGCCGCGGCGATGCCGACGATCACGGCGATCAGGATCAGGTCGAAGAGCGGGTACGCCGCAGCCACGGCGCTGCTGATCACGCTGTCGCCCTCGAGCGCGGCGCCGATCACCGGGTCGAGCGCGACGGCGAGCACGGCGGCCGCGCCGACGACGGCGACCGCGGTCTCGAGCAGTACGAGGCGCCCGGCGGCACCGAGCTGGCGGCGCACGAGCACCACGAGCGCGGCGACCATGAGCGGATAGAACAGCAGATATCCGATGTCGGCGGGCGACGGGAAGGGCAGGTAGCCGTCGGCGTCCATGGCGAGCGCCCAATACGAGTCGCCGATCGCCGAGAACGTCACGGCGGCGGCGGAGAGCACCACGGCAGGCTGCCGGAACCCGGTCCGCGCCCCGACGAGCCAGAACACCGAGACGGCGACCCATTGGCTCGCGAGTGACAGGCCGACGTCGACGAACCGGTTATTGTCGCCGTTGGTCGCGATCAACCCGACGAGGAATGCCGCGTCGACGACGACCGTGAGCAGCAGCAGTGCGCCGACGGCACGGCTGGGAATTCGGGAGTCTCCGCGCACGCCCAGTACCGCGGCCGGCCTGATCGCGCTCACACAACGACGGTAGACCCGGCCCCGCGCGACTGTCAGCCCCACAACGGGAGCCCCGCATCCCGGGGCCACGTACCCTGGGGGGATGACCACCGACGCCGCGCGCCCGACCGTGCGTCAAGTGCGGCCGAAGACCGAGGGGTGGGCGCAGAAGCTCGACGCGGCGGGCCGCCCCCTCCTGCAATTCGCGAGCCCGAAGCGCGGCAAGCCGCCCGAGCACCTCGCCGACTTCACGCCCGAGCAGCGGGCCGCGAAGCTCGTGGAGCTGGGGATGCCGTCGTTCCGGGCGAAGCAGATCGCCACGCACTACTTCACGCACTCCACGAGCGACCCCGCGGAGATGACCGACCTCCCGGCTGCGGATCGCGCCGAACTGGTCGCCGGGCTTCTGCCGCCGCTGCTCACCGAACTGCGCCGCCTCGAGACCGACAAGGGCGACACGATCAAGTTCCTCTGGAAACTGCACGACGGCGCGCTCGTCGAGTCGGTCCTGATGCGCTATCCGGGACGCATCACCCTGTGCATCTCGTCGCAGGCCGGATGCGGCATGAACTGCCCGTTCTGCGCGACCGGTCAGGCGGGGCTCACCCGCAACCTCTCGACGGCGGAGATCGTCGACCAGATCGTGCGCGCCAACCGGGTCATCGCCGAGGGGCAGCTCGGCGGCAAGAAGAAGACCGACCACTCGCAGGAGAGGGTGTCGAACATCGTCTTCATGGGCATGGGCGAGCCGCTCGCGAACTACGCCCGGGTCATGCAGGCGGTGCGCACGATGGTCGCGCCCGCTCCCGACGGCCTCGGGATGAGCGCCCGTGGCATCACCGTCTCCACGGTCGGGCTCGCCCCGGCGATCGGGAAACTGGCGGCGGAAGGCATCCCCGTCACCTTCGCCCTCTCACTGCACGCGCCCGACGACGAGCTGCGCGACGAGCTCATCCCGGTCAACTCGCGCTGGAAGGTCGACGAGGTGCTCGACGCCGCGCGTGCCTACTTCGACGCGACGAAGCGCCGGGTGTCGATCGAGTACGCGCTGATCAAGGACATGAACGACCACGGCTGGCGCGCCGACCTGCTCGGCGAGAAGCTCAACGCACGCGGCCGCGGCTGGGTGCACGTCAACCCGATCCCGCTCAACCCGACGCCCGGTTCGATCTGGACCGCGAGCGACCCCGAGGTGCAGCGGGAGTTCGTCCGGCGGCTCGAGGCGATGGGCATCCCGACGACGATCCGCGACACCCGCGGCAAGGAGATCGACGGCGCGTGCGGCCAGCTCGCGGCGGCCGACGAGGACGGCGACCCCGTCGGCGAGGTGCCGGCCGGCACGACGCCGGGCAGCGCGCCCGCCGAAGCCCTCCTCCCGTAGCGTGGAGCCGTGGCGACCCGCATCTATGTGACTTCCGCCGAGGGCGGCACCGGCAAGTCGACGGTCGCCGTCGGACTGCTCGAGACCCTGAAGGGGTCGGTGGCCCGGGTCGGGATCTTCCGGCCGATCTCGCGGTCGGGGCCCGAACGCGACTACGTGCTGGAGATGCTGCTCGACCACGCGAGCGCGAAGCTCGAGTACGAGCAGTGCGTCGGCACGAGCTACGCCGCGCTGCACGAGAATCCCGACGCCGCGCTGGCCGGCATCGTCGACCGCTTCGCCGCGATCGAGGATGCCTGCGACGCCGTGGTGATCCTCGGCTCCGACTACACCGACGTCGGGTCGCCCACCGAACTCGGCACGAATGCGCGGATCGCGGCCAACCTCGCGGCCCCCGTGCTGCTCGTCCTCGGCGGTCGCGGCGAGGACGATCGGTTGCGCTCCGCGCCCTCGCTCGCCGGGCTCGCGCGCGTCTCGGTCGACGAACTGCACGCCGAGCATGCCGCACCCCTCGCGACCGTCGTCAACCGCGCCGACCCGGCGGCCCTCGAGCCGATCGTCGCCGCCGTCAGCGCGGAGCACCCCGGCATCCCAGTGTGGGCGATCCCGGAGGACGCCGAACTCACCGCCCCGCTGCTGCGCCACGTGCTG
>Ga0075012_10002729_pt1 | contig 17176 bp, 10 predicted proteins | sample All_14_2_FD_71474 | JGI IMG/M metagenome (GOLD analysis project Ga0075012, IMG submission 71474) | Freshwater microbial communities in response to fracking from Pennsylvania, USA - Allegheny Zone_MetaG_DW_15 | ecosystem: Environmental > Aquatic > Deep subsurface > Groundwater > Drilled... | reverse complement strand
GATCAAGGCCGAGGGCATTCAGGCCGGGCTGGTGTTCAACCCGGCTGCGCCGCTGGACGTGCTGGAGTGGGTGATCGACAAGGTCGACGTGGTGCTGCTGATGAGCGTGAACCCCGGCTTTGGTGGCCAGAGCTTCATTGACAGCGCCCTGCGCAAGGCCGAGAAGGTGCGCAAGATCATCGACGCCTCAGGCCGCGACATCCGCCTGGAGATCGACGGCGGCGTCAAGGTGGACAACATCCGCCGCGTGGCCGATGCGGGTGTGGACACTTTTGTAGCAGGCAGCGCCATCTTCGGTCAGCCCAGCTACAAGGCCGTGATCGACGCGATGCGGGAAGAGTTGGCGCGCTGAGGGTGCCTGGCTGAGCCCAGAAAGCGGAAGGCCTCCTTGCGGAGGCCTTCACACTCTTTACACCGGGGCGCCCTTTAGGGGTAGTGCCTTTCGGTGCGTCATGTGCGAATCTACTGCAGTCAATAATAAATGTCAACGAGGGCAGGCGGTGATTCCATCGGTTCCACATGGCTTCGAGCAGACTATTTCCAAGCCAAGGCTGGACAGCTACCGGGGCTATTTTCGCGCAAGTTTGAGTGAAGCCATTGGCCTGTACATGTGGAATGCCGAGGTGGCATCCAAGCTGGGTGTGCTGGTTTCATTCTTTGAAATTGCCCTGCGCAATAACATCCACAAAACGATGTCGTCGTTCTACAGCCGCGGCAGCCAAACGAGCAGCCATTGGTACGACACCATCAGGGAGCAGCTCAAACCCACGACAAGGGACAAGATTGCGGCAGTCCGGGCGAAAAGCCGCCATGCCAGCCCTGACGAAATTGTGTCTCGCGTGACCTTCGGGTTCTGGCCAGCCATTCTGAGCTCGCTGGACAGGCGCTACCAAGCTCAGTTGTTGTCGGGCATCTTCCCCAATCACCCATTGAACGCCGCGCCGCAGAACTGGTCGGTGCAAACCAACCGGGCATCGGCGTTGGCGTACATCTATGAGCTCAATGAGCTGCGAAACAGGCTGGCTCACCATGAGCCGTTGTGGAAGTTCTCCGCCATCAAAGACACATCTACCAGGCCTGCAATGATCGTGGTGCGGGCGTCTCAGTCTCAGACCGATACCCTGGTCAGATTTCAGCGCCTGATGGGCTTGCTGGACGATGGCATGGCCGCACTGAACGCCCGCCTGCAAACGGACCTGGCTGAATCAAGCTGGCGCCAAGAATTGAATTTCTTGCTGTCAGAGCGGGGCATCGAGCGATACCGAAAGCTTGGACATGTGCCCAGCGCGAACGCGTTGACGCCGAGGGAATTCAAGCGCCAGTTCGGGGTGCTGAGCAGGCGCAACCAGCCTGTTCGGATACGCAATGCCAAACACGCGGGTGTTTTCAGACCCGATTGACACAAAGTAAGAGTGCGTGTCCACCGCGCTCCTGCGCACGCTATAAAGAACAAAACAAAGCAGGCAATCAGGAGGCGTTGGCCGTGGATCCCCATCTTGAACAAATCGACGAGCCTCACGGAAGGTGTCTGCCCTTTTTCGCCCACTCTGCACAAGGCTTGCCTCCATCCTCGTGGCAAGGGCTCTCCGAACACCTCGAGGCCGTGGGCGACTTGGCCGCAGGCTTTGCCCTCGCCTTTGGAGGCGAGCATCTGGCCGCTTGTGCCGGGCTCTTGCATGACCTGGGCAAGTACACCGATGAGTTTCAAGCCAGATTGAAGGGCAGCCCCGAGAAAGTCGATCATTCGACCTGGGGTGCGCGCATCGCTTTGGAGCGCTACCCCTCCTTTGGCTATCTGCTGGCCTATGGCATTGCCGGGCACCATGCGGGTCTGGCCAACGGCCAGGGTGAAGGCCGCCGAACCAGCTTGCAAGAACGTTTGGCCGCAGACCTGCCCAGCTTGCATCCGCAGTGGCAAGACGAACTGCCTGTGCCTGCAAGCTTGCCCATGCCGAAGTTCATCAAGCCCCACCCGGATCGAGGCATGTTCCAGATGGCCTTTCTGGTGCGCATGCTGTTTTCATGCCTGGTAGATGCCGACTTTCTGGACACAGAAGCCTTCTACAACCGAGTGGAAGGTCGAGCAGCGTTGCGGCCTGACGCCAGCACAGGGCCCAAGCTGGCTGACCTGAAAGCCGCATTGGATATGCACCTGGCGGGCTTTCGCGCAGACAAGCCGGTCAACCAGATCCGCGCCGAGATCCTCCAGCATGTGCGAGCTCAGGCGGATTTGAAGCCGGGCTTGTTCTCGCTCACGGTGCCCACAGGCGGCGGCAAGACCTTGGCCTCGCTGGCCTTTGCGCTGGACCACGCCATCCTCCACGGCCAACAGCGGGTGATCTTCGTGATCCCCTTCACCAGCATCGTGGAGCAAAACGCAGCGGTGTTCCGCCAGGCCCTGGGCCCTTGGGGCGAATCTGCCGTGCTGGAGCACCACAGCGCCTTTGCGGATGACCCGCGCGACAGCAAAGAAGCGCGGGACAAGGTGCGCCTGGCCATGGAGAACTGGGATGCCCCCATCATCGTCACCACGGCGGTGCAGTTCTTTGAAAGCCTGTTTGCCGACCGCCCATCCAGATGCCGCAAGCTGCACCACATCGCCAACAGCGTGGTGATCCTGGATGAGGCGCAGACGATGCCGTTGAAGGTGCTGCGCCCCTGCGTGGCCGCCTTGGATGAGCTGGCACGCAACTACCGCAGCAGCGTGGTGCTGTGCACGGCCACCCAACCCGCGTTGGCGGCGCCCGATGTGGCTGCGGGCCTCGAAGGTTTTGAAGGCGGCCTTGAAAACGTGCGTGAGCTGGCACCCGAGCCGACCAAGCTCTTCGAGCAGCTCAAGCGCGTGACGGTCAGGCACGTCGGTGCGCTGGACGACGCGGACTTGCTGAGCCAGTTGCGCGAGCGCGAACAGGTGCTGTGCATCGTCAACAACCGCCGCCATGCTCGGGCCTTGTACCAGGGCATGGCTGACCTGAGCGGCAGCTACCACCTGACAACCCTCATGTGCGCGGCGCACCGGAGCCAGGTGCTGGCCACCGCGCGAGAAGCCCTGAAGCAAGGGCAGCCTTGCCGGTTGGTGTCCACAGCGTTGATTGAAGCGGGCGTAGACGTTGCCTTCCCCACGGTCTACCGGGCCGAAGCGGGGCTCGATTCCATCGCCCAGGCGGCGGGGCGATGCAATCGCGAAGGTCGCTGGGCTGCGAAGGACAGCGAAGTGCGCATCTTTGCCAATGCCAATGACGACTGGAAGGCCCCGCCTGAACTGCGCCAGTTTGCCGACGTTACCCGCGAGGTGTTGAGGAACCACCAGGGGGACCCGCTGGACCCGGTGGCCATTGAGCGCTACTTCAAGCTGCTCTATTGGCAAAAAGGGGATGAGGCACTGGACGCCTTGAACCTGCTGGGCCTGCTCAAAAAGGCCAAGATCGACAGCCTGCCCATGGACACCTTGGCCGAGCAATTCAAGATGATCGACAGCGTGCAGATGCCGGTGATCATTCCGTTCGACGATGACGCCAGGAGCGCCATCCGAGACCTGCAATTTGTCGACGGTCTGCAGGGCATCAGCCGCCGCCTGCAGCGGTATCTTGTGCAGGTGCCCAGGCACGGCTTTGAGGCCTTGCGCAAGGCGGGTGCCATCGGGGCGGTCCGTCCGGAAAAGTGGGGTGATCAGTTCATGGTCTTGGCCAATGAGAGCTTGTATGAGCGTGATGTAGGTTTGTCATGGGACAACCCCGTTTTCATCGCTTCTTCAGCCTTGGTGATCTGAAGTCCTTTACCATCATTCGCGTGGCATAAAAATTCAAGGGAGGCCATGTGGCATTTGGCATTCGTTTGCATGTCTGGGGTGAGCGCGCCTGCTTCACGCGCCCCGAGATGAAAGTCGAGCGCGTTTCCTACGACGCAATGACACCATCCGCTGCGCGGGGCATCCTCGATGCCATCCACTGGAAGCCGGCCATCCGCTGGCACATCGACCGCATCCATGTGCTCAAGCCCATCCGCTTCGAGTCCATCCGCCGCAATGAGGTCGGCAGCAAACTGCCCCCGGGTGCTGTGACCAAGGCCATGAAGGCGGGCAGCACCGATGGTTTGTGGAACCTGGTCGATGAAGACCGCCAGCAACGCGCCGCCACCGTCTTGCGCGATGTGGCCTATGTGATCGAAGCGCACTTTGAACTCACGCCCAAAGCCGGTGAAGAGGATTCGGTGGGCAAACACCTGGACATCTTCAACCGCCGCGCACGCAAGGGCCAGTGCTTCCAGATGCCCTGCTTTGGCGTGCGTGAGTTCCCGGCACATTTCAGCCTGGTGGAGGGCGACGAGCCCATGCCTCAGCCCGATGCCGCACTGACCGGCGCACGCGACCTGGGCTGGATGCTGCACGACATCGACTTCGACCATGGCAACACCCCGCGCTTCTTCCGTGCTCACATGCAAGATGGCGTCATCGACGTGCCGCCCTGGCACAGCGACGAGGTGAAGTCATGATCCTCGAAGCCCTTGCGCACCAATACCAGCGCCTGATTGAGCGCGACCAGCCCGGCCTGTCCCCCTACGGCTACAGCCCCGAGAAGATCAGCTATGCCATCGTGCTGTCAGCCGATGGCGACCCGGTCGATGTGCAGTCGCTGCTGGACACCAGTGGCAAGAAGCCTGTGCCCCAAAGCATGAGCGTGCCACAGCCAGAAAAGCGCACGTCGGGCATCAAGTCGAACTTCTTGTGGGACAAGACCAGCTACGTGCTGGGTGTCAGCGCCAGCAGCAAACGCACGGCAGAAGAGCACGAAGCTTTCAAAGCCTTTCACGCCCAGGCTCTGGCCGACGACACCGACCCCGGGCTCATGGCCTTGTTGAAGTTCCTGGGCAAATGGACGCCAGAACGTTTCGCCTCAGCCCCCTTCACGGCAGACATGCTGGACGCCAACGTCATCTTCAAGCTGGATGGCGAACGACAGTACCTGCATCAACGCCCAGCCGCCCAAACTGTGCGTGCGCGTCTGTTGGGCCCAGCGGCAGACGCCGGTGCGCAGACAGCCCCCACACAGCGTTGCCTCGTCTCAGGCGAGTTGGCCGACGTGGCGCGCCTGCACCCGGCCATCAAAGGCGTCAATGGGGCGCAGAGCTCCGGGGCCTCCATCGTCTCGTTCAACCTGGAGGCATTCAACTCCTACGGCAAGAGCCAGGGCGACAACGCCCCCGTGTCAGAGCAAGCCGCCTTCGCCTACACCACGGTGCTCAACCACTTGCTGCGGCGTGACCCACACAATCGCCAACGCCTATCGGTGGGAGACGCCTCGGTGGTGTTTTGGGCTGAAGCACAAGATCCGGAGCAGGCCCAAAGCAACGAAGACCTGCTGGCTATGCTGTTGAACCCCGACAGCAAAAGCGACGAGGGACAGGAAACCGAGAAGATCCGCCATGTCATGGAGGTCGTGGCCAAAGGCCGCCCGTTGGCCGAGCTGGATCCCAAGTTGGACGAAGGCACCCGCATGTTCGTGCTGGGCCTGGCACCCAATGCATCACGCTTGTCCATCCGCTACTGGTTGTGCGACACCTTGGGGGATCTGGTGCAACGCCTGCGCCAGCACGCCCAGGATCTGAATCTGGAGCCCTCACCGTGGAAGACCGCACCCAGCGTCTGGCGCTTGGCACTGGCCACAGCACCCTCGCGTGGCGATCCGCCCAAAGCCAAGGCTGACGACGTACCGCCCCTGCTCGCCGGTGAGCTGATGCGCGCCATCCTGACCGGTGGCCGCTACCCCCAAAGCCTGCTCACGAATGTCGTCATGCGTATGCGCTCTGATGGCGACATCAGCGGCGTGCGGGCGGCACTTTGCAAAGCGGTGCTGAACCGCGATCTGCGGCTGTCTCATTCCAATGTTCCAGACAAGGAGGTTCCTGTGAGTCTTGATGTGCATTCCACCAACTCGGGCTACCTGCTCGGGCGATTGTTCGCGGTGCTGGAAGGCGCCCAGCGCCTGGCACTGGGCAGCCAAGTCAACGCCACCATCCGTGACCGTTACTACGGCTCAGCCTCGGCCACACCTGCCCTGGTCTTCCCGTTCTTGCTGCGCAACACGCAGAACCACATGAGCCGCATCCGCAAGGACAAGCCCGGTGCGGCCATCAACATCGAGCGCGACATCCAGGAGGTCATCGACAAGCTGCCTGGTGAGTTCCCCAAGCACCTGGGCATGCAGGACCAAGGCCGGTTTGCGATTGGCTACTACCACCAGGCTCAGGCTCGCTTCCAGAAGGCAGACAAGGCTGATGCCACCTCGAACGGCAGCAACGACACCACCGACACCAACAAGCAAGGAGGCGCCCAATGAGCGCGATCACACACCGCCACGAATTCGTCTTTCTGTTTGACGTCACCAATGGCAACCCCAATGGCGACCCGGATGCGGGCAACTTGCCGCGCCTGGATCCCGAAACCAACAAGGGCCTCGTGACGGACGTGTGCCTCAAACGCAAGATCCGTAACTACGTGACGCTGGACAAGGGCGACAACGCAGGCTTCGCGATCTACATGCAAGAGAAGGCCGTGTTGAACAACCAGCACGCCATCGGGCGCAAGGCTGTGGGTCTGGAAAAGGAGACCGCAGACGAACTCAAGAAGCTGCCCAAAGACGAGGCCAAGGCGCGTGAGCTGACCGCCTGGATGTGCAGCAACTTCTTTGACATCCGCGCGTTTGGCGCCGTCATGACCACGGGCGTGAATGCTGGCCAGGTGCGTGGGCCAGTGCAATTGGCTTTCGCCACATCCATTGATCCGGTCGTGCCCATCGAGGTCTCCATCACCCGCATGGCCGTGACCACGCAAAAGGAAGCTGAAGACCAAAGCGGCGACAACCGCACCATGGGCCGCAAACACATCATCCCCTATGGCCTGTACCGCGTGCATGGCTTTGTGTCGGCCAAGCTGGCCGAGCGCACAGGCTTTTCTGACAGTGACCTGAGCCTGCTGTGGCAATCGCTCATCAACATGTTTGAGCACGACCGCTCGGCAGCGCGTGGCGAGATGGCGGCCCGCAAGCTCTTCGTGTTCGAGCACGAAAGCGCCATGGGCAACGCCCCGGCTCATAAGCTCTTTGAGACGGTTGAGGTGGCTCGTCTCACCACCGAGGCGGATGGCCCGGCGCGTGCATTCACTGACTACCAGGTGTCGATCAAGCGCGATGCGCTGCCATCGGGCGTCACCTTGCACGAAGTGCTGTGATCAAGGTGTGAGGCGACTTGGGGAGCATGGGCATGGATGACGAAGCACTGATCCCCATCTCGGCCTTGCAGCATTTCCTGTATTGCCCACGGCAATGTGCGCTGATCCATGTGGAGCAACTGTGGGCAGAAAGCCAGCACACAGCTGAAGGGCGCCTGCTGCACGACAAGGCCGACAAGCCCAAGATGGAGCGCCGCAAAGGCGTTCGCACCGTCACCGCCATGCCGCTGGCCCAGCCTCTGCTGGGGATCACGGGGGTGGCCGATGTGGTCGAGTTCCACATGGGGGATGACGCCGCAGAGCGCCCCTACCCGGTGGAATACAAGCGCGGGCGGCCCAAGGCGCATCAAGCCGACGAAGTGCAACTGTGTGCCCAGGCCTTGTGCCTGGAGCACATGTTGAGCTGCCAGATCCCCGAAGGGGCGCTGTACTACGGTGAAACGCGCAGACGCACCGTGGTGCCCTTCGATGAGGCCTTGCGGGCATTGACTTGCCAGACCATCGAAGCCACACGGGCCATGGTGGCAAGTGGGCGCACGCCATCGGCCACGTACTCGGCCAAGCTCTGCGACAACTGTTCCTTGCTCGACCTGTGTCAGCCGCGCTTGCTCCACCGGGGTGAATCTGTGCAGCACTGGTTGCGTGCGCAACTGAAAGGCGAATGAGCCATGCGGCGTCAACTCAACACTCTGTACGTGACGACCGAAGGCGCCTGGCTGCACAAGGACGGCGCCAACATCGTCATGGACGTGGACGGCGAAACCCGTGCGCGCTTGCCTGTTCACATGTTGGAGGGTCTTGTTTGCCTCGGGCGCGTGATGGTGTCGCCGCCCTTGATGGGCTATTGCGCTGAGCAAGGCATCACCGTGTCTTACCTGTCGATGAACGGGCGCTTCCAAGCCAGGGTTGAAGGGCCCGTATCAGGCAACGTGTTGCTGCGGCGAGAGCAGTACCGGCGCACGGATGACCCCACCCGCTGCGCGCAGATCGTGCAGAACATCCTGGTGGGCAAGCTGCACAACCAGCGTGCTGTGCTGGGGCGCGGCTTGCGCGACCATGCCGACAAGCTGACGGATGAAGACAAGGCGGCGCTCACGCATGCGCACAAACGCTTGGACCGCATCATGGACAAGGTGCAGAGCGAAGCCACACTCGACGTGCTGCGCGGGCTGGAAGGCGAGGCCGCACAGAGCTACTTTGGCGTGTTTGACCACCTGATCCGCAGCAACGAGCCCGCCATGCGCTTCAAAGGGCGCAGCCGCAGGCCTCCGATGGATGCGGTCAATGCCTTGCTGTCCTTCCTGTACACCTTGATCACGCATGACTGCAGATCAGCCTTGGAAAGCGTGGGGCTGGATCCAGCGGTGGGCTTCCTTCACCGTGACAGGCCAGGGCGCCCCAGCCTGGCGCTGGATCTGCTGGAGGAGTTCAGGCCCCTGCTGGCGGACAGGTTGGCGCTTTCGCTCATCAACTTGAAGCAGCTCACATCCAAGGACTTCCAGACGATGGACAACGGCGCTGTGCTGTTGAAGGAAGACTCGCGCAAGGTCGTGCTGACGGCTTATCAGGAGCGCAAGCGCGAAGAGCTTCGACACGTCTTCCTGGATGAAAAGGCACCGATCGGGCTGTTCCCATTTCTTCAGGCGCAGTTGATGGCCAGGCACCTGCGTGGCGACATCGATGGCTATCCACCATTCTTATGGAAGTGAGGTCGGCCGATGATGGTTTTGGTCAGCTACGACGTGAGCACCCAAGACAAAGCGGGTGCCAGGCGATTGCGACGGATTGCTAAGGCTTGTTTGAACCTCGGGCAGCGGGTGCAGTTTTCGGTGTTCGAGATTGAACTGGAGCCCGCCAGGTGGGTACAGTTAAAGGCTGAGCTTACGTCGATCATTGAGCCCACGACGGACAGTTTGCGCTTCTATTACCTGGGCAAGAACTGGCAGAACAAGGTGGAGCACGTTGGGGCAAAAGCTGTGCTGGACCTCAATGCGCCATTGATTCTTTGATGGTCTTGCGAACCTCAAGTGGTTTGAGCGCCTCCTTGAGGTTCGCGGCTCTTTAACATGTTGATTTTGAAGTGAGCGAAGCTGATTGAGCGTGATCGGCTAGCCGAGGCTTGGCTTATAGAGAAGGGTTCGCAGATGCGGATCCTTTTTTTCTTTTTGGTCAATGGTTTATAACCATGGGGTCGCGCCCATCACGGGCGCGTGGGTTGAAACATTGGCTGCCCCGAACTGCTTTGCCAACTCGTCCAGTCGCGCCCATCACGGGCGCGTGGGTTGAAACCGACAACGGCACCTATTTTCAAACGGGAGACAGCGTCGCGCCCATCACGGGCGCGTGGGTTGAAACTGACGCGGGTGGGTACGGCGGCAGTGCCAGCGACTTCGTCGCGCCCATCACGGGCGCGTGGGTTGAAACGTTTTGCTCTGTGCCCTTGAGGTCAATGATGTGGGTCGCGCCCATCACGGGCGCGTGGGTTGAAACACGCCCCGCAAGCCTTTGTTCCATGGGGTAAGGCCGTCGCGCCCATCACGGGCGCGTGGGTTGAAACAGTTTTCCGATGATCTTGTCCGGTGTGGCTTTGCCGTCGCGCCCATCACGGGCGCGTGGGTTGAAACTTTGCAAACCGTCAAGGGCATCCTGTCACGCGTGGTCGCGCCCATCACGGGCGCGTGGGTTGAAACAACCAACTGAGGCAGAACGTGCCCTGACAAATAAAGTCGCGCCCATCACGGGCGCGTGGGTTGAAACTGCCCCGATCAGGTTGAGCGTGAACTGTGGGCGGGTCGCGCCCATCACGGGCGCGTGGGTTGAAACCCAGAGATCGGCAGCGAGCCGACTGCGGACGAAATGTCGCGCCCATCACGGGCGCGTGGGTTGAAACTCGGGATAACCTCATCAACCCGACTCTGCGCTGGCGTCGCGCCCATCACGGGCGCGTGGGTTGAAACGCTTGGACGATGAGTCCAGGGGCGCAGCGCAAGGTCGCGCCCATCACGGGCGCGTGGGTTGAAACGACCCGCACCCATCACAATAGTTCAGCGGCGGCAAGTCGCGCCCATCACGGGCGCGTGGGTTGAAACGCACTCGTTGAAAAAATGAAGCCAGCAAACCCCGTCGCGCCCATCACGGGCGCGTGGGTTGAAACCCGAATGCGTACTGGATCAACCCGTCCGCATCAGTCGCGCCCATCACGGGCGCGTGGGTTGAAACGCGGCCATTTGTGTGTTGGTGCTCCCCGGAGTGCGTCGCGCCCATCACGGGCGCGTGGGTTGAAACACCGAGGCAAGCCCTTTGTCGGCTGGCGCCTTTGAGTCGCGCCCATCACGGGCGCGTGGGTTGAAACTTGAGAAAGGACTTCTCAGCCGATGCGCGCCGGAAAGTCGCGCCCATCACGGGCGCGTGGGTTGAAACATCACATCACCTCGCTCCTTGGGGCTGTTGCGGGTCGCGCCCATCACGGGCGCGTGGGTTGAAACGACCAGATCGCGCAGGCCATGTTTGCGGCTGCTACTGTCGCGCCCATCACGGGCGCGTGGGTTGAAACGGTTCAATCATGCTGACTGCGCTGGAGGTCATCGTCGCGCCCATCACGGGCGCGTGGGTTGAAACATGGCCTCGCCGATGGCCCTGGCGCCAGCGAAGGTCGCGCCCATCACGGGCGCGTGGGTTGAAACTCGTTGGATCTGTCGCGCCTGTCTCGGCGGTCCTGTCGCGCCCATCACGGGCGCGTGGGTTGAAACGTTTCAGATGCCGGTGGCTACGGCGGGCTGGCATGTCGCGCCCATCACGGGCGCGTGGGTTGAAACTATACGCTGGTGGTGGCGTTTGCGGGCCACGAGAGTCGCGCCCATCACGGGCGCGTGGGTTGAAACTGGACCCACGCGTTGTTGGCGTTGGACTGCGTTGGTCGCGCCCATCACGGGCGCGTGGGTTGAAACATGTCGCGTGGCATCTGGGCTTGCACCTTGAAGGCAAGTCGCGCCCATCACGGGCGCGTGGGTTGAAACGCCTTGAAGGCAACCGCGCCGACGGTGGCTATGAGTCGCGCCCATCACGGGCGCGTGGGTTGAAACTCTACGCCCAATGCAGTTGCTGCGGTGAATAACGTCGCGCCCATCACGGGCGCGTGGGTTGAAACGGCTCAATGCACCTGGAGCCCATCACCAGGACGGAAGGTCGCGCCCATCACGGGCGCGTGGGTTGAAACTCGTGCCTGCCCGCCGGCTGGAAATACTGAGCGAGTCGCGCCCATCACGGGCGCGTGGGTTGAAACTCTGATGATCTTGATCAGCATGCTCAGGCCACTTTGTCGCGCCCATCACGGGCGCGTGGGTTGAAACACCGGAGGACCAGCACAATTAGCATTCGACAACGTCGCGCCCATCACGGGCGCGTGGGTTGAAACACCGAGGCAAGCCCTTTGTCGGCTGGCGCCTTTGAGGTCGCGCCCATCACGGGCGCGTGGGTTGAAACAAGTCGACAAGGGATGTTATGGCCTCAACTGGCTAGTCGCGCCCATCACGGGCGCGTGGGTTGAAACACGTTCCCTGAGCCTGAGGCGCACCCCCCGCAACAGGTCGCGCCCATCACGGGCGCGTGGGTTGAAACAAGTTCGTCTATCAGCAGTTCGTCAAGCAGATCCGGTCGCGCCCATCACGGGCGCGTGGGTTGAAACGTTGCCGACACCCTTGGCGTCACTCACTCGGCCGTCGCGCCCATCACGGGCGCGTGGGTTGAAACAAGCAGGACTATGCGGTGGGTTCTGACGGCTCCGTAGTCGCGCCCATCACGGGCGCGTGGGTTGAAACCGATGCAATCGCATATTCAAAGGTCGTGTCGCGACCGTCGCGCCCATCACGGGCGCGTGGGTTGAAACGTCCTTGGTGATGACCACGTCGCTCACGGCTCCACCGTCGCGCCCATCACGGGCGCGTGGGTTGAAACGCCATGGAGGCGCAGACCCTGAGCGAGCGCCGCGATGTCGCGCCCATCACGGGCGCGTGGGTTGAAACAGGACCACTCATGCAAGCGTGACAAGCGTGATGAGTCGCGCCCATCACGGGCGCGTGGGTTGAAACAGTGCGTGGCCTGCGACAGCTTCACCATGAATGTGGTCGCGCCCATCACGGGCGCGTGGGTTGAAACGCCGCCATGTTGGTGCCTGTGTGCGCCCCCCGCGGTCGCGCCCATCACGGGCGCGTGGGTTGAAACGTCAGCGTGGCGGTTTTCGTCGTGCCATCACTGAAGTCGCGCCCATCACGGGCGCGTGGGTTGAAACGCGCGCTGGTCAGCGATCAAGACGCGGCGCACGGGTCGCGCCCATCACGGGCGCGTGGGTTGAAACTTGCCACTCACCCGACCACCATCAGCATGGTTGGTGTCGCGCCCATCACGGGCGCGTGGGTTGAAACTTCGCCAAGCTGGGCGCCCTCATGGACATGCAAGGTCGCGCCCATCACGGGCGCGTGGGTTGAAACGCTCATGGACGTACGTTGACCGGCCGCGATGCGGCGTCGCGCCCATCACGGGCGCGTGGGTTGAAACCCCAGGTTGATGTACTTGCCCTGGATCTGGGTGTCGTCGCGCCCATCACGGGCGCGTGGGTTGAAACGCAAGTCGCTGGCCACGCTGGACACAGCAGGCGTCGTCGCGCCCATCACGGGCGCGTGGGTTGAAACATGCGAACCTTGGGGCGAGTGGTCAGTGGCATGGCGGTCGCGCCCATCACGGGCGCGTGGGTTGAAACGCGGGCTTTGCCGTGCCTGCCGTTCCTGCAAAAAGTCGCGCCCATCACGGGCGCGTGGGTTGAAACTGGCGCAAGGCGCTTAAGCACGAAATGGAGAAACAGTCGCGCCCATCACGGGCGCGTGGGTTGAAACGTCACGATCAGCTTTGCCGGCGCATCGTATGGCCCGTCGCGCCCATCACGGGCGCGTGGGTTGAAACCAGGCGGATGCGATACGTGCCAGCAGCGCCAAGCGTGTCGCGCCCATCACGGGCGCGTGGGTTGAAACATCGCCTGCCACTGGCATCAGCGGGCGGTTGTCAGTCGCGCCCATCACGGGCGCGTGGGTTGAAACAGGCCATCAGGCACGCCGATCAGCCAGCACCAGGGTCGCGCCCATCACGGGCGCGTGGGTTGAAACATTGCCTCCTTGGCCACAAAGCGCTTGGCGCGCTCGGGTCGCGCCCATCACGGGCGCGTGGGTTGAAACGCGTTCCTGCCACTCGGTTGTTTCGGTGTGGTGCGTCGCGCCCATCACGGGCGCGTGGGTTGAAACCGTGCTAACTATTTGATTTGCAACAGAAACTATCGGTCGCGCCCATCACGGGCGCGTGGGTTGAAACATGCCGTCCAGCTTGGCTCGCGTCTCCTTGCGGGTCGCGCCCATCACGGGCGCGTGGGTTGAAACAGCATGAGGGTTGCTCCGTCCCAGCAGGGCAAGATGTCGCGCCCATCACGGGCGCGTGGGTTGAAACATCTATGAACCGTGTCACCAGACCGAGCTTGAAATCGTCGCGCCCATCACGGGCGCGTGGGTTGAAACATAGACTGCGCACAGCAACTGCACACAATCCACGTCGCGCCCATCACGGGCGCGTGGGTTGAAACTTCCTGGCCCGTGTGAAGTTGGTGCTCCAGGGCGTCGCGCCCATCACGGGCGCGTGGGTTGAAACACGGTGCCAGGGTGGTGGTCGTACACGTGATAGGCGTCGCGCCCATCACGGGCGCGTGGGTTGAAACGCCCCCGGCCTGACGCAGCCACGCCTACCAGGGCGTCGCGCCCATCACGGGCGCGTGGGTTGAAACACACAATCGGCTCCCATGCTAGCCATGCCCAATTCGTCGCGCCCATCACGGGCGCGTGGGTTGAAACGCAAGATCGATGCAAACACCACTGGCATCTGGCGCGTCGCGCCCATCACGGGCGCGTGGGTTGAAACAGGTCGATCAGGTCAACCTTGGCGGCGGTCGCTGGTCGCGCCCATCACGGGCGCGTGGGTTGAAACTTGTTGTGCACCAGCTCGGCACGTGATGACACTGTCGCGCCCATCACGGGCGCGTGGGTTGAAACATTTTCAAAGTGGAAAAGGCCGTGTATCCAGTGAGTCGCGCCCATCACGGGCGCGTGGGTTGAAACTACGGCGTTCGGGCCTTTGTTGTGAAAATATACCGGTCGCGCCCATCACGGGCGCGTGGGTTGAAACAAGACCATCGACACCACTGATGCTGGCAAGCACACCGTCGCGCCCATCACGGGCGCGTGGGTTGAAACAAGCGCATCTCCGACCTGGCCACCCGCCTGGGCGACGTCGCGCCCATCACGGGCGCGTGGGTTGAAACGTGCCAACCGCATCACCGTCAACCTTGATGAAGTCGCGCCCATCACGGGCGCGTGGGTTGAAACGACCTCGACAAGCCCAAGCCAGCCGCACCGTCCAGTCGCGCCCATCACGGGCGCGTGGGTTGAAACGTCTACCGAAGAAAAAGCCTTTACCCGCCCACCGTGTCGCGCCCATCACGGGCGCGTGGGTTGAAACAGGCCACACGGGTACGGGTTCGCTGAACGCGGCTAGTCGCGCCCATCACGGGCGCGTGGGTTGAAACACCGCATCGCACCCGACTGGGCTGCCGACCTGGCGTCGCGCCCATCACGGGCGCGTGGGTTGAAACACTGCGGCCAGCGGCGCGGCATCAACAGGATCGACGTCGCGCCCATCACGGGCGCGTGGGTTGAAACGCCACGAGGCGGAACCCAGCCGCCGGACTTGCTTTGGTCGCGCCCATCACGGGCGCGTGGGTTGAAACGCCCTTGTTGGCCTAGCGTTTGCGATCGTGTGGTTGTCGCGCCCATCACGGGCGCGTGGGTTGAAACCATTTACGGCATACGGATTGAATCCGCTTTCCTGGTCGCGCCCATCACGGGCGCGTGGGTTGAAACAGCTTCTTCCAGCTTGGCCTGCGTGGCCTTGAAGTCGCGCCCATCACGGGCGCGTGGGTTGAAACACGCCCCACGTGTCCGTGTTGCACGCAACCACCGGGTCGCGCCCATCACGGGCGCGTGGGTTGAAACACCACTGGAGAAGCTATGCCTAGAAGCATCATCATGTCGCGCCCATCACGGGCGCGTGGGTTGAAACACAGAAAGCAACTAAACAAAATGGGCCTAAATGGCCGTCGCGCCCATCACGGGCGCGTGGGTTGAAACGTACCAAACAGACTAGTTTGGTCAAACTGGGAAAAGTCGCGCCCATCACGGGCGCGTGGGTTGAAACGCAGCAATGCCAGCAAAAGTAAGAGCACGATTCGAGTCGCGCCCATCACGGGCGCGTGGGTTGAAACAAGGCGAGCCCTCGATCAAGGGCTCTGAAGCCATGTCGCGCCCATCACGGGCGCGTGGGTTGAAACACCGGCGCCCACTTGTGGGCGTCCGCGTGCAACGTCGCGCCCATCACGGGCGCGTGGGTTGAAACGATTCAGAGGCTCACAGAGTGGGCCGGATAGGAAGTCGCGCCCATCACGGGCGCGTGGGTTGAAACACCGTCGACGACGACGTCGATGCATCGCTTGCCGTCGCGCCCATCACGGGCGCGTGGGTTGAAACAACAACGTCTCAGTGCCTGTGCATGAAGCAAACATGTCGCGCCCATCACGGGCGCGTGGGTTGAAACATGGCGTGCCCTTAGGTGATGGCCCTTAGGGACCGTCGCGCCCATCACGGGCGCGTGGGTTGAAACCCCGCAGCGCCGCCCATGCTTTATCTGGTCAGGTGTCGCGCCCATCACGGGCGCGTGGGTTGAAACTTGTTGCCACTCTTGAGACCCTCGACCTGCATGGTCGCGCCCATCACGGGCGCGTGGGTTGAAACACAGCACCGTCTCCGCCACTGGGATGAATGGCGGTCGCGCCCATCACGGGCGCGTGGGTTGAAACCGCCCCAGCTGTGCCACGTCTATGCACAAGGTGGCACGTCGCGCCCATCACGGGCGCGTGGGTTGAAACTTGCCGTCGAACTGGTTCTGCAGCAGCAGGGCGAAGGTCGCGCCCATCACGGGCGCGTGGGTGGAAACTGGAAAAGCCTGAAGGCGCTGGTGGTGCGCTGGCTGTCGCGCCCATCACGGGCGCGTGGGTTGAAACCACGTGTGGACGGCCTACAGCCCCCAGACCACCTGGTCGCGCCCATCACGGGCGCGTGGGTTGAAACGGCAACCTCGTGGGCATCAGCCAGCCAGCGGTGTGGTCGCGCCCATCACGGGCGCGTGGGTTGAAACTCCAGAATCGACTTGAGTTCGTCACCCTGCAGCACGTCGCGCCCATCACGGGCGCGTGGGTTGAAACGCTGCACAAATGCTGGACCTGCACCGCTACAGCGGTCGCGCCCATCACGGGCGCGTGGGTTGAAACCATGTAGAGCTTGACGCCCACGAACTGACCAGCCAGTCGCGCCCATCACGGGCGCGTGGGTTGAAACAATGGTGGCGTCGGCAACGTGCACCCGTGCGAGGTCGCGCCCATCACGGGCGCGTGGGTTGAAACGCCCCAAAGCGCCTACCCGAGTTGATGGCCTTGCGTCGCGCCCATCACGGGCGCGTGGGTTGAAACCATGCGCTTTTGCACGTACTGCAAGGCCTGCAGGGTCGCGCCCATCACGGGCGCGCATGATTTACCCGAAGCGAGCCTTCTTGCGACGCGACATCAGGCCGATCAGGCCCAGGCCGCCCAGCACCATGGCGTAAGACGCGGGCTCGGGCACAGCCGGTGCCGACAGCACGATCAGCTGCGAGCGGGGGCTGGGGTCCAGCGGCAGGTTGCTGCCGTCCTGAATCTGTTCGGCCACCAGGTAGATGTTGCCCTTCTCGTCGACCGTCACGCCTTCGATGCCGTTGTGCGGCAGGATGGCGGACAAGTCCAGGCGGCTCTTGACCTGACCCAGGCGTGTC
>Ga0075012_10002728_pt1 | contig 17178 bp, 11 predicted proteins | sample All_14_2_FD_71474 | JGI IMG/M metagenome (GOLD analysis project Ga0075012, IMG submission 71474) | Freshwater microbial communities in response to fracking from Pennsylvania, USA - Allegheny Zone_MetaG_DW_15 | ecosystem: Environmental > Aquatic > Deep subsurface > Groundwater > Drilled... | reverse complement strand
TAAGCCCTAGTTCATTTGTTGTAATTTCAGCTTTAAATTTTAAATCAAACAATGAAAATTCATAAAGAAGGCCATAAGATTCTAATCACGTTTCTTCTAATCCTAGCTGTCGTCAACTTCTTGGTTTACTGGTATTTACCAGCATATATCAACCTTTCAAGCATCATTTCCTTCGGTCTTTTCCTGTTGGTTTTGCAGTTCTTCCGCAACCCACGCCGTGAAATCATGCTGGCTGACAACAATCTTGTCTATGCACCTGCCGATGGCAAAATCGTGGTCATCGAAGAAGCACACGAGGGCGAGTATTTCAACGAAAAGCGCTTACAAGTCTCGATTTTCATGTCGCCGACCAACGTACACGTCAACCGCAACCCGGTCAGCGGTACGGTGAACTACTTCCGTTATCATCCCGGCAAATACCTCGTGGCTTGGCACCCAAAATCCAGCACAGAGAACGAGCGCACCACGCTCGTGATTGACAACGGCGAGGACGAAGTGCTGCTGCGCCAAGTCGCCGGGGCAATGGCCAAGCGCATCGTTGCCTACGTGAACGAGGGCGACCAGGTACACCAAGGCAAGGATTTCGGCTTCATCAAATTCGGCTCCCGTGTTGACCTCTTCCTCCCGCTTGACGCCAAAATCGAAGTGCAAATGGGTCAAAAAGTGAAGGGAAACAAGACGGTCATCGCACGACTTTGATGGCATTTGGGATTGCATTTGAACCAAGGCCAAATGTAATCCCCAACTAAATTTCGCCAGTAACTATGAGCAGCCGCCTTTCCAATCTTATCATTTTACTCATTGCACTGCTGCTCCTCACCTACACCAGCCTCCGTGCCGACCTGCTTTCACTGACCCACGACGAGTGCGGCTCCTTCGCCATCTGGACCAATTACGACATCTTCACCTGCCGCACCAACCCCGACTGCTGGGGCACTGCAAACCTGCATTGGCTCTATGTTTTGTTGATGAAATTGAGCGTCAAATTATTTGGCGATTCCGAATTGGCCATCCGCTTGCCCGCCTTGCTGGGGCATGTGATTTACCTCGTTTTTTCCTTCAGGCTGGTTAAATGGAGTACCTCTATCATCCCGCATCCCTCTTTCCTCATCCCTGTTCTCGGTTTCATTTTATTGAATTTCAACCCATTCCTGCTGGAGTTCCAATCGTTGGCACGAGGCTACGGATTGGCCATGAGCTTGATGATGATGAGCCTCTACTACCTTGCCCGCTGGGTAGAAACTGCTCGGCTTTCCCATGCCGTGGGGACTTTGGGCGGTGCATCGTTGGCCATCTTGAGCAATTTCACGCTGCTGATTTACCTCGCCTGCCTCATGGCCGTCATGGCTGGCATGGTCGTTTGGGCTTTTTGGCAAAAAGATGAAAACCGGGCCACCCGGGCCAAATGGGCCGCAGTGAGCAGCGCTGTTTTCATGGCAGTGCTGTATTGGCTCCTGCACAACCCCATCCGCATCCTTCGGGAACGGGGCGAGTTCGAGTGGGGGCGTGACTCGTTTTACGACACCTACAAGTCGCTGGTGCATTGCAGCCTCTACGGCGGCCCGTATTTGAAAATGTACAATCTGGAGCTGTTCGGCGCACTGTTTTTCTTGCTGCTGCTGGCAGCCACTGGCTTTGCAGTTTCCAATTTTTTCAAAAATCCGAAAAACAGCCTTGCTAGGTTCAGTCTCTTGGCCACACTGGTTCCGCTATTTGCGGCGCTGGCCGCCATTGCGCAGCACCTGATTTTGGATACGAAATACCAGGTTGATCGCACGGCCATCATGTTCATCCCGCTTTGCTCCTTGGCGGTATTTCTTTTTTTTCAAAATTGGCTGGCGCAAACGGGCGGGCGGTGGCCGAAGGTGCTGGCCACAGTGGTCGGCCTCTTCGTGGTGATACACCTGCTGCGGGTCGGCCAGTTGCGCTACACCAGCGAGTGGGGCTACGACGCCGAAACGAAGCACATGATGGCCTACATGGACTCCAAAATTCCGAAAGGTGAAAAGGTGAAACTGGGCGTCCACTGGGTTTTCCACCCCGCCAGCACTTACTACCAAAAGCGCTTGGGGTACAGCTTTACCGAGCCGCCCATTTATTCCAAGGATTTGTTTTTCGATGGCCGATACGACTACTACTACGTGCAGCCGGAGGATGTGCCCAAGCTCGATTCCTTGTACGATGTGGAAATGAGTTTCAGTTGGGTCGGCGTTTTGCTGCGCAAAAAAAAGAACTGACGGTTTTTGGCCAAATCATTAGAAAACCCGCTAATTTTCACTGCAACCCTTCTTTCGCTGGTTTTTGGCACTGTTTTTCGAAGCGGATACATTTGGAAAAGTATCAACAAACGGCAAGTTCCCCTGCTTTGCTGGATACTCCAACGGCAAATTCCCTTCCCCTCTTTGTGGCCGTTTATTCCAATTTTTATTTAAAATTATTTTGTAAATAATTGATAATCAGCGATTTTAAAGCAAAATTGTTTTAAACGCAATATCGGACTGAAACTGTCCGCAACACTATATTCCTTCCAAAATTTTTGATTTCTCAACTCCTTTTCATTACGCACGTGAATGAGCATTAGCGCCGTCCCCCCTTTTAGGCAAGCTCGCAAAAACTAGACAAATGGCCGGCAAATCTATCCTCGCAGCGTTGTTTTTCTCCTTCGCAACGTTCACAAGTCTCCTCGCACAGTGCGACTGTGTCACTACTGGCAATTGCCCAGTACCCATCCAGGACAATGGTGTTTTCAACGGGTATCTTGATGTGACAGTGAACGGCGCAAACGACCTGGCAGTGAACCCGCTGACCTCCGTCTGTGTGACCATCACGCATACCTGGATTGGTGATTTGAGCATCTCGCTCACCTCGCCAAGTGGCGTTTCGTACCTGCTCATGGCCGATGCTGGCAACAACTACGGCGAGTGCGGCACCCCGCAGGACAACGCCGAAATCTGCATCGTGCCGGGAACGAACAACCCGCTGAGCAATAACACGGAATACGTCTGCAACTCTGCCCCCTGTTCCGTCGGCACTTGCTGCCTGAACGGAGACTGGACAGTAGCCTGCGGCGGCGTCACCAGCCCCATCACGGGCGTGCAGCAAGCACCCAACTGCGACCTCAACGACTTCAACATAGCCGGCCAGCCGGCCAACGGCACCTGGACGATTTCCATCCTCGACGTCTGCAACATGGACGTGGGCACCCTCGAAAACTTTAGTTTGACCTTCCTCAACGGCCAATCCTGCTACGCTTGCGAATCGGATGGCGGCGTTTTGGACTCCATCGTCGTCGTCAGTTGCGTCGGGGATCCGAGCCTAGACCTCAGCCTGCCGCCTGATTATGGAACGGCTGGGCCGCTGTTCGGGGCAGACTCTGCGATTTACGATTATGTTTATTTATTGGTCAAAAACGGCGTCATCCTGGACACCATGTGGACGCCCGACCTGACCTCGCAGCCACCGGGCAACTACGTCGTTTACGGCTTGTCCTACCTGACTATCCACGCCAACCAGATTGGCGCACTCCTCGGCATGAATATCAACGACGTGGACCTTGACCTGGAGTCGAGCACGGCATCTTTCTGTGGTGATTTATCGGAAAATGGGGTTCCAGTGACCATTTTGCCTGTCATTCCGACAACAATCCTCAATGATTTGGTCTGTGAAGGCGATTGCATCACGGTCGCAGGCCAACAAATTTGCGGCGATACAACCCTCCTGCTTAATTCTTGGCGGGGTTGCGACAGCTTAGTTCAAGTCAATTTAACGATTATCCTACCCGATACCGTGGATGTTTTGGCAACGGTTTGCCACGGCGGCGGCTACAGCGTTGGCGGGCAAATGTACTTCCCGCCAAACCCGCAGTACATCCATTTGCAGAATTGGCAAGGCTGCGACAGCGTCGTGCATTTGACTTTCAACAACATCAATCCATCGGCCATCATCACGCCAGCCAGCCCGCCAGCCATCACCTGTACGAATGGTTCTGTTGCACTTTCAGCAGCGACTTCAGGGCCGGGCACGCTGACTTATGCATGGTCGGGGCCAGGAAGTTTTACCAGCAACCAAGCGAACATAACTGCCACAACACCAGGCACTTACACCGTGACGGTAAGCAACAACAGCATCACACCAGCCTGTACCGCCACGGCATCGGCCACCGTGAACGATGGCCGGGTGTACCCCGATTTGTCGTACACAGGCACGGCACCCAGCATTTGCCTCGGTGCATCGTTCAACCTCAGCACCCTGACTATTCAGGATGCCAACAACACGGGCGCTGCCATCACTATCCACAGCGGAACACCAGCGACACCCGCCAACCAACTGAGCAACACCACCGTTTCGCCTACGGCAAATACGACCTACTACTTCAAGGCCACGGTCGCGTCTTGCACCGATGAAATACCCGTGACGCTGACCGTGAAGCCAGTGCCTACGGCAAATTTCACGGCCACCCCACTCTCCTGCTTGACCAGTCCCGTCACCGTGAATTTCACGGGCACGGCCTTGGCAGGCGCCACCTACACTTGGGATTTCGCAGGTGGCACGGCCACGCCCGGCACTGGGCCTGGGCCGCACACGGTAACGTTCCCATCGGCAGGGCCAAAAACACTGAGCCTCACGGTGACGCAGAACGGCTGTCCTTCGACCGTTTTTACCCAAAACATCACCGTGGACAATCCGCTGGCGCAACCTGTCATCAGTTGCCAGACCACCACTTCGAGCATCATTTTTTCATGGAACAGTGTACCGGGGAGCACGGGTTACAACGTAACATCCAGCATTCCAGGCACGCAGGTTTCACCAACATCCTACGAAATAACAGGGTTGACGCCTGGCCAATCTGCAACCATCACAGTGGCAGCCATTGGCACTAACAGTTGTGGAAACAGCTCGGCGCAGCAGACTTGCACGGCGCAGGATTGCCCGACGGGTATCCAAGTGCTTCCTACACCTGTCAACAGCATTTGCCGGGACGCCAACACTTCTACCATCAACCTGTTTGCCACCATCTTGGGCGGCGACGGCACTGGGACCTTGACCTGGTCAGGCCCCGGCGTCATTGACGGGGTGGCGGGCATTTTCGACCCGAACCAAGCCAACCTCGGCTCGAACACCATCACGGCGACCTACGTGCAGAGCGGCTGCCCATTCCCAGCCACGATGCTCATCACCGTTTCCGACTTCCCGAATGCCAATTTGACGGCCACGCCGACAGTCTGCGTCGGTGATGCGGCAACCGTCACTTTTGCTGGCACAACTGGTACAGGATATTTTTACAACTGGAATTTCAACGGCGGAACAGCCACACCCGGCACCGGCAGCGGGCCACAGCTCGTCACTTGGAGCACGGCCGGCCCGCACACCGTTTCGGTGAATGTTTCCAACTCGAATGGCTGCTCCATTTCATCGCCGATGGTTTCGGTAATGGTTGAGACTCCACTAGCTGCGCCAAACATCAGTTGCAACTCCACTTCGCAGAGCGTGACCTTCACTTGGCCTGCTGTTGCTGGCGCAACAAGTTACCTCGTCAATGTGCCGACTGGCCAAACTTATACGCAAAACTCCGCCACTTCCTACACCATCAGCGGCCTATCGCCGGGAGAGGTAGCCAGTATCGAAGTAACTGCGGTGAGCGGTTCCACCTGTGCCAACAGCATGGCAACAAGCGATTGCGCAGCCAACCCATGCCCGACCGTCAGCGTAGCGATAGACCCCGTGGCCGACATCTGCCGGGACGCCAGCACACAGCCCATCCAGTTGGTAGCCAACGTCACGGGTGGCTCGGCTGGTGGTACGCTTGAATGGTTTGGCCAAGGCGTTTCCCTCAGTGGCATGTTCAACCCTAACCAAGCGATTTTGGGGGCAAATACCATCACCGCCATTTACACGGAAGGTCCCTGCAACTTCACACAGGACATCAACATCAACGTCAACCAAACGCCGATGGGCGGTTTTGCGGCGCCAGCAACGGTCTGCGTCGGCAGCCCAGCCACCATTACCTACAACGGCAGCAGCCAGCCTGGCCAGACCTACACTTGGGATTTTGGCGGCGGAACCGCCGCGCCCGGTACGGGAATTGGCCCACACACCGTCACTTGGTCCTCGCCCGGCACGAAGCTGCTCACGCTGAACGTGGTCAGCCAGCAGGGTTGCGCTTCGCCCATCTACACAGCCATGGTGGATGTGGTGTTGCCCATTGCAACGCCACAAATCACTTGCGGAAATACAACAACAACTTCTATTGAGTTCACGTGGCCGAGCGTGCCCGGCGCTACGTCCTACACCGTGTCAACAACCACCGGGCAAATCGGCACACAGACCTCTCCGACGACTTACCTCGTCAGCGGCTTGAACGCTTCGGAGCAGGTTTGTGTGAACGTAACCGCCATTTCGGGCAACGCCTGCCCAAGCACCACGGCACAGTTCTGCTGCACCAGCCTGCCTTGCCCAGGCATCAGCGTTGCCATTGCGGCAGTGCCTGATTTTTGCCTTGGCACGGCTTCGACCATCCAGCTTTCAGCTACGGTGGCTGGTGACAATGGAACAGGCATCGGCAATTGGAGCGGGAACGGCATCATCAATACTGCACTTGGGACATTCAGCCCGTCGGCGGCTGGTTTTGGCCAACATATAATCACATACACCTACGTTCAGGACGGCTGCTCGTACACGGCCACAACGCCAATTGGCGTTTTCCAGCAACCGACGGCCAGCTTCACCGCTGATGCCGCTATCTGCCTCTCCGATTTCACTACCATCGCCTTCACGGGTGTGGCTGGCGCAAACCCCGTTTACACTTGGGATTTTGATGGGGGAACGGCCGTACCGGGTATTGGCCCCGGGCCGCACCAAGTCGAGTGGGACACCCCTGGCCCAAAGAACATCAGCCTGACCATCACCGATGGGAGCTGTACTTCCAACCAATTTACGCAAACCGTGCAGGTGGACGACCAGATTTTGACACCAGTCGTTGACTGCTCACCTTCGACAAACGGCGTTGTTTTCACTTGGAACGCCGTTGCGGGTGCCACGGGCTACACCGTCACCGTGACGAATGGCCCGGCAGGCGTTCAAACTTCCGACACGTCCTACGTCTTCAGCGGGCTGAACCCATCGCAGCAGGTGGGCATTCAAGTTTCCGTAAATGGCAGCACAGGCTGCGCCCTGCCAGTGGTACAGGCAAGCTGCACTACGCAAGCCTGCCCGACTTTCACCGTTGAAATCCAACCGTTTGGCCCGTATTGCCTCACGGCAAACACGCCTACCGTGCAGCTCGTTGCAGATGTGGATGGCGTGGGCCTCAGCGGTACTGGCATTTGGAGCGGCAATGGCGTTGTGAATGCCAGCCAAGGCGTTTTCGACCCCACTGTGGCAGGTGTTGGTTTGCATAAAATAACCTACACCTACCAGCAGGCGAACTGTGTTTACCAAGACGAATACGACGTGCAAATCGTGGCGCCGCCAACGGCGGATGCTGGCCCTGACCGTCTGCTCACTTGCTGGGAAAGCGACCAGCAGGTTCAGCTCGGAGGCCCTGGTTCTTCTTCTGGCTTGAATATCGTTTACCAATGGACGGCGGCGAGCGGCAGCTTCCCTGGCGAGGCACTCATCCGCAACCCGACCGTTGACTTACCCGGCTTATTTACCCTTACAGTTACCAATTCAACGCTTGGATGCGCCAACTCGGACGAGGTGCTGGTGTCCTCCACACAAAGTTCGCCTGTACCGACCGTGGGGGTCGAACAAACCTACTGCAACAACGGCGGCAAGGACGGCAAAGCTGCCGTCAGCAGCGTGACGGGCGGCATGGAGCCATACCTATACTCGTTGAATGATGAGCCGTTCGTCACGAGCAGCGAGTTTCCGTTCCTCGATGCAGGCGACTACACCCTCACGGTGATGGACGCCGAGGGCTGCACTGGCATGGCGAGCTTCCGAGTGGAGCAGGCTGGCGACCTAACCCTTGACCTGACCGCCAACATCGTTGGGCAGGCTTGGGTGAACTACGGTAATTCGATTGAGCTGACGGCCATCACCAACCTGACGGAAGACCAATTGGACTCCATTTTCTGGACGCATGCCGATGCCCTCAGTTGCACGGATTGCCTCACGCCCGTTGCAACGCCAAAAACACAAACCACTTTTGAGGTCACGGTGTATAAAAACGGTTGTGAAGCAACGGATTCCATCATCATTTACGTGAACTATGGCGAGGGCCAAGTATATGTCCCATCGGCGTTTTCACCAAACGATGACGGCGTGAACGACCAGTTCCTGATTTATTCCGGCCCGACTGTCAAACGGATTAGAACCTTCTACGTCTTCGACCGCTGGGGCGAATTGGTACACGAATACCAAGATTTCGACCCAAAAGACCCGGCCCGTGGTTGGAACGGCAAATTCGAAGGCCAGCCGATGAACCCGCAGGTATTTGTCTGGTTTGCGGAGGTCGAATTCGAGGATGGTTCAACGAAGGTGCTGGAAGGCGATGTGACCTTAATGAGATAATGTCAATTTCTTGATTTTCAAGAAATTATAAAAATACAACAACTGGATATAGATGTGCCCGTAGCGACAGGAAACTGTTGTTGCGGGTTTTTTTTATTTACCGGATTTCAAGGTCTGAAGGAAGACAAGGGCATCGTCAAGGCTGGGCAGGATGGTGGCATTTTGCAGGCTGGATTGCGAAGCCATGAGATAGCCGGTGAGTAGCAGGTGGCTGTTCGGTACGGCAGCTTGGAGGTTGGCGAGGTAGCGCTGCACAGGCTCCCGGTTGAAGGTTTCAGAGAGGATGGTGAAAACGTAATCGGGCTGGTGGATTTCGCAGGCGTCCTTGAGGTCAACGAGGGCGAGATTGGCGCCGAGGTTGACGGCCCGGAAGCCCCGTCGTTTCAGGATGTACTGCATGAAAAGGATGCTGAGTTCCTGCTGTTCATCCTTGGGCAGGTAGAGCACGAACTTCGGCACCTTGCGGTCGCTGACGAGCGGTTCTTTTTCGATGGCGACGATGAGCTTGTTGCGGATGAGCTGGGTGATGAAATTCTCCTGCACGGGCTTGATGGAGCCAGTGAGCCAGAGCAGGCTCAGCTTTTCCATGAAAGGATAAACGACCTCCAGCATGGCCCGTTCGAAGCCCAATTGCTCCACGTGATTGTCGAAGATGCGGGCGAACTTCACCTCGTCCATCTCGATGACGGAAAGCGTCAGCACGTCGAGCTGGGCGTCCATGTCGAACTTGAAATTGGAAACAGAGCTTACCTGCTCGGTAATTTCCTCCTTCGTCATTTCAGCGATCTTCGAAATGCGGAAGCCGTGGCGGTTGAGCAGGGCCACATTGAGCAGTACCTGCAAGTCCTGGTCCTCGTAGAAACGGATATTCGTATCCGTTCGCTTGGGCCGAAGGATGCCGTAGCGTTGCTCCCAAATCCGTATCGTATGGCTCTTGATGCCGGATAGTTTTTCTAAGTCGCTGATTGAGTATATTGCCATTTTATAAATGGATGTACGTGGTGCCTGGCAAGATTGTTCAACCCCGTTGAATCCAAGCATTTTTCCATTCGCCGAAGGTAACATTACACCTTAAAAAAGGTTTAGCAGTTTGCAAACTGTAAGACGAAAACCCATGCCGAAAAGATTTGCGGCAGCGCTCGAATCACTGGAATTTGGAATTTTATCTAACTTGCCCTTTCATTGCCCGCAAGGCGATATTCAAAAACCGCTCATGCCCTCCGGAACCAGCGAGCGGAAAACAAAACACATATTTCCGGGTCAAAAACGATGATATGAAAATGACTGCTACCTTGTTCAAACACCCGATTTTAATCAGGATAATGCCAATGCTGGCGCTGGTGTTTTTTGGCTTCGCAATAAATGCCCAAACCACCTGCACCTACACCATCAACATGTTCGACTCCTTCGGCGATGGCTGGAACGGGGGTCAGCTCACGGTGGTATCGAACGGTGTGACGACGACCCACACCCTCGCCTCCGGCTCGGTAGGCACTTCCAATTTCCAAGTGACCGCAGGTACGCCCATCTCCATCACCTGGACCGTGGGCGCATTTGCCAATGAGCCAAGTTTCGAATTGGTTGACCCCGATGGGCTGGTACTGACGGCGCTGGGCAACCCAATCCCTGCCGGTTTGGTGTACGAAGGCATTGGCAATTGCCCCAACTGCCCGACCGTGAACCCCAATCTGGTAATCATCCCGGCAGGTCAAATCACGGATTCTTCTGCTTTCGTGAACTGGCCAAACCAGAACGTAGCCGAATATTTCATCGTGGAATACGGCCCATCAGGCTTCCCGCTCGGCGCTGGTCTGACTTTCCAGACCACGGCCTCCCAAGCACAGCTCACGGGTCTCAACCCAGGCATCATGTACGATGTGTACATCGCCAGCTTCTGCGGTGTGGACAGCACGAGTTCCTACCTCGGCCCCTTCACTTTCACCACGCTTTTCACCAACCCCGTTTACTGCCCCTACACCATCAACATGCACGATGAATTTGGCGACGGCTGGGACATCGGCGGGCTGGAGGTGAAACTGGGAACCGTTACACAGACCTATACTTTCCCGACCGGAACTGAGCAGAGCTACACCCTCAATGCCATCAGCAACTGCCCGATAACGGTCAGCTACATACCCAGCTTTTTCCCTGACGAAGTGAGTTACGAGATTTTGGACTCCAACGGTGACACTGTTTTCATGGATGGGCCAAACCCTGAAGTGGGCCAAGTGTTCACAACGTTCGCCTGCCCGACCTGCATCGGCCCGCTCGATGCCTGGATGAGCGATGTGAACGCCACCAACGCCCGCTTGGCTTGGACGCCCTCCGGCAATACTTCCGGCAACTTCATCATCGAATATGGAACAATGGGCTTCACACTTGGTACTGGTACAGCGGACACTGTGCCAGCCGGACAATTGAACTACCAACAGCTCACCGGCCTCGCCGAAAACACTTGGTACAATGCCTACATCACCTTCGATTGTGGCAACGACAAAAGCAAAACTATCGGCCCGCTCATGTTCAAAACGCTGTGGTTCAACGACCTCGGCGTCACTGGCATCACCATGCCCAACGGCGCTGACTGCAACCTGAGCAGCAACCAGACCGTCACCGTTGAACTGCACAACTATGGCCAAGCGCCGCAGACGCTTTTTGAATATTATTTTGCGGTAAACGGGCAAATCGCTCCAATTCCAGTGCCGCAGGACGGCCTCTTCACGGGCGTGCTCGGCAACGACAGCACCGAGGTTATTTCCTTCGAAACCACTTGGGACTTCTCGCAGCCCGGTATCTACCACCTGCAAGCCTGGACCGTGCTAGAAGGCGATACGCAAATCAAAAACGACACTTTCAGCACCTACATCGTCACGGCTTATCCGAAGCCTTTGCATGAAGATTTTGAAGACAGCTCCATCCCAACTAGCTGGACCACAACTGGGTTTATCTACCCACCATTTTCCCACAACAACCCAACTTTTGTCTTGGGAAGAAACCTTTATTCTTCCGTGCAAAATGTGGAATTGGTGACCAACCGCATCGGCCCCATCGAAACTGGCGACAGCCTGAAGTTTGATTACCGCTACACCGATTGGTCATCCGGTACGACAGCCACGACGCTTGGCACTGGTGACAAACTGGAAGTGCAAATCTCGAAAAACTGCGGCGACACTTGGCAGACCGTGCTGACCATCAACAGCACGAACCACACACCCAGCGCCAATTTTGCCACAAAATCCGTAGTGCTCAACGCATTTGACGGCGATGCCATCACCGTGCGTTTCCTCGGCACTTGGGGCAGCGGCGACTACTGGCTCGACCTCGACAATATCAACATCACGGGTTGCCCTGAGGCACTTTACTTGGTCGGAAATGTACACGGCAGCCTGGAAGGCGACTCCACGGGCGGCATTGACCTCTCACTGCCTTTCGACCAAGGGCCATTCACCTACACTTGGACAAATGCGGCAGGCGATACCATCGCTACTACGGAAGATTTGAACGGACTGCCCATCGGCACTTACAGTGTGAGCGTGCTGAGCGAAGGCGGATGCTCCGGCTTCCAAACTTTCGACCTCGGCGTTTTTGTGGCTGCCGACGAAGTGGAGGGCTTGCAGGAAATCACCCTCTACCCCAACCCGACTTCGGGCATGGCCACCGTGGATGTGAAAATGTTGAAAATCATGGATGTACAGTTCCGCCTGTTCAGCCTCAGCGGGCAGGTTTTGCAGGAATCGCAATTGGAAAATGTCAGCGAAATCAAGCAGGAGTTTGATTTGAGCAACCAAGCGCCCGGCATGTACATCCTGCAAATCGTTGCCGACGGCAAACCCTACCACGCAAAACTGATGGTGGCGAGGTAATGGCGACGTGTTCTAACAAGATTTTTTTTTAGAAAATATTCGAAGAGGGATGCCCGTTTCCGGGCATCCCTCTTTTCGCAAAAAAGAACCATACCCAAAGCCAGATTGGCAACTGAACTATTTTTTTGGGTAAGTGTCTTTAGTGAAGTTTTTTACAAACAACCGGAACAATACATGAAAATCGGCATCGTCTGTTACCCTACTTTTGGCGGGAGTGGCGTGGTAGCCACCGAGCTTGGGATGGGGCTTGCCAAGCGTGGCCACGAGGTACACTTCATTACTTACCGAAGGCCCGCCAGGCTCAGTTACTTCCATGAAAATGTTTACTACCACGAGGTGACGGGCGAGGACTACCCCTTGTTTGAGTACCCACCCTACGACACGGCGCTGGCCAGCAAGATGGTGGAAGTGGTGAAGTACGAAAAGCTGGACCTCCTGCACGTACACTACGCCATTCCGCATGCCGCCGTGGCCTACATGGCCAAGAAAATCCTGTTGCAGGATGGCCGATACGTGCCAGTCATCACCACCTTGCACGGCACGGACATCACGCTCGTTGGCACGAACCCTGCGTTCAAGCCCGTCGTGGAGTTTTCCATCAACAAATCGGACGGCGTGACAGCGGTATCCGACTTCCTGCGGGACGAAACGCTTTCAAAATTCAATATCACGACCGACATCAAGGTCATCTACAATTTCGTGGATTTTGAGCGCTTCCGCAAAATCAACAAGGACCATTTCAAGAAAGCCATCGCCCCCAACGGCGAGCGCATCATGACGCACACTTCCAATTTCCGAAAGGTAAAACGGGTGGAAGATGTCATCAGGGTTTTTGAAAAAGTGAACAAAAAAGTGCCGAGCAAGCTCCTGCTCATCGGCGACGGCCCTGAGCGCCGCCAAATGGAAGACCTCTGCCGCCAAATCGGCCTCTGCGATGAAATCCGCTTCCTCGGAAAACAGGACGCCGTGGAGGAACTGCTCGCCATTTCCGACCTGTTTTTTATTCCTTCGCAAAGCGAAAGTTTCGGTCTCGCCGCCCTCGAAGCAATGGCCTGCGAAGTGCCTGTTATATCATCCAATGCAGGTGGCCTGCCCGAAGTGAACATCCACGGGAAAACTGGCTTCCTGAGCGATGTAGGGGATGTGGAAGCAATGGCTCAATATGCCATCACCATCCTCAGCGACGACCATGTTTTGCAGACATTCCGCAAGAACGCATTGGACCAAGCCGAACGTTTTGATATACGGCATATCTTGCCGCAATATGAAGCATATTATGAGGAAGTGTTGGAGCGGGAAGCCATGCGGGTGGATTGAAGAATAGATAGTTGGATTGTTATATCGTTGAATTGCTATGTGGCGGGTGACAATAAAACAATCCTTACTTCACCTCACAGCTCAACAACTGCTCCTCCCTACCGTCCACTGTCTTCACATAGCCTTCCAATAAATCGCCGATTTGGACGGGGCCGACCCCAGCGGGCGTGCCAGTATATATTAAATCGCCTTGCAGCAATTTGAAGTATTGGGAAACGTAGCAGATGATTTGGTTAAAGGAAAAAAGCACGTCACGGGTATTGCCATGCTGGACGGTTTGGCCGTTTTTCTTGAGCAGGAATTCAATATTCCCGCCACTGCTGACCTTGTTCAGCGGAACGAATTTGCCCAAAACCGCTGAGTTGTCGAAGCCCTTGGCGATTTCCCACGGGTGGCCTTTTTTCTTCAACTCCTCTTGCACATCACGGGCGGTGAAATCAATGCCGAGGGCAATTTCCTCAAAATAGGTATCGGCAAACTCCGGCTGCACGGCCTTGCCGTTTTTGCAGATTTTGAGCACCACCTCACATTCGTAGTGGAGGTCTTTGGTGAAATCCGGGTAATAAAACGGCTTTTCGTTCACCAACAGCGCCGACGGCGGCTTCATGAACACCACGGGTTTGCCAACTGGCACGGGGTTATTCAGTTCCTTAGCGTGGTCGGCGTAGTTGCGGCCTATGCAGATGATTTTCATTGCACGGTGATTGGTGACTAGTGATTAGTGATTGATGACTGGTCGGCCCAATCACGAATCACTAATCATCAATCACATTTTAACATTCATAAGTCCCGAAAGCTCCTTCACTTCCCGGATAGTTTCCTGTGCCCGCTGGCGGATGACGGCGGAAGATTCCTTGATTTGCTCCTTGACGGCTTTCTTGTCTGTGCTCAGTTCGGCCCGTTTTTCACGGAACTGGGCGCTCAGTCCGGCAAGGGATTCTGCGACCACCTCCTTGAGGGGGGCATATTTCAGGTTGCCAGCGTTGTAATCTTCCATGAGGGAAGCATGGGCCTCCAAGTTTCCCGCAGCTTTCAGCAGTGCGAAGAGGTTGGCGACGCCAGCGCTCATTTCCCCGGCAGGGGTATCGCCCGTGTCCGTCACGGCGCTTTTGATTTGCTTGCGCAAAACGGCATCCTCTGCGAAAACGTTGATGTTATGCTTGTCCCCGGCACTCTTGCTCATCTTTTTCAAGGGGTCGGCCGTGGACTTGACACTGGGCGTCTCGGTGTTCAGCGAAGCTGGCAGCACGAAATATTCCTTGCCCACCTGGTTGTTGAAGCGCTGCGCAATATTGCGGCTGAGTTCGAGGTGCTGCTCCTGGTCTTTGCCGACAGGCACGTAGTCCGCCCGGTAAATCAGGATGTCGGCAGCTTGTAGCACAGGGTAGTCGTACAGTCCGACGGAGATGAAGCCCTCGGCCTTTTCTTCGCTCTGGTCACTTTTGTCCTTGAACTGGGTCATGCGGCTCACCTGCCCGTAGGAAGCGAAGCAGTTGAAAATCCAGCACAGTTCCACATGTTCTGGTATGAGCGACTGGATGAAGAGGTTTTGTGGCTCGATGCCCACTGCCAACAGGTTGAGAATCAAATCCCAAGTATTGTCCCGCAGTTTTTTAGGGTCGTAAGGCATGGTCATGGCGTGATAATCCACGACACCATAGTAACAGGTGTATTTTTCCTGAAGATCCACCCAGTTTTTCACGGCACCGAAGTAGTTGCCGTAGTGCATGTGGCCAGTGGGCTGGATGGCGGATAGGACTGTTTTTTTCATAATCGTCAATTTTGAAATCGTGGCTTATGTGTTGCTTGGGTGTTACAGATTTATTCGGGTAAAAGTTTCAAAGTGAACCATTCTGACAACCCGAATTTCTGACAAACCCTACCCCACCGCTGCAATCACCGAAATTTCCACGTTCACGAACTTCGGCAGGTTGGCGACTTCCACGGTCTCACGGGCGGGCGCCCAAGCTGGGTCGAAGTACTCGGCGTACACGGCGTTGATGCGGGCAAACTGGTGCATGTCCTTGATGAAGACACTGGCCTTGAGCACGTCCTGATAGCTGCACCCAGCCGCTTCCAGGATGGCCCCGACATTTTTCAACACCTGATGGGTTTCCGCTTCCAAGCTGTCTTGCACCAGTTCGCCCGTGGCCGGGTCAATGGCGATTTGGCCGGAGGCATACAAAATGCCGTTGTGGATGATTGCTTGGTTGTACGGGCCGATGGCACCGGGGGCGTTGGCGGTGGAGATGATTTTTTTCATAACGAAGTTGATGGAAGATGGGGTGGAAAAAATATCCCATTCCCACAATCCTTTAATATCATTTTCAGTGAACGGCGAAGGTATTAAAAACAGAGAAAGCCCCAAATCCAACTTGCGTTGGACTGGAGCTTTTTGATTTTAGATGCTTCACAGTTTTGGGAAACCAGCAATGAATGGTTGTTGGTCGGATACCGAACCACTAATTACAAGTCGCCTTATTCCTGCTCTTCCTTGGCTTTCACCAGGATTTTGCCTTTGTAGCGCATGTTGCCCTCACTATCGGTGTAGGCATGGTGGAACATGTGCGTTTCGCCAGTGGCTTGGCACTTGGCGAGGGTAGGCATGGCAGCCCTGTGGTGCGCACGGCGGGTGCGGGTGCGCTGCTTTGAATGTTTATTTCTAGGATTTGGCATCGCTATTAAATTTAGAAACTTTAGATAGTAGAATTTAGGCGTTGGCACAGGTGTTTTCCACCTCAAAACCCAAACCTTTTATCTATGGTCTGTTATTGTCAATTGTCGTTTTGAAGCCCCTTTAAGGCATCCCAAACCGAAGACTGGATAGGCGGTTTTTCCGCTTCCGTTTCCTGATTCAGGTATTTGAGCATTTCGGGGTCGCAGGATTCATCGGCATCGTCGTGCGTTTTGGAAATCGGCACGGCAAGTATGATGAACTCGTAGATGTACTTGGCCACGTTCAACCGTGGCGCATCCTTCAGCACGTAGATGATGTCGGCGTCCTCCCATTCCTTTTCATCGAACTTGACCAACAACGTTTCGTCGGCCTCGATGGGCAGGTCGAACTCCTCCAAGCAGCGGTCGCAGGGGGTTCTCACGGTTCCATCCAACTGGAACTCCATGATGTACATGTCGGACTTCTTTTCGAAGATGAAATGTACGGCCACGCTTCCGTCCTTGATGGGCGACTCTGGGAAGCACTGGAAAAACGACGCATCAATACTGAAATCGTACTCGTGCGAACCGTCGCGCAACCCCGAAACCGGGATTGAGAAGTGCTCTAAAGCGTCCATTTTTAAAGAACTTTTTTTAAAAGGAGCGCAAAGATAGGGCGCTTTTTCAGATTTGGCGCAGTAAAAGGGATTTTTTTTGGAGAAAAAGACTTGAACAGTGGGGTTTGAAAGGTTTGCGGGTTTCAGGTTTGGGGGTTTTCAGGGTGGGGCAGTTTTGTAAATGTCAAATACAATGGAAATTCAGCCTGCCC
>Ga0075012_10002725_pt1 | contig 17179 bp, 23 predicted proteins | sample All_14_2_FD_71474 | JGI IMG/M metagenome (GOLD analysis project Ga0075012, IMG submission 71474) | Freshwater microbial communities in response to fracking from Pennsylvania, USA - Allegheny Zone_MetaG_DW_15 | ecosystem: Environmental > Aquatic > Deep subsurface > Groundwater > Drilled... | reverse complement strand
GCGTAAGCGGCTGAACAAACGGCCGCGACGACGGCGGCCAGGAAAAATTTCTGCATAAAAAAAAGACACCTTTCGGAAAGTATGTCCTTCAACACCGTTGACCCTCTAGCGGTTCCATGGCAAGGTTTTGGAGCAAATGGACGATCACAAGCTTAGCAAAGCACTCAGTTATTACTTGCGCCACGCGCCTCACGAACTCGAAATGACTCTGCTGCCCGGCGGCTGGGTGGAACAAAGCGAGTTGCTGGAGGCTCTGCGCAAGAAAAACATCCAGGTCAGCCTGGACGATCTTCAGAGGATTGCCCGCAATAGCGATAAGCAGCGCTTTGCCCTGGAGGGCACCCGGATGCGCGCCAACCAGGGCCACAGCGTGCCCGTGGACCTGGAGCTGCAGCCCCAGGTTCCGCCGGAGGTTCTTTACCACGGAACGCCGCGCGCCAGCCTTGCCTCGATTTTTGAGCACGGCCTGCGCAAAGGCCAACGCCACCACGTGCACCTCTCCGCCGACCCCAAAACCGCCATCCAGGTGGGCCAGCGGCGAGGAGAGCCAGTGATCCTGTGCATACAAGCGGCCGCCATGCATGCCCAGGGCCATCTTTTCTATCAGTCCGCCAACGGAGTCTGGCTTACCGAGAGCGTGCCGGCGCCGTTCCTGCAAGAGAATGGAGCACCTCCTCCCAGTCCCTGACCAATTGGGCACGCTGGCCGCCCAGGCGCCAACGCGCCTCGTCCTGCGCATTGGGCTGAAACAGGTAGAGGTTGCCCACGTCGTTCAGGTATTCCAGCACATCCAGTCGATCGTCCACAAAGTGAGTGATCCCCTGGGAGGTGCAGATGGGCGCTTTCTGCGGCCGGGTTCGGCAGAAATGGACTCGCTGGGGGTGCACCCCGGTGAGTTGATAGAAGTCGTGGTGCTGCAGCCATTCCAGCGTTTTGCGTTGGGTATTCTCCCCGCATTTGCTGACCAGATGCACTTCGAAACCGCGCTGGCTGGCCTGACGCAGACAGTCGAAGACTCCCGCCACGGCGGTGGTCTGGAGATAGTTGGGACCGAAGAATGAGGTGTCGGCTCGGTCGTTCTGCCGGTCGATGATCACGCCACCGACGTCCACACCCAGGATGTTGTTGGGCATTGCTGCCTCCTTTCTGGGCCCAGCCTAGCTCCTCAAACTATCCAGGAGAACTACCAATTTTCTATAAACTATAGTCCTGATGAATAGCTTGCGTTTCTTTCGCGTCTTTGCCGACACGCTCAACTTCACCCATGCCGCGAACCAGCTCAACCTCTCGCAACCGGCTCTGCATACCAAGATTCAAGAGCTCTCCAAGAGTCTCGGGACGGTGCTCTACACCAAGCAAGGTCGACAGCTGCACCTGACCCCGAAAGGCGAGCAACTGGCCGCTTTCGCTCGCGAACTGGAGAGCCGCTGGCACGACTTTGAGCAGCAATTTCATGACCAGCCGGGGCGGCCTTTGATTTTGGCCGCCGGTCAAGGCGCCTATCATTATTTGCTGGGAGCCGCCTTAAAGAAGTACTCTGGTTCTCTGCAGCTGTTGCTGGGTGGCGCCGAAGAGGTTCGCAGCGGCAGGGCGGATCTGGCCGTAGGTCCTGCTCCGCTCGACCAAAGCGGCCTGGAGATTCGTGCCTGGAGGGAAATCGGGCAGGTGCTGCTGCTGCCCAAGGATCACCCGCTGGCCCAGAAACGCAAGCTGCGCTTGCAGGACTGCCGGGATTTGAAGCTGATCGTCCCGCCCCCCGATCGACCGCAGCGCCGCCTGCTGGACAGCCTGTTCCCGCCCTACCGGGTGGCCGCTGAAGCCGTCGGTTGGGAACTCACTTTGCATTTTGTGAGTCTGGGAATGGGAATGGCCGTAGTCAATTCCTTCTGTCCTCCGCCCAAAGGCTTTGTGGCCCGCCCGCTCACCCAACTGCCTGGCGTTTCCTACCAGATTTTCTTGCCCAAGGGCTACCCTCGCCCGGCGGCCCGGCAGTTAGCCGAGCTAATCCTCGACGCGTAAGTCGCTCACCCCTTCGGCCCGCTGGCGTAGCAAGGCCGGGGCGGCTTTGCCCAACACATAGCGGTCGAGGAAAGCCAGGGTGTAACTTTCGATCAAATCCTCATAGCCGGGATCGAGGATGCTCCAAGAAGTGTGCATGGCTCCCTCAAACTCTACGTAAACCTTAGGTTTGCTGGAGCGGTCGTAGGTGCCGCCGGGACGCGCCACGGGAGGGGTGATGTAGTCATCTTCGGTGCCTCCCTGATACATCACCGGGGCGCGCAGCTCCAAGGAGCCGTGTTCCAAATAGGGGGTGGTATAGGGCGAGAAGCATACGATGGCCAGCGGCTGAAAACCGTACACGTCCCAGGCCGGGATGGCTCCGCTCAGGCCCATGACCGTATAGCCTCCCAGCGAATGTCCCATTAAGGCCACCTTGTTCGGATCGAACCGACCCTTGTAGGCTAGGTCCTGTTTGAGGGCGCTCCAAATCTCCCCCAGATCTTCGGCTCGGCTTCGATAGGTATCCGGGTTCCACAGCGTCGGCTCGTCAAAACTGACCTGTGGATTGGCGCTCGCATTCTCACCTACAATCGCGTCCTTGTGGTTGGGAGCGACCACCAGGTAGCCTGCCTTGGCCAGGCTGCGCATCAAGGGGGCGGACTGGTTGTTCAGTCCCCGCCAACCGTGCGAATAGAAAACCACCGGGGTGTTCGGGCTGTTCTTTTTGGGGGACCAGATCAAGACGGGCCGACCGGCCAGTTGTCGCTTGTCGGGAGACTGGCTCCAGGCCGGCAGGGCCAGTAGCAAGACCAGCAGCCAGCGGTAACTAGTCACGCACAATCAAGAGACGGCGAATGGCCTCCCGGTCTTCGCGGGGCACGCCGTGCAGGTCCAGATAGTTGTCGATACCTCCGGCCGCATCCACCCCTTCCAGCAAGCCCCGAATCCAGGCCTCTTCGACGTAGAACTTCTTGCCATTGGCCAGCGAGGCCATATAGTCATCCACGATCTGTTCCCGGTCGGCACCCAGCAATTCCAACAGGAGAGCGGTGGCGATACCGGTGCGGTCTTTTCCCTCGGCGCAATGGTAGAGTAACGGGTAGTTCTCGCTCTGGGCGAAAATGTGAAAGAGCTCGCGAATTTGTTCAGCGTACTCGTCGGGCATCTTGCGGTAGCCGGCCGGGGTGGTGTTCAAGGTCATGGGCAGCCAGAAATAATGAGCCAGCCGGGGTAAGTAATCCGGCCGATCGGGATGCTTGATGCGGTCCCAATCCAGGCGGAAGTCGATCAACGAACGGATTCCCAGTTGTTGCAGGCGAGTCATGTCTGAGTCGGTCAGGGCAAACAGAGAATTGGTTCGATAGACCCAGCCCGGACGCACATGGGCCTGGCCGGCCAGGGGAATTCCCCCCAGCTCACGGGCGTTGCGCACGCCCTGGAGGGGAACTCGGCGCGCCTCGCTGAGGGGACTGGAGGCAACCGGCAGGATGGCCAGCCAGAGAACCAATGGCAGGCGAAGAAAACGGTGCATCCAAGGCTCTTCTGGACGGCCCGGCAATCCTCCCCTGGCCGGCCAGCAGGCCCCCTAGAGGCGGTCCGCGAACGGCGGCCCATGAGCAACCTGTCACCTATTCAAGAACTGCTGGTGGCCGCCGCCTGGGCTGACGGCCATCTGGCTGAACGAGAAGCCCTCTTCCTCCGCCGCGTGCTGGCCAACGGCTGCGTCAGCGTGTCTCAGATCGAGGCCTGTCTGTCCGCTCCGACGGTCGAATTTGGCGATGTCCTCAGCCGTCTCAGCGTGGGCAGCGCGGGCGAAGAAGTGATGCGCGAAGTGCTGAGCATGCTGCAAAGCGATGGCGACCTGCACAGTAAAGAACAGGACCTGATCGCCCGCCTGGCTCAGCATCTGGAATTCAGCCCGGAAAAGGTGGACGAGATCCGCCGCCAGTTGGTCCACTAAGAGAACTCCGCAAAAACCCGGTCCCGCCCCAACTGTTTGGCGCGATACAGGCACAGGTCCGCCCGCTTCAGCCATTGGCAGCGGCTTTCATCTCCTCTCAATTCGGCCACGCCGACGCTGACGGTGACCTTGCGTCCGGGTAGAATCGGCTGGCCCGCCACCCGCACGCGCAGGGCTTCGGCTACGATCAAGGCTCCGGAACGATCGCAGTTGTCCAGCAACACCAGGAACTCTTCCCCGCCGGCGCGATAAAGCTGGTCCAGCTTGCGCAGCCGCCCCTTGAAAAGGCTCACCACCGATTTCAGCGTTTCGTCACCGGCATCGTGGCCGAGTTCGTCGTTGATGCGTTTAAAAAAGTCCAGGTCGATGGCCAACAGGCTGACCGGCGCGCCGGTGCGGGCAGCCCGTTCGCGCGCCTGTTCCAGGCCTCGGTCCATTTCACGCCGATTGAAGGCTCCCGTGAGCGGGTCGGTTACGGTCTGAAGTTGCAATTTGCTCTGCAAGCTGGCGATAATTCCCAGAAAGATGTGGCAGAACAGACCGGTCAGCAGCAATGTGGATACGATTCGAATCGTAAGTAACCATCCCAGGCTGGACCAGGCTGAGCCGCCCACCACCACCACCAGGGCCAGATTCATCAAGGTGGCTTCCAGGCGGTTGAGCACAAAATAGAACAAGATCATGGCCGGATAGCTCCACAAAACGGCCGCCACGCCCAGATGAGGGATGGCCACGGCCAGACTGCCGATGACCGGTGGGAATAGCCACAACAGGCGAATGGGTAGGGGTCGTCGGCGATGCAGAGCCCAGGCGTCGCGAAACAGAATCAAGCAGATGGTGAGCGTTCCTATGCCTAAGAGGGTTCGCCCCTGCAGGAAATTGTTCAAGGCGAACGGCAGCAGCAGGAGCGCCCCCAGCCAGGCCAGGGCGTAGAGAATCTGTTTGCGAAAAGCGGCGAGAATGTCGTCCATAGACCAAATTTAGCGGGAAACTGTGGAGAAAGAATGGGCCTTTCATGGATTATTCAGGCCTGCCTGGCAGGCTTTGATGATGAGCGCCATCAACAGCAATACATCTCCCCTGGTTCACAGGCCCCAGACGGCCAGACCAGCGCGGCAAACCCCGCAACTACCTGCCGATCAGTTCCAGTCGGCCGAGGCCCACGGCAAAGGTCCCTGGGGATTGGCCAGCACCGCCCTGATCCTGCTGGCCGGTGGAGCGGCTCTGACCGGCTGCACCCAGGCCCCTCCGGTGGAGCCCATTCAGGCGACCACGCCTATGCCGCTGGAAAATCCCCAACTGATGATTCTTCCCGAGAGTGTGCCGCGCATCGATCTGGACCGCTCCACTTCGTCCACCACCAGCACCGATCTGAACGGCAACCCCACCACCACCGAAAGCGATGACCCCTATAGCCCGGTGGGCACCTACATGGGCGCGGGAATTTTCCGCGACATCAACGACAATTTGATGTTCGTGCCCCAGCTCGCGCTGGGTCAAGATGTAGGCCTCACCCAATTTCAGAGCGCTCGTCTGGGCGATTCCGAGGGCCGCTGGTTCGGCAGTCCCACGCTGACGCGTCAGGCCGACGGCAGTGTCACCACTACCAGACTCTCCCCGGACGGCTTCCAGAACGACGGCACCAGCCTGAGAACGCTCAACGGCAAGCGCACTCGCGACGAAGTGGTGCGCACCCCCAATGGCCTGGAAATCCGCGATTGGAATCGCACCCGCTACGAAATCAAGCAGAAGGGCAACGGAGTGGAGATCTCCCGCTACGGCCGCGTGACTCACACTCTGATGCGCCAAGAGAACACCATCCATCTGCAGAAATACACCCACCGCCCCGACGTCATCACCCAGAATGGCAACACCATCACCGTGCAGGAAGGCTACCGGCGGCCGCAGACCATCACCCAGAACGAGCACGGCTTCACCGTCGCCAACGGCAGCCGGCAGATTACCACCACCTATTCCCCCGGCGAGATCCGTTCCGACTACAGCGGCTACCGGCCCATCATCCACCACTAAAGGGAAGGCCGCCGACTCTGCGAAAACGGCCTGTAGGGGGAATTCCACATGTCGCCGGGCCTGATTCAAAACAGCCAGGACGCGTCAGATCAGCTCTGGGCGGCCAACCTCATGAGCCATCTTGAACCGTGGTTGACCTTAAAGCGAACCCAGTCTCAGGCGCTGCAGGCGGTTCGCGAGAGCGGTAACCAGCTGGCCCTGGCCCGTCAAAAGGGCAAACCCCTGGGATTCATCCTCTGGACCACGGTCGGGCTTTTGAATGGCTACATTCGCACCGTGGCGGTCGCTCCCCAACACCAGGGCAAAGGCATCGGCCGGCAACTGATCGGCCACGCCGAACAGGCCATCTTGAGCCAAAGTCCCAACGTTTTCATGTGCGTTTCCAGCTTCAATCCCCGCGCTCAGAGCCTGTATGAACGCCTGGGCTACGTGCACATCGGCCGGCTGGAAAATTTCCTGATTCCAGGTCATGACGAATATTTGTTGCGCAAAGCAGGCTGCAGTTGGCAAGAGTTTCGCCCTCGGGAACGCAATGCCCCATCTTCGCCTTAACTTTGCGTAGGAGGTGCCCTGTATGCACAAGACTCTTGAACCACTGAAGATTTTCCTCGGCCACTGGAACATGCAGGGAAAGCAACTCAAAGGTCCGGTTGGACCAGAAGCTTCCGTCACTGCCACCGACCGCTACGAAGTTCTCCAGGGCGGCCACTTTCTGGTCCACCACTTCGAAGGCAAGGTGGGGGAGAACGACGCATCCTGTCTGGAGGTCATCGGCTACGACAAAGCCCGCGATTGCTATAGCGCCCACACCTACTACAACAACGGCGTCACCAATCAGTGGGAACTGCGCGGGCAGGGCAAAACCTGGAAGCTGAGCGGCGCCTGGGACATGGACGGCCAGCGGGCCCAGGTCCGCTGTACCATTCAGTTCGATCCCTCAGGCGACCACAACAGCGCCCTCTGGGAGATCTCCCAGGACGGAAGCAACTGGCAGACTTTCTGGAAAATTCAGTCTCAGAAGGTGAAGCAGACGGCTAAGGTTTAAGCAGCGGGCGCAACTGCCCCGGCTCCGCCAGCACGATCTTGTCCACCACGCCTGCGTTTACGAACAGTCCGATGTCGACCAGGGCCCGTTGGTAGAACAGCACCTGTGGCTGAGAGAAGACGGCCGTGGGCGTTCCCAGTCGGGCCTCCCACTCGCGCACCGGTTCGCCCAGTCGACCCACCGCCTGCCCATCGCAGCGCAGTTCGGCCCAGGGCTGGCGGCTATGGATGGCAGTGACCTTGCCTGCTCGCCCGGTCAGGACCGGATCTTTGAGTTCGGGAGTGGGGCGTAGTTGTGGTTTGGGCGAGGGGAACCAGGTGGTCTGGCCCCAAAGCCACTCCCCGCCGGTTAGTTCGGTCGAGGATTCTACGGATAGACGGCGTTCTCCCCATCCCAGCTGGTCGGATCTGGAGCCGTCAAAAAAGTTGGTTGTCCCGGGCCGCTCCTGGCCGACCGAATAGCTCTGGGCTTCCGTTACCAACTCCCAGTGGGTATTCGCCGAGCCATCCATCGGATCGGCGGAAACGCTGGCCACACAGAGCAGGGCCACAAAGCAGGCTGATAAGCAATTCATCGGGCTAATATAACAGAACCGGGCCCCGTCATCCCAGGTCGCAAAAGTTAACCTGACGAATAAGTTCGGCAGAAAGTAAATCACACACTGTGCCGGCCATTTGCGCTAAGATCGCTTCAGGAGGTGACCATGGAAGACGAATTAAGACAGATCCGCCAACAGATGGCCAGTGATTTCGATTTCAACTGCCTGGCATTTAAGGATATGGGAAAGCAGTTCCGGAGCGGGATGGATCAGGCTGCGGCAGCTTTGCAGAGCCTGGCTCGAGAAATGGAAGAGCGCTTCAACCAGGTGGAAGGTCGAATGCGTTTGCAGGAGCATCGGCTCACGCGGATGTTCGAAGTTGTAGAAGCTTCGGTCGACGGTTGGAAGCCGGAAGTAAAGGATATCAAAGCCCGCCTCGCTCGGCTCGAGCAACAGGCTTCTTAAGCGGTGCAAGGTTGGCAGGCATACGCCCTGGGCTCGGCATTTTTCGCGGCCCTCACCGCCATTCTAGGTAAACTGGGCGTGGCCGAGATCAACTCCAACCTGGCCACCTTCGTCCGCACCGTGGTCATCTTGCTGATGACGGGCGCTTTGCTCACCTATCAACAGAAATGGCAGTTTTCTACCGTATCCCATCGAACTCTGGGGTTCCTGGTGCTGTCCGGATTGGCCACCGGTCTCTCCTGGCTGTGCTACTACCGGGCGCTACAACTGGGACCGGCCTCCCAGGTCGCCCCGCTGGACAAACTCAGCGTGGCCCTGGCGGTGCTGCTGGCGGTGATCTTTCTGCACGAGAAGCTGACCCTCAAAGCGGGCCTGGGGGTCGCCCTGATTGTGATTGGCTCGCTGGTAATGGTGTTGTGAGCGGGCGCATTGTCGATCTTTCCGTGCCCCTGGAAAACGAGCCGCTTTCCGATCCCGAAGTCATGCGTCCCCGCATAGAGTATCTGGACCATGGTCAAACGGCCGAATCCATGTGCAGCTTTTTCCCGGGCTTGCGACCCGACCAGTTGCCGGATGGCGAGGGCTGGGCCCTGGAGCAGATCCAGCTGACCACTCACAACGGCACCCACCTGGACGCGCCCTATCATTTCGCCTCGACCATGAGTGGCGGACAGCGCGCCATCACCATTGACGAAGTCCCTCTCGACTGGTGCTTTCGGCCCGGCGTGAAATTGGACTTGCGACATTTGCCCGACGGTCACGTGGTGAGCGCGGCCGAAGTGGAACAAGCCTTGCAGGGTTATGCATTGCAGCCTCTGGATATTGTGGTGATCAACACTCGAGCTGGCGGCGCTTTTGGCACCGATGGCTACCTCCATGCCGGTTGCGGGATGGGCCGCGAAGCCACTCTGTATTTGCTGGAAAAGGGCGTGCGCGTCACCGGAACCGACGGCTGGTCCTGGGATGCGCCTTTTCAACACACGGCCCGCCGTTTCGCCGAGTCAGCCGACCCAGACATCATTTGGGAAGGCCACCGGGTGGGCCGCGAGGTCGGCTACTGTCACCTGGAAAAGCTCCACAACCTGGAGCAGCTGCCTCTCAGCGGCTTCACCATCGCCTGCTTCCCGGTCAAGATCCGCGGCGCTTCCGCCGGTTGGACGCGGGCCGTGGCCATCTTCCCGTAGCCGTGGAGAACTACGGACGCTACCGGGCCATTCGAGCCCTCAAACACGACCGCTATGTGGCCCAGGATCCCCTGGTGGGGCGCAAGGTCATCCTGGAGTTGCTCCCCCTGGGACCAGAGAGTTTTGCCTGGGCGCGCGCGCGGGCTCAGGTTCGCAGCCCCCTGGTGGAGAAGCTCCTCGATCTGGGTGTGGGCGAGGATAGGTCGTTCCTGATCAGCGAGTTCGTGGAAGGCCGCAGCCTTCAGGAAGTCGGATTCGATCGCAAGTACCGGCAGCCGCTGCTGGAAGCTCTCCAGGCCATCCACGAAGCCGGCATCCAGCATGGAGCCCTGCACAGCCGAAACGTCATCATCACGCCCGAGGGAGTGCTTCGGCTGGTGGGCTTGCGCTGGACCGGGCAAGACGATCGGGCCGCAACGGCCGACCTACTAGCTCAGCTGGCTTAACCAACGCTGCACTTGCGCCTTGGAAGCCTCGGGAGCGGCTTTTTCCAACGCCTCGCGCACGCGAACTCGGGCCGAAGCGTGGGGGAGGGGAGTCAGGTCGGGAAAGTGCCGCTCCACCAGGGCGTAGGAATTGGAGTCCCAACCCTGTGTCTGGGGCGCGCTGCCGGAACGCGTCAATACCAGCAGGCGCTCCAGATCTCGACAGGCCCGGTCAAAGGTTGCCGCTCCCGCTTTGTGGCCCAGATTCAGGGCGTTGCGCAGTTCTTTGCGCCCCACCGCCCCGCGGCAGCTCGACAAGTGCCGCCACAACTGGAAGGCGGGCGCGCTCAAGCCACCTTCTTCGTAGAGCTCCTCGACCTCCAACGGACCTCGCGCGCCCACCAGGGCGGGCAGCAGCCCCACGTGCACCAGCACCACCTGAGAGCCCAGCAGACGGCCGGCCCAGGCCAGACGGCGCGCCGGCAGTTCGTCCTTCCAGTTCCAGATGTTCTGGAAGGCCGCATCCGCCCCCGAGAACGGCCCCCGGTGCCCCTGGGCCGCCCACAGCAGGCAGGGAAGCAGAGCCGCTTTGCCCGGCAGCACCGTGGCCAGGCCCACCTCGGCCAGGAATCGCTCGCATTCCTCGATGGTTTTCATTCAGGCGTCCTCCAGGGAATTGACCCACTTCTGATAATGAGCCAGCTCTTTGGCGTGGCCCAAAGTGCTGCTCAGGGCGATCAACTTGTGCAAAACCAGCCCCAGTGCGGGGGAGCGTCTACCCCAGCGGCCCTGGCGCCGTTCCAATACCTGCACCAGTGTGTTCAGTGCCTCCTCAGGACAGCCTAGAGCGGCGTCAACGGCCGCCAGGTTTTCCATGGCGTCGACTACCCACTCCTGCTGGCCCCACCCGCGTACGGCCCTCGTCAAATGGTGGCGCGCTTCGTGCAGCTGGCCTTGGTGCAAAAGACAGCGGCCGTATTGGGCCCGGACTTCCTCGGAGCGCACCGGATCGGTGGCCAGATAGGGACCAAAGCAGCGGGCCGCCAGGGCGAAATCCTCGGCCTGGTAGGCCTTTTCGCCGGCCCGAAAGAGCAATTGTGAGGTCTGGTGATGGAGCGGTCCGCGCATTGCCAGGTGGGCTCGAGCGGCCTCCCACAGCTCCTCCTTGGTTCCCTCGATTTCCGGTGCAGCCCGCCGCTCCAGCAGGGCCAGTCGAAATCGGTCCAGGGGCGTGTCGGCTCCCAAAGCTTGCTGCAACTCCAATGCCAGCGCCGGCTGGTTCTTGGCGGCCGCTTGCTCCAGGGCGTGCAGCACCAGCGGACGCAACGGAGTGGGCCGCCAGCCGCCCAGAAATAGTTCCACCACTTCATCCAGGCCGCGCGCCAACTGCTGGCGCACATACTCGCAAACGTTTTGATAGCGCTGGTTTTCCACGATTTGCTGCAAAGACAGATCTCGATCCAGCTGGTCGCAAGCGATCCACAGCTGCAGGCCCAGTTCGCCTACGCTCCAGGGCATGGGCATCAGGTAGCTGCGACCCAGGTAGACCCAGCAGCAACTAGAGGGTAAGGCACCAATCCAGCAGCTGGCCTGCAGGGGAGCGGGATGGGCGGTGACGTGGCGGGCCGGATGGGCGCCTACCCACAGCCCGGAGCCACCCAGTTCCAAGACGAAGCAGTCGGTGGGTGCCGCCAGTGGCGAAGAGACCCGCTTGCCTTGCACCCAGACTTCCACCCCGCACTCGCTAAAACTGGCTTCCACCGCCTGTAATTCACCCGCCGGGCGGCATTCCACCACCAGCAAGGTTTCCTCGCCGGTCCACTCTGTGACCACAAACTTTTGATCGTAGCGACCCTCGAGTCCCCCGCTCCGCAGGATGACTCGTTTGGCCAATCCCAAGGCCGCGTTCATTCCCAGCGCCAGTTCCCGTAGCACCGGTTCGGAACGCCCCGAAAACAGCCCCTCCAACGGATTGGCCAACGTTTCCGGAGGCAGCACCAGTCCATGGCCGGCGATTTCCAGCCGATCAGAAAAACCCGTCACCACCACCTTGTGAGCCTTCATTCCCACCAAAAAGCTGACCAGGCTGAGTACATAGTCGCGCGGGTTGGGTAGAGCGTAGTCGCGCAAGAGCTCGCGGGCCCGCACCGGGTCCATGGTGAACTTGCCGTGCGAATCCAGTTCGCCTTGCTCCAGGTATTGGCTCAAGTCCATCCGGGCTGCTTCGCGGTGGAATAGAATTCCCCACCTGCCGACCACAGGGCGATGCGACTCTTTTTTCTGATGCTTCTGCTGGTGGGCCCTTTAAGTGCCCTTCCCGACAACAGTCCGGTGCTTTCCCTTTCCCTCAACGGCAGCGCCGCCGACCACGGTCGCTGGCAGCTGACGGCGAAATCCGCAGGCATCGAGCCCGGACCCGATCGCTTCGGCAAATCGCAGGGTGCGGTGCGCTTCGGAGCCGGCAGTTGGGTGGAGTTGTCGCCCGGCGACAAGCTCAACGGAATGGAAGAATTCAGCCTGAGCGCCTGGATTTGCCCGCAGCAGCATCGCGAACACAACAGCGTCATTTCTAAGGTCACCCCCAGTCGCGATTTCAATCTGCAATTGAACGTGGAGGGTCGGCTGGTGGCCCACATCAATAGCGGACGCTACGAATTTGCTTATTCCGAGCGCAAGTTACCCCTCAACCAATGGACCCACGTGGCCGCCACCTTTCAAAAACGCACCTGGCGGCTTTACGTCAACGGACAGTTGGACAGCACTCACAAAGTCGAACAAATTCCCGTCTGGCGAGGGCAATATCTCACCATCGGAAACATCTATCCGAACGGTCCCGAGGGATTTTTGGGCAGCCTGGACGAGGTGCGCGTCTACAATCAGGCGCTGCAGGCCGATCAGATCAAGGCGCTGGCTCGCTGAAAACCTGCCAGGTGCCGATAGGGGGCACTTCTTTCAGACCAGGATTGCGCCACACGAACAGTTCCTGACTGAGCGCATGCCCGCCGGCGTCCTGGTAGGCCGTCTCGATCAATTTGCGCATGGCCATTTGTCCCACGACATTGTCGGAGCTGGTGAACATGATTCGGTCCCGGCCGGGCACGCCCACCACCAATTCTCCGCTCACCCCGGCGGCCAGCTCGTTCCAGACGTGCGAAAGCAGCAGCAAGCAGGCCTCCAAGCCATGACCCACCTTGAGCGTAGTGAAGACCGGGCCTTCCACCTCCAGGCCGAAGCGGCTGCCGCTGACGGCCTGACCGGTGAGCGAGGTCAAGACCTTGGAGAGATTGGTGAGGCTCAGTTCAAAGAGCGCCGCCTCGGTCAGGCCGAGTTCGGCCAACTGGGCACGGGTCAAAAGTTGCGAACCATCTGAGTAGGTCAGCATCAGATCTCCCACCAGCGGCTGTTGGAACAGCTCCTTGTCGAGCAGAGAAGCCTGCGGATGAATGCGGGGCACTATCTTGTCGGCGGAAAGCATTTCGGGCGATTCCTTTCCTCAGGCGTAACTCCTACAAGCTGTTTCCGGAGCTACGCCGCGGGGGCACAGGACGGCGCGGCACCCCGATACCGGGTGGGCCTTCGTCACCAAAAAAGTCCGCGCGACGCCGGCTGACTTCTTTCTGCCAGTAGCGGCATTGATCCAGGTCGCGCTGGGAGCAGGCATCCAGCAGCGCGTCCCAGGCTTTCTTCAGGGCGCCGGAACTCCAGAGCTTGCCGATTCCCAACCAGCGCACCGTGCTGGCCAGGGTGATCTTGGCCACCAAAATATCCGCATCCGGTTCTTGGTAAACGGCCTCCGAAAGCGACCAGGGAGGCAGGTCCAGGTCACCGGAGTAGGCGTCTCGGTCGATCCGATCTAAGCGGATCAGCTCTCGCAGCCGGGCTTCGCGATTCATCCCTTGCGGGCGTTGTAGACGATCTTGGCGCTATCGCGGAAATAGCGGAAAACTTTGAGAGCTCCCTCGCGGTCCAGATTGTCGAGCACTTCGATGCCGCGCGCGTTGAGCTCTTCGATCCAGTTGTCGAACATGGGTCCCTCGTCAAACCCGGTGACTTCTTCCACCGCCACACCGCTGCCGGCCAGGGCCAGCGAGCGCACGCCGGACCAGATGACGGCCCCGAAACACATGGTGCAGGGCCTCCAGTTGACCACCAGTTGATGGGCCGGCATCCCCGGTCCGCCCAGATCGAAGGTGCCCAATTTCTGTTGGGCCAGGGCCAGGGCGGTAAACTCGGCGTGGGCGGACGAGACGCTGGTTGGCACCACCCGGTTGACGCCGATGGAGACCAGGCGTCCAGACTCTTCTTCGAAGACGGCGGCGGCGAAGGGGCCACCGGTGTCGTGCTCCACGTTCAGCCGGGAGAATTCGATGACCAACTGGACGCGCGCATCCAGTTCGGGGTAGAGCGAGGGACGACGGGCCATCTCGTCGGCAATCCAAGAGGGCATTTCTACGATGATGCTTTGAGGCTGCATCGTTCAAGGTTTTGCCGAGAGGCGTGATTCCCTCTTCTAGCGGGTGCGCGTATTTGCATTTGGCAGCAGTAAATCCGTCTCGGAAAAAGGAGCTGAGGCACAGCCCTCGATTCCTGGTGGTAGAGAGTTCCAGTTTCGAGGAGAACATGTCCGTGTCATACTTTTTTCTGCCAGGTTTTGATAAGTGGTGCCGCATTTCGAGTGGCCTGTCCAACGCCCAGATCGCCGAAGCGGTGGGGGTTCGCGACCAGGACGTGAGCGGCTGGCGAGCAGGAGAAGGGATGACCGACCCGGCGGGCACGCTGGCGGGCCTGCGTGCCTCTCTGATCGCCACCTGGCCGCCGGCCACAGCCGAGCAGGCCTGGCAGGAACTGCTTCAAGTCATTGCGGGCGCGCGTCCGGCCAGCGAGGCTCCGGCACCGCGAGCTCAGGTGGAAGTGCTGCCGACCCGCTCCAGCCCGGTGCGTCCCAAAGCGGCCGTTAAAGCCCAGGCCGACCCCGAGCTGGCCGAATTGCTGGTGCGCATCGACACCGGCCTGGAAGGGGCCAATCGGGCTGTGACCCAGGCCGAGCAAGTGCAGGCGGGCTGGTTCACGCGCACCGTGGAGCGATTCAAGAAATATGCCTCCGGTCGCGACTTGAAGCACCGCAAGGCGTTTCTGGCCTTTTGTGTGGAGCGCGGCCAGGCTTCTCTGGACAAGGCCACCGCTCGGCGCGAGACTTTGACCACCGCGCTGGACGAGCTGATCGCCGGCGTCACCGCTTTTGAAACCATGGACGAGGCGTGCACCGAGCGCATGCAGCGCAATCGCGATGAGAATGTAGCCCTCTGGCGCGAGCTGAAGGCTGCTCGTCCGACCGTGGCCAACGCCCGTCAAGCGTGGACCAGGGCCCAGGGCAAGAGCCTGACCGCCATCGACGAGGTACTCAAGCGCGGCCAGGCCCTGTTGGCCGACTGGCAGGCCAAACACGACGCCATCCAGGAACCGGCCGCCGTCAGCCTGTCCTGGCTGACCCCTCAGTCCAAAGTCGGCCAGCGTTTGCACGGCCTGGGTCCCTGGGCGGAGGGCGTCGACCCCTTTGAAGGCGAGGTCGTGTGTAAGGACAAGTTGGCTGATTGCTACAAGGTGAGCGGCGCCAGCAAGGGCGTGGAGATCGACCTGTGTGCCGAGATCGACCTCACGGTGGTGGGTCTGGAGCGCCGGCGCGAAGCGGCTCAAGCTCTCTAATCATGCGGCCCCCAGGGAGATTGTCTCAAGAAACAGAAGCAATGACACCATGAGCTCATCCATCCTGGTGGTCGAAGATGCCGCCGACCTGCGCAGCCTTTACAAGATGGTTTTTCGCCGCAAACCTTACGGGTTGCACCTGGCCGCCAGCGGCGAAGAGGCCCTCGAGATTTTGGAGCGAGAGCCGGATATTCGGGTCATCCTGCTGGACCTGACCCTGCCCGGAATCAGTGGCGAGGCTCTCTTGAAGCAGGCCCGCCAGAAGCCCGAGTGGCAATCGCTCAAAGTCATCGTGATGTCCGGCTGGGACGACCTCAAGCAACGAGCCGAGGACATGGGGGCCGATGGCTTCGCGCGCAAGCCGGCCGTGCTCCCGGACCTGGAAAAGCAGGTCGAGGCGCTGCTCGGTCCTCTTTAGAGCGGAATGGTCACGCGGATGCGTGTGCCCAGTCCCGGTTTGGACTCCAACTGAAAGGTCCCATTGGCCAGCACGGCCCGTTCTTGCATACCGACCAGGCCGTAATGCTCCTCCGCCGCCAGGTCCCGCAGCCGTTCTGGAGCTGCGAAGCCGCGCCCATCGTCTTGCACCGTCAGTTCCGCGTGTGAGTTTACACCGCGCAGCGAAATGGAGACGCTGTTGGCCTGACCGTGGCGTAGACAGTTGTGGTAGGCCTCTTGCACAATGCGGAACAGGCAAAGCTCCTGAGCCGGGCTCAACTGCTCGATGGGCTCCAGGTGCAGGCGCGTTTCCGGCGGCGAGGCTACGTCGCGGGCCAGGCGATCCACCAGGCCCTCGACCGACACCAGCAGGCCAAATTCTTCCAGGCCGGCCGGGCGCAAACGCGCGATGACCGCGCGCAAATGCCGTAAAATCTGCAGCACGGCCGCCTGCATGGGAGGGATCACCTGGTCGCCGGCTGCCAGTTGGTGGCGTGCCTCCGACAGCGAAAATCCCACCGCGATCAATTCTTGCATGGGGCCATCGTGAATCTCCCGAGCCAGGCTGAGCCGCTCGGCCTCGCGACTCTCCAGCATGCGGCGGTTGCTGCGCAGCAGATCTTCATTGACGCGGTCGGTGATGTCTTCAGCCACCTCCAGCAGTCCCACCAACTGGCCGTCTTCATTCAGCAAAGGGCAGATCGACAGGCTCAAGTGAACGGAACGATCAGGCTGCTTGCATTGGCGAATCAACTGCAGCGTAAGGGTCGAGCCCTGCTCGAGCACCTCCTGGATGGACTCGCTGGAAAGGTAATCGGGAAAAGGAGAGGGCTGGAGCATGACCTCCGCTTCCGTCCAGCCATAGATGCGCTCGGCAGCCGGGTTCCAGACCGCGATCAGGCCCTCGAGAGTAAACGTGACAATGGCCACCGGCGCCGCCTCCAAAATCGCCTGCAGCCGAGAACCGGTCGATTGCAAGGCGGCTAGTTGGCGCTTTTGTTCCGAATTGTCGCGCAGCACGCCGGCCAGCAAGGGTTGCCCATCGCTCTTCACCAGCATGACCGAGAGTTCCGAGCAAAAGCGCCGGCCCGTGGCCGTGCGCGGAGTGGATTCCAGCTTCAAGGCGCCGCAGTAGGTGAGCTTTTGGACCAAATTGGACAGGCCGTCGGGTTCGAAGAGTGGGCCGTAGTTACTCGACTGAATCTCTGCCTGCGAGGTGAGCTGCATGGCGTCCAGAACGGCCGGATTGGCATAGACGGTCGTGCCGCTGTGTGGGTCCAACAAGAAGACCGGGTCCGGCAACTGCTCCAGCAGGTGTTGTAGGCGGGCCAGGTGCGTATTGCGCCGACGGGCCTCGCTGACATCTTCCAGGCGCACAAGCAGGCGCGC